>Ga0335080_10006692_pt1 | contig 11921 bp, 4 predicted proteins | sample Lox_Sample_34_FD_206720 | JGI IMG/M metagenome (GOLD analysis project Ga0335080, IMG submission 206720) | Soil microbial communities from Loxahatchee National Wildlife Refuge, Florida, United States - Lox_Sample_3.4 | ecosystem: Environmental > Terrestrial > Soil > Wetlands | place: USA: Florida...
GCGATGATTTCCTGGAAATCCATGCGCACATCCTGGAAAAAATGCTTGGGCAGGTTGCTGCAGTGGAAGCAGACAGCCTTGTCCGGATCGTCCCCGTAATTGTTATTCCAGTCGAGCAGTGCGCTCGGCGTCTGCGACGCGAGAGCCAGAGCATGCATGCTGAGCGTTCCGCAGACGTCCACCTCGCAGGCTGCCGGCAGCAGGTTGTTGCTCATCATGCTCATGATCGTGCAGGGAACCACGCCGAAATATTCTTCCATCGACGTCCAGCACTGTACGGCACTGACCTTTACGTCGGTCTGCTTCATCCAGTCATCGACCACGTAGCCTAGTTTCGCCATTTTCATCAGGGCCGCGTCCGGAACTCCGCCGGTGGTCACGTACTTCTTGATTTCGGCGAGTTTGCCCTGCACCCCTGCGTGATCGTCCTTGAGCTTGGCGATGCGGCCGAAGACTTCGGAGAGATCGAGGGTCTCCGTGGAAATTCCATGTGCTTCGAGTAGCTTTTCGCTGTAGCGAACCGTATTGAACGCTGTCGGTCGTGCGCCGATGCTGCCCACGCGCAGGTTCCGCATCCCGTTGGCTACGCGGCACACGGCTGCAAACCACGCCAGGTCTTTCTGAAAGTCCTCCGAGTCCGGGCTAACTGTGTGCAAACGCGTCAGCGAGTATGGAATGCCGTACTGGCGCAGGTTGTTGCAGGCCGACATCTTTCCGCAGAAGCTGTCGCGGCGATGCAGAATCGTCATCTTCTTTGCGTCGTCCGGCGTGGCTTGCACCAGCACGGGAACGTCTAGTTTTGACAACCGCATCGTGTCGGCGATCGCGCGCTCGTCGCCGAAGTTGGGCAGCGAAACGATCACTCCATCCAGCCGCTCCCGGTTCTTCTGAAACAAGGCCGCGCAGCGCTTCGCTTCCTCATGGGTCTCGACCGCGCCGTGCTTGCTGTCGTCAGGACCGAGAACCACGCAATCCATGCCAGCTTTCGCCAGCGCCTGGATCATTTCTTCGCGTCCCACCTTCGCCAACTGATCGGGGAAGAATCCTCGGTTCCCGATGATGACTCCCATCGTCATTTTCTTTTCAGACATACGAGTGCCTCTTCATTTATATGAGTATGAGTAACTACGAATTACTTGCCATTCGGGCACGCTCTCGCGCTGGCGAGAAGCGGATGCTAAAGAACAATCCGACAACCAGCAAGATTCCTCCCCACCAAATGTTGGCATGGAGGTTGTAGAGCACGACCTGGGTTGCTGGCGGAGACACGAGTTCGTAGATTCCCGTGGCACAGATCACCGCACCGTTCACCGCCAAAGAAATCCCGATGAAGAACCAAATCGACAACGATCCGCCGGATTTCATCGTTTCCCCCTACCAGAAGATGATTTGCAGAATCAGAAACGCAACCGCGACGACCACTCCCCAAAAAATCGGACTATGGAACAGGCTGACACGCTCCTGCTTCGGAATTGGCGTGAGGCCGTAGACCAGATCTTTCAATTCCTCATCAGATTTCGGTTTCGTTACCAGGCTGACCACTACGGTGACGATGACGCAAATCAACCAGCACCACAGCGCCCGAAACATATTCTGCGCCTGATCCTGAGCTTTCTCAGAAAGGGCAAGGTATCTCACCGCCGAGGGATCGAGCTTTCCCCAGGTGTACATTCCGACCGATGAAAGCGTGCCGGCCAACAGACCCCAGAAGCCGCCGGCCTTCGTGGCGCGTTTCCACAACATGCCCAGGATGACGGTACCGAACAGAGGTGCGATGAAGAAACTGAAGAGTGACTGCACGTAGTCCATAATGCTCTGCGCGTTCATCACCAGGTATGCCGTCCCGATGCTGACCACCACGCCCAGGACCGTGACCCAGCGGCCCATCCTGACCTTGCCTTCGTCAGTGGCATTTTTGTTGATCAGCGCGCCGTAGATGTCATACGTCCAGACGGTGGTGAATGCGCTCACGTTTCCCGCCATGCCGGACATAAAACCGGCGATGAGCGCTGTGATCCCAAGTCCAAGCAATCCGGGGCCGCAGTAACGCGCCAACATCAGCGGCAAAACTTCGTCATAGCCGTGCAACCCCTGCGCTCGTCCAGCTTCAGACCACGCAACGTCGGCAGGTACAAGTCGCAGCAGGCTGCCGGTGTGCGGATCGCGCAGCAGCGCCAGACCCAGGAGACCGGGGAGGATGACGATGAACGGAACCATCATCTTGAAGGCAGCGCCGATGATGGGCGCGAGTTCGGCCGAACGAAGATCCTTCGCCGACAAAACCCGTTGTACGACGAGGAAGTCAGTCGTCCAGTACCCCATGGCAATGACGGCTCCCAAGCCGAAGACAATGCCAGCCCAGTTGATTCCCATCGGATTATCTGAAAAGTGCCCCAACGTCGACCAAGCGTGGGTATAGGCGCCGGGATTGCCAATGTGTTGTTCGGTCAGGTTCACCAAGATCTTTGTTTTGAGCCCGCTCCATCCGCCGGCTTCGATCAATCCCAGAATCGGAATCAGTAACGCACCTGCCCAGATCAAGAAGAACTGCAGCACCTCGTTGAAAATCGCGGAGCGCAGTCCACCAAGCGCGACGTAGATCGCAACGGTTACCGATGACACCAGGATGCTGACGTGAATGTTCCATCCCAGGACGACTCGCATGACAACCGCCATGGCGTACATATTGATGCCGCTCATCAGAACCGTCATCAGGGCAAATGAGATCGAGGAGAGGGCCTGGCTGTCCTGCCCGAAACGGAGCTTAAGATAACCGGGCACCGAGTGCGTCTTACAAACGTAATAAAACGGCATCATGATCAACGCCAGAAACAGCATCGAGGGGATGGCGCCGATCCAGTACCAGTGAGCCGCGAGGATGCCGTACTTATAGGAATTTCCCGCCCAGCCCATCAGTTCAAGCGAGCCCAGATTCGCGGACAAGAACGCGAGACCTGCCACCCAGGCTGTCATTTCCCGGCCGGCCATAAAAAAATCTTCGCCGGTGTTGGCTTGCTCCTTCAGATACAGGCCGATGGCGAGCACCAGTGCGAAATAGAAAACGATGATGACCAGGTCGACTGGTGACAGATGCACCAGAGTGGATGAGCTCAACACCAGCAGAGCAGGGTTCATTGAGTTTTTACCTGTCCGTAGTAAGCATTCCGCCCGTGCTTGCGCAGAAAGTGTTTGTCGTGCAGTTCGCTCGCCAGCGGCCGGGATTCAGCATTAATCGAGAGCGTGTGGCACGCCATGCGCGCCACATATTCCAGAATCACCGCATTGTGTGCGGCTCCCGATGCGTTTGGCCCCCAGCAGAAAGGGGCATGCCCGGCCACCAGCACTGCCGGAACCGAATCGGGATCAAGCTTCGAAAATGTCCGGCAGATGGCCGTGCCGGTTTCCAACTCGTAGTCGCCTGAGATTTCCTGCGAGCTCAATCGCTCCGTCACGGGAACGGGCCCGTGAAAATAGTCCGCGTGCGTCGTTCCGAAGCAGGGAATCGGCGTTTCCGCCTGCGCCCATGCCGTGGCAAACTCCGAGTGTGTATGCGCAACTCCACCGATATTGGAGAAATGCTTGTACAGCTCCAGATGCGTGGCCAAGTCTGACGACGGACGAAGTTTTCCGTCAACGATCGTTCCTTTAAGATCAGAAATCACAATCTTGTCCGGCGTCAGTTCTTCATAAGGAACGCCACTGGGCTTGATGGCGACCAATCCCTGGGCACGATCAATCCCGCTTACATTCCCAAACGTGTAGAGCACGAGGCCCCGCCGAACCAATTCGAGGTTTGCTTCCAGTACCTCTTCACGAAGTGTCTTCAGCAGCATGGGGAAACTGACAAATCCTGATGGCTAGGGTCGAACCGGCGACCATTCCGTAAACGTTTACGCAACCGAACATTAAACGACTCATCTACCTTTGTCAAAGACCACTTTCCCTGGTCCCTGATTCGTAGAGATCGCCGCCTCTCCGGAGTTCTTCGCTTGTCACGATCCTGCCTTTTGCAGCGCCGCTTGCGCTGCCTTGGCATCCTCGACGCCCAAACCAAGACTGAGCGCCGCCTGAAGGCTCGTGCGGGCTTGAGTCGATTGGCCTGCCGCGAGATACGCCATGCCGAGGTGAAATTGATACGCTGCGACTTGAGGATTCTTTCCGGCCGCAGCTTCCAGCACCGGCACCGCCGAGCTGTATAACCCCTGCTTGTAGTAGACCCAGCCTAGCGTGTCATTCACGTTCGCATCATCCGGTTGGCTCGCCTTCGCCTTCTGCGCCAGTTGCAAAGCATCCGCCAGCGATCCTCCATGATCGGCGTACAGTCGTGCCAGATTCATCTGGGCAAGATAGAAGTTCGGATCAACTCTCAGGGCGTCCTCGTAAGTCTGCTGGGCCTGACTAACGTTGCCGACGTACGCGTACACCTGGCCCAGGAGAACATATGTAGGGAGGTAGTCGGGGAACTTGCTGCGAGCCGCTTCGTACTGCTGGATCATTTGATCCGGATGGTTGGTTGCCGCGTAAATGTGCGCCAACGCCAGATATCCGTTCACATAGTAAGGATTCAGCGCTAAGGTTTGCTTGTAACTGCGCTCGGCGCACGTCCAATCTTTTTGTGCAATGCAGAATTCGGCACGAGCCACCAGCAGTTGGTAAGACTTGGGCTGCGCCGCGATTTGACGATCGATGCGTGCGCTCGCCTGCTTGGTTTTGCCTTGCTTCGCCAGAATCTCCGATAAGCCATTCAGCGCTGCAGCGTTGTCGGGTGCGAGCGCGAGCGAGTTCTCATATGCTTTTTCCGCGTCAGGATAGCTTCCGCGCAGACTGAAAACTTTCCCCAATCGCTCTTGCGCCTCGGGACTTCGCGGATTTAGACCAGCCGCCAGCTCGAAGGCACGCTGTGCCTGATCCTGATCTCCCTGCAGCAGGTACGCGCTTCCCGCCAGGATGTGTGCGTCCGCCACCCAGAAGCTTGTGGCGATGACCTGGCTGGCATAGTTCAGCGCCACTCCTCCGTCACCTCGCTGCAAGCGAATGTTTCCCAACCCCAAAATCGCCGGAAGATATCCAGGCTGCACACGCAGAGCCTCGGTATATGCCTGTTCCGCCGCTGCCGGTTCCTCTTGCCGGACATAGACCTGGGCCAGGTAGTAATACACGGCAGGCACGTCGGGAGAGTCCTTAAGCAAGCTTTGTAACTCGGCGGTGGCTTCCCGCAGGTGCAGAGCGCCGAGGTCGCTTCGCGCCCGCAACAATCGGAAGTCAACATCGTTGCGGTCATGTTTATCGATCCAGTCGTTGGCCTCCTGCCATCGGCTCAATTGCAGGTAGCACTCAGCGACCTTCTTTGCCGACGCCTGATCGCGAGTATCCTTCTCTGCCAGACTTCGAAACCGTTCCAGCGCGCTGGCCGCGTCGCCACTCGTCAGGTAAAACTCCGCCACAGCACGCCGTCCGTCCGCGTAGCTACTCCCGGTTCCCTCTATGGCGTCTAAAACGAGCTTTGCGTCGGGCAGACGATTTCGCTCCACATAGGTGCCTGCCAGAGCGATCGGCAACGCAACCGCTTTCGGGTTTGCCACCATGCCTTGACGCAACACCTGCTCGGCTCGGTCGGGGGCGTTCTGCCCCCGATAGAAATTCGCGAGATTGACGTAAGCATCCGAATTGTTTGGCGCAATGTCGACTGCCGTCTTGAAACTCTTCTCCGCCGCGCCGTACTCCACATCCAGCAATTGCGCAAGACCGAGATCCTCATAGGCTCGTGGATCGCGCGGGGCCAGTTCAATCGACTGTTTCAATTCGTTCTCGGCAGCGACGTACTGCATCTGCTGGAGAGCGATCTGGCCGAGCAGACGATGTGCGCCTGAGTTTCTGCCGTCCTCCGATAGCACGGCCTCTGCCTGCTGACGGGCTTCGCTATAGCGCGTCGCGGCGACCAGCAGGGTCCCAAGACTCAGGCGAGCGCCTAAGTTCTTGGGATCAAGATCCACAGCCCGCGAGAACGACTGGGTTGCCGCCGTGGGATGTTCCTCTCGTAATTCCAAAAGTCCCAGCCGGAAGTGAGCGTCGGCCAGATCGGAGTCGATCTGAATCGCCTCCCGATATTCGCGAGCGGCCTCGGCGAGTTGGCTCTGCTCTAAAAATTGGTTCCCTTTCTCAACATGTTCCTTCGCTCGCGCAGAGCTGCGGCAGGCTGGTAGGGACGTGAGCAAAACAGCCGCGACCAATACGCCTGTGAAGCTAGTGATCTTGCGCGAACTACGGGATCTCGGCAGAGATCGGATAATCATTATTGAGTTCTTACCTCGAGTGTTTTCCAGAGGAGTCAACAAGTAGCGTCCCCGATTTTAGCTGAGAATTCCATAAAGCCGGGTCTTGCATCGCAGGCGAATCCCCTGAAATCCAATCAGTTAAACATAACGTCTTTCGGTAGATTCGATGGGCTTGGAACGGGCAGTGCAAGAATTTTCATCTTGACAGGTTTCTGCACTTCGCTAATCATGCCTGCACCCTCTCTGCGAACCCGTTCGGGATCGCAACGCTGACGCGGCAGTGTTTCTGCCCGTACAACCTTGGCAGTCTGACTTGAATTAATGCTTTATTTGGAGTTGCCCATGCGCCCAGCGTCCCCTCTGGCAGTTAAGTGGATGAGTGTTTTCTCCATCCTTCTCTCCGTCTTGGCCTTTGCCAACTTTGCCCCAGCACAGTCAGGGTCGGTTTCGAAGAGAAAGACTTCTCAGCATGCGGTGTACTCGCAGCCAGTAGAGCGGGCGTCGAGCAAAGATGTCCCGCCGCCCGCGACGACGGACACTTGGACGGGAGGAGGTGGCTCAAACACGAACTGGAGCAACAACTCGAACTGGAATAACGGCGCGCCCAGCGGCGACAACGTGGTGATTGGTTTAACCACCGCTGCAACGGTAGAAGACGACAACGCCAGCATCGGCACACTCACGCTCAGCAACGCCGGCGACTCTGTGACGTTGGCCAACAACACCACGCTCACCGTCGGCGGCAACATCACAAACAATGGCACCATCACCTTGTCGTCGACGGGCAATAACGTCATTTTGGATATCGGGGCTTCTCTGACTCTGAGCGGCAGCGGAAGCTTGGTACTGGGCGGCACTGGAGTAAATGACTACATCCAGGGCGCCGGCACCCTGACCCTCGACCAATCCCTAAGCGGCTTCGGTACGGTTGGTAACGGACAAATCGCGCTGGTCAACAACTCAACCATCGATGCCAACGTAAACACGGGGACGCTTTTGATCAATCCCAGTGCCGCCTCGACGAACACCAGCCTCATGGAGGCAACCAGCGGTGGCGTCCTGGAACTGAGTGGGCAGTCCTGGACTAATACCGGCGGGACCATCAGCGCGGCGACCGGCTCTTCGGTGCTGCTGAACAACACGAGCATCACTGGTGGCACCCTTTCCGCGGCCGGCACCGGCAGCATCAGCGTCATCAACAGCTCGTTGACGGGGTTGACGACCTCGGGCAGCATCATCACGCCCAACAACAGCACAGTAACTGTGGCCGGGACCATCACCAACAACGGGACGATCACGCTCAACAGCACCGGCAACAACACAGAATTGTTTGCCAACGGAAATGTGACACTGACGGGCACCGGCAGCGTAATTCTGGGAGGCACGGGCACAGTCAGTGACTACATCCTGGGCAACGGCGGCACACTGACCATCGACCAAGCGATCAGCGGCTATGGCACGATTGGCAACGGGCAGATCGTGCTGGTGAATAACTCCACCATCAACGCCAACGGCAGCGGCGATACGCTGCTGCTCGATCCGAGTGCCGCCTCCACGAATACCAAGCTAATGGAAGCAACCAACGGGGGAACGTTGGAACTAACTGGCGCTTCGTGGGCCAACACCGGAGCGACGATCACTGCGGCGACCGGCTCATCCCTCATCCTGAATAACACGGCGATCACCGGGGGGACACTTTCCGCGGTCGGGACGGGCACGATCACCAGCATCAACAGTATGTTAACGGGACTGACCACATCCGGCAGCATCGTTGTGCCCAACAACACCACGACCACTCTGGCCGGAACCATCACCAACAATGGAACGATCAATCTCAACAGCACTGGAAACAATACTCTTCTGTATACCAGCGGGAATGTCACCCTGACCGGTAGCGGCAGCGTGATCCTCGGTGGCACGGGCACGACAAGTGATTACATAGAGGGCAATGGCGGCACTCTGACCATTGACCAGCCCCTCAGTGGCTACGGCACGGTTGGTAACGGACAGATCCTGCTGGTCAACAACTCCACCATCAATGCCAACGGCAGCGGGAATACGCTGAACCTCAGCCCCAGTGGCGCCTCGACGAATACCAAACTCATGGAAGCCACCGGCGGCGGAATCCTGGAATTGAGTGGCGGTTCCTGGACGAACACTGGGGCGAACATCAGCGTGGCGACCGGTTCCGGGCTCGTGCTGAACAACACCACTGTCACCGGCGGAACAGTCACGACTGCCGGCACGGCGGCGATTACCACGAACGGCAGCACCTGGAATGGCATCACGCAAACGGGCGCTGGGACGATTACCAGTTCCAACAGCACATTCAACAACCTGACCAACTCCGCGAACATGGTACTCGCGAATAACGAAACTACGACTCTGGTTGGCACGCTGACCAACGGCGGCACGCTGACGATCGACAGCACTGGGAACAACGCCGTTCTAGCGATCAGCGGGAACGTCACCGTGCAGGGAACTGGCAGCATCGTCCTGGGCGGCACCGGAATTAACGACTACATCATGGGCAGCGGTACCTTAACTCTCGACCAGCCCTTGAGTGGCTTCGGCACGGTTGGAAACTCTTCTATCGCGCTGGTCAACAACTCCACCATCAATGCCAACGTAAACACGGGGACGCTTTTGATCAATCCCAGTGCCGCCTCGACGAACAACAGCCTCATGGAGGCGACCAACGGAGGCATCCTGGAACTGAGTGGGCAATCTTGGACCAATACCGGCGGAACCATCACCGCGGCGACCGGCTCTTCGGTGGTGCTGAACAACACGAGCATTACCGGTGGAAAGCTGTCGGCGGTGGGCACAGGCACGATCTCGAGCATCAACAGTTCCCTTACAGGTCTGACCACGTCCGGCAGCATCATCACGCCCAATAACAGCACCACGACGTTGGTCGGTACGATTACCAACAATGGCACGATTACGCTCGATAGCACTGGCAACAACACGGAATTGTTCGCCAGCGGAAATGTCACGCTGGCAGGCACCGGCAGCGTGATTCTGGGAGGCACGGCCACGACCAGTGACTACATCCTGGGCAACGGTGGCACCCTGACCGTCGATCAAGCAATTAGCGGCTATGGCACGATTGGCAACGGGCAGATCGTGCTGGTGAATAACTCCACCATCAACTCGAACGGTAGCGGCGATACGCTGCTGCTCGACCCGAGTGCAGCCTCCACGAATACCAAGCTGATGGAAGCCACGAATGGGGGCACGTTGGAACTGAGCGGCGCTTCCTGGACGCAGACGGGGGCGGGAACCATCACCGCCGCGACTGGCTCATCACTGTTGCTGAACAGTACCAGCATTACTGGAGGGACACTGTCGGCGGTGGGCACGGGCACGATCACCAGCGTTAACAGCTCGTTGACGTCGCTGACCACATCCGGCACCATCATCGTGCCCAACAACACCTCTACCATTCTCTCCGGGACCATTACCAACAACGGTCAAATCCAGATCAACTCGACCGGTAACAACACAATCCTCTACGTCAACGGCGCCGTAAACCTGGCCGGCACCGGATCCATAGTCCTGGGCAGCGGCGGTGCGAACTATATCGCGGGCACTGGCACGACCCCGATCCTCACCAGCGCCAACACGATTTCTGGCACTGGAAACATCGGCAACAGCTCGATGGGCTTTACCAACAACGGGACGCTCAATTCCAACGTCAGTGGCGGGACGCTGGCCATCAACGTGAACGGCTCCGGCTTCACCAACTACAACGGCACGACAACCACGCTAACCGGTGGGACGTACATTGCCAATCCGGGGAACATTACATTCAACGCAGGCAATAGCACGGGGATCACCACCCTCGCGGCTAGCGTTACCGAGGAAGCGGGCGGGCAGCTCATCAACACCTTCAACAACGCGAATACCAACGCGCTCGCGAACCTGACCAGCATCACGTCCGCTGGCAGTCTCACCACTAACATCAACTTCACCGACGCGGGGGCGTTCAGCAACGCGGGATCGCTCACGATCCTGCCGAGCACCACGTTCTCCGTGGGTTCGCTCTCCCAGATCAGCGGCAATACCTTGACGGCTGGTACGTACGTCCTCGACTCCAACCTGGTTCTCTCCGGAACAGCGCAGAACATCACGACCAACAACGCGAATGTCACGCTGGCCGGCGGCACGATCTTCAACGGCTCGAACGGCTCCAACGCCCTGAAGAATCTCGCCACCAATGCTGGCAGCCTGACTCTGGCCAACCATGCGACGTTCTCTACCGTCGGCAACTTCAGCAGTGCAGGCTCGCTCACTATCGATAGCGGTAGCACGTTCACAGTGAACGGGACGCTGGCCCAGATCAGCGGCACGACCTTGTCGGGTGGCACGTTCGTTCTCGGCGGGAATCTGAAGCTGGCCACCGGGACGACAAACATCACCACCAACTCGGCCACTCTGACGTTGGAAGGTGGCACCATCTTCAACTCGTCCAATAGCACGAGTGCTCTGGCCAATCTGAACAAGAACACCAAGAGCCTGACGCTAACCAACGGTGCGACCTTCACGACAGTGGGGAACTTCACCAATCAGGGTGCGCTCACCGTGAACAACGGCAGCACCTTTGCAGCAAATGGGAACCTCACCAACTACAACAGCACGACGCAGACGTTGACCGGAGGCACGTACACGGTGGGCGGAAAGCTCTCCGCTAATGGGCTTAACGTCGTGACCGACTCGGCCAACATCACGCTGAACGGCACGGGACAGTTTGTGAATTCGACGACCAGCAGCAACGGTCTGGCGAACCTGAGCACGATCAGTAGCACGGGCAGCCTGACGCTGGGCCAGAACGCTGCCTTCACCACCGCCGGAAGCATCACCAACTCCGGTAAATTGACGGTCAACGCCGGCAGCACCTTCAGCGTCGCAGGAACGCTGAGCAATCTGAGCAGCGGCACGCTGACCGGTGGAACGTACACCGTCGGAGGAACTCTGCAGCTGACCAGCGCCAACGGCGGCATTACCACCAACGCGGCCAATCTCACCCTGACCGGCAAGACAGCGAAGATTCTCGACGGAACCGCCAATGCTCTGGCTGGATTCAACAACAACACGGGAACATTAACTTTGTCGGCGGCGACCACGCTGACGACGGCCTCGAGCAACTTCACCAACTCGGGTACGGTCACAATTTCGAAGGGAACCACCTTGACCGTCGGTGGTACCACCAACAGCTATAGCCAGACTGCCGGAACCACAACTGTGGATGGAACTCTGGCCGGCAACGGCACCGCAGGCATCAGCGTCACGGGCGGCACCGTTCAGGGCGCCGGCACTTTGAAGGGGAACGTCTCGAGCAGCGCGGCGATCAATGTCGGCGACGCAGGCAAAGCCGGACTGCTCTCCATCACCGGAACCTATACGCAACTGTCGAGCGGAACGTTGAACGTCTCCGTCGGAGGAACGACGGTCGGAGCGCAGTACAGCCAGTTGAAGGTAACAGGTGCGGCCAGCCTCGGCGGCACGTTGACTGCGGCACTTGTCAACGGCTTCACTCCAACTGTGGGACAGACGTTCACGATCCTGACGGCGAAGAGCATCTCGGGCACCTTCACGAACTCGACCATCGCCATCAACAGTACCGAGCACTTCGTGGTTTCG
>Ga0335080_10006693_pt1 | contig 11921 bp, 7 predicted proteins | sample Lox_Sample_34_FD_206720 | JGI IMG/M metagenome (GOLD analysis project Ga0335080, IMG submission 206720) | Soil microbial communities from Loxahatchee National Wildlife Refuge, Florida, United States - Lox_Sample_3.4 | ecosystem: Environmental > Terrestrial > Soil > Wetlands | place: USA: Florida...
TGTAGCGCGGCCCGCAGTTCGTGCAGTTTATGTAGGGATATTCATACCGCGGGTTGGAAGCATCGAATAGCTCCGCCCGACACTCATCGCAAACCGGGAGATCGGGGGAGACGCGAACCGTCGGCGGCTCCCCCCCATGGCTTTCGCGAATCGTAAATTCCTGCAAACCGAGGGGTTCTGCCGGATCGACCTCCAGCCCGGCAAGGGTGGCTGCAGGCGGGGCATTCGCTTTCAGCTCGCGAACAAAGTCTTCCAGTGCCTGCTCCTCGCCTTCGACATGAATCTCTACGCCCGTCTCCGCGTTGAGTACCCAGCCGGCGAGACCCCTGGCGCGGGCAAGCCGGTAGATAAAAGGACGAAAGCCAACCCCCTGCACCACTCCGCCAACGCGAATAATACGAGCTGTCATCGATCCGTCCTGTCCTCAGAATACAACTCCTCGGCCACGGGTTACGGGTTCCGCGGCTTCTTTGACCTTATCCGGGACGAAATCATCTCCGGTATCCATGCTATTACGAGCGTGCGCCTGCTAAATGAACACCTGTGAAACTTGCTGAACGCAGTACAATGAGAAGAGCTTGTGGGGTCTGATTGTCCGTGGCCGGTTCCAGAACTGTTCTTGGATTCAAAGCAGCGGTGATGGATGGAGACGGTCGCGGCACGCGGTGATTATTTGAGCTTCGGTACCAACTGGGAGATGTACATCCAGGGTGATTACCCCCATTTTTGACCCCTTGATTATCACGGCTTAATGTTGCCTCGAATGCTGCTTCATGCGCGTTTTGTGGAAGGGCCAAAGCTGGTCAAGTGGTTCCATGGTTGGGGCGATGAACCGCTGAATCCTTTCGACCCCGAAGGAAATCATATAACGAACAGAAAGAGAAACCTGCAACATCCAGACGTACCTAAACTGTCTTGTTACGGAGCGGGCTAGTTATGGTAAAGCGAATGATCCTGATGCTGTCGATGGTGGGGGTCTTGCTGGCGGGCCTTGGATTCGTGAAATTCCGGCAAGTCCAGAGTGCGATCGCCGCGGGCGCGAGTTTCCAGCCTCCGCCGACAGCGGTTACGACCGTCGTCGCACAGCGGGAAACCTGGCCCTCAACTTTCGAGGTCATCGGGACAGCGGCAGCCATTCAGGGGGTCACCGTCAGTGCCGATTTGCCCGGCACTGTCGATAAGATTCTCTTCGATTCCGGAAAGTGGGTAAAAGAAGGAGACATCCTGGTCGAACTTGATACTCGACAGGAACAGGCTCAGCTCGCCGCTACCGAAGCCCAGCGCGACCTTGCCCGCGTCAATTTCAGCCGCATGGAGCAACTGGTCAAGGAGGGCGTGATCGCCAAGACGGAATTCGACAATGCCACTGCGCAGCAAAAGGCCACCGAAGCCCAGGTGGGAGAGATTCGAGCCACTATCGCGCGTAAGACCATTCGTGCGCCGTTCTCCGGAATTTTGGGCATTCGGCAGGTCGATCTCGGGCAGTATTTGGCGGCGGGCCAGGCGATTGTTCCGCTGCAATCGATGAATCCCATTTACGTGAACTTCGGCGTCCCACAACAGACCGCGGGGAAAGTGGCCGTGGGCCGCGGGCTGCGCGTAACCTGCGATGACCTGCCAGGAGTCGAGTTCAGGGGAAACGTCAATGCCCTGGATTCAGTGGTAAGCGAGGCGACGCGCAACATACAGGTGCAGGCCACCGTCTCCAATCCCGGCGGCAAGTTGCGCCCCGGGATGTTCGTGCGGGTGGCACTGCCGCTCGGCGCCAGTCGGGACGTCGTGCCGCTGCCGGCATCCGCTATCAACTACGCGCCTTACGGAGATTCGGTCTTTATCGTGACGGACCTCAAAGATCCTAAGGGAAACACTTACCGCGGCGTGCGCCAGCAGGTGGTAAAGATCGAGGGCTCGCGTGGCGACCAGGTGGCCATCGTTTCCGGGGTTAATCCGGGAGACGAGGTTGTCAGTTCTGGCGTCTTCAAACTGCGCAATGGCGCCGCGGTTCAGGTCAACAACAAGATCCAGCCGGGCAACAACCCGAGCCCCAAGCCGGAAGACAGCTAATGAAGTTCACGGACCTGTTTGTAAAACGGCCAGTCCTGGCAATTGTGGTCAACTTGGTGATCCTGATTGCCGGCCTTCAGGCGATTCGCTCGCTGAGCGTGCGGCAATATCCGCGCAGCGATATCGCGGTGGTGCAGGTTTCGACTGTGTACGTGGGTGCCAACGCGGATCTGGTCCGCGGTTTCATCACCACCCCGCTGGAGCGTGTGATTGCCAGCGCCGATGGCATCGATTACATGGAGTCTTCGAGCCAGCAGGGGCTCAGCACCATCACCGTCCACCTGCAACTCAACTACGACACCAATGCGGCGCTTACGCAGATCCAGGCCAAGGTGGCGCAAGTCCGCAACGACCTGCCGCCGGAGGCGGAAGCCCCGGTCATTGATCTGCAGACCGCCGACACGCAGTTCGCCGCGATGTACATCGGCTTTTCTTCTTCCGACCTGGACCAGAACCAGATCACGGATTACCTGACTCGCGTGGTTCAGCCAAAGTTGAGCGCAGTCAGCGGCGTGCAACGGGCCGATATTCTGGGCAACCGCACGTTTGCCATGCGAATTTGGCTAAAGCCCGAACAGATGGCGGCGCGCGGCGTTTCTCCCTCGGCGGTATGGGATGCGCTCTCTAAGAATAATTACCTGTCGGCGATCGGCAGCACCAAAGGCTCCATGGTATCCGTCAATTTGGTGGCCAACACCGATCTGCGCACCGCCGATGACTTCCGCCAGATGGTGGTTAAGCAAGACAACGGTGTCGTCGTGCGCCTGGGCGAGATTGCCGACGTGGTCCTCGGTGCCGAGAATTACGATCAGGATGTCCGATTCAACGGCGAAACCGCCACCTTTATGGGCATATGGGTGCTGCCCACCGCCAACTCGCTCGACGTCATTCAGCGTGTGAGAGAGACGCTTCCCGCCTTGCAGGCGCAATTGCCGGCGGGCATGAAGCTGGGCGTCCCTTACGACTCCACCGCGTATATTCAGGACGCCATCCACGAGGTGCTTCACACACTGGTGGAGACCTTGCTCATCGTGGTGGTCGTCATCTTTCTTTTCCTCGGCTCATTCCGGTCGGTGCTGATTCCTGTAGTCGCTATCCCGATTTCGCTGATTGGCGCCGTTTTCCTGATGCTGTTGTTTGGCTTCACCATCAACCTGCTGACTCTGCTCGCGATCGTGCTTTCGGTGGGACTGGTGGTGGACGACGCCATCGTGATGGTGGAGAACGTCGAGCGGCATATTCATCTCGGCAAGTCGCCGTTCCAGGCGGCCAAGGACGCAGCCCGCGAACTGGTTGGACCGATCATCGCGATGACCATCACGCTGGCGGCCGTCTACGCTCCGATCGGTATTCAGGGCGGTTTGACGGGAGCGTTGTTCCGCGAGTTCGCTTTCACCCTGGCCGGGGCGGTCGTGGTCTCCGGCATCGTCGCCCTTACCCTGTCGCCGATGATGGGTTCGAAACTGCTGCGCGCGGGCGCCACCGAGCGCGGCTTCGCCGGCATGATCAACCGCCATTTCGAGAAGGTGCGGCAGCTTTACACTCGCATGCTGGGCGGCACTCTTCGTTATCGACCCGTGGTGCTCACCCTATGGGCAATCGTGGCCCTCCTGATGATTCCCTTCTACATGTTTTCTCAGCACGAACTGGCTCCCGCCGAGGACCAGGGAGTCGTGTTCGGCGTGATTCAGTCCTCAGCCAACTCCACGCTCGATCAGACGGACCTGTTCTCGAAAGAAGTGTATGACGTCTATCATTCCTTCCCCGAAAGCGAGAGCATCTTCCAGATCACGAACCCGAATGGCGGATTTGGCGGCATGGTCACCAAGCCGTGGAGCCAGCGCAAGAAGACCGCGCAACAGTTGCTGGTCGAATCGACCGGCCCCTTGTCGAAGATTGCCGGAATTCGCGTGATTCCCTTAACCCCGCCTCCTTTGCCCGGCGGAGGGAATTTTCCTGTCGATTTTGTGATTGCGTCTGCCGCCGAGCCTGAGCAGATTACCGAACTTGCGAATCAAATCGTACAGAAGGCGATGGCCAGCGGCTTGTTCATTTACGCCGACACTGACGTGAAGTTTGATCAGCCACAGGCCGAGGTGGTCTTCGATCGGGACAAGCTGCGCTCGCAAGGCGTGGATTTGAGCCAGGCCGGCCAGGATCTCTCTACCATGCTCGGTGGAAACTACGTGAACCGGTTCAGCATTCAGGGCCGCAGCTACAAAGTGATTCCCCAGATCAAGCGGGCTGAACGCCTGACTCCGGATCAACTTTCTCAGATTTATGTGCAGGGATCCAACAACAAATTGGTTCCGCTGTCGACCTTTGCCACGCTGAAGACTACGACGGAACCTCGTTCGCTCAACAAGTTTCAGCAGTTGAACGCAGTCCGCATTCAGGGCGTGATTCCCCCTTCAGTGCCACTCGATCGCGCGCTGACCTTCCTGGAAGACCAGGCCAGGAATCTTCCCCAGGGCTTCACCGTGGATTATGCCGGCGAATCGCGCCAGCTCCGGGTGGAAGGCAGTAAATTCCTTGGAACTTTCTTCTTGTCGGCGATTCTGATCTACCTGGTACTGGCGGCGCAGTTCGAGAGTTTCCGTGATCCTTTTATCATTCTCGCCGGCTCTGTGCCGCTCGCCATTTCCGGAGCCCTGGCGTTTTCGTTCCTCGGCCTGACCACGCTGAACATCTACAGTCAGGTCGGACTCATAACCCTGGTCGGACTGATCGCCAAGAATGGAATTCTGATCGTGGAGTTTGCCAATCACCTGCAGATGACCGGCAAAAGCAAGCTCGCAGCGATCACCGAAGCCGCCGGCACCCGCCTGCGTCCCATTCTGATGACCACGGCAGCAACCGTATTTGGACATTTCCCTCTGGTTCTCGCTAGCGGCCCGGGCGCCGGAGCCCGCAACAGCATCGGCATCATGCTGGTCAGCGGCATGATCATTGGTACGGCCTTCACGCTTTTCGTCGTACCCTCCATCTACATGCTGGTAGCCCGCAAACACACAGCCGATTCCGTAGAAAGTGATTCAGACGTATACCGCGAACCTGCCGAAGTAGCCATCTAAGTTCGGGGGGCACTCGGCACAGGACACGGCCGCCCGGCCCCACCTGATCAGCATGACTCGATGACAGGAGCAGACTGCGGCAGCCGTCTGTTTTCGGTACAATCTCTCGATTCGAGGCATACCTTTGAACTCTCCCCCGGAGCACCCAATAGTGCGAGACCAGGATGCGCAGCGATGGGACCGCATCGCCAATAGCAGACAATTCCAGGATCTTCTCTCCCTAAAGAAGCTCTTCATCGTTCCCGTATTTGCCTTCTTCCTCATCTCCTACTTCAGCCTGGGTGTGCTGATCGGATATGCCCCCAGGTTGATGTCCGCGCGCGTAATCGGCCCCCTCAGTCTCGCTTATGTATTTGCGCTCGCGCAATTCGTCGTGGGATGGGCGATCGCGGGACTCTATCTCATCGCTTCGGCGCGATTCGACCGGCTCACGCAAGATATCTTGATCCGCAACGATGACCAGGAGGAGAAACCGTAAGTGTCCATCTCGCTCGCCGTGTTCGTGGTGGTTGTCGTGGGCACGTTGGCAATTACCGGGTGGGCGTCGAAGCGCTCTCGCGGAGCTACCGCCTTCTTCGCCGCCGGGCGCCGAATCACGGCATGCCAGAACGGCTTCGCGGTAGCCGGCGACTTCATGAGCGCCGCATCCTTCCTGGGAGTGGTCGGCCTCATCGCGCTGCAGGGCATCGATGGATTTCTCTATTCAGTCGGCAGCTTCGCGGCCTTCGTCACTATCCTGTTGGTCATTGCTGAGCCATTGCGCAATACCGGCAAATACACCATGGCCGACGTTCTGGCCTACCGGCTCCGTCCGCGGCCAGTACGTGCGCTAGCCGCCCTCAGCACGCTTGCCACGATCACGTTTTACATGATTGCGCAAATGGTCGGCGCCGGAGCCCTGGTGAGCTTACTGCTGCAAGGTTCCGGGATCAGCTACAACCAGGCCGTGGTCGGCGTCGGCGTGCTGATGATGGTATACGTGGTTTTCGGCGGCATGCTGGCCACTACCTGGCTGCAGATTGTGAAAGCCATGCTGCTCTCCCTCTGCGCTTTGGCGATGGCACTGCTGGTGCTGAACCACTTTCATTTTCACCTCTTCGAGTTCTTTTCCGCGGCCAGCCAGATCGCTTACCACCAGAAGGACCAGCTGCTCACCAAGGATTTCCTTCAGCCCGGCCTTCGTTATCACCCGCCGTACGGCCCCCTGGATTTGATTTCCTTGAGTCTGGTTTTTGCTTTTGGCCCCGCCGGCCTTCCCCACATTCTGGTGAAGTTCTACACCGTGCCGGACGCGCAGACGGCACGCAAGAGCGTGGTATGGACTATGATCGTGATCGGCAGCTTCTACGTCCTGACTTCGGTTCTGGGCCTCGGTGCGGCGGCACTGGTCGGACCCGATTACATCGTGACTCACGGTGGAACTAATATGGCCGGCCCCCTGCTCGCGCAGGCGCTGGCAGGCGATGTCTTCCTGGCGGTGGTTTCGGCCGTGGCTTTCGCTACGATTCTGGCGGTGGTGGCGGGGCTCACCATCAGTGCGTCCACTTCCTTCGCACACGATCTCTGGGCCAACGTCATTCACCATGGCGTGGAGCGTCGTCCCGGAGAAACCGTGCTGGTAGCGCGAATCGCGGCGTTGGCGATCGGAGGTTTTGCTATCCTCATCGCGATTGCCCTCGGTCCTGCATCCAACGTGGGCATCCTTGCCATCCTGGGGATGGCGGTGGCTGCTTCGGCAAATTTCCCGGTTCTGGTGCTCTCAATTTTCTGGCGCCGTTTTAATACCGCGGGAGCCTTGGCTGGCCTGTCGATTGGACTGCTGGCGTCGCTAGGATTGATCGTGGCCGGCCCTAACTTCATGGGAATCGATCCGCCTAGCGCCGTCGGCACTGCCCGACACTTGATTCAGGCAAAACCCTGGTTCCCACTGGAAAATGTCGGGATACTCAGTGTACCTCTCGGTTTCCTGGCGTCGATGGTTGGGGCTTGGTTGAGCAAGGAACCTGCTGCCGAAGCCCGGCACAACGAATTAATGGTCCGCGCCAACACCGGGTTGGGAGCGGAAAAGGCCACCGCTCACTGAGCAGATTCCTCAGCGATATCTCGGCGGTTTTACCGATTGATCCATCCCCATGCACCTCTGGCCGCCCGGGGCGACATTGACGCTGACCAGCTGTGGGCCTGATGACGCGAACGCCTGTTTCAGCGCCGGCTCCAGGTCCTCCGCTTGATTTACCTCCGCCGCCGGCATTCCGTATCCCTGTGCGATTTTCACCATGTCGATTCCCGGAATATCCATTCCAGGCACGCTTCGGCCGACCTGCGTGAAGTCGCAAAAACTCTTTAATGCCGCGTAATCCCCGTTGCGTAGCACGATCACGATCACCGGCACATTGTGCTGCACTGCGGTCCATAGCGCTTGAATCGAGTACTGGATGGAACCATCGCCAATTGGGCATACCACGCGCCGATTTGGGTGCGCCATCTGCAGACCCACCGCGGCCGGCAAGCCAAAGCCAAGAACGCCGTTTGGTACGGAATAGAATGAACCCGGTTCGTCGAGCTGAAGATATCGATCGAGATCGCCCTTTGACGACGGACATTCTTCCGCAATCACGGCGTCCTTCGGCATCACCCGGTTCAGGACGCTGAACAAGTACGCCGGCGTGATGGGATGCTCAGCCTTGAGTTGGGGCGGTTGAGTAACTGCTGCCGTGGCCCGCCGCCGCGGTTTGCTATGAATGCGAAGGTAGTTTGCCGCAGCGGAAAGATTTCCTACGATGCTGCTTCCGGCCAATGCTGCGGCGGCATCGATTGGCGAATTCGTAATCTGAAAAAGCTGAGTTCCGGGTTTAATGGTATCGCCCGGAACGTACGCATAATAGAGAAAAATCGGCGCGCCCAGGACCACCACGGTGTCGTGCGCGGCAACTTGATCCGCCAGCGGCTGTTGTGCCGGCAACAGTCCTCCGCGAAACAGCGGATGGGTTCGTGGAAAGGTCCAGCGCGGAGGAATGGGCTGCTGGTAAACGTCGGCGTTCAGGTGCTCGGCAAGCGCGATCGCTTCGTGCCATCCGCGATCTTCTTCGATCTGCGCTCCGGCGATCATGGCCGGGTTGCGGCTGGAATCGAGGGCGTGGACAACCTCGTCGAGGGCAACGGGGTCCGGCAAGACGGAATGCGTTACCTTGCGGGCCGCGATCGCTTGACACTCGTGCGTCCAGTCATCCATAGGTATCGAGATAAAGACAGGCCCCATCGGGGCCTGCATCGCGAGGTAATGGCCGCGTGCGATGGCCATAGGAACATCTTCGGCGCGCAGCGGTTCGTATGCCCACTTCACGTAAGGCTTGACCACTTCTACCGCACGGCTCGCGAGAAATGGTTCGGCGAGCAGGTGGCGGCGATCCTGCTGGCCGGCGGTAATCACCAGCGGTGCATGGATGCTGTAAGCATCGGCGATCGCTGAGAGGCCGTTGCCGACACTGGCGACCGAATGCAAATTAACGAACACAGCTTCGCCCGTGCCCAGTGCATAACCCAGCGCCATGCCGGCCGCGGCGCGTTCCTGCAATCCCAGGATGTACTCGAAATCCGCTGGCATGTCGCGCAGGAACGGCAGTTCGGTGGATCCAGGATTGCCGAAGATCTTGGTCATGCGCAGGTCGCGCAGTAGCTGATACGTGACTTCTCTGACAGTGCTCACCATGCCGCTCCGGGAGATGCTTCAGATTGCAGGCTCCGGAAGTTATATCACCTCGGTGGAAAGCGGAGTCAAATGGGGAGGTTGAATTGTCGCGAGCCTCGGTGATATCGTCTCTCGCTCGGCGTAGTGGAGAAATCCGCAGGGAGTGAAGATGGCCGTGAGAGTATGCGTCGTCGGCTGCGGGGCGCTAGGCAGCGTGCTTGGCGCACATCTGGCGCGGCTCGCGGAAATTGAGGTCTATGCCTACGATGTTTCGCGGGAACAGATCGCGGCGATACAGAAGCGAGGACTGCGTGTCAGCGGCGCTGCGCAGTTCACTGCGAAGCTGGAGGCAACTACCGATCCGCAAGCAATTCCAGCGTGCGACTTCGGAATTGTCGCCACCAAGAGCCTGCACACCCGCACGGCGATCGCGCAAACCGCCCACATTTTTGCCGACTCGAGGGCAGTTTGCTCGGTGCAGAACGGTCTGGGCAACGAAGAAATCATCGCTCCGCAGGTGAAGCACGTGGTTCGCGGAGCCACGACCATGGCAGCCCACCTGGTTGAGCCTGGCCACGTTGGCTTTGAGTTTCACAGCAATTTGTGGATCGGCCCGTTCGAGCCGAGCGGCACGCCTCTTGAGCGCGTGGAGGAACTTGCACAGTTACTGAATCGCGCAGGCCTTCGGGTCGTTGCGCTGCCGGACGCGCGCGGCGCGCAGTGGACCAAACTGATCTTCAATTCCGCCGTCAATCCTGTGGGCGCATTGACCCGCTTGCACCTCGGCGCAGCCCGCCGATTTCCACCGGCCGACGCCCTATGCGAGGGACTCCTACAAGAGGGTGAAGCCGTGGCACGTGCCATGGGCATCACGCTGCACGGCGATCCCCGAGAGATGATCGCAGAAGGAGCTGGCGGACCGCAAAAGCGCAAGGTCAGCATGCTACTGGATATTCTGGCCCAGCGGCCGACCGAGGTTGACTTCATCAACGGCGCAATTGCCGACTATGGAGAAAAACTGGGCGTCCCCGTACTCTTGAACCGGGCAGTCTGGCAACTAGTTAAGGGAATCGAGCACTCGTGGACGGACCCCAGCTGATTTAAGGCTGAATTCGCGTTCCTTCCACTTTCAGCCGAAACAACAAGTACGGCTTCTGCCGCAAATCCTTTCCGTTGTGAAACACCGCCTGACGTTCGACCTGGTTCGCTGTGAAATAGAGATATCCATCCGCGGCCAATGACAAGGTATCCGGCCACAACATGCGGGGATCGTGGGCCAGCGTCTCAATCTCTCCGCCGGCACTGCGCCGGCGAATCGCATTGTGCTCGTAGTCGCTTAGATACACACGCCCCTGCGCATCGGACTCGAGCCCATCGGAAGCGCCGCCCTTTTCGCCCAAGTCTTTCACAGTTGCCGCGACCTCGGTGTCAGGCCGGCTCTGATCGGCGAGCGCATCCACACTCACACTGTAAAGGTGGCGACTGGTCAGCGGACAGTAGTAGAGGGTCCTTCCATCCGGACTCATGGCGATGCCATCGGAGCCGACCGCAAACTTTGCCGGCGCCTGCCCCGGAAGCCGCATTTGCATGATTTCGCCTTCCACAACCGGCACGAATTCAGGGTCGGGCTTCGTCGAACGGTGGTCGTGCAAACGTCGCCAGCTGTTTCCCGACGCAAGGTCCACAACGATGATTCCGTTTGGCCCCGACGAGCTCGAGTCGGTAATGAAAGCCATTCCTTCCTTCCCCCGGCGCAGATCGAATCGCACATCATTGACGTAACTGGTGGAAAGCACTACGTCCGGAGGGAAGATGATTTCCTTGACCACGCGATTCGTAGCCAGATCCACCCCCAGCAACTTCGCCCCTCCCGGCGGAACTCTACCGAAAGCGACACTGCCAGTGTCGAGCACCCACAAACGGCTTCCCGAGGGATCCACCACCACGCTCTGCACGGAAATGAATCGGCCGGGCCCATGATCTCCTGGCGCATATTGATTCATCTCGGCATTGGGGTAAGGGATCGTCTTGCCGTCTTTGACCTCCGCTACGGTGTATTCCACCGCGTCGCCCCACCTGGGAAAGTTGACAAAGATTCGGCCATCCTTCGCCACGGTCACACCCGTCGGCATGGGACCGTCGAAGGTGGCAACAACTTCCAGGCTTCCAATGATTTGCTCACGGGCATATTCCTGGGCTGGAGCCGCAACCGAAAAAATCAAAATCACCAGCGCTGCAAGGAATCTCATCGCATTTCCGATGTGGACGACCGCTTTATCCGATGCGGGTCAGGCAATCTTCTTGCGCGGCGCTTGTTTGAACACCTGGCGAACCGATTCAAGGAACTTCAGCACCGTATGGGTTTCTTCCCCTCTTCGCCAGGCTGCGTAGACCTCAATCTTGGCCTCGGGCTCGTCCAACGGAACCCAGGCCAGTTCCAAACCGGCAACCGAGCGGTTCACAATGGCGCCGGCGCCAACGAAGATCCCCTTGCCTGCAGCTACCATAATCGCGCCGGATTCTTCGTGGGCTTCGACGTGTGTAACCAGCATGTGCGGTGTCAGTCCCTGCCGGCTGTAAAGACCCAGGACCTTGTCGTAGAGGCCGCTGGAAAAATTGCGGTCGAAGATGATCAGCGGCTCGTCGGCGACCTCCTTCAGACGAATGGAGCGTTGCCGTGCCAACCGATGCGCTTTGGGCATGACCACCACAAACTTCTCTTCGAACAGCAACTCGCAGTCCAGGTCGGTGGCATCTACCGGCGGCCGCAGGAAGCCGACATCGATGTCGCCCCGGCGTAATGCCTGGTTCTGCATGCTCGAAAACACGTCGCGGCATTCAATCTCGGTTGCTGGAAAACGCTTCCGGTGGTCAAACACCACCTTACTCACCAACCCGCCAAGGCCGGAGGCCACGCCGATCTTGACGATGCCCGATTCGCCTTTTTTCGCGTAACGCGCTGCCTGGGCCGCATGCCCCGCCTGCACCACCAGCTTTCGAGCTTCTTCTAAGAAAACCTGTCCCGCCGTGGTCAGCTGCACGTGACGCTTGTCGCGCAGCAGCAGCGCCACTCCCAGGTCTTCCTCCAGTTGCCG
>Ga0335080_10006696_pt1 | contig 11918 bp, 12 predicted proteins | sample Lox_Sample_34_FD_206720 | JGI IMG/M metagenome (GOLD analysis project Ga0335080, IMG submission 206720) | Soil microbial communities from Loxahatchee National Wildlife Refuge, Florida, United States - Lox_Sample_3.4 | ecosystem: Environmental > Terrestrial > Soil > Wetlands | place: USA...
GCACAGGCAAGCGATGCCGACATTCCCAATCGATCCAACACACGAATCGGGCTAGAAACGCACTGCTCCATTTTCGTTCTCTCCTCCGAATTCCGCACGAGGCTTTTGTTCAGCTCTCTCTAAAACATAACTCGGGCGATGTTGTTGCCGGTGTGGCCGCCCAGAGATGCGGCCATAGTGACGCTTGGCGGGTGAGGTCAGCTTCAGCAGGACTCAGGGATCTGATCAGATGTCTGTGGACTACGCAGCCGGAGGAGCCCGAAACGGAGAATCGTGAAAGAAAATTTCCTGGCGAAAAGTTACGACGAAAGGTTGAACGTATCCCGCTGTCAGAAGAGGACCGGACAGCAATTCAATTCCTGCTGTCGGTCCAGCGCCCAAGTGCGCTGCCTGGCAGATATGGCAGGCTGCTTCGTTCTTTCCTTTTTCGTGGGAGTGCGTCAGAGCTTGGGTAAGCAATAGGACGCAAAATACAACCAGGGCAAACGCAAATACCCTGGTCAAGCCACCTCTCAACTTGCGCCTGTGAGCCATACCGAGTCTCATACGCTAGCGTAATTTGTGGTTAGACGCCAGTGTCTTTGCTTCGTGAGCAACGTCACCAATCTGATCTTGCAGACCGACACCGTCGTCCTTTCGCGCTTTGTCGCTGCCTTTTTCTTTCCAAGCGCGATGAGGCAACGTAACACATCTGCTGACGAGACGGACGCGCCCCTCAAGTACGGTTGCCTGATTGGGAGTCATGGGCCAATCACGACCAAGTCCCGAATTGGAAGTGGGGCTCCGGCTCATAACCCGACGACCGTACAGCCTTGGTCGATGTCGCACTCGAAGACCGGTGATGCATTAGCCAGCGGCGCGATAAGCTGATCTTGTGTGTATATCGTTCGTTATAGGAGCGACGACTACGGGGCGGAGATTAGGGCTGTTCTTACAACTCTTCCCATTTTGCCGCCCCACGAGATGATGAGTTGATTGCCAAGTCGCTGTGCGCGCGGATATCCGAGACTGGTCTCGGTTCCACGCGCAATGGTGAACATGCCGCTCCGCCGACCTGAAGGGGAAATTCGCTCAGCGACCATATCTGTTCCGGAAGTCTGATGACGCAACCAGATGGCGACGGCGCTTCCGTCCTCGAAAAGTGACACGGCGACATGGCCGACGGGCCGGTTCTCGCCGTTCGGAGAATCCAGAATAATCGGCGCTTGGAATGTCGTGCCTTGGTCGTTGGACAAGGCAAATTTCACCTCAGGTTTGTCGTTGCTTCCCGTAAACCAGACAATGCCAACGTTTTTGCCACCGGTGGCAAGCGCCGGTCCGTTCACTGGACAGCCGTTGATCTTCCACAAGTCGTCATGCACGGAATGCGGCGTCTGCCAATTACCGTCTGAGAGGCGCGCGACTTTGATGTCCCGAATTTCCTCGGAATTGTGGCCGCGATAGGCTGCCACTGCGCCCGCCATTGTTCTCACAAGCGCCGTTGGACAACACGTGCAGGTGTCTTCGTCTATGGTTTTCTCGTTCGAAACTTGGCCCTTCGAATCGATCACCGCAGACATCAGACGATAACGATGCTTGGTCTCGTAGTCTCGGGCATCAAGCCAGATTACTTCTGCTTTTCCACCCTCAAGCGGAATCGCAGAAGTGAAACTGTGCTCGCTGGGGCTGGTGTCGGAGTGGACGCGGACAGGGGCAGACCAGGTTTTGCCGGAATCCGCAGACACGCTCGAAAACATGTGGCTGCCATCCCACTTCTCGCCTGTTTTTATCTTCTGCCCCCACAGGGAGAGCAACGTTCCGTTACCGAGACGCACGACTGTTGGAGGCGCTTCCGCATACACATCAAAATCCTGGCGTCCCACGATCGTGTTTGGAGCGGTCCAGGTTTTTCCGTCCCACACCGAAAACCGAAAGGCCTGTCCCGATGTTGACGGTTCCAGCCAGCTCAGCACGATTTTTCCGTCGGGAGTCGCTGAGATATTCGGGGCTACACTTCCCGGCAATGCAGGATTGCGCAGCTCCGCTACTTGTCCGGATAATTCCGCGCTGTACGAGCGCCAGCTCAAACTCGCCAAGAGTCCCATAGCGCCCAACAACAAAATCTTCTTTAGCATTTGTTTCTCCGTTTTCCGTTCGTTCCTAAAATCGCACTTCAAAACGGCTCCAAACGTTGATTGGCGAACCAGGATAGATGACCGAAGGCGTGTTCCCTGCTTCGTAGTACTTGCGGTCGGTCAGGTTCTGAATGTTCACGCTGAGCTTGCAGAGTCCCTGGTCTCTGTGCTGAGGACCGAAGACGTACCCTGCCATCGCATCGAGGCGCGCGTAACCCGGCAGCAGCACATCATTGGCCGGATCGACGAAACGATAGGTCAATGCTCGCAACCCTCCACCGAAACTGAGCCCCGTGAGCGGCCCGTGTTGCACCTCGTACACAGTCCAGATACTCCCGCTATGCCGGGGCGCATTCTGAAAAAGATTCCCAACCGCATAAACGGAATCAGCAACGATTTGCGCCTGGTTGTAGGAATAGGCGAACGTGACGTCCCATCCGGGACGGATGCGGCCCGCCGTATCGAACTCGATTCCCTTCGAGTCCGTGGCACCAATTTGTATCGAAGCCAATGGGTTTCCGGGATTGGTGATCAGCAGATTCGAGGCCCGAATCTTGTAGAAGGATAGCGACGACGAGAGACGGCTACCGAAACTCGAAGTTCGGGCGCCGAATTCGTATTGATTACCCCGTTCGGGTGGAAAAGGCTGACCGCCTGGCGTGAACTGCGCTGCAAGCGTGGGACTGAAGCTGCGACTCCAGCTGGCATAGAGCGTTAGTGGTTGAATCGGCTGATAGGTCAGACCGATGCGCGGAAGCGTTTTGTAGTCGTCCTGCCGATTGTGCGTGTCATAGATGATCTCGTCGTATTTCTGCGTGAAGCCTTCAAACCGCACACCGGCGAGTAACTTCAATCCCCGTGCGAACGTAATCTGATCCTGCAAATATCCGCCATGCGTCATCAGCTTCGTCGTTCCGTCGAGCGGAAAATAATCCGGCGAAGCAGGGTTGAAGAAATTGGCCGTCAGCGTCGCGGGATCCGGCATGGTCTGGCTGAACGGCACCGGATTGAAGAGATTAATGGAAGGCGCGTCGCTGAAGATGGCGTCCTGAACAACCGACTGATACCCGTATTCAAAGCCAACCAGAAAGTTATGCTCGAACGGCCCTGTCTTGAAAACTCCTGTCAAATCTGTCTGCCAGTCGTAGAAACGCAACGGATAGTGCGCATTCTCTGAAAACCGGGCGAGCGTCTCGTTGTCTGCTTCGAGGAATCCGGTGCTCACATCGAGATAATCCCAGTTCGTCAGAGTCGCGCGAAAGCGGCTGCGGACCGTCCAGCGCTGGCTCAGATTGCGAGACACATCGACACTGCCCAGTTTGTTTTGCAGCAACGAGTACTGCCATGGCTCACCGTAGAAATTGCTGATGGGCACTGGAGCCGGCCGGTCACCAAGCGCGGGAATGCCATAGTCGGTCGTCGTCCGTCCGTGAAGATATTCGAAAAGAAGACGAATGCTCGTCGCGTCGTCCGGTTTCCAAGTCAGTGCCGGCGCGAGGAAATATCGGCGGTCTCCGAAACTGTCGCGAAAGCTGGAATAGTCGGCGAACTCCGCGTTAAGCCGGTAAAACAGCTTCCCGCTTTGACCGAGCGGGCCAGTAATGTCGAAGGTAGGACGCACGCTTCCATAGCGGTCAGTTTGCAGCGAGAACGACCCATGCGTTTCGGGCAAAGGCTCCTTGGTGATGAGATTCACGATTCCGCCGGAAGCGGCGCGGCCATACAAAACGGACGATGGCCCTTTCAGTATTTCGACGCGATCCACATCCGTCGTGTCCGCAGGCACCATGCCATCGAACGTGAATCCGTCGCGGTAGTAGTTGGAAAAAACGCCGAGCGGCAAGCCGCGGATTGTCAAAGCACTTCCAAGATCACCCGATGCCAGTACATCGCGATTGACACCGGTGATATTTTCGGCCGCGTCGCCGAACCGAATGTCCTGTTGGCTCTGAATGAGAGATTGATTGACGACACCGACTCCTTGCGGAATCTCGTTGATGGGAATGCTCATCTTCGTTGCCGTTGACGATTCGTCGGCGCGGAATGAGCCCACCTCCGCCGTGACCATCACCTGTTGGCCAGGACCCGCCACTTTCAGTTGAATCGCTACCTTTGCTTCCGCAGACGATCGAACGTTGACCGAGACGCTCGCTCTTGCGAAGCCTGCGCGTTCGACTTCGACAACGTAGCCTCCCTGCCGTACGCCCGAAAATGCAAAGGCGCCGTTCTCGTCCGTTTTTGCGCGCTGCAAACGCACGGCAGCGTTATCGAGCAAAATCACCGTAGCGTCCGGAATGGCTGCATCCTGCTGGTCCTTTACCACGCCAGAAATCGAGGCAGCCGCTTCCTGCGCCCGAAGCGTCGGCGCTGCACCGACTGAACCCCACAACACCACAACAACAGCAACAAATATGACGACTGGAACACGGGAGAGCGGCGAGTTGTTTTTCATGAATTTGCCCTCGCCTACTCGGTTTTCAGATACTTCTCGGGAGTTTTATCGAAGAGGGCCTTGTGCTCCGGCATGCAGAAATAGTAGGTCTTGCCCTGGTAGACCGATTTCGCAACTCGCTTGTCTGCGTCCATGTCGCAGACCGGACACAACGGATGCTCCTCCGTCGAGATCGGCGCCTTGGCATAGACCTCATTTGCATCCGGGTTCAACCAGCCTTGGCCTTGGTATTCCATCTGGTCGGCGGTCTTGACAGCTGTGTCCCGGCCAAAATAACGCTCGACAACCCGCAAGGCCAAATCAATACCTGAGGAAAGCCCGCCGGCAGTCGCCAGATTGCCCTCCTCCACAAATCTCGCGCCTCTCTTGACACGAATATCCGGGAACTCCACAGCCATCGTCTTGTATGCGCCATGGTGCGTGGTCGCCGTTTTACCGTCCAACAAGCCCGTGCGTGCCAGCACAATGGCTCCTGTGCAAACGGACATCGTTAAGTCCGCCGTTTTGCTGGAATGTCGAATCCACTCCAGCATTTCTTCCGTGACTCCGTTTTGCGCGGGAATGACAATGACCTTCGGCAGGGGCGCGCTCTTAAAGCTGTAGTCTGGGGTTATTTTCAGTCCGTCGCTCGCTCGAACAACGTCCGTACTTCCGCTTCCTGTGTAAAGTCGAAAAGCGCTTTCCTCTCTCCCAGGAATGTACGCGTCCTGAAAGACCTCCCAAGGTCCGGAAAAGTCGATCACCACCGCACCCTCTGAGATCACAAACGCGACAGGTATGCTTCCGTGAGCCGGCGGCTTCAGCGGACTCGGACTGCGAAGAGACCCGTTGGCAGCCGCGCCCTGTGAGCCTTTGGCCTGTAAGCTATTTGCGCTGAAAGGAATCCCGCCGACGAGACTGACGACACCCATTCCCTGAATCAATTCTCTTCGATTCATCGCTATTCTCCTTTTTTAGCTAACCCTTAGCTTCGTTGAACGCTCTGCTTGTGGTTTGAGATAAGGCGGCCTGTACGAATGCGTTTAAGCACGCGGCAACGTTGCAGGCCACAGCTGGATGCGAAGCCCTCACAGACTGATTCGCGCGAAGCGAAAAAACCCGCGTCGAACCAATCAGTGCGATAGGAGAGATGTGTCTCTAGAGGATCGAGGCGCCGTTTCGAGGTGGAGGAGAAAGCGGTTTGCTGAGGCGAGAAATTTCTTCCAAGGCGCTTACTTGGACTGGCCGGACCAGTTCGCGAGCGGCAGGCAACCACGTCACATCCGGCAGCACAAACGCGCCCGGGATTGACACAGGATGTTCAGGGCTCTGGCAGCCTAACATCGAACATTCACTCATACCGGACGATTTGCGGTCGCTCATGTCATGGCCGCAATCCATCGGCATCGCATTTTGCGGAGCCGTGAGCTTTTGCGATTTATGATGATGCCCGCGAATCGGGCACAATCCTCCAATGCAACAATCCGTAGCGGACGCGAAGAACGCCGCGGCGGCAAGCGGCGCGTACAGCAGCGCCACCGCCAGCATGCAAATACACGTTGCAGCCTTTCGCGCCAAGTTTTGCCGTCGCATACGCACGGACACCCACCCTAACTCAAACCGTCGCTAATACCAAGACCAGTACACCCGGGGCCTTATTACAGTTCCACAGGAGAGGCTTCTTCTTCCTTCTCGTTCTTCGCCCACTACGATTACGCCATCCTCGGAATCCGTCGCGCTGTAAAATAAGAACCAAACACCAGAACTCCAGCAATAACCTGAGAACCAAGCGTTTCGAGAGTTGGAAAAATCGAAAGCCAAAGCCCAGCCCAGCCGGGTATCCGGTCGCTTAGGTACGAAAGGTGTGTGGTTGGCAGCCAGCCGGCAAGCTGCATCTCTTGCGCTTCTTCACCGACCATCACCAGGAGCACCACGGCGAGCATGACTCCTGTCACGACAAGCATCCTTCGATACGGAAGATGCTGGTGGATCACGAAGGTGAGAACCGCGACGGCCGCCGTCGCTACCGAGCCAAGAATCACTCCTTCCAGTACGGCTTTTCCTCCAAGCCGCAAACGGAAGCTTTGCAGGAAGAGTACAACCTCAAAGCCTTCTCTGTAGAACGACGTGAAACCCAAAGACCCCATTCCCAAAGTCAGCCTCCAAGCTTTCCCCTCTTTTGCGCTCGTGACTAACTCTTGCTTCTTTCGGTTGTGCAGAGAGATCCAGCCCGTCCAATACATCTTGTGGAAGAACCAGTTCATAACGACAAGCAGCACGACAATGGCAACCAATCCTGTACCTGCCTGCAGCGCAAGCGCCGATACGTCTCCGCTTAGATCCTTCAAAATGCGAACCGCAATGACCCAGGTAATTGCCGTGGCAAACATTCCGAAGAGAACGCCTCCGACGACCAAGCGGTGATACCGCGACTCCTTGCCACGAAAGCTCGCGGTAAGAGCCGCCAGTACAAGAATGCATTCGAGGCCCTCCCGGAAAACGAGCACGGCTATATTCACCACTCCCGACGCTGAGAGCGAGTCGCTCACAGCGGTTCTCCGATTTCCCGCTCAATCTCTTCCTTAAGCGCGTCGCTGAGCACCGGCCGTGATTGCGAGACATCTCGAATGCGCTCGCGTCTCCCGGAACGCAGCATCTTGCGGAAACACACAAAGAGGACAAGGCACGCGAGGGCCGCAATTGCCACCGGCAGGCTGAAAAGAATTCTTCCGGTCATCCCGTCGGGGACGATCAGGATGCGGTCGCCGTAGATGGTTCTGTAGTGCTCGACAATCTCGCTCTCGGACTTTCCCTCGGCGACCATTTCTGCAACCTCGCCTCGCATCTGCACGGCAATATCGCTTCCGTGTTCCGCGATCGATTGCGTGTAACAGCATGGAGCGAGGAGCCGATTCTCGACCTTTTGAATCTGCGCGGTTTGCGCGGTCGAGAGAGATGCCGGGTTGACCAGGATCAGCACTAAAATCATTGCAAACATTTCTTCGTTCTCCGGCTCGTCACAGCTTGTGCAAGTACTTCAGCAGGTCATCCACTTCTTGCTTGTCGAGCGTGTGCTCGAACGGCGGCATGATGCCGCGTCCGCTGACAATCGTTTCTCGCACTTGCTTGTCCGTGGCGGGAGCGCCGCTCGGGAGCTGCCGGCACTGAAACAGTCCAGCTAATTTCGGCGGTTGCTTGAGAAGTTGCAGGTTCTGAGCGTCGTGGCAGGGGCTGCAGTTCCGTTCATAAACGACTTCGCCGCGTGTTTCCGCTGAAGCGAAGGCTGGTCCATAGTCCAGATTGTTTCGTGAACAAGCAAAACTGAAAAAGCCGATCAGGACGACGAACACGAAGGAGTATCGAATCGTTTTGCTACTTCTTCGCATTTTCCACCTGCCGCATTGCGGCCACCGCCTCGGCAGCGCTCCAGTCGCTGACATTCCATTCCTTGATTAACCGTCCATCAGGTCCAATGAGAACGGTGCTCATCGAGTGGACGATCTGGTTGTCTTCTTCTTCGTAGATCAACGCGAAGGCTTGGGCCAGCTTCTTTAGGTTTTCCGGAGTCGGAACCGTGAACGACCAGTGCTCAAAGTTCTTTTCGTCTTCGCCCAAGTACGCGAGGCCGTACTTGCGAAGTACCGGAGGTGTGTCGAACTTCGGATCGATGCTCACGCTGACCAGCTGTGTACGGGCATATTCCTTGGGATCTTTGGCAAGCTCCTTCTCGACTACGGCAAAAAGGCTGCTCAACCGCGGGCAAAACGTCGGCATCGGACAGCGCGTGTAGATGAAGGTGAGCAACACAGTCTTCCCACGGAAATCAGAGAGCCGGAGTTTTTTTCCATCCTGATTTACCAGCTCCACATCCGGAATCTCCTCTCCCGGAAACAGATGTCTCGTCTCCTTCGCTTCCTTCTGTCGGTGGCTGGAATCTGTCACAGCGACCTTGGTCAACTCGTAGTCGCCATCTTTGTTGACAACCACTCGGGCCGCGATCCGGTCCCCAGCTTCGACCCCCGACAAGTCCACGTTCGCGGCAACCGGATAGGGCATCGTCATCGCCGCCATGAACCCGGGAATATTTTCGTGATCCACCACCAGCGTACGCGTTTCGGGAACCTTGCTGACGACGCGGCCTTTGAAGTCGTAGTGCCGATTTGATTTGCCGCAACTGCACAAAACGAAACACAAACAAGCAAACAGAAAAAGTCGTACTGCCAATTCCCTCACAATTCCTCCCATTGCCATTCGTCGAAATCAGTCCCTGTGAAGAGAAAAACGACAAGAACAGCGCAAACAGGCATCCGCCTGCGCTGCCTCGCGCGCCTTCCATTAAGGTTCAGTTAGGACCAGAGGGAACTGGAGGGAGGACCGCGTTTTGAATTGGGAAGAAACGATGTCGAAGCGAATACGAAAGCTGGCGCTTTCGCATCCAAATTGCTCGCAGCGAGAGGCGCGAAAACGGAATTTGCCTCGACGACATTCCCGACGCGCTGGCCCGGCACTGCCGGAGTTCCTTGGCCCGCGAAGGGACAATAGGCAAACAGCTTCGTGTTGCCGTCCTCTTGTTTTGCGCGCCCGTGCCGCATGGCGCACATGTGTGCCCCATCTTTTTTGCAGCAGGCCGGCAAGTCGGAAGAAGCAGACGTCGCCGCGAGCACGGAGAAGGATGGAACTCCGCCAAGCAGGAGAATTAGAAGGATTGCATTAACCCGACGCATCGATGCCTTATAAGCTGACAGAAACTGAAATTGGTGTCCAGGCCGCAATCACTTCGCCGAGAAGGCACGCAGGGGCGAGAATCGCGAGAAATCCGGTCGTCACTCGTGCCGCTGAGAATTACGCACGCACCGGATCATCGAGCTTATTTGCCCCTTTTTGCCCCCGCGTGTTTTTCCTAAGTCCCGACCAATCAGGAAGATGGTTGGTAGGGGCGGTGGGGATCGAACCCACGACCTTCGGCTTAAAAGGCCGCTGCTCTACCACTGAGCTACGCCCCTGTGGTGCGAATTCCCAATTGTAACATGAGCGGTAGTGCGGCCAGTTGTCGGCTACTGAGGCACGCTGAAGCTTCGACCTTCTTCTCCTGGAACGGCCCTTCGCGCAGCACCGATGGGGATCGAACCTTACGTAGCGGTCTGCAAGAAACAGTGCACGCTGCTAATACGTGGCAAGATCGCGCAGCAGTTGAAACAATGAGGCGCTACGGGCAAGTGTATCCGCCACCGGGCGCCTTCCCAAACGCGTCCGCTGGTTGGTCAAATCCTATATATACCTACGATAAAACTGGCTCAGGCGAAGAACTCCGCGGCCGCTTCCGCTTCCATTCATAATCTCGACGCAGACGCGACTGGTGCTTTTTCACCTGTGTCTGCAACTCACTGAACGCCTGCTTGCACGCCGCCAAAGTATTCGCTCCGGCTCCCGTCGCATGCAGTGTGACCGTGGGCAGCGTAAGCGTTAGCGACAGGGAATACTCATCCGGTGGCCGAGTCTTGGATAAGACGCCGTGCAACTGTACTAAATCCGGCTCATACGCTTTCAACAACCGATTCATTTTTCCTGTGCAAGTCTCAATCTCTTTTTCCACTGCTTTATGCGGCTCGACGTGCCTGTAGCTCATGGAAAGTTTCATAGATGCACCTGTAGGGTATCTTTCGGAAAAGGCAGGTGACGCGGATTTGCTTCTCGCACCGCATCCTAACTACAGCCTACTACCGCGCATTGCGCCCAGCAAGCGCTTCGACGATCATGTGGCCATGACGGAATCACACGCCCACAATCCCCCATCGACAACACTCGCTTCGGGGCAAGTACCTCACTCGGTGTCGAAAGCAAAAAGCATCATTCGCGTCGGTCCCGCAGGCTGGTCCTACCCCGACTGGTTCGGCTATGTCTATCCCACCCCAAGGCGCAAAGGCTTTCACGAGGCCTCTTATCTGGCTCAATACTTCGACACGATCGAAATCAACACATCGTTCTATAGCCCGATCCGGCCCGAGCATGCTGCCCAATGGATCGAGCGTGTCGCAAGCAATCCGCGCTTCGTTTTTACTGCGAAGCTCCTCAAGAAATTCACGCATGACTTGATTCCCGGTGCACTCGCCCTCGGCGCCAAATCCTCCGTCGCCGGAGACGAAAAGCTGGTACGTGCGGGCTTCGATGTGCTCTGCAAGGCCGGAAAGCTCCACGCGGTTCTCCTTCAATTCCCTTTTTCCTTTCACCGCGATCCTGATACCGCCCGCTACCTCGAAGACCTGCTGAAGCGTTTCGCCGATTACCCTCTGGTCGTCGAAGTTCGCCACGCTTCCTGGCAGATCCCCGAAACGTTCGAATTGCTCGCCGAACATCGTGTGGGCTTCTGCAACATCGATCAGCCTCTCATCGGCAAATCCGTCGTCCCATCCGCCAAAGCCACTTCAGCCGTCGGTTACATTCGGCTGCATGGCCGCCGCTACGACACCTGGTTCTCCGATGACGAAGCGATTCCTTCGCACGAGCGCTACAACTATCTTTATTCGGTCGAGGAACTCAAACCCTGGGCCCAACGCATCGAAAAAGTTGCCGAGCAATCCCCAGAAGTCTTCGTCATCACCAACAATCACTTCAACGGCAAAGCCGCCGTCAGCGCACTGCAACTTATCAACCTGTTGACAGGCGAGAAGGTCAAAGTCCCCGAGCCGCTCCGCGAAAAGTATTCCGAACTGAACTCCATCGCCGACACGCCTCCCGCGGCGCCCACTCTGTTCTAAAGAGCCGTAACGGAGGCGCTCCCGTTCGCGTCCAAAAACCCGCAAGCCGCTGCAGATTCTGCTGTGCAATAATTGGCACGAATCACCAAGCATCGGGTGGACGAATGATCGGCTTACTTACGTTATGCTTTGCGGTGAGCCCAGCAGTTACGTCGTGTCTGGACCTACGCCGATGAGCAATGAAGCCGGAAGTAGCCCGCCTCAATCCGTAGCGCCCGAAGGTCTTGCCGCTGCTCTGCAGGCTCTTCGCCAGGTTGGCGTCGCGTTTCGCGGCCCTTTTCTGACGTCAGCCGGGAATCGCATATATTTGATCGAAGGTTGTGTTCTTTTCGAGCCCGAACTCGTCTCTTTCCACGTCAGGGGAAGATTTGCTCCTGGGAGCATCAAGGATTTTCTGGCTGGCCTAAGAGCCCAGCAGGCCCTCAAGCCGGAATTCTCGGGAACAAACGAAGTCTCTCCCGCGCAACGCCGGCGCAGCCAACGCATCCTGCTGCGCCTCGATGTTTTAGTCGCCTTCGAACTGCCCGAAGCTGGCCATCGCCAGACCCACGCCTTCACGGTCTACGTGAACGCCCATGGAGGTCTTCTGGAGTCTCCCTTTCGTATGACCAACGGACA
>Ga0335080_10006697_pt1 | contig 11917 bp, 7 predicted proteins | sample Lox_Sample_34_FD_206720 | JGI IMG/M metagenome (GOLD analysis project Ga0335080, IMG submission 206720) | Soil microbial communities from Loxahatchee National Wildlife Refuge, Florida, United States - Lox_Sample_3.4 | ecosystem: Environmental > Terrestrial > Soil > Wetlands | place: USA: Florida...
AAGTCGCAGCATGAGCCGATCCAAATTTGCTAAACTTGATGCATGATCCAACTGGCTGCGGCCGGGAAGCATTACGGCCCCAAGACACTGTTTGAGAACCTCGATTGGCTGATCACGCCACGCGATCGGGCGGGGCTGGTCGGGGCGAACGGCACCGGTAAGACGACCTTGCTGAAAGTGCTGGCGCGCCTGGAGCGGCTCGACTCGGGGGAAGTCACCTTCGCCAAGGGTGTTACGGCCGGCTATCTGCCGCAGGACGGGCTGACGCTCTCGGGGCGCACGGTGATCGGCGAGTGCATGTCAGTGTTCGGAGACCTGCTCTCCATGGAGCAGGAAATGGAAACGCTCATGGGGAAAATGGCTGACCTGGACCCCGCCGGCGAGGAATACCAGCAAGTCAGCGAGCGCTTCCACGAGATCGACACCGAATTCCAGCATCGCGACGGCTATTCTCTCGAAGCGCAGGCGGGCGTGGTGCTCCATGGCTTGGGGTTTCCAAAGGAGGATTGGCACCGGCCCACGGACCAATTCTCCGGCGGCTGGCAGATGCGCATCGCCCTTGCGAAGCTACTGCTGGCCAAGCCCAATCTGCTCCTTCTGGACGAACCCACGAACCACCTTGACCTCGAAGCGCGCAACTGGCTGGAAGAGTATCTGCATGACTATCCTCATGCTTACGTCCTTATTTCGCACGACCGCTATTTCCTCGACGTGACGGTCGGCAAGATGGTTGAGATCTGGAACAAGCGCGTCCACTTCTACACGGGCAATTACGAAAAGTATCTAAGGGAAAAGACGGCGCGTCGCGAACAGGTGGAGGCTGCTTACAAGAACCAGCGGGATCGCATTGAGCAGCTCGAGATGTTCATTAACCGGTTCCGCTACACGGCAACCAAGGCCAAGCAGGTTCAGAGCCGCATCAAGGAACTGGAAAAGATGGACCGCGTCGAGGTCCCGCCGGAAGAGAAGACCATCCACTTCCACTTTCCCCAGCCCCAGGCGAGCGGACGCGCGGTTGTGGAGTGCAAGGGCGTGAGCAAGAGCTACGGCCCCAAACTGGTTTTCAAGGACGTGAACTTCACCATCGAGCGCCGCGACCGCGTGGCCCTGGTAGGCGTGAACGGCGCGGGCAAATCGACGCTGATTAAATTGCTTACCGGTGTCGAGCCCGCCACGGCCGGCGAAATCAAGTTGGGGCATCAAGTCGAGCCCGATTACTTCGCCCAGGACCAGTACAAGGAACTCGACGGTGAGGCTCGCCTGCTGGATGACCTCGCCCGCGTTGCGCCGACGGCTCTCAGCGGCCAGACGGAGCTGCGCAGCCTTCTGGGCTGCTTCCTTTTCACCGAAGATGACGTATTCAAGCGCATTCGCGTGCTCTCGGGCGGCGAGCGCAACCGCTACGCGCTGGCGCGCATGCTCGTGCGCCCCTCGAACTTTCTGTTGCTCGATGAGCCGACCAACCACCTCGACCTGCGCGCCAAGGACGTGCTGCTGGAAGCGCTGGCCGCATTCATCGGCACCGTGGTGTTCGTCTCCCACGACCGTTACTTCATCGACAAGCTCGCGACGCGCATCTTCGAAATCGAGAACGGCGAAGTGCACGTCTTCCCGGGTAACTACGAAGACTATCTGTGGCGGAAGACCGGCAAGGAAGTCGACCTTTCCCTGCCCGGTATGGAAGACCTGGTTGGAGAACGCGGGTCGGCCCGCACAAGCCGCGAATCTTCGCCGAGGGATGGAACGCGCGCCGACTCTGACGGTGGGGACGGTTCGCGAACGGCCCCTGCGAGCAGAAACGTAGAGGCGGGTTCGACCCGCCACCCAGCGGTCAAGTTGAAGCGCCTGAACCCGCTGCGCCTCAAGGAACTGAAAGACCGATGCCACGAGATCGAGGAACTCGTGGCGCGCCGCGAGGCCCAACTCGAAGACTATGGCCAAGAACTCGCCCGCTTTCGCAGCGCCGAGGATTCCCAACGCCTGACCGGGCTCATCGAAAAAGGCCGCGAAGAGATCGCCAGCCTTATGCGCGAATGGGAAGAAGCAACGAATGTAATCGAAGAGCAAGAGTCCGAGATGGTGGATTGACATGATGAAAGCGTGGCAAAACCTGCGGCGGGCCGTTCGGACCCTGGCGAAGAGTCCGGGATTCATGTTGGTCGCCGTGCTCTCTCTGGCGCTCGGAATCGGCGCCAACACCGCCATCTTTTCCCTGCTGGATGCGCTACTGCTTCGTCGTCTGCCGGTCCGGCAGCCCGACCGACTGGTGCAGCTTTCGGTAGTTCGGCGCGGCGATAAGATTCCATTCTCGTTTCCGATGTTCCGGGAACTCGATCGAGGTCAGCAGGTGTTCACAGGCCTGATCGGGTGGAGCTTCGGCAGCGCCTCTAATGTAGATATACAGGGCGTGCTCTCCCAAGCGGAAGTTCGCTCCGTGACCGGGAATTACTATTCAGAATTGGGCGTGGCGCCGCTCTTAGGAAGGCTGATTTCGCCGGACGACGCGAGCCTGACGAAACCCGGCACGACACCGGTGGCGGTCCTGAGCTTTGAGTACTGGCAACGTCGCTTTGGAGGGGCCGCGAACGTCATCGGCCGCGAAATCGGCATCGATGGCCATCCGTTTACTATCGTGGGCGTCACGCGCCCGTGGTTCGCCGGCATGACAACGGGCGAGGCCCCCGACATCACCGTGCCGATGAAGAGCACCGAGGAACGCGCGCTGCTGTGGGTGAACATAGCCGGGAGGCTGAAGGATCGCGTGGCGCCGGCGCAGGCCCGCGCGCAGCTCGAATCGTTCTGGCCGGAAGTTCTGCGCGCCACCGTTTCCACCCAAGCTCCCGGCTTGCGCCGGCAACGCTTCTTTGCCATGGGCCTCGACGTATCCCCGGCCGCGACAGGCATCAACAAGGCGCTGCGGGAACACTTCACGCGCCCGCTCTACGTGCTGATGGGTATAGTGGCATTGATTCTCCTCGTGGCCTGCGTAAATCTGGCCAACCTGATGCTGGCCCGTGCCGCGGCCCGCAGTCATGAGTCGAGTGTGCGCTTGGCCTTGGGCGCCAGCCGGTGGGCGCTGGCGTGGCCAGTCCTGATGGAAAGCCTGGTGCTTTCGGCTGGCGGAGCGTTTCTGGGCCTTGTCTTCGCCTACTGGGGCAGCCGCTCGCTAGTCGGCTTCATGACCGAAGGATCGCTCACCCCGGTGCTGCTCGACCTGAAACCCGATGCGTTTGTACTCGCGGTAACCACCGGAGTGGCTGTTCTGGCGGCGCTCCTGTTCGGGTTGGTTCCGGCCTGGCGTTGCTCCCGCCAGGACCCGGCCGCCGCATTGCAGCAGCAGACACGCAACCTTGCGGGGGCGATGGGAAAGCTGGGACAAAGTCTGGTGATCGCCCAAGTGGCTCTTTCTCTGACGTTACTTCTTGGCGCCGGTCTTCTTGTGCGCAGCTTTCAGAAGCTGTCCTCGGCCAACCTTGGCTTCACGACCGAGCGGGTGTTGGAGCTGAACTTGTATCCAAGGCCGGGCGGTTACGAGAAGCTCGATGTCCCTGCCTATCACCGGCAGCTTATCGAGCACCTGGCGAGCCTGCCGGGTGTCAGTTCCGTGGGCGGCTCGGCTAGCTCTCTCCAGCTAATGCAGCGCTGGCAGGACACGGTTTCCGTGACGGGCGAGGCCGCAACTCCGGAGACGGGCGTGATGTCAGACGGAGAGTATGTCTCGCCGGGCTTCTTCCGGACGCTCGGCGTCGCCATTACCCAAGGCCGCGAGTTTGACTGGAGCGACGACGCGCATCACCCGCCCGTCGCTATCATTAGCAGCGCTCTCGCGAAGCGCCTCTTCCCCGCTGGCAATGCCATCGGCCAGCATGTTCGCTTCAGCTTCATGCCCGAGATGCAAAACCTGGAAGTGATCGGGGTCGCAAACAACGCGCGACTGCTGGACCTGCACGACGCCGCCCCACCCGCGATCTACCTGGCGGCGATGCTGGATTCCGCCCGTGGGGGTTGTTACTTCGTCCGCTCCACCACACCCCCGGAGGCCCTGGCGCGAAGCCTCGCTCGTGAAGTCGATTCCTTCGGACATGACTACGTGCTGAGTACCAGAACCGTGGCGCAAGAGGTCAGCCGGGCCCTCGTGGAAGAACAGGTTATGGCCATGCTGTCGGGGTTTTTCGCGGGCTTGGCGCTCTTGTTGGCTTCCGTGGGGTTGTACGGCCTCGTGTCCTACGGCGTCACGGGACGCACGCGCGAAATCGGCGTGCGGATGGCGCTGGGAGCACCGTCCAGCTCCGTCCTGTGGACCGTGCTCAAGGAAGCGCTCTCCGTGGCACTGCTAGGGCTAGCCATTGGTGTTCCTTGCGCCCTCGCCGCCACCCGCCTGCTTGGCAGGGTGCTTTTCGGAGTGACCCCGACAGACTTTCCCACCATCCTCTTTGCGTCGCTCGTCTTGATGGCGGTGGCCGCTCTGGCTGCGTATCTGCCAGCGCTCCGTGCCTCACGCATCGACCCCATGGTCGCGCTCCGGACGGAATGAGCCGTCCCCTGGGCTCCCCTCTCGATCACAATCCTTCAAGAAGACCTCAGGATCGGCCGATTAGAGAGTTGGAAGAGAGGTGTGTAACGGCCGCCTGGGGTGGCCAGAGGTCTACATTGATACCTGAAAAGATCCTGTTTGTGGATGATGAGCCTGCTGTGCTGCAGGGCTATCAGCGCCTGCTCCATGGCCAGTTCAAAGTTACGGCCTCCGTTGGCGGGGCGGCCGGACTGATAATGCTCGAGCATCAGGGGCCGTTTGCGGTGGTCGTTTCCGACATGCGCATGCCAGGCATGGACGGCATTCAGTTCCTGTTGAAGGTCAAAGCCACTTCCCCGGACACGGTTCGAGTCATGTTGACCGGCCAGCCGGATCAGCAAACCGCTATCGATGCGGTTAATCAAGGCAGCATCTTCCGTTTCTTGAGCAAACCATCCGACAAGGAGACGATGGTCAAGACTTTGAATGATGCCGTCGCGCAGTACCGCTTGATTTCGGCGGAGCGCGAGTTGCTGGAGAAAACCCTGCGCGGCACCGTCTACGTGCTTACGGAGGTTCTGAGCCTCGTCAACCCCGCCGCTTTCAGCCGCGCGATGAGAGTACGTCGCTATGTTCAGCACGTCGCCGCAATTCTGAAGTTGGCGAATCCCTGGAAGTACGAAATCGCGGCGATGATGTCCCAGCTGGGGTGCGTCACGCTCGATTCCGATATTATCGAGACCGTCTACGCCGGTGGCGATCTCTCAAAAGAAGACCAGGCCCAATACACCAGCCATCCCAAGGTGGCACTCGATCTTCTCAAGAACATTCCTCGCATGGAAGCGGTGGCTTGGTTGATTGCGCAGCAGAACGAAGAAACGCTGGAAGACGCGGGCTTCGACAAGCACGAAACGGCCGATCTCCGCCAAGGCGCGCTGGTCCTGCGCGCGGCGCTGACCTTCGATTCTCTCTTGCGCCGCAAACTCTCGCGAGTGGAAGCCGCTCACTACCTGACCAAGAATTTTTCGGGCCTTGACAAGAAGGTCATAGAAGCCATGGTGGAATTGCAACCTGAAGTCACAGGCCAGGGCGCTCGCCAGGCCCGCATCAGCGAGCTCACGAATGGGATGATCCTCGACCAAGATGTGCGAACCCAAGACGGTCTACTGCTGGCCGCCCGAGGCCAGGACGTCACCTTCGCACTCATCCTGAAACTCAAGAGCTTCCTGGCGAAGGAGGCCATTAAAGACGAGTTCGCCGTGTCACTGCCGCGAGCGGCGTAGGTGAGGCTCGCAACCTGGTGGAGGGGTCGCCACAAGCGCGTCTTGCAAGCTTGCTTTCATCTGAATGAACTCCGGGCTGGAACGTGGCGCGGGGGCATTGGGCAGAATCAGGTTGATCTCTTTTTCGGCCTGTGCATTGCGTTGGGCGAGTGGCGGTATCCCACTCATCGCGTCAGCTTGCTTTGTGGCAGCTCCGCTTGGTGTCGCCCGCCGGAGCAAAGCCAGGTACGCGCGAGGGTCGCAGCCACTCTTGTACACGTACTGAAGGCCCAGGAAGTCAGCCTCCAGTTCGTCCTTCCGCTGAAACTTCCCAAATGGGGAGATCAAACCTGCGGATTGTGCGAGCGATTGCTGGGAGGACAACCCGGCACACGCTGTCGTGCCAGCGGGACAAATCGGGACCATCATCATAGAAACCATAGCGAACTGCAGGAGGCTTGCCTTGGTCATCTCCGAGGCCCAATGCCGGGCTGCAGCGTGGGCAACTTGATGAGCAATTGTGCCAACGAACTCGTCTTCGTTCTCTGCCGAGCTCAGCAAGCCCGAGGTCAAATAGATGTATCCTCCCGGAATCGACATGCTGTTGACCTCGGATGACTTCACGATTTTGACGAAGATCGGACCGGTGTAATCTGAGTTGAGGTACACCTTTTCCGCGAGGGAGGCCAGGTAGCTTTGCAGGAAAGGGTCTTGAACGAGTTCGACGCAACTCTCGAACTGCGCGGACTGCAGCTTGCCGATGGCCGCTTCATTCTCGCTAGAAATTATGGATCTGTGGGCGACGTCCCGTTTTCCGATCAGGTCGAGATTGCTTAGCTTCTTCGGAGAAAATGACGACGGAGCAGCAAGAATATTGGAAGCACACAGAAGGCAAAGGAAAAGCTGCTGCCCGAAGACTCGCATTGGACTCCCTCCCAACAGCTCATCAGGCGCCCAATTAGAGTCTACACCCTGAGGTGAGGGCCATTCGACAATTCAAAACTGCGTTTTGCAGGCTTCGGAGGAGGGCCGTCAGAACTCCATGTGGACGGGCTTGATAGTGGGAGCGGCCTGGTTCCAATCGACGGGCATGTGCTCAAAGGTGACTCGGAAGGTTCGCACCGCACCCGGCTGGAGCGGCGGCGCCGTCTTGCTCACCGGGTATGCGGTCTCGCGTAGGACGACTTGGTTCAGGGTGTCGACGAAGTTCAACTCCACCTGCAATTGACTCAGACTCCTCGTGCCGCGATTGGCGACCCGGCCGTCCAAGTAAGTCACCGTGCCGCCCAGGAAATTCTCTGCCGCGCTCATTCGCAAGTCGGAGAACTCCAGCGACGCGGAATAGGCTTGCTGTTCCGGGCCCATCGCGGGCGTGGCGGAGCGGGCCGATTCCGCCTCGGCCTTGCGGCTGTGCTGCCAAAATACTAATCCGGCGACTACACTTCCGAGCAACAACGCTACGCAGAGGATGACAACAAGGAAGGAGACACCACGAACGGTTCGGGGCATGGGGTTTTGATTAGGCTCCGGCCACCGTTAATCCGGACACCAATAGCGTCGGAGCAGCCACGGCGCTGCGGAACTCCAGGTCGGAGCCGATCATGTCGATGTGGTTGAGCATCTCCGGCAGGTTGCCGGCTACCGTGACTTCTTCCACGGGGTAGGCCAACTCGCCGTTCTCAATCCACATTCCGGAAGCGCCGCGCGAATAATCGCCGGTGACGATATTAACCCCAAAACCGATCAATTCGGTAACGTAAAAGCCGGATTTCACGCTGCGGAGGATCTCAGCAGGAGTGGATGTACCGGGGGCCAGGTAGAAGTTCTTGGGGCCGACGTGCGGCGGGCCAGAGACCCCGCGGGACGCGTTGCCCGTGGTGCGCAGGTTCAGCTTGCGGGCGGAGTAGCAATTCAGCAGATAGTTCGCGAGGACCCCATCCTGAATAACCGGAGTGATCGAGGCGGGGATACCTTCATCATCGAACGGGCGAGTGCCGAAGCCGCCCGGCCGCAGGCCGTCATCCAGCACCGTCACGCGCTCGTGAGCGATGCGTTGGCCGAGCTTGCCGGTCAGGAAGGACGCGCTGCGATAGATGGCGTCGCCCCGCACGGCCTCGAAAATGTGGCCAACTAGCGAGCGCGCAGTTTCAGGATCGAAGACAACCGGCACCTGGCAGGTGGCTACTTTTCGCGCGCCCAGCTTGCGCAACACTCGTTCCGCCGCTTTGCGGCCCACAGCTTCGGGCGCCTCCAACGATTGGGCGCGGCGCGATACCGAATACCAATAGTCGCGCTGCATGCCACCCTGCTCCGCGACGGGCGCCACGGACACGGCGCAGTAGGACGATCGGTAGCTACCAGCGAACCCGAGCGAATTGGCGTAGGCCTTCCGACCCACGCTCGCCTCGAACCACGCGCCTTCGGAGTTCTTGATTCGCGGGTCGGCGCCGAGAGCGGCTTTCTCAGCGCGACGCGCATGATCAATCCGCGTTTCAGTCGTTAGTTCTCCGACGTCCTCGGAAAACAGTCCCAAGTTGCCGCTATGTTTTCCTAGGAGCGACGCGTCCGGGAGCCCGCTCGCGGGATCCTCGGACGTTACCCGCGCCATCTCCACTGAGCGGGTCACCAATCGGTCCAGTGAAGGGGAGGAAAAATCGCTGGAAAAAACCGTGGCGCTTCGCGAGCCCAGAAATACTCTGAGTCCTAAAACCTTGGAGGCGGCTTCCTTCAAGCTCTCGATTTTGCCCAACCGGAGCGCCGTTGAGAAATCGTCGGCCTCATGCACCAACGCGTCGGCAGCCGAGGCTCCGGCGTGAGTAGCACGATCAACCAATCCTACGGCAAGGGCTTCTAGTTGTTTCTCTGCCATTTTGCTATGAATCTGTGCGAAGCGCTTCGGACTGCGGCAGCGGAAGCTACCGCTTTCCTGGCCTTATTCCTATCGCTACCCCTACAGCAAAGCGGTAGCTGCCGCTACCGCACTCCAAAGCGCCTCCGGCGCATGCTGACTGCCGCTTTTCTATGTGAACGATTGCGTGCTGCGCGGTGCTGTACCTCCCACCGTCAACTGGCTGACTTTAATCGTCGGAATGCCCACGCCAACCGGAACGCTCTGCCCGTCCTTGCCGCACGTGCCGATGCCGGGGTCAAGCTGCAGATCGTTCCCTACGGCGGTGACGCGAGTCAGCACGGTCGGGCCGTCTCCAATCAGGGTGGCGCCCTTGACCGGCGCGGTCACCTGGCCATCTTCGATCAGGTAAGCCTCAGACGCCGAGAACACGAATTTGCCATTGGTAATGTCGACCTGACCGCCACCGAAGTTCACCGCGTAAAGCCCCTTCTTCACCGACCGAATAACGTCCTGCGGTGCGTCCTGACCCGCCAGCATGTAAGTGTTGGTCATGCGCGGCATGGGAATGTGCTCATAGCTCTCGCGTCGCCCGTTGCCGGTCCGGGTGGTCTTCAGTATGCCCGCGCTTAACTTGTCCTGCAAATATCCGCGCAGGATGCCGTTCTCAATTAACACGGTCTTTTGAGTAGGCTCGCCTTCGTCGTCGACGTTGAGCGAACCGCGGCGGGAGGGTATGGTCCCGTCGTCGACGACCGTACAAATATCCGACGCGACGCGCTGCCCAACTCGGCCGCTGAAGGCGGAAATACCTTTGCGATTGAAGTCCGCCTCGAGGCCGTGTCCGATAGCCTCGTGCAGGAGAATGCCCGGCCATCCTGGTCCCAGAACAACTTCCATCTCGCCCGCGGGGGCGTCCCGCGCGTCGAGTTGCACGATCGCCTGTCGCGCCGCTTCCCTGGCGAAGTGCTCCGGAGAGCGTTCGCCCGAAAAGAACTCCAAACCCACGCGGCCGCCGCCGCCGCTCGACCCAGACTGGCGCTTCGTACCGTCTTGCGCGATCGCGAACACACTAAGACGAACGAGCGGCTGAAAGTCAGTGAGGACTCGGCCGTCCGATCCAGCGATCAGCACGTGCCGCACCTGGTCGCCATAGCTGACGCGCACTTGCTGTATTCGTGAGTCGTGGGCACGTGCGGCACGATCAGCGCGTTCGACAAGTGCGAGCTTATCAGTCAGTTCCCGGTCGGTGGACGGGCGCGCCACGGCATAGAAATCGTGTCCGGTCGAAAGCGCACTCAGCCCCACGGTCGATACATGCGCCGGTCCACTGGCGATGCGCGCGGCAATCTGCGCGGCCTTCAGAATTTTCTCGGGCGCGAGGTCATCCGTGTAGGCATAACCGGTCTGCTCACCCGCTACAACGCGGATGCCGCAGCCGAGAGAAATCCCTTCGGTCGCAGTCTTTACCAACGACTCGTCAACGAGCAGCGCCGAGGTGCTAGTGTGCTCGAAGTAGAGATCGGCGTAATCCCCGCCCGCCGATAGAGCCGAGGCGAGATATCGGGCTAAGTCCGCATCCGTCAGCCCGAAACGGCTGTAAAAAAAGCGATCAGGTTCAGCCATGCAAGGTAGGCGCGCCCCGCGCGTGTCCGCCGCTTGTCTTGCGGTGCGCGACAAAACGCCTAAAAGCCAAACTAACACACGGCGCTGAAACGTGTCAATTTTTAAGGCGGAAGGCGATTCCAAATTCAAAATTCCAAATTCAAAAAGCTAACGACCATTCAACAAGCTAACCTTGACGCTCTCTGGCATGGGACATAGAATGGCCTCTCAACACTTGCAAGCTGCAGCGAGAGGAGAACCTATGTTGGACGGCGCAATTCCCGAAGGACTCACCTTCGATGATGTCTTGCTCATCCCTGCCAAGTCCTCGGTGCTGCCGGTACAGGTGGATACGCGCACGCGGGTCACTCGGAACATCACGGTGAACATCCCCATTGTCAGCGCGGCTATGGACACCGTCACGGAATCGCGCCTAGCCATCGCCCTCGCGCAACTCGGCGGTCTCGGGGTTATTCATCGCAGCATGTCGATCGAGAATCAGGCTCTGGAAGTGGACAAGGTAAAACGCTCCGAGAGCGGCATGATCGTTGATCCAGTCACCATCGGCCCGCGAAATCTCATTTCGGACGCCCTCGAGATCATGAAGAAGTACAAGATCTCCGGCGTGCCCGTCACTGAGAACGGCCGCTTGGTCGGAATTCTGACCAATCGCGACCTCCGCTTTGAAAACCGCTTGGACTTGGCAGTCGAGCAAGTCATGACGAAGAAGAACCTGATCACCGTTCCGGTGGGCACTACGCTGGAAGTGGCCGAGAAGATGCTGCACCAGCACCGGGTGGAAAAACTGCTGGTTGTCGACGACGCGTATAACCTGCGGGGCCTCATCACGGTCAAGGATATTCAGAAGAAACTCCGTTATCCCGACGCCTGCAAGGACTCTCAGGGCCGCCTGCGCGTGGGCGCCGCTCTGGGCGCCACTGGGGACTACCTGGTTCGCGCCGCGGAACTCGTGAAAGCCAAAGTGGACCTGCTGGTCATGGACACCGCGCACGCGCATTCGTCGCGAGTGATGGAAGCGATTCGGAACCTTAAGGCGAAGTTCTCCGATGTCGAACTGCTCGCCGGCAACGTGGCGACTTTCGCAGGAGCGTGCGACCTCATGCAATTGGGGGTCGACGGCGTGAAGATTGGCATCGGGCCAGGATCGATCTGCACCACGCGCGTCGTGACGGGATCCGGCGTCCCGCAGATCACTGCCATCTCTGAGTGCGCCCGTGCGGCGGCCAATTCCGATATTCCTCTAGTCGCAGATGGCGGCATCAAGTATTCCGGCGACATCTCGAAAGCTATCGCCGCCGGGGCGAGTGCAGTGATGCTCGGTAGCCTGTTCGCCGGGACGGAGGAGAGCCCGGGCGAGACGATTCTTTATCAGGGTCGCAGCTTCAAGTCCTACCGCGGGATGGGATCCATCGCGGCCATGAAGGCGGGCTCTGGCGATCGCTACGCCCAGGAGCGTGAAGTGGCGCGCGGCGAGGTCTCAAAGCTCGTTCCCGAAGGGATCGAAGGACGCGTTCCCTATAAGGGCGCCCTCGCAGACCTCGTCGCTCAACTTGTGGGCGGATTACGTTCCGGCATGGGTTACTGCGGCTGCGAGACGATTGCGGAACTGCAGCAACGTGGACGATTCATGCGGATCACGTCGGCGGGTCTGCGCGAGAGCCACGTCCA
>Ga0335080_10006698_pt1 | contig 11916 bp, 9 predicted proteins | sample Lox_Sample_34_FD_206720 | JGI IMG/M metagenome (GOLD analysis project Ga0335080, IMG submission 206720) | Soil microbial communities from Loxahatchee National Wildlife Refuge, Florida, United States - Lox_Sample_3.4 | ecosystem: Environmental > Terrestrial > Soil > Wetlands | place: USA: Florida...
TGGGGAGTGAGGGAGAGTGGGTTGCCGCGCCAATAGAAGGCGCCCGGATTGGCCAGGTCGGCAGCAGTAAAACGTGCGAACGGCGCCGGCTTATCTACGAGCAATTGCCCCAACGCGAACACCATGAATTCCGATGGGTAATTCCTGATATCGATAATGAGCCCCTTGGTTCCCGCGGCAGCGTCGACGTATTTCGGAGCGTCGGCGATTTTGACGGAGGAAAGCTTCAGATAGGCGACCTCGGGGGATAACTTCTGGAAAGTCTCGCCGGACCGATCGTGGCGGTTGGGGCCGAACATGTCTGAGTCTGCTATTCGCACGCGCTCAGTCTTTAGCGATATGACTTCATTCGCGCGCCGCACGCGCAACGTAGTGTCGCCGCAAGCGCCGCGCGTCATCTGCGTGGCCACATCCCGCCGCATCGCCGCATCATTCGAGTCGGCGTAGTATGGCTTCCAAGGGCCGACTAATTTCTGAACGGGCGTCGAATCCAGTTCGTCAATGACATCGCCCGGTTTGAGATCCGTTTGCGGCTGCCCCAGATAGCCGGTGACGACCGGCTGGTTCTCGATGAACCGGAGTCTGACTGGTAGCGCGCACGGTCCGACCGGTGGTCGATCGGCTATCGAACTCCACAAGTTGGAATGCGTGTCATGAGCCCGGGCGATGAGCGCCATGAGCGCGCGATGATACTCTTCCGCCGTCTTGGCCAAAGCGATCGCCGGCAGCGTGTCGCGCAGAACGCCATCCCAGTCCTCACCGATGACATCGCGGTATGGAAACCAGTATTCGATGATGTTCCAGTAGCGGAAAGCAGCCAGAATTTGAAATCCCGCATCGCCGGGCTTCGCATTGGGATACGCGGGCTCGTTGTGGAACTCCGGGTTGCCGACATTCGGGGCCTGGCTGAGATAAAACTGATTCTTGTTCGCTGGGCGATTGGTATATACAACCCGCAGGGCTTTACTTAGATCAGGGCCGAGCCGCGCTTCGTCCTCAATCCACTTCAGTTCCGGCCCAAAATGTAGGTCGCCGGAATCCAGAACGGCGCAGGGGCTACACCGCGCCATCTCGCCGAGCCCGTCGATCCACTTCTTAATCGCATCGTTCGCCGAATTGCGGTCCTGGGCTTGGAGCACAGCGGGCATGACGCGAAACAGATCATAGTCCCAATGTCGGTGGCCGCTCGTGATCTGCGGATGGTGATATTTCAAAAAGCCCCAGACTTTGCCGAGCGTCACCAGGTTGTCGATCTGCGCGGGTTTCAATGCGGAAAGCGCGACACGCGAGCCGGAGTCGAATTCGTGATCGGTGTCCAGAGGCGTCTTCGGCCGCTCGACGTGGGGCGCCTCCCAGATGGGCTTGGCATCGACCAGCAATTGCACGTCGTCCACCCAGGCGGTCCCAGTTCCGGCCACGAACACGCCATAGAACAGACGTTTGCCGGACGAATTGACAGGAAGCGTGATGGAATACTCCTTCCAGTCGTTCGTCCCACGCAGTTCGCGTTTCTGCATGTTGTCGAACTCTACTGGTCCGCTGTCGCCGTCCTCGCGCATCCACATCCCGACAAAGCTGGTGACATTCTCGGTCCGCAAGAAGGCGCGGAGTTCCAGGGTTTTGCCGGCGAATTCCATGGGCATCGATTTGCTGATGCCGGAAATGGAGTTTGTATCGCTGTCGGCGCGCCTGTCGATGCGTGCGGCCCATTTTCCACTGTGGGCGATTTTGTCGTCCAGTACGACGTCTCCGGTCGCGCCCCAGCCCTGTGCTCCGGTCAGTTGACCGGACTCAAAATTGAAGACGTTGGACAGGTCGGGAGTTTGTGAGCGACAAATTGCCGCCGACAAGCAGGCGCATAGCACGATCGGAAGCTTCCGCATGACGAAATCATATCGCGCCGACGAGTGCGCGGACTACGATCCAGGATTTTTCGATATGCGATAAACGCACCCGGCTGCTGAACACATCGTAATTACGCTGCTCGATGCGGCCCAGCAGGCTTGAATAAATGGTGATCAGCGCCCACAACGAGCGGCGGCTGCCAGGATGGATGAGCCCGAGCAGCGGGTGCGACTCGTTGTAGTAGGATCGCGCGCGTTGCGCTTCGAACTGCATCAGTCGGACAAAGCCCTCGCTGCGATTCGAGCGGCGCAGGTCGTCTTCCGTTACTCCGAAACGGCGCAGATCTTCGCGCGGCAGGTAAATACGATCTCGCTCCGCGTCCTCGCCGATATCGCGGAGAATATTGGTGAGCTGAAACGCAACGCCGCATTTTTCGGCGAGCGGCAGCGCGTCGGGCGAGTCGAATCCGAAGATGTGGATCGTGGTCAGGCCGACTACCGAGGCCACCTGGTAGCAATAACTGTAAAGCTCCGCGAAAGTCTCGAAACGGCGCGGTTCGAGATCGGACGCTACGCCGGCGATCATTTCCCGGAAGTACTCATGCGGGATCCGGAACCGTTGAACCGTATCGCGAAATGCAGGCCAGACCTGGTGACTGCTGAACTGGCCCTGAAGGGCATTCTCCATTTCGCCGCTCCACTTCTCGATAGCCGCGGCCGAGGCGCCGGGCTCGTCACTGAGATCGTCACAGTAGCGCATGAACGCGTAGATGGCGCACATGGCGCGGTGCTGCTCGGCCGACAGCAGGTGGAACGAATAATAGAAATTCTTGGCGCGCGAGCGAGCAACGCGGCGGCAGTAGTCGTACGATTGTGCCAGCGCATCCATCACGCGGCCCGGCGGAATGCCATGCGCGCCAGCGACGCCGCGAGCAGGCGCACGCGTTCGACCTTCGATATCGCGGGGCGCGCGCTGAGTACGTCGTAACCCTGGTCCTCGATCTTTTTCAAGACGCGCAGGCCGCCGCGGCTGAACAGATCGATATCAAGCGCGAGGCGGCGATTCACCATTCCGGGTAGGGGTAGTCCGGTCTCGAACAACGCGCGCGCCTTGTTCACGATCTCGGCCATGACGCAGGCAAACGCGGAATTGAACCGGCGTGCGAACAGATCGTCGACAGTGTATCCGTGCTTGTCCATGACGTCGAGTGGAATGTAGACGCGGTCCTTCAGCAGATCGACCGTGATGTCCTGCCAGAAATTCGCGAGTTGCAGCGCTGTGCAAGTCGCGTCGGAGAGCCGCTGGCGATCAGGGTCCGAATAGCCGCACAGGTAAAGCACGAGGCGGCCGACGGGATTCGCCGAGCAGCGGCAATAGCCGAAAAGCTCCTCCCAATCGCGGTATCGCGTGACGGTTTGGTCCTGTACGAACGCCTGGATCAGGTCGGCGAATGGCTGCATCGGGATTCCATACTTCTGTACGGTCGGGCAGAGCGCAACAAAAACGGGATGGGTGGCGCGGCCGTCGTACATGGCGTATAACTCGGCGCGCCACCACGCCAGCAAGCGGAGACTCTCGGCGCGGTCGCCGATTTCGTCGCCCAGGTCGTCCGCCCAGCGGCAATACGAATAGACGTTATAAAAATCCTGATGCAGCCGGCGCGGCAGCAAGAAGCTCACTACATGGAAGTTCTCGTAGTGATGCGTGGCCAGCCAGCGGGTGTACGCCTGCGCTTCGGGCAACGAGTACGTCTTCCGAAGCTCTTCAGGCGAGCGGACGAAATCAGCGGGGGCCAGCATTCATGGCACGATCGCTGTCTTCAAATGGCCGTTGTGGCTCATCAGGTGGCGCATCACGGCCAGCAGGTTCGTGAGAGGCTCTTCGCGATTCACGAAGAACTTGGCCGTGATATGGCCCGCGTAGATGAGGTCGAGCGCTTTTTGTATGTAGGCCGGGGTGTGATGGAAGCTCGCCTTGCACGTGATTTCGGAGTAGTGCAGGAGCGAGGTATCCAGTTCCACGGTGCTGTCGTTCGGACACCCGCCGAAGAAGTTCACGGTGCCACCGCGCCGCACCATGTTCGCCGCCCATTGCCAGGTTTGCGGTTTGCCCACCGCTTCGATGGCGATGTCGGCGCCGCGGCCGCGAGTCAAATTGCGGATGGCGCGCACCGGATCGGCGTCGTAGCCGGCCTCGACGAGTTCATCGGCGCCCAAAGCCTCCGCGCGCTCCAGTTGCTTCGTGCGCCGGCCGATCGCGACCACACGGCAACCGGCAAGCTTTGCCAACTTGACGAACATCAGCCCGATCGGGCCGAGACCGATCACGGCCATAGTGTCGCCCTCGCGAGGCTGCGTCTCATCGAATCCGCGCACGACGCACGCCAGCGGCTCGGCCAACGCGGCATCATGATATCCCACGTGATCGGGGATTCTATAGGTATTTCGTTCGACGATGCGCGCGGGGATCCGTATATATTCGGCATATGCACCGTTATTGAAGAGCAGATCTTCGCACAGATTCTCCAAGCCGCGCCGGCAGAAGAAACATTCATTGCAGGGCGCGGAATTGGCTGCAACGACGCGATCGCCCGGCGCGAATTTGGTTACACCGGAGCCGACCGACACGACATCGCCGGCGAGTTCGTGTCCGAACACGGCCGGGGGAACGATCATTCGGGCGTGATATCCGCGGCGAAAGACCTTTACGTCCGTGCCGCACGTCAACGCCACTTTTACGCGCACGAGTAGGTCGCCGCTCTGGATTGTGGGAATCGCTACCGGCTCTACCTGCAAGTGCTCCTTGCCGTAAAGCACGGCGGCTATCATGTGGTTTTGCACTATGACCACCTCTGTGGCTGAACGATTATTTTCAAAGATTTAGGTCCTGGATGCAATGCCAAATCAAATCCTGAACGGATTTTAACGAGGGGCAGCCGATGGGAGATCAGCTCTTCCACCGGCAATTCGCCGCCAAAAACCAGCCGTGCAGACTCGGCCTGCAAGTCCACCGACGCACTATAACATCCGAACAGCATCCGTTCGCCGGCCACCAGGTCGGCGCCGGTGGTTTCGATGCGCTCCGCAACCGAAGTTTGCGCGAAGCACAGAATGCGAGCGCCCGGCCGCGAGCAGGCGACAGCCTGCTCCACAATGCCCGGTGCAGAAACTGCCACGATCACAAGGTCGGCGCCGCGTCCGCCAGTGAGCGCTTTGACCTTTTCGATGACATCGACGGCGCGAGGATTCCAGGCATATTGCGCGCCGCAGCGAGCGGACAATTCAAGGCGCTCCGGAATCGCATCGGTAGATGCAACCGCTGCGCCCATGCGCTTCACGAGCATGGTGAACATCAGCCCGATGGGCCCTTGCCCCATCACGAGCACGAACTCTTCCGGCCGCGGGTCGCATTGGACCACGGCTTTCAAGCACGTATTCAACGGTTCAACCAGGGTTGCGCGCTCGAACGATACTCCGTCGGGGATTATTTCGACTCCGCTGTCCACAATCCAATCCATTACGCGTGCGTATTGTGCGAAGCCGCCGCCGGCTGGTTCGAATCCCGCCGTGATACCAACTTTTTTGTATTGGGGGCACTGCGCATAAATTTTTCGCCGGCAATAAAAACATTCCCGGCAGGGAATGTGGTGGAAGGCCAACACACGATTGCCGGCCCGAAAGCGCGTCACGCCTTCACCGACGGCTGCGACAACTCCAGCAGTCTCATGCCCATATATGCGCGGAGGGGTGAGGAGGTTGTGCTCGATTTTCTTGAGATCGGTATGACAAATGCCGCAGGCTTCGACACGAATGAGAATTTCACCGCGCCCGATCGCCGGAGTGGGGATCTCCTCCACATTAACGAGGCTCGCGCCGCGGTATACGGCCGCATGCATCGTTTCGGGTACAGCTGTCATTTCAGAATCGACGATTGGCAAAAAACTCCCCCAGGGATCGAGCCGCATGCGCACAACGGCTTCTGAGGCGCAGCAATTCGGGAAGCCGCGCGGTCGGGTGGCGCAAACTGCTCCTTAGAATAGTCATTGTAGCGAAATGACCGTCCGGGCGGAGTGCCGCCATAAAGTCATTCGCCATATCTTCGCCGGCGAGGTCTGTCACTGCGCGTACGCAAAAAAGCGGTAACTGTCGCGATTGCACACGATCAGCAACGCCGGCGGCTTCCATTTCAACTGCACATCCCCCGAGAGCGCGCAGCCTGCTCTTCTGTGCGGCCGTTTGGGCGATGTAGTCGACCGACCAAATCGGCCCGGCAATCGGGTGTGAGATGAGTTCGGCTGTTGTACGCTTCTCCGCGGTGATGATTTCCGTGCCGACGACGACGTCCCCAATTTCCAAGGCGGAGTCGAGCGCTCCGCAAAAACCTGTACTGACCACGGCATCGGGTGTGAAGTCGCGAACGGCAGCATCAACAGCCGCCGCGGCTTGTTTCCATCCGATTCCGTTGGCCACCAAGATAACTTCGTTCCCAGCCAATTCGGCAGCGCGCGCCCAATCGACGGCGACTTCGGCGCGGCGAATGCTTCGGGCTTGCGCGAGAATGCCGGTGAATTCCATGCGGTCTGCCGCCACGAACACCAGTCTCATTATGCCACAAAGTACTTTGGAACAGAGGATGGGCCGGCCGTAAACCACTCCACGGCCCGTCGCAAGGCCACCTCGGCGGGGCCAGGGCGGAATCCCAGTTCTCGCACCGCCTTGTCGTGGCTTACCCACATTTTCTTCCGCGCCATCCGCACGCCATTCAGCGGCACGCGCGGCGGCCTGCCGGACACGTTGGCCCACGCCGTGCTACACGCACCCGCGCAGTAGGCCACGGCGTAAGGCAGGCGCATGGTCGGCGCTTTGCCGCCGGTGATCGCGGCCAATTTCTGGAGGATCTGCGCGAGGGTAAGGTTCTCGGACCCCAGAATGTAACGCTCGCCCACGCGGCCGCGCTCACTGGCGAGCAGGTGGCCTTCAGCCGTATCGCGCACATCCACCACATTCAGCCCTGTGTCGATGAATGCCGGCATAGCGCCATTCAGAAAATCGAGCACGATTTTGCCGGTGGGGGTAGGCTTCACGTCGTGGTCGCCGATGGGAGCGGTGGGATTCACGATGATGACGGGCGAACCGTCATGCGCGAATTCGAGCGCCACCTGCTCAGCCAGGAACTTCGAGCGTTTGTAGTCGCCCGCCATGTCGTGGAGCGTGACCGGCGTATCTTCATTTCCGATGCCGCCATGCGGAATGCCGATGCAACCGACGGTGCTGGTATAAACCACGCGTTCGACTCCGGCGTTTTTGGCGGCTTCGAGCAGATTGCGCGTTCCATCTACATTCGAGCGGTACAGTTCGCTCGGGTCTTTGGCCCAGAGGCGATAGTCGGCGGCAACATGGAAAACGAACCTGCAGCCGGCGACGGCGCGTGCGAGCGAAGCCGGATCGCGCAAATCTCCCGTAGCGATTTCCACGTCGAGATCATCCACGCGGCTGCCCGGGCGAACCAGGGCGCGGACCCTGTAACCCCGCTCCAGCAGCACGCGCGCGACGTGCCAACCAAGAAAACCAGAAGCCCCCGTTACGAGGGCGGATTTTAGCGCAGGCTCCACGCCAACATCTTCAGGTTATCCGCCAGGCCTGCGTTGATCCCCAGCGCGGCCGACGGCTCGTAGCCGCAGTGCACCATGCAATGCTCGCAGCGCGGATCGTTTCCGTGCCCGTAGCTTTCCCACGGCGTCTGAGTCATCAGTGCTTCAAAAGTCTTGTAGTGCCCGTCGGTAATCAGATAGCACGGACCCTTCCAGCCCTTCACGTTGTACGTGGGATTACCCCAAGCCGTGCAGGGCAGTTCACGCTCGCCCTTCAGGAACTCGAGGAACATCGGTGTCTGGCGAATCGGATATTTCTTCGCGAGCCGCTCGATATCGCCGAATTTCACGCTGATATCGTCGCGTGTCATGAAGATTTCGCGATCGTTGACGGCCGAATATCCGTAAGCCGGCGAGATCTGATGACCGTCAATATTGAACTGCTTCAGGAACTCGAACAGCTCCTCGATTTCCCGCATGTCGGTTTCTTTGTAGACCGTCGTATTGGTGCAAACCTGGAAACCCGCGGCCTTGGCAGCGCGAATGCCGTCGACGGCCTCGCGGAAAACGCCTTCACGCTCCACGGCAATGTCGTGGTTCTTCTCCATCCCATCCAGGTGGACGTTGAAATAGAAGCGCTCGTCGGGTTGAAATTCGCCGAGCCGCTTCCGGATGAACATGCCATTGGTGCAGAGATAAATGCGGCGGTTGCGCTCCAGGATCCCGGCGCACAAATCGCCGATCTGCGGGTACATCATCGGTTCGCCGCCGCAGATGGAAACGATGGGCGCGCCGCATTCGTCCACCGCCGCGAGGCACTCTTCGAGCGGCACCCGCTCGGTAATCGTCGATTCGTATTCGCGAATGCGTCCGCATCCCGTGCACGTCAGATTGCAGGCATGCAGCGGCTCGAGCATCAGGACGATTGGGAACCGCTTGTTGATCATGGGATGCGGCTGCCGCTTTTCACCAGTTTTCGCGGGCAGGATGCGGAACGGATTCGCCGTGTCCACTTCAGGAGCTGCGGTCTTCTGCCATTCCGGGCGCGGGCGCACTTTGTTTTTGAGAATGTATCCGGCCAGGCTGGCAGTCATCGCGAGAGGAAATTTCATAGTTATCCGTTCGAATTGTGGCGCGTATCCCCACCCGTGGTTTTGACAAATGTCGCCAGCGCGAGCAGCGGAAAGTAATCCTTGTACAAGTGGTAATTGAGGTAGAAAACTCGGGGAAAGCCGGTGCCGGTGGAAAGTTCTTCTTCCCATCCACCGCTGGGCCGCTGTGTTTCGAGCAGGTATTCGATACCGTGGCGAACGCTGAGGCTCTGCGCGTCGCCGCCTGCGATCAGTCCCAGAATTGCCCAGGCAGTTTGCGACGGGGTGCTCGGACCGGGCGTGAATCCCACGTTGTCGTAACTGGCGCAGCTTTCGCCCCAACCGCCGTCAGCGTTCTGAATGGAGCGGAGCCACTCGCCAGCCCGGAGGATATGAGCCTCGCGGTCGCTTTCGCCTGAAGCCGCCAACCCACGCAGGGCGAAACAGGTCCCGTAAATATACGCTACGCCCCAACGGCCGTACCAGCTCCCGTCGGCTTCCTGGTGCTTAACCAGCCAGTCCACTCCTCGTCGCACCGCGCGATGATTGTGTTCCACGCCCGCCGCCGAAAGGCCCTCCAGCACGCGGCCCGTGATGTCCGCGCACGGCGGATCCAGCATGGCGTTGTGGTCGGCAAAGGGCATGTTACTCAGAAACGACCAGTTGTTGTCGGCGTCGAAGGCCGCCCATCCACCGTCGCCGCATTGCATGGCGATGAGCCAGTCGAGCGCTCGTCGCTGGCAAGCCTGCTGGGCCGCGTGATTCGAACCCGCAGCTTTGCTGAGTGCGAGCAGGACCATGGCGGTGTCGTCAACGTCCGGATAGTAGTCGTTGAGGTATTCAAACGCCCAGCCCGAAGGTTCGACATTAGGCCGCTTGATGGCCCAGTCGCCCTTACGGCGAATTTCGCGCGCCATGAGCCAGTCCGCCGCCGGCTGCAACGCTGGATCATCGGGCCGAGCCTGGCCCAAAGCGTAAGCCGCGATCGCGGTATCCCAAACAGACGAGAAGCAGGGTTGGAAGAAGAAGCGGTCGCCGTCATCGACCATCAGGTTGTTGAACTGATGGACCGCCTCCTCCCGCACCGGATCATCTTCGGCATAGCCGAGGACGTCGAGCGCCATCACGGCGTACATCATCGGAGGATAAATTGCGCCCAGACCATCGGAATCCTGGAAATGCTCCAGCATCCAGTCCTTCGCTCGAGCGATTGCCTTTTGGCGGAGCCGCTTCGAGCCATTGCGCTCCCACCATTTCACTACGCGGTCAGCCGCCAGGAAGAAGTTACGCCACGAGAATACGCGCGCGCCGCGTTTGAACGCGGGATTGACACCCGGCGCCCAGAGTTCATCCAGGTTGAACCCGGCGGGAACCGGCCTTTGTGGATTCGCGGCGTGCACGATCGAAAGCGCTACCACAATCGCGCGTGTCCACGATGACATCTGGTACAGGAAATTGAACGGCAGCAGCACCATCTCGGGCGGAACGCTGGGACAAAATCGCCGCGGGTAGAGATCAAACAGGCTCAGATTGATCTTGACCCAGGTATTCGCCGCCTGAATACCGCCCAACGCCAGAATGCGCTCCCGGAGACGCATCATTTCGGGCGAATCAAACGCCACGCCCGCCACCTTTAGCGCGAAGTAGGCCTTCACCGAAGCGCTGATTTCGGATGGGCCGGGAGTGTAGATGTTGAACCCGCCATCCGGAAGTTGCCGGTCGAGGATCGCGCGCACTGCTTTATCGATCAGTGGCCGCGTGCGCGGATTCCATTTACCATTTTCCGGCGGATACATCCACAGCTCAAAAAGGATGTAATCGGATTCGAGAGTCGTGTCGGCGGTAAGTTCCGCGCACCAGTGCCCGTCGCGCGCCTGCACCGTGGTGAGGTAACTCGCGGACCTGCGAATAGCCAGTTCGGCGGCGGATTCGAGAGTAGACGGTACCTGTACGGGTGCGTTCATTGGATCGAGACAGTCAATTCGGCCGGCAGTGAAAACCGCACGTCCTCATCCACTAACTCAATTTCCTCCATGCGATGGAATCCACGCGCGCGCAGGAAACTGATCAGTTCTTGAACCAGGTGTTCAGGCGCCGAAGCTCCCGCGGTCACACCCACGTGCCTGACGCCGTCCAGCCAGGCGGCGTCGACAGCGCTGCGGTCGTTCACCAGGTATGACCGAACACCGGAATTATCGCCCACCTCCACGAGCCGCTTGGAGTTCGAGCTGTTTTGCGAGCCGACCACCAGGAGAAGGTCCAGCGTCTGCGACACGGCCTTGACCGCCATCTGGCGATTCTCGGTCGCGTAGCAGATGTCCTGGGCCGGTGGTCCTTGAATCAGCGGGAATCGTTCCTTCAGCCGTGCAATGATGTCGCGCGTTTCGTCCAGGCTCAGCGTAGTCTGCGTGAGGTAGCGGACGCGCGTCGGATCGGGCAATTCGAGCCGATCTACATCATCCACGGTCTCAACAAGGTAGCTGCGTTCCGGCACTTCGCCCAGCGTACCAATCACCTCGTCGTGATCCTTGTGGCCAATCAGCACGATGCTGTAGCCATCACGCGCGAATCGCACGGCCTCCAGGTGAACTTTAGTGACGAGCGGGCACGTAGCATCGATCAATTCCAGATTGCGCTCTCGCGCCTCGCGCCGTACCGACGGAGCAACGCCGTGTGCGCTGAAGATCGCTCGCGCGCCAACGGGCACCTCGTCCAATTCCTCGACGAACACCGCCCCGGCCTCGCGCAACTCGTCGACGACATGCTTGTTGTGGACGATTTCCTTACGCACATACACCGGCGGTCCGTAGAGATCCAGCGCGATATTTACAACATCGATCGCGCGCACCACTCCCGCACAGAACCCCCTCGGCTTCAACAGAAAGATTTTCTTATCCCCGCCGTGATTGGCGTCAAACGGCTTCAGAGGCATAATGTTGAATGGATTGATTATACCAAGGTCAATTGTGGCATTCTGGCTGCATGCTGGAATGGACCGAAGTTCACATTGATCGTACCCTCACGCTGCGATTGACCGCATCGCCGGCCGGAATTCGTTTGATCGAATTCCACCCTGATTCCTTGCCACCAGGTAATCGAAATAACTCGAACACATTCCTGGCGGAAGCCGTGCGGCAATTGCGGTCATATTTCGACGGCGAATTGAAGACATTCCAGCTCCCATTGGATCTCGAAGGGAGCTCTTTCCGGAAGGCCGTGTGGCGGGAGTTAGAGAAGATACCCTACGGCACGACTCGCAGTTACATGGAGCTTGCTCGCGACATTGGCGTTCCGAAGGCGGTACGTGCGGTAGGCGCGGCAAATGGCGCGAATCCCGCACCGATCGTAGTACCGTGCCATCGTGTAATTGGGTCCAGCGGGAAACTCGTA
>Ga0335080_10006699_pt1 | contig 11915 bp, 12 predicted proteins | sample Lox_Sample_34_FD_206720 | JGI IMG/M metagenome (GOLD analysis project Ga0335080, IMG submission 206720) | Soil microbial communities from Loxahatchee National Wildlife Refuge, Florida, United States - Lox_Sample_3.4 | ecosystem: Environmental > Terrestrial > Soil > Wetlands | place: USA...
ACTCGGCGATCATCCAGTCGACGACCGCCTTGTCGAAGTTGTCGCCGCCGAGGTGGTTGTCGCCGTTCGTGGACTTCACCTCGAACACGCCGTCGCCGAGCTCGAGCACGGACACGTCGAAGGTGCCGCCGCCGAGGTCGAAGACGAGGATCACCTGGTCGGACTCCTTGTCGAGCCCGTACGCGAGCGACGCCGCGGTCGGCTCGTTGATGATCCGGACGACGTTGAGCCCGGCGATCTTGCCGGCGTCCTTCGTCGCCTCGCGCTGCGCGTTGTTGAAGTACGCAGGCACGGTGATCACCGCGTCGTCGACCGGCTCGCCGAGGTACGCCTCGGCGTCCGCCTTCAGCTTCTGGAGGATCATCGCGCTGATCTCGGGCGGCGAGTACGACTTGTCGCCGACCTTGACGAGCGCGTCGCCGTTCGGGCCCTTCTCCACCGAGTACGGGACGATCGTCATCTCCTCGGAGACCTCGTCCCACTTGCGCCCCATGAACCGCTTGATCGAGAAGATCGTGTTCTCGGGGTTCGTCACCTGCTGGCGCCGCGCGGGCGCCCCGACGAGCCGCTGGCCGTCCTTCGCGAACGCGACGACGGACGGGGTCGTGCGCCCGCCTTCCGCATTCGGGATCACCGTGGGCTCGCCGCCCTCGAGCACGGCCATGCAGCTGTTGGTCGTGCCGAGGTCGATGCCAATCGTCTTCGCCATCTGGAACTACTCCTTTACGTTGTTGCTGAGAAAATCTGAGTGTCATGGTATCAAGGGGCGCGCGCCCGTCGCAACTACCGCACGACGGCGATCAGCGCGCCGCCGGCGACGATGCAGACCGCGCCCGCGACGAGGCGCGGCCCGATCCGCTCGCTGCGGCCGATGAAGATCGCGGCGAGCAGGACGCCCCAGAGCGACTCGGTCGCGACGATCGGCGAGACCACGGTGACCTTGCCCCGGTAGTACGCCTCGAACAGCGAGAGGTACGAGAGCCCGAACAGCACGCCGACGGGCACGAACGGCAGCGAGCGGCGCAGCGTCGGCGGCCGGCGGAGCACGAAGAGGTACGCGAGGATCACGAGCGAGCCGCCGAGGAGCGCCGCCGCCGCGCCGGGGATCGGCGGGACGGCGGTGCCGTGCGAGGCCCAGCGGACGACGTTGTCGCGGATCGCGAAGAGCGTCGCGCCGGCGAGGGCGAAGACGAGCCCGACCGCGCGGTAGTGCGCGGGGCGCGAGCGCTCGAGCACGAGCAGGATCCCGCCCGCGACCACGAGCAGCGCGCCGGCGATCAGCGCCGCCTGGGCCGGCTCTCCCAGAATCAGGATTGCGATCACGACCGAGATCAGCGGCGCCGCTCCGACCACGACCGACGTGCGCGACGGCCCGGCGTCGCGGACCGCCATCGTGAAGAGCAGCTGCGAGCCGCCGGGCGCCAGCATCCCGACGAGGAAGAAGAGCGCGAGCCCGCCCGCGTCGCCGGCTCCCGCCGGCTGGATCGCGAGCGCGACCAGGGCGACGGCGAGCGCGGTCACCGTCGTCGCGAAGGCCCCGACCTCGGCGCCCGGCGAGCGGCGCAGCGCGAACCGGAGGACGACCGTCATCGCGCCGAACAGGAACGCCGAGCAGAAGGCGAGAGCGACGGCCACCGCGCGAGCCTACGCGGGACGGGGGCGGACGAGCCTGCTCAGGACCTGGGCCGCGGCGGGCTCGGCGATCACGATCCCGGCGAGGATCACCGCGCAGCCCGCCCAGCCCGCCGCGCCGAGGCGGTCGCCGGCGAGCGCGAAGCCGAAGATCCCTGCGAAGACGGGCTCGAGCGCGAAGGCGAGCGCGGTCCGCGTCGCGTCGAGGCGCCGCTGCGCCCAGGTCTGGAACAGGTAGGCGAGCGCGCTCGCGAAGACGCCGGTCACGAGCAGCGCCCCCCACACCGTCCAGCCGCGGGGCACCGTGAGCTCGCCCAGCGCGATCGCGACGGCCGTGAGCCCGACGGCGCCGGCGGCCATCTCGACGAACGTGAGCGCGATCGCGTCGTGGCGCGGCGCGAAGCGCTCCATCGCCACGATCTGCAGCGCGAACACCGCGGCCCCGCCGAGGACGAGCAGGTCGCCGAGCACCGACCCGCCGGTGTGGACGCCCGAGAGCAGCGCGAGCCCGGCCGTCGCGAGCCCGACCCCGAGCCAGGTGACCCGTGCGACAGGGGTCCGGAAGAGGGCGAGCCCGAGCAGCGGGGTCAGCACGACGTACATCCCGGTGATGAAGCCGGTGCTCGAGACGGTCGTCCGCTCGAGCCCGGCCGTCTGCAGCGCGTAGCCGCTCCCGAGGAGGCCGCCGAGCGCTACCCCCGAGATCCAGCCGCGCCGTCCCAGCCCGTCCAGGCGCCTGGCCGCCGGGACCGAGAGGGTGAGCGTCGCGATCACGAACCGCACGGCCAGGAACGCGAACACTGGGTAGATCGCCACCGCGTCCTTGACCTGGACGAAGGTCACGCCCCAGATCGCCGTCACGAGGACGAGCGACAGGAAAGGCGCCGTTCGAGCTGCGGTGCCGCGACGCACGCTCACCGGAAGCCCCGGGCGCGCGAATCGTGACCGGGCGGAGCCGGGCTGGGCCCGGCGGGAGCCCGAGAGCCTGCCCGGACTAGCGCGTCGTCGAGGAAGGGCGCCGTGCGGCTGCTGAACGGTGGAGGCATCGCGGGATTCTAGGAAGCGGTAGAAATCGGGGTACTGTGGCGTCCGATCCGAGGTACTCCTCGCCGCTCGCGGCCGAGCTGGGCGAGCCGGCGCTCGCGCGCTTCCTGCGCTACGTCGTGATCGACACCCAGGCGTCGGAGAGCTCCGACACGTATCCGTCGACGCTGAAGCAGCTCGACCTCTCGCGGCTCCTCGTCGAGGAGCTGAAGGAGCTCGGGCTCGAGGACGCGGACCTCGACGAGCACGGCTACGTGACCGCCACCGTGCCGTCGACCGTGCCGCACGAGGTGCCGGTGCTCGGCCTGATCGCGCACGTCGACACGAGTCCGGCGGTGAGCGGCGCCGACGTGAAGCCACAGCTGGTCACGGGCTACGACGGCGGCAGGCTCGCGCTCCCGGCGAATCCGGACCTCGAGCTCGACCCCGCCGAGCTCCCCGAGCTGTCGAAGCACGTCGGCCACGACCTCGTCACGACCGACGGCACGACGCTGCTCGGAGCCGACGACAAGGCCGGCGTCGCGGAGATCATGGCCGCCGTCGCCTACCTGACCGCTCACCCCGAGGTCCCGCACGGGCGGCTCAGGATCGCCTTCACGCCCGACGAGGAGGTGGGCGAGGGCACGACGTTCTTCGACCTCGAGGCCTTCGGCGCCGCCGCCGCGTTCACCGTCGACGGCTCGACCGCCGGCGAGATCCAGGACGAGACCTTCTCGGCGGTCGAGATCACCGTTCGCTTCGCCGGCGTGAGCATGCACCCGGGCTTCGCCAAGGGGCACCTGGTCAACGCGATCAAGCTCGCCGCCGACTTCGTCGCCTCGCTGCCACGGGACACGCTCTCCCCCGAGACCACCGACGGGCGGGACGGCTTCGTCCACCCGTACCTGATCGAAGGGCACGGGGCAGAGACGAGGCTCGTGATGATCGCCCGCGACTTCGACGAGGACAGGCTCGCCGACCACGAGGCGCTGGTCCGCCGCCTGGCCGCGGAGGCCGTGGCGACCGACGAGCGCGCCCGGGTCGAGGTGAGCGCCCGGCGCCAGTACACGAACATGAAGCGCGTGCTCGACGAGCACCCGGAGCTGATCGAGGCCGCCGAGGAGGCCGTCCGCCGCGCGGGCCTCGAGCCGCGCCTGACCTGGATCCGCGGCGGCACCGACGGCTCGCGCCTCACCGAGCGCGGCCTGCCGACCCCGAACCTCTTCGACGGCGGCCACGAGTACCACTCCGAGCGAGAGTGGATCTGCGTCCAGGACATGGGCGCCGCCTGCGCGATGATCGTCCACCTCGCCCAGATCTGGGCCGAGCGCCCGAGTTAGTACGCTCTTGCTATGAGCCCAGTCGCCGACACCCTCGGCCGGCCGCTCCGCGACGTGCGGATCTCGGTCACCGACCGCTGCAACTTCCGCTGCGTCTACTGCATGCCGAAGGAGGTGTTCGGGCGCGACTTCGAATTCCTCGGGCGCGACAAGCTGCTCACCTTCGAGGAGATCGAGCGGGTGGCGCGCGCGTTCGCCGCCCACGGCGCGGAGAAGGTGCGGCTCACCGGCGGCGAGCCGCTGCTCCGCCGCGACCTCGAGCGGCTCGTCGCGATGCTCGCGGCGCTCCCCGGGCTCGACCTGACCCTGACCACGAACGGCGCGCTGCTCGCCGCCAAGGCGCAGGCGCTCCGGGACGCCGGGCTGCAGCGCGTCACCGTCAGCCTCGACTCGCTCGACGACGAGACGTTCCGTCTGATGAACGACGTGGACTTCCCGGTCGCGCGCGTGCTCGAGGGGATCGAGGCCGCCGCCGCCGTGGGCCTCCCCGTGAAGGTGAACATGGTCGTGCGCCGCGGGCTCAACGAGCACAGCGTCCTCCCGATGGCCCGGGAGTTCCGCGAGCGCGGGCACATCCTGCGCCTGATCGAGTACATGGACGTCGGCCACACGAACGGCTGGCGGCTCGACGACGTCGTCCCGGCCGCCGAGCTCGTGGCGATGATCGACGCGGAGCTCCCGCTGGAGCCCGCCGAGGCGAACTACCGAGGCGAGGTCGCGCGCCGCTACCGCTACCGCGACGGCAGCGGCGAGATCGGCGTGATCGCGTCGGTCACCCAGCCGTTCTGCGGCGACTGCACCCGAGCGCGGCTCTCGGCGGACGGCTCGCTCTACACCTGCCTCTTCGCGACGAAGGGCCACGACCTCCGCGCGCTCCTGCGCGAGGGCGCCTCGGACGCCGAGCTCGAGGCGGCGATCGGCGCGGTCTGGCTCGCCCGCGGCGACAGGTACTCGGAGCTCCGCTCGGCCGCGACGGCGGAGCTGCCGAAGGTCGAGATGTCCTTCATCGGCGGCTGACGCGCGCCGGCCGTTTCGGGCCCGTCTGCCCGAACGGTAGAATGAGGAGGTCATGCGGGCCCCGGGAGAGCAACGATGACGGACGCGGTCGTGCGCGCGGGAAGGCGCTACCTCCCCCGCGGCTGGACCGACCTCGGTCGCCAGCTCCTGATCTGGTTCGGTTTCCTGCTCGTCTACCAGCTGGTGCGCGGCCTTGCCGACCGCTCGCCGGCCGAGGCGTTCCACAACGGGCTGCGGGTGATCAGCTTCGAGAGCAACGTCAACGCGCTCTACGAGCTGACGTTCCAGCGCCTCGCGAGCCAGTCACACTGGCTCTCGGCCGCTGTGAGCTGGACGTACTGGAACTCCGAGTTCACGGTGGTCGGGCTCGCGCTGCTCTGGGTCTACGTCCGCCGCCACGACTACTTCTACCGCTTCCGCAACTGGATCCTGCTCGCGAACGTGTTCGGGCTCGTCGGCTACATCTTCATGCCGACGGCGCCGCCGCGGATGTTCCCCTCCTTCGGCTTCATCGACTCCCACCGCGACGGGGTCGTCCAGCTCGCCGCGAACCCGTACGCGGCGATGCCGAGCCTGCACGCCGCGGACGCGCTGATCGTCGGGATCACGCTCGCGGTGATCTGCAAGCGTCCGATCTTCAAGCTCTTCTGGGCGCTCTGGCCGGCCTGGGTCTGGTTCTCGGTGATGGCGACGGGGAACCACTTCTGGCTCGACGTCCTCGCGGGCAACCTCGTCGCGATCCTCGCCGGCGTCGTGATCTACCGCGAGCCGCTGCGCCGCCGCATCCTCGCCCGCGCGTGACCCGGGCCGCAGCGCTCAAACAGACCTACACCGACGGCGCGCGTCGAATCGCGTCGCGCTCGGTGACCTCGCTCGGCCGGACGCGCGTGACGCCGAACGCCCTCACGGCGGCGGGAGTCTCGCTCTGCGCGATCGCCGCCGTGCTCGTCTACTTCGCCTACGAGAGCGATGCCTTCTACTGGGCCGGCGCGCTCGTGTTCGTGGTCGGGTCGATCCTCGACATCCTCGACGGCGCGCTCGCCCGCACGAGCGGCAAGGGTACTCCCTTCGGCGCGTTCCTCGACTCGACCACCGATCGCATCGGCGAGGGGCTGATGCTGGGCGCGATCGCGCTGCTCGCGGCCCGCGACGCGCGACTGCTCACGGTCGGGCTCGCGTTCCTCGGCGTGCTCGGCTCGCTGCTCGTCAGCTACACCCGGGCCAGAGCGGAGGCGCTCGGGCTGAAGGGCGCCGTCGGGATCGGCTCCAGGGCGGAGCGGGTCGTCGTGATCACGGCCGGCCTCGTGCTGGCGCCGTGGGGAGCGCTGCCGTACGCGCTCGCGCTCCTCTGCGTGACCGCGTGGGTCACCGTCGGGCAGCGCGTCTGGAGCGTGCGTCAGCAGCTCCGCGAGAGCTGACCCTCAACTCTCCTAAAGGGGTCAGGCACCTTTCTGAGGGTTGGTAGCTTCGCGCAGGTTCGGCACCTTCCGGCCTCGGCCCGATCCGCCGGGTGGGGCTCTACTTCACGTCGAGGAACTCACGCAGGCCGGCGACCACGAACGCGTGGTCCTCCTCCTGCGGCAGCCCCGAGACGGCGACCGTGCCGACGACGCCGACGTCCTTGACCGTGACCGGGAACGCTCCCCCGTGCGGCGCGTACTCGGCCTCGTCGAGGAGGTACGTGTCCTCGATCGTCCTCCCGTCGAGCCGCAGCGCCGTGCCGACGGCGAACGAGCTGCGACCGAACCGGCGCACGACCCGGATCTTGCGCTCGATCCAGGCATCGTTGTCGGCGGAGGTGCCGGGCATCGCAGCGTGGAAGAGCTGCTGGTCGCCGCGGCGGACGTCGATCGTGACGGGAAGCGCCCCGGCACGGGCCGCCTCGACGAGCAGCCCTCCGAGAGCCAGCGCGTCCTCGTTCGAGAACGTCGTGAACTGGAGCAGCTCCTCCTCGGCGAGCAGGCTGTCGAGATCCTCCACGGACATAACGCTATACTGATAGCACTTTGGCTGCAACGACCGATCGCACGAGCGTCCTCGTCAGGATGCCCGTCCGGCTCAAGCGGCGACTCGTCCGGGAGACGGCGGACCGCGGCGGCAACCTCAACGACGTCGCGGTCGGGATCCTGGCGAACCGCTATCAGGTCCCGTTCGAGCCCACCGGCCGGCGCAGCCCCGCCGCCGGCGCGAGCGGCGTCGTGCTGCTCCGCGTCCCGCCCGACCTGAAGAGGAAGATCCAGCTCGACGCCTTCGAGGCCGAGAGCAACACCAACGACGTGATCCTGCGCGTGCTCAGCGAGCAGCTCGGGGTTCCCCACGCGTCGAACCGTCGACGGTCGGTCCCGTTCGGGGGCGGCCGCAGAAAGGAACCAATGGCATCGAGCAACGGCCACAGGCCGCGCAGCGAGGACAAGGTCCGCGTCGCGATCATCGGCGTCGGCAACTGCGCCAACTCCCTGCTCCAGGGCGTCGAGTACTACAAGGACGCGCCGGACGACCAGTTCGTGCCCGGCCTGATGCACGTGAACCTCGGCGGATACCACGTCTCGGACATCGAGTTCACCGCCGCGTTCGACGTCGTGAAGGGCAAGGTAGGCGTCGACCTGTCCGAGGCGATGTGGGCCCATCCGAACGACACGATCAAGTTCGCCGACGTGCCGAAGACGGGCATCACCGTCTCGCGCGGGATGACTCACGACGGGCTCGGCAAGTACATCTCGGAGGTTGTCGAGAAAGCCGACGGCCCCACCGACGACGTGGTCGGGATCCTCAAGGAGACCGGCACCGACGTCGTGGTCAACTACCTCCCGGTCGGCTCCGAGGAGGCGACCAAGTGGTACACCGAGCAGATCCTCAACGCCGGCTGCGCGATGGTGAACTGCATGCCCGTCTTCACCGCCCGCGAGCAGTACTGGCAGAAGCGCTTCGAGGACGCCGGGGTGCCGATCATCGGCGACGACATCAAGTCGCAGGTGGGGGCGACGATCACCCATCGCGTGCTCACGAGCCTGTTCCGCGAGCGCGGCGTCCACCTCGACCGGACGATGCAGCTCAACGTCGGCGGCAACTCCGACTTCCTCAACATGCTGGAGCGCGAGCGGCTCGAGTCGAAGAAGATCTCGAAGACGAACGCCGTCACCTCGATGCTCGACTACGACATGGGGGCGGGCAACGTCCACGTCGGCCCGTCGGACCACGTGCCCTGGCTGACCGACCGCAAGTGGGCCTACATCCGGATGGAGGGCTCGGCCTTCGGCGACGTGCCGCTCAACGTCGAGCTGAAGCTCGAGGTGTGGGACTCGCCGAACTCGGCCGGGATCGTGATCGACGCCGTCCGGCTCGCGAAGCTGGCGCTGAACAACGGCGTCGCGGGCGCGCTCGAGGCGCCGAGCTCGTACCTGATGAAGTCGCCGCCCAGGCAGATCGTCGACGACGAGGCCTACGAGGCGACCGAGAAGTTCATCAAGCAGTACACGCGGAAGCCCGCCAAGGCACCCGCGGTCAAGGGCTGAGGCTCTCCTGGCAGCCGAGGCGGCGGCGGGCTACCCCGTCGCCGCCGACGGCGCCTGGAACCCGATCCGCTGGTGCGACTTGTCGCAGAACGGCTTGTTCTGCGAGGCGCCGCAGCGGCAGAGCGCATACGAGGTGCCGGGCGGGAGCTCGTACTCGTTCCCCTCGACGTCGACGATCGTGATCGGCCCGGAGACGACGAGCGGCCCGTTCTCCTTCACCTTGATCTCGACGTCGGCCATACGCGAACCCTAGCTTCCGTACGATTGCCGTGTGCCTCTCCGAGTCTGCCTCGTCTCGCCGTTCGCCTGGTCGCTGCCGCACGACGTGAACGAGCACGTCGCGGGGATCGCCGCCGCGCTACGCACGATCGGTCACGAGGTCACCGTGCTCGCGCCGTCGACGCGGGCCGCGGACCTCGCCGCCGGGCGGCGCGCGCTGCAGCAGGCCGCGCAGCCGGACGTGATCGCGCTCTGCCCCTCGCTGCCCGTCGCGCGGCGCACCCACATGGGCGTCCCGGTCGGCGTGCGCGCCAGCCTGACCCACGCCCTCGTGAACGGCCGCTACGACATCGTCCACGGCTTCGAGCCGGGTCTGCCGAGCCTCTCCTACCTCGCCCTGCTCCACGCCGAGTCCCTCGCCGTCGCCACCTTCCTCTCGCCGGAGCGGCTCGGCTACCCGCCGCGCCGCGCGCAGCGCGAGAAGCTCCTCGCCCGCGTGGACGCGCTCCTCGCGACCTCTCCCGAGGCGGCGGCCGCAGCCCGCGAGCGCTTCCCCGGCCAGTACCGGATCGTCGGCGAGGGCGTCGACACGGCGCTGTTCTCGCCGGGCCGGAAGCGGGAGCTCGCCGTGCTGGAGTGGCGGCCGGGGGAGCGGCCGCACGTCCGTGCGGTCGAGCGCGCGCTCTCCGCTCGTCCCGGGTGGGAGCTCGTGCTGCTGCGGGCAGGGCCGGGCGCCCGGCCGGTGGTGCCGCGGCGGCTGCGCGACCGGGTCGCCGTCAAGACCGCCCGCGACCCTGCCTCGCGCGCCGCCGCCCTCGGCGAGGCGAGCCTGTTCGTGCCGGCGCTCGACGGCTCGCCGCGGCTCCGCCTCGAGGCCGCCGCGGCGGGAGCGTCGCTCGCCGACTCCCGGCTCGAGCCCGTCGGCAAGACGCAGCAGCCGGAGAGCTTCACCGAGGTCGCCGCCACGCTCGACGAGCTCTACGCCGGCCTCGCCCGCCGGCGCCGGCGCCGCTCCACGCCCGAGGACCCGCTCTCCGACCGCGAGTGGATCGCCTGCGACCTCCACATGCACACGCACTGGTCGCACGACTGCTCGATCGCGGTGCCCGACCTGCTCGACCACGCCGAGGCGATCGGGCTCGGCGCGATCGCGGTCACCGACCACAACGTCTTCGGCGGCGCGCGCGAGGCGGCCGAGCTCGCCCGCAGGCGGCGCCTGACCGTGATCCCCGGCGAGGAGGTCAAGACCGGCGGGCAGGGCGAGGTGATCGGCCTCTTCCTCTCCGAGGAGATCCCGCGCGGGATGTCCTTCGGAGACACCGTGGCCGCGATCCGCGAGCAGGGCGGCCTCGTCTACGTCCCCCACCCGTTCGACCGCATGCACGCGATCCCCGAGCCCGCCACCCTGCACCGTCACCTGGCCGAGATCGACGTGTTCGAGGTCTACAACGCGCGCCTGCTCTTCGACGCGTACAACGACGAGGCGCTGCGCTTCGCCCGCAAGTACAACCTCACCGCGGGCGCGGGCTCGGACGCGCACGTGCTGCAGGGCGTCGGCACCGGGGCGCTCAGGATGCGCGCGTTCCACGGCCCCGAGGAGTTCATGCTGAGCCTGCGCACCGCCGAGGTTCTCCGCCGCCCGAAGTCGCTCGCCTACCTGCAGTCGCTCAAGTGGGTGGCCCAGGTCAAGGAAAAGGTGCGCTAGGCGAGAACTCAGGTCCGCCCCGTGAGCGCCGTGCCGACCGACGAGATCTACGACAAGTACCTGCAGAAGGCGATCGCCGAGATCAACGGTCTCGGAGACGAGATCGCGCAGGTCTCCGGCGGGGTGCGCGTTCCCGTGCTCGGCTCGGGCCATCCGCTCGCCGACGTGATGCTGCTGAAGTACGAGCCGCAGCCGCAGGAGGTGCAGGAGGGCGTCGCGTTCTTCGGGCGCTCGGGACAGGCGGTGCTGAAGTCGCTCCAGCGGCTGCAAGTCGACCCGATGGCGGTCTACGGGACGAACTGCCTCAAGTTCGCCGGCGAGGATCCCGACGAGGCGCGGCCGTTCCTCGTCCAGGAGCTGCACATCGTGGGCCCGAAGCTGATCGTCGTGATGGGCGAGCCCGCGCTCGCGTTCCTGAACGGGCTCGAGTTCCCGCTCGCCGACGAGCTCGCGTGGTCGCCCGGCGAGCTCCAGCGGTTCACGCCGACGATCTCCGCGCTCGCCACGCCCGATATCGACGCGTCCCTCGACGAGCAGCCTGCGAAGACGGCGTTCTGGAACGCCTTCAAGCAGCTCGGCCCGTGGTGGGCGGAGCTACCTCCGTACTGAGGCGGCTCGCGGCGCCTGCTGCGCTGCTCGCCGTCGTCCTCGCGTACTACACCTGGCACGAGTCGCTGTCGGCGTTCTCGCTCTGGGGGAACGTGGCCTGGCTCGCGTTCGTCGTCTTCCCGGCGGTCTTCGGGCTGGTCTACTTCGCGCTCCCGTTCTGGCGGGCGGCGTGGTGGCAGCTGCTGGCGGCCGGCGTGGCGCTCCTGGCCGCGGCGTTCCTGCTCCAGTGGATCGGCGGCGGGCTCGAAGCGAACTTCGCCAAGCTCGCGGCGATGACCGCGCTCGGCTTCTTCGGCGCGACGTTCATCGAGGAGGTCTGGTGGCTCGTGCTGATCGGCGCGGCGATCGCGGTCGTGGACGCCTACTCGGTCTGGCGCGGCCCGACCCACGAGATCGTGAACAAGAAGCCGCACGTCTTCACGACGCTGTCGATCGCCTTCCCGGTGCCCGGCCTCCCGAGCGCCGCGCGCCTCGGCCTGCCCGACGTGTTCTTCTTCGCGCTCTTCCTCGCCTCGTGCCCGCGCTTCGGGCTCCGCGTGCGGCTGACGTGGCTCACGATGGTGCTGTCGTTCGGCGCCACGATCGCCCTCGCGGAATGGACGAACCAGGGCGGCCTGCCTGCCCTGCCGCTGCTCGCGCTGGGCTTCGTGGCGCCGAACGCGGACCTGCTCTGGGAGGCGATCCGGAAGGCTAGGGCTTCCGGAAGTACTCCTTGACGCCCTCGGGCACGTAGAGCAGCACGACCACGACCACCGCGAACCCGAGCATCACGAGGGCCTCGATCAGCGCCGATCTCGGCGCGTTGACCGCCCAGACGATCGCGATGATCGCCGACGCGACGGCGAGCAACGCGAGCAC
>Ga0335080_10006702_pt1 | contig 11913 bp, 14 predicted proteins | sample Lox_Sample_34_FD_206720 | JGI IMG/M metagenome (GOLD analysis project Ga0335080, IMG submission 206720) | Soil microbial communities from Loxahatchee National Wildlife Refuge, Florida, United States - Lox_Sample_3.4 | ecosystem: Environmental > Terrestrial > Soil > Wetlands | place: USA...
CTACGACCGCCAGATCGACGAGCGCTATTCCCGCACGCCGCTCGCGGAGGGCGCGTCCATGTCGTTCCACGAGTCGCAGAGCAGGCTCTGGGAGAACATCGTCGGGCGTCGCCTCTCGACGTGGCGCTTCTTCTATCCGCGGCTCCAGGAGGTCTTCCCGGAACGGCTCGCGGACGTCGGCCTGCCTGAGTTCCACCGCGCGCTCAACCGCGTCGCCCCGGGAGCGGTCCGCGTGGACGCCGACGAGGTCACCTACTCGCTCCACATCATCCTGCGCTTCGAGCTGGAGCGGGAGATGCTCTCAGGCGCGGTGACACCCGCCGACCTGCCGGAGGCCTTCGCCGCCAAGCTCCGCGAGTACCTCGGCGTCGAGCCGGAGGGCGTCGTGGACGGTGTCCTGCAGGACGTCCACTGGTCGGACTCCAACTTCGGCTACTTCCCGACGTACGCCCTCGGAAACGTGATCTCGGTCCAGCTGTGGGAGCGGGCGACGAGCGAGCTCGGCGATCCCGACGAGGCGTTCGAGCGCGGAGAGTTCGACCCTCTCCGCGAGTGGCTGCGGGAGCACGTCCACCGCTGGGGTCGTGCCTTCGAGCCGCCCGAGCTGCTCGAGCGAACCGTTGGCGCGGCGCTCGATCCGGAGCCGTACCTCGCGTACGTTCGTTCCAAGGTCGAGGCGCTCGAGTCGCAGTAGATCTGCGCCGGGACCACTGCGCTAGACTCGCGTCGTGAGCTGGCTGTACATCGCCTTGCTCGCGGTCGCTGTCGTGCTCGTCGCGGGCGCCGAGTGGCCGCGGCTCGAAGAGCGGTTCGGGATCGACTCGCGTCGCCGTCGGCAGCGGGCGAGGCAGAAGCGGCGCCTCCGCGTCGTCCGTGACGACGAGGCGGACGAGTTCGCGGCGAGCGTCGAACGCGATCTCGCCAACCTGCCGACGATCGACGACCGCGAACACCGCTCACGCTAGCGCCGTTACGTTCTAGGGTCGAACGGCGAGCCCGTGTCGGCGTGATGCTTCAACCAGGCCGTCCGCAACTCCCTCGTTCGGCGTTCGAGACCCTCGACGAGTCGGCGGGCCTCGTCGCGCTCGCGCGAGAGCGCTTCGACTCGACGAACTTCGGCTGCGATCTCGGCGAGCGGCGTCGCCGGGTCCGCGTTCAGCTTGGTCAGCCGCTCCTCCGCTGCGTGGAGCTGCGCGACCGTCGCCCGTAACCAGCCGCCGGCCTCGTCGTCCAGCGCGCGGAGCTCGGCCTCGGTCGCCACCTCGCCCGCGACGACCTGATGCAGACGCGTGACAAGTGCGAGATCGAGCTTCTCGGGCAAGCGGCTCACTTGGGAAATGAGCCTGCCAGATCCGGCCGGCCCAGGGACCGGCTAGCGCCAGAGCCTCACCGTCGTGTGGAGGACACGCGTGTTCGGAAGCACCGGCCCGACGTCCTCCATGTTCTTCGTCTCCTGGTAGTCCGATGCTTTGACGGTCAGAGCTTGCTTGCCCGGATCAAGCCCCTTCGTCCGGAGGAAGAGCACACCGTCGGCGTATCTCAGACGGACGGACTTTCTGCCGATCTTGGCGTGGAGGGTGTGTGGGTCGATCCCGGAGCCCGAGTCGTTGACCGCGACGCGGAGCGGCCGGCCGATCACGTGCTTGCCGTGCAGGAACCGAATCGAGGGCGGCGTGGTGTCGTTCACCCAGAAGCGGAAGGTGAAGGAGCCGGGCTTCGTACCCGTCGGCGTGTCGAACACGAAGTCGTACGTGCCGGGCTCGGGCAGTACCGCTCCCACGACCGGCTCCGCTTGGTCGAATCCCTGGTACGGGTTCAGGCTCACCGGAATCCCGGTGTAGCCGACGACGCGATTCTCGTCGTCGCCGGCGACGAGACGCGGCGAGACCCGTACGCCCCGGGCGCGGTGGACGATGGCGATGCCGAAGTTCGCGACGGGCTTCCGGAGCGTGAACCTGAACACCTGCTCCGGCCCGCCGAGCTGCGTCTTCACCGCGCCTGCCACCCCTCGCTCGGGGTAGCGGTAGGAGGAGACACGCGAGGGCTGGCCGGCCGTGTTCCCGTGGTAGAGGCCGGGGGTCTGCAGCGTCCGGTGGGGGTCGAGCTGCAGTCTCGGTACCTCGACGTGGAACCAGAAGGCGATCCGGCGGATGTTCGTCCCGCGGGTCAACACGACGAAGCCGGTTCCGTCGCCGGCACTTGCCGTCGGCGAGACGGTGAGTCGTAGCGTGAGCGAGGCTCCGGCCACGACCTTCGTGGCCTTCGGCTCGAGCTGCGCACCGCGCGGCATCGACTGTGCGTGGATCGAGACGCTCCAGGGCGCGCTCCCGCCACCGGCGTCCGTGGTCGAGAGCTGCTTCGTGCCGGAGAACTCGCGGCGCACGAGGCCCCAACCAAGCGAAGTGGGGCTCGTGAAGATGAGCGGCTGGTCGGCGCGGACCAGGTCGATCCTGCCGCCGCCCTCGCGCAGCACCGAGATCTCGCTCGAGCGTCCGGTCGGGTGCACCGGGTCTCCCGTCGAGGCGAGCGCCGACTTCACCTGCTGCACGGTCCACGTGGGATGACGCTGTAGGAGGAGCGCCGCTGCGCCGGCGACGTGGGGCGTTGCCATGCTCGTCCCGTCGAGCATCTCGAAGTCGTGCGCGGGGACGGAGGAGAGTACGCCGACGCCGGGCGCCGTCACGTCGGGCTTGAGCTGGAGCGACACCGGCGTGGGGCCGCCGGACGAGAAGTAGGCGATGTGGTCGGGGTGCGTCCCGTGACCGCCGAGGGTCGAGGCGGCGACCGTGATGGCACCGGGGGCGTTCGCCGGCGAGTCGATCGACCCGTTTCCGGCCACGTCGAAGTCGTTTCCGGCGGCGACGACCGGCACGACGCCGGCTGCGGCGGCGTTGTCGAGCGCCTTGACGACGATGTCCCGGCGCGGCTCGACCTCGGGCTCGCCGATGGAGAGGTTGATGACGTTCATCCCGTCTGCCACGGCCTGGTCGATCGCCTTGGCGATCTCGGGCGAGTTGCCGTCGAGGCCGTAGTCCGGAGTCGGGACGGTGAGCGCCTTGTAGTTGCCGAGGTACGCCTTCGGCGCGATGCCGGAGATCGGCGAGCCGCCGTCGGGCGCGGTCGGCGTGTCGTAGTCGCCGGCCGCGATTCCGGCCACGTGAGTGGCGTGGAAGGACATCGTCGGGTCGAACGGCCTCTTCGCATACTTCCAGTGCGTCGAGGGGGATGGGAACGCGCGCGCGACGATGACCTTCGGCGTGGTGTACGCCTTGTTCCCCTTCGGGAAGCCCGGGGGATACGAGAAGCCGGCCGGCTTGAAGTACTGATGAGCCTGGTCGATGCCGTCGTCGACGAGCCCGATCTTGATTCCCTGACCGGCGGTCGCGAGATTGGAGCCCCAGAGCGCCGTGGCGCCGATCAGCGTCGGGCCTCGGTTCAGCAACGGTGTCGCCGCATCCGCCGACGTCGTGTCGCGGAGCGCGTGGTAGGTGACGCTCGGCCAGACGGTCGCTCCCGGCAGCGCCCGCAGGCGGGCGACGTCGGAGGAGGGGAGGACGACGGAGACGCCGTCCAGCGCTACGCCGTAGTGCCAGTGCACGTGAGCTGCCGGGATCTCGACGGCGAGCCGCGCCGAGAGCGTGCGCTGCGCCGCCGCAAGCGTGTGGAGGTAGGACACGGCCGCGGGTGTGCGCACGGCGACGGAGTGGCTCCGCTTCGCCCTTGCCGCGAGCGTCCGGTCGTGCGCGACCTCGACGGCGAGCGAAGGCCGCGGCAGGGTGACGACGACCTCGACCAGGTTCGTCGAAGGCCGCGACAATGCGGCCGCCCCTCCGCCCGCCAGGAGTGCGAGAGCGGCGCCCAGAGCGAGCGTGACGGGGAGGAGTGAGCGCCGCAAGAGGCCCGCATGGTACGTGCGTGCGAGCGACGTTCGGGCCCTACTTGACCCAGATAGGTCAGTAGTCCGAGGCCCGATCTGGCACGAGGTCTTCCAACGGCCCGGGCTACAATCTCGGTCCGCGCGGATGTGGCGGAATTGGTAGACGCGCACGGTTCAGGTCCGTGTGGGCTTCGGCTCGTGGAGGTTCAAGTCCTCTCATCCGCATAGCCAGATCGAGCGGCATCTGTGCCCGCACAGTGCCCAAACGACCATGACCTACCCGCTTGCGGCCTTGTCGTAGGCGTCGAGCGCGGCGAGGAGGGAAGAGGGATCGTGCCAGCCTGATAGCCGGAGCTGGGCGGTCAAGTTCGCACCGATCCGTGGCCGTCGCAGTCTTGACGGCGCGATGTCCTGGCTTGAGAGTCCCGCAGCAAACCATCCAGTCCGAGGGAGGGCCGCTATGAAGCGTCGGTTGAGGAGACCCAGTCCTGCGCTCATCATTTCGATGTTTGCCTTGTTTGTTGCGCTAGGCGGAACGACTTACGCCGCTACGAGCCTGCCGAAGGACAGCGTCGGCGCGAAGCAACTGAAGAAGAACGCCGTCACTGCGCCGAAGATCAAGAAGAAGGCCGTCACGGCAGCGAAGATCAACACCATGGGCCTGACCGTCCCCGACGCAACCAACGCAAGCAACCTCGGCGGCCATCCTGCGTCGTTCTACTCCGTGGCCACCCTCCAGTCCGGGCAATCGGAATCCGGCGCCTTCGGCCTAGGTGGCCCGTCGCCTGGCTCCAACTACTACTACACCTCCGCCGTCACGTTCCAGATCCCGCTGGCGCACGCGCTCGACGCGAATCATGTCGTCGTGGTTGCTCAGGGCGCGAGCCCGCAACCACACTGCTCGGGCGAAGGCCACGCAGACCCCGGCTACCTCTGCGTCTACGACGGCGTCACGATCTACATGGCGCCGCCGACCATTAGCCTTCCAGACTCGCAGACGGCCGGGGCCGGCGCGGAAGGCTTCGCTCTATCGGCTGGAACTACAGCGGCGACCGGGGCGGCTGGCGTTTACGGCACCTGGACAGTGAGCGGCGGGTGATAGCGGCGACGTATCGACGTCGTCCGGCGTCGGCCTGGAGCGTGAGCTTGAACGTCATCAGCCATGCGTGTTGTTCAGCCACGGACTTGACCTCCTGCTGTCTGGCTTGCGAGACCGAGTCGCCCGCGTAGGTTGGGCCCAATCAGTGCCTAAACGACGATGCGAACGTCCGCTCAACCATGTCAGACGTGTTCGTCACCCGCCACCATCTCTGGCCGAGGTGTCGGCAGTCGGAGGGGCCTCTTTCGTGCGGGCCTTCGCTCCGACAGAGATTCCGCCGAGAAGTGCGGTCCCCTTGAGGTTGAGCAGGGGCGCATCCGGATCTTGAGACGAGGTCCGGGTGTCGACCCCACCGGCGACGGCCTTCAGCTCGGAGTCGAGGCGCCAGTCTGGCGGTGTCTTGATGTTGATCCCGCCGAAGAGCGTGTAGAGAGACAGCTGTGCGTCAGGCCCGAGCTCGACCTCGCGGAGGTCGACGTCGATGCCGCCGAACCAAGCCAGCATCGAGCCTCCCGTGAACGCCCTGGCGCGGCTCGTGAGCGTGATGCCATCGAAGACGGCGACGAGGCTGAGCTCGTCGCTCTCTTCGTCGCCGTGCGAGCGCACGGCGCTCCGGGCAAACGCCGCGGCAGCCATCATCCCCACCCAGGCGCCGAGCTTGAACAGGAGCAGACCTCGCAGGGGACGCATCAATCCGAAGCGTACAAGGGCGGCGCTGAGCCGGTCAGGTGGTCGCCTTGCCCCGCGCGTCGAGCTTTGCCTCGAAGGCACGGCGGAGGAGCTCGCCCGTCATGTCTCCCGTTCGGCGGGGAATGGGCTTCGGCACGGCCCTGGCGACGCTGACGATCTCGCCGCTCCGCTCCCCATAGCTGCGGGCGTAGGCCTCCGACTCGCGAATCGGGGATGCTTCGTCGCGCCGCCCGCGGCGGAAGAGCGAGAGGAACCACCGGAGCACGCGACTAGCGTCGCAGAAAGCCGAGACAGCGCCTAGCCGAGGGCAAGCTCGACGGCGGCGTCCGGATACAGGACGCGCCAGACGCGGAGGTACAGCTCGAGCTCGAGATGCTGCACGTCGTCCGGGCTCTCGTCGAGGTCCACGCGGTCCGGTGCTCCCACGACGGCGCGCCGGCCGACGCTCGTCAGGAAGGCAGCAAGCCGGTCGGTGTACGAGGGGTCGTGAACGAGGAGCTGCATGTGCCGCAACTCCGATCTTGGTTCCGGCTGCCGGTTCCTGGTCTCCCCCCGCCGGGGGATTTCTCGGCGTCAGGCAGAGGACAGGGCCGCGAGGACGTCGTCGGCGTGCGTGTCGGGCTTGACGCCCTCCATGACCTTCGCGACGCTCCCGTCGGGCGCGATGAGGAACGTCGTCCGATTGACGCCCCAATAGGTCCGGCCCATGTAGCGCTTCTCACCCCACGTCCCGTAGCGGTCGGCGACCTCGTGCTCCGGGTCGGCGAGGAGTGTGAACGGCAGCCCGTACTTCTCCTTGAACTTCACGTGCTTCGCGACCTTGTCGGGCGAGACGCCGAGGACGACCGCACCCGCGCTCTCGAACTCCCCGTACGCGTCTCGAATCCCGCAGGCCTGGGCGGTGCAGCCGGGCGTGTCGTCCTTGGGATAGAAGTAGAGGACGACCGGACGGCCGCGGAAGTCCGACAGGCTGACTCGCTCGCCCCCGTCTGTCGTCGCGGTGAAGTCTGGTGCCGGTTCGCCCTCGCTGACCACCTCCGGAGCGTAGTCGGAGCCGGTTGGGCTGAGCCGCAGCGAAGAGCAACCGCCCTCGGAGAGACCGCCGCGGCTAGGGGGTGCGGCCGGCGAGATTCAGCAGATGCAGATCGGGGAGCTCGCGGTAGCGCTCCTCGAGATCGAAGCCGTACCCGACGTAGAGCTCGTCGGGGACGGCGAAGCCGACGTAGCGGACCGGAAGGTCGTCGACGAGCCGCCGGTACGGACGGTCGAGCAGGGTGACGGCCGCGACCGAGGAAGGGCCGCGGAGCTCGAAGGTGCGCACGAGGTAGTTGAGGGTCAGTCCCGTGTCGACGACATCCTCGACGACCAGCACGTCGCGCCCGCGGATGTCGACATCGAGGTCCTTGAGCACGCGGATCTGCTGGTGCCCGCCCATCCGGGCGCTTCCGTAGCCGGCGAGCTCGACGAAGTCGAGCGCGTGGAAGATCGGGATCGCGCGGGAGAGGTCGGCAACGAAGACGAGGCTCGCCTTGAGCGATCCGACGAGGACTGGCTCGCGGTCGGCGTAGTCGCGGGCGATCTCGGCTCCCAGCTCGCGGACGCGCGCGGCGATCTCGGCTGCGGAGAGGTGGATCTCTCCGATCCGGTCGTCGTCCGGCAAGGGTCCGGACTCAGCTGGCGAGGTCGAGGTGGAAATGCTGGGCGAGGCGCTCGAGGTCGCGCCGGTAGAAGAGCTTGATCCGGACGTCGGGGTACCGCTCGCGAAGCTTGCGCAGCTTCCGGTTCTTGCGGGTGACGAGCGACTGCTTCATTGCCGTGATCTCGACGTAGAGATCCTGCTCGGGGAGGTAGAAGTCGGGCGTGAACGCCTCGGTCACGCGCCCGTCCTCGGCCTCTTCGAGCACGAACGTGCGCGGCTCGTACTCCCATGGGACGTCGTAGTAGTCGAGAACCTTCGCGCACTCGAGCTCCGCGGGACTAGCAAACCGCGGCGGCTCGGCCCCGCGATACGCCCGAAACTCCGGGAGCTGAAGCTCCATCGCCGATCAAGGTAGCTGCGCCGTCGGATGCCGAGACAATCCGCACAAAGAGAGAGGGTTTCCGCCGGTCAGCCGGATTCTCTGATCGAGGCGTGACACGATTGCGAGGTCGTGCCGTACGCGGACCTCGCCGACGTGAGGCTGTACTACGACCGGAGGGGGAGCGGAGACCCGGAATTGCTCTTCGTCCCCGGCTGGTGCTGCGATCACACCGCCTTCGGCCCTCAGGTCGAGCACTTCGCGCGCGCGCACGCCGTCACGGCGCTCGACCTACGCGGGATCGGACGGAGCGACGAGCCGGACGAGGGCTACTCGATCCCGGAGCTCGCCGACGACCTGGCCGCGTTCTGTGCCGCGGTCGGGATCGAGCGGCCGGTCGTCGTGGGGCACAGCCTTGGCGGGATGATCGCAGTCGACCTCGGGGCGCGGTACCCGTCGCTGCCGAGCGCGCTCGTCCTCGTCGATCCAGGGCCGATCGATCCGCTGCCCACCACCGTCGACTTCTTCCGCGGGTTCGCCGAGCAGCTCGAGGGGCCGAACGGAGAGGAGATCCGACGCGAGTACGTGCACGACATGGGCGCGCGGGACGACGAGCTCGCTCAGTGGATCGTCGAGCACATGTGCATCCCTTCGCAGTCCGTCGCGGCGGCGGTCATCCGCGGCGTCAGCGAGTGGAACGGCCGCGACCTCCTCGCGCAGTGTGATGTCCCGGTGCTGCTGCTCCGCACCGACGTCGCCGAGGGGACGGACGTGCTGCGACTGTGCGAGCTCAAGCCAGATCTCGAGGTCGGCATCACGGTGGGAGCCGGGCACTTCCATCAGCTCGAGGTGCCGGAGCAGGTGAACGCGATGATCGAGCGCTTCCTCGCAATGTCGCTCTGAACCGCCGACCGCGTAGCCTTCGGGCCGTGTTTCGCATCGTCCAGCTCTCGGATCTCCACTGCGGGCAGCAGTTCTTCCTCCCGCAGCACCTCGAGCGCGCGATCGCCGAGGTGAACGAGATGGAGCCGGACGTCGTCGTGATCTCCGGCGACCTCACGTCGAACGGCTTCAAGGACGAGTACGTGCTCGCGCGCGAGTACCTGAACCGCGTCGACTGTAAGTCGATGGTCGTGATTCCGGGCAACCACGACTCGCGCAACGTCGGCTACGTGCACTTCGAGGAGCTGTTCGGCGACCGGAACTCCGTGCTCAACGTCGGCCCGGCGACGATCGTCGCCGTCGACTCGACCGAGCCCGACCTCGACAACGGCCAGGTCGGCCGTGGACGCTACCGCTTGATCGAGGAGGCGTTCGCGGGAGCGGCGAACCTGCGGATCTTCGTCCTGCACCACCATCTGCTGCCGGTGCCGGGGACCGGCCGCGAGCGCAACATCGTCAACGACGCGGGCGATACGCTCGAGTCCCTGCAGCGCGCCGAAGTGGATCTCGTCCTCGCCGGCCACAAGCACGTGCCGTACGCGTGGCGGCTCGAAGATCTCTTCATCGTCAACGCCGGAACGGTGTCCTCCTCGCGGCTGCGCGGCAAGGGGAGGCCCTGTTACAACGTCGTCGAGGTCGAGGGCACACACGTCGACGTCTGGCGTCGCTATCCGTTCCACGGGCAGGAGAAGATCATCCAGTTCTCGACCGAAACGAAGACGTACGAGAAGTACACGGCTCGGATCGAGGACGAGGTGCGCTCGACATGAGTGCACGGGCGATTGCCCTGATCGACGGGGAGCACTACGCCCCCGTCGTCCGTGAAGCGCTCGAAGGGCTCCCGTACGACTTCGTCGCGGCGCTGCTGGTCGGCGGCGAGGAGAAGCTGCGCGGCGGCGACGACTACGGCGTGCCGCTCGTCGAGTCTCTCCACGCGGTCGACGCGGATCTCGTCGTCGATCTTTCCGACGAGCCGGTGCTCGGACCGCGGGAGCGCCTGCTCTGGGCCTCGCGCACGCTCGCGCTCGGGCTGCCGTACGTCGGCGCCGACTTCCGCTTCGACCCGCCGCTGCTGCACCCTGTCGAGGCGCCGTCGCTCGCGGTGATCGGTCTCGGCAAGCGGATCGGGAAGACCGCCGTGGCAGGCCACATCGCGCGCGTCCTTGCCCGTGAGCGTCGCGTCGTCGTCGTCGCGATGGGCCGTGGCGGACCGGCGGAGCCGGAAGTCCTCGAGACGCCGCCGACGCTCGACGACCTGCTCGCGCTCTCGCGTTCGGGCCGCCATGCGGCCTCCGACCACTTCGAGGCCGCTGCACTCGCCGGCGTCCCCGCAATCGGCTGCCGGCGGGCCGGGGGAGGGCTAGCGGGCGCTCCGTTCGAGTCGAACGTCCCCGAGGGCGCTCAGCTCGCCGAGCAGCTCCACCCCGAGCTGCTCGTGTTCGACGGCAGCGGCGCCGCCCTGCCGCCGGTCGAGGCGGATGCCCGGATCCTCGTGGTGAACGGCGGCCACGACCCGCGAGCCGGTCTCAACGCGTACCGCGTCCTCGTCTCCGACCTCGTCGTCGACACCGGCGGAGCGGACCGTGAGGCGATCCGCTCGATCTCGGACGTGCCGATCGTCGAAGCCGAGATTCGCCTGCGCCCCGCCGAGCCGCTCCGCGGCCGCCGCACAGCGGTCTTCACTACCGGGGCGGCGCCGACCGACCGGCTCGACGCCGAGATCGTCCACGTCTCGCGCAACCTCGCACGACGGGATGCGTTGCGGGAAGAGCTCGAGGGGCTCGATGCGGAGGTGTATCTCGTCGAGCTCAAGGCGGCCGCGGTCGACGTCGTCGCCGAGGCTGCGCTCGCGCGCGGGGCGGAGGTCGTGCTCGCGGCGAACGAGGTCGTCTCGGAGGAGCTCGATGAGCGCGTTCTCGCGCTGGCGCCCGACCGGAGCCCCGTGTGAGCGAGCCGCGCCGGATCATGCCGCTCCCGCTCGGCGGCGGTGAGCTCGGACTGCCCTACTCGCGAGGCTTGATGGCGCGGTCGCTGATGGCCGCCGGCGTGGCCGGCCACCGCGCGTACGCGCTCGCAAGCAGGGTCGGCGACGAGCTCAGCGAGCGTGGCCGGGGCGAGATCGAGCTCGAGCGGCTCGAGGCGCTCGCGGTCGACGTCCTCGGCGAGGAGGAGGGACGCGAGTCGATCCAACGCCTGCGCCGTTACCAGGAGCTCCGCGAGCTCGACCTGCCGATCATGCTCTTCATCGGCGGCGCAACCGGCACCGGGAAGTCGACGGTGGCAACAGAGCTCGCGTACCGCTTCGGCATCACGCGCGTCACGTCGACCGACTTCGTGCGACAGACGATGCGCGCCTTCTTCTCGGAGGCGTTCATGCCCTCGATCCATCAGTCGAGCTTCGAGGCGGGCGACGTGTATCCCGACGCCGACGATCCGCTCGAGTTCGGTTTCTGGGAGCAGGCGAGGAACGTGCTCGTCGGCGTCCGTGCCTCCTCCGAGCGCGCACTCGAGGAAGGCTGGTCGATCGTGCTCGAGGGCGTGCACCTCGTTCCCGGGATGGTCGAGCTGCCGCGGCCCGAGCTCGCCGTCTCGGTCTTCGTCGTGCTCTCGATCGAGGACGAGAACGAGCACGTGCGCCACTTTCGCTTCCGCGACGAGGACACCGAGCGGCCGGAGTCGCGCTATCTCGAGCGTTTCGGCGACATCCGCCGGTTGCAGGAGGTCGTGGTGGCGCGAGCGCGCCGCACGGGTGTTCCGGTGATCGAGAACGAGGATGCGGACAAGGCAGCGCGGACCGTCGCCGATCTCGTCCTCGACGCCGCCGAGCAAAGTCGCACGGTCACGCAATGAGCGAGACCGCGGAGTACGCCGCCGAGCAGGAGCGGCCCTGTCAGTGCCAGGCGTACCTGCGGGCCACGGAGCGGGCGGCGCTCGTCTCGGCCCGCTGGCTCGGCCGCGACGACGAGCACGCGGCGGAGGAGACCGCGGCGACCGGCATGCGGGCGACGCTCGACGTGCTCTCCATCAGCGGCCGCGTCGTGTTCGGCTCGCTCGACGACTCGGGCGGCCTCACTCCCGGTGCGATCGTCGGAGCCGGAGGCAAGGAGGTCGACCTCGCGCTCGACCCGCTGGAGGGCCGCGGCATTGTCGCGCGCGGCGGCAACGGCGCGATGTCGATGATCGCGGTGGGGGATCCCGGCCGCTTCACGACGCTGCCGGACATCTACATGCGGAAGATGGCCGTCGGCCCGCGCGCGCGCGGCGCGATCGACCTGCTCCGCCCGGTC
>Ga0335080_10006703_pt1 | contig 11913 bp, 12 predicted proteins | sample Lox_Sample_34_FD_206720 | JGI IMG/M metagenome (GOLD analysis project Ga0335080, IMG submission 206720) | Soil microbial communities from Loxahatchee National Wildlife Refuge, Florida, United States - Lox_Sample_3.4 | ecosystem: Environmental > Terrestrial > Soil > Wetlands | place: USA...
ACGGGCAGGGCCGCTGCCTCGGCGGCATCATCCTGACGTCGGAGAAGATCATCCAGGACAGCTATCACATGTACCTGCGGCAGACCGGCCCGGCGATCTCGCCGTTCAACGCCTGGGTGCTGCTCAAAGGGCTGGAGACGATGCACCTGCGCGTGCGCCGCCAGACCGAGACCGCCGGCGTCATCGCCGACGCGCTGGCCAAGCATCGCAAGATCAAGCGGCTGATCTATCCGGGGCGGCCCGACCATCCGCAGGCCGCGACGATCGCCAGGCAGATGCGCGGCGGCTCGACGCTGGTCGGCTTCGCCGTCGACGGCGACAAGACGGCGACGTTCCGCTTCCTCAACGCGCTGCGGCTGATCCGCATCACCAACAATCTCGGCGATGCCAAGAGCCTGGTCACCCATCCGGCCACCACGACGCATCAGCGGCTCACGCCGCAGGCGCGCGCCGAGCTCGGCATCACCGACGGCTTCGTGCGGTTCTCGGCCGGCCTCGAGCACCCCGACGATCTGATCGAGGATCTGACCGCGGCGCTGGAGAAGGTCTAACCGCTTGATGGATTCCGGGCGCGCGCTTCGCGCGCCCCGGAATGGCGACCGCCAGCTTTACGGCGCCAGGCTCGCCGGCACGACCGGCGGACGCGCCGACGCGGACTCGACCCTGCGGGTCGCCGCCTCGCTGATCGAGGCGCTGATCTGCTTCGCCAGGCAGGCGTAGCCCCAGTCGTTCATGTGCAGATTGTCGGGCGAGGTGAACTCGGCGAAATCCATGTGCTCCTTGTCGTGCCACCAGCGCATCATGGCGAAGCGCTGGATCAGGTCGACATCGCCCTGCTTGGCGGTGGTGGCGATCAGGCGCACCATGCCTTCGGCGTCGGCCTTGGCGATCACGCGCGGCACGTATTGCGGGTCGATCAGCACCACGTCGGCGCCGATCTTCTTGAGCTGCCGGATGCCCTCGAGGAGCAGAGGGCTGTGCGGCCCGAGCGGCTTGTCGCGCAGCACCGAGTTGGTGCCGACCTGCCACAGCACGAGATCGGGCTTCTCCTTGATCACGCCGTCGGTGAACCGGCGGAGCATGTCGGTCACTTCCTCGCCGTTCACGCCGCGGTTGATGACGGTGATCGTATCCTTCGGGAACAGCGCCTTGAGCTCGATGGCGAGACGGCTCGGATAGGTGTTCGCCGCCGTGCTCGCGCCGGCGCCGTAGGTCGACGACGAGCCGATCGCCACGATGGTCAGCGGCTCATGCCGGGCCAGGCGCTGGGCGGTGCGGGTCAGCGGCTGCGTGAGGCGCGCGACCTCGAGCGGTGCCGAGCAGGAATGCTCAGCCACCGTGAGGGTCGGCGAGAAGGCGAGGGCGCATGCAATCGAGCCCGCCACCATGCCGACGATGTAACGACGCGGCCCCATCAGTGGTTGTCCTTGTTCATTCCGTCCGCGTTTCCGGAGCCGGTGACGTTGGTTTTCGCAAGCGCGGCGCCGTCCACCACGAGACGCCCCAGCATGCGGCCGATGCAGTCATGTACCCTTTCGGCGACGTCGATCTTCTTGGTGGCGGTGGAGAGATCGAACACCCCCATCTCGTTCCAATCTTTCATCACTCCAAGCCGATCGAACAAGGGAATTTCGCGCTGCAACGCAACAAATCGTATCGCATCGACGTACGCGCCGAGCGAGATCATCGAGTCGGTGCGCGGGCTGTATTGCATGTTGACGAACACCGCGTCGGCATTGCCGGCGCGCAGGACGTCCAACCCGCTGCCGAGCGCGGTCTGGAATTCGTCCGGATCGACCCCCAACATGGCGTCGACCGTGCCGGTCTGCCAGATCACCAGATCGGGCTTTTCGTCCTTGAGGACCTGCCGCAGCGTCTTGACCATCTCGGCCGCCGTGTCGCGCGCCTTGGTCCGCGCCACCACCTTCACGCTGGTGTCGCTGCCGAGCCGCCGCATCAGCGATTCCTGCAGCCGCGCCGGATAGGCCTTCGCGGCACCTTCTGCGCCCGGCAGGCTCGATGATGCCGACCCGACGACGACGATGCTAACATGCTTGCGATCGATCGCCGCAGCCGTATGCGGCAGTGCAAAATCGGCGTGCACCAGGCTGCCCGCGACATAGCAGGCGCCTTCCTCGGCTCCCAAAATGGGACTGACGCCGGCAGCCACCAGCACCGCGGCACTCAGGGCTGCGATCAGCGTCCTCATGCCTCGCCTCCCGCGAGGTCCGCGTTCGGCGTTGCCTGCCGCGGCGCTTTTCTTCCTTCAATGTTCTTATACCATGATATCAGCGCCGCCGTCGCTACCATAGCGACGATGCCCAGAACGCTGATCACAACCTGCATGGCGATGCCGTCGGATATCTCGACCATGGCAAAATGCCCAACGAACGACAGGAATACACCCAAACAGAAAATTTCGAGTGAATGCTGACCGCACAGAATCGCGGGCCGCATCAGCGGCGACGACAGGGCCGACCAGTCGCGCGGCACGTATCGTAGCGTCAAGATTGCAAGCGCGAGAAAATGCGCAAAGCGCAGCACGTCCAGGTTAGTCTTGTCGATCGGGTACATCCATTCGGAAAACCACTTAGGGACGTAGACCGCCAGACGCGGGAAGTACCACGTCATGGTGATGAGGAACGCGAAGCAGAGATAGGCGATCGCGAGCCAGAACACCGGCCGCGAGCGCGCGAGCGGGCCGATGCGCTCCGCGCCGCCGAGCGCGCACCAGGCGCCGAACACGAACAGGAGCTGCCACGCCATCGGGTTGAACACCCACGTGCCGTTCGGGTAGGCGGGGAAATTCAGGTCGAAACGCCAGGCGACGATGTAGACGCTGACCGACGCCGCGAGCGCGAGAGTCGCGTTGCGCAACAAGAGCCACAGCATCGGCGGGAAGAGGCCGAGCAGGATGATGTAGAGCGGCAGCACGTCCATGTTGGCCGGCTTGAACTTGAGCAGCATCGCCTGGATCATCGTGACGTCGGGCTGCTGGAGGAAATTGAGGATGCCCATTTCCTCGCTGTAGAGCGGATTGTCGAACGACGCCGCCACGTAGGCGATCTCCGCCATGTAGATGACGAACAGGAAGATGTGCGCGACGTAGAGTTGCCACGTGCGCTTGAGGATGCGCGCGCTCGCCACCACCACGCCGCGATTGTTCATCTCGCGGCCGTACACGTAGGCGGCCGTGTAGCCGGAGATGAAGACGAAGATCTCGGTCGCGTCGCTGAACCCGTAGTTACGGATGGTGACCCAGCTCACCATGTTGGACGGGATGTGATCGAGATAGATCAGCCACAGCGCCAGACCGCGAAACAGGTCGAGGCGGAGGTCGCGGCCGGCCGGTACGGCGGGTGGCATCGGGCTCTGGTTCCTCGGGCGGCGGGGCGCGGTCGTGACGCGCGTCCGGGCCGACCACTATCGCGTTTTGCGGCAACGGGAAATCGGTTCTTGGTCAAAATGCAGCCAATCGCGGCTCCAGTGGGGCGGCTGGTGTCCCGATTCCAAAGTTCGCAACCGTGCCCGCCGCGATATGATGCGAACTTCGGGTTCGCGGCACGAGGCAGTTGCGTGCCGGGCCGAGACGCGATTCAATGCACCAGGGCCGGGAATTTCCCGGGAATCCGCGGGCACGCAGCCCGCGCAGGCTTTGCTGAAGACCAGCCATGTACCAGACGGTGACCCGCAACATCGAAGTGACGGTGACGCCGAAGTTCCTGCCGGAGCGCTCGTCGCAGGAGAAGAGCTACTTCTTCTGGGCCTACACCATCGAGATCAGCAATCACGGTTCCGAAACCGTCCAGCTCAAGACGCGCCACTGGCGCATCACCGATGCGTTCGGCCGAGTCCAGGAGGTCAAGGGCGCGGGCGTGGTCGGCGAGGAGCCGGTGCTCGAGCCCGGCGCCTCCTACGAGTACACGAGCGGTGTGCCGCTGCCGACCTCCTCCGGCTTCATGGTCGGGACCTACGGCATGGTGTCGGCGCGCGGCGAGCGGTTCGACATCCAGATCCCGGCGTTCTCGCTCGACGGGCCGGAGACGAAGCGGACGATCAATTGAGAAGCGAGTAGCCGTAGGGTGGGCAACCGCGCCCGCATGCTCGCGTGGACAAAATCGCTTCGCACGCGGTTGCCCACGCGGACAGACCTCGCAATGCGATTTTGCCCACCCTACGAGCCCGCCACCTCTTTGGGCTCGAACACATATTGCGAGCTGCAGAACTCGCACGTCACCGAGATCACGCCGTTCTCCACCATGTGGTCGCGGTCGTCCTGCGAGAAGCTGTTGAGCATGTTGGCGACGTTCTGGCGCGAGCACGAGCATTTGGCCTCGACCGAGGTGGAGCGGAAGACGCGCACGCCGTGCTCGTGAAACAGCCGGTAGAGCAGCCGCTCGCTCGAGAGATCCGGATCGATCAGCTCGATGTCCTCGACGGTCGCGATCAGCGACTGCCCGGTCACCCAGGCGTCGTCCTCGGCAAGCACGTGCGGCGTGGTTCCCTGCGGCGCATCGCCCGGGTCGAGATCGGGGCCGCGCATGCGCTCGATCTTCTTCGGCAGGAACTGCAGCAGCATGCCGCCCGCGCGCCAGCGATGGCGCGGGCCCGATGCGCCGCCGTTGCCGGGCGGCTTGAGCTCCTCGGCCACCGCGAGGCGCACGCGCGTCGGGATCTGCTCCGAGCGCAGGAAATACTCGTGCGCCGCGTCCTCGAGGTCGCCGCCGGTCAGCGCCACCAGCCCCTGGTAGCGGCTCATGTCGGTGCCCTGGTCGATCGTCATCGCCAGATGGCCCTTGCCGAGCAGGTCGCCGGCGGAAGCCTTCTGCGCCGCGATCGCCGCCTCGACGCGCGGGCGGTCGAAGCGCGCGCACGCGCGCACCCGGCCCGGGCTGATGAAGTCGACCACCAGCATGCGGACCGGCCCGTCGGTCTGCGTCTGCAGGATGAAGCGGCCTTCGAACTTGAGCGAGGAGCCGAGCAGCACGGTGAGCACGATCGCCTCGCCGAGCAGCGTGGCGACCGGCGGCGGATAGTCGTGCGCGGCCAGGATGTCGTCGAGCGAGGCGCCGAGCCGCACCACGCGGCCGCGCAGGTCGAGGCTCGCCACCTCGAACGGGAGGATGGCGTCCTCGGCCGGGGTCTCGTCCGGCAGACGTGACGGGATCGCGGACTCGGTCATGAACCCCTTTTTGTCGGAATGCGTCCGGGTGGGCGCGCGGCGCGCCCGTCCGGCGTCCTTCCCTAGATAGGTATGACTAGCCGCCGTGGAAGCACCACGCCAGGATGCCTTTCTGGGCATGCAGGCGGTTCTCGGCCTCGTCGAACACCACCGACTGCGGGCCGTCGATCACCTCGTCGGTGACCTCCTCGCCGCGGTGGGCCGGCAGGCAATGCATGAACAGGGCATCCGGCCGCGCGCGCGCCATCAGCCGGGCATTGACCTGGTAGGGCTTGAGCAGGTTGTGGCGGCGGGTTCCGTCCTTGTCGCCCATCGACACCCAGGTGTCGGTGACGACGCAATGCGCGCCCTTCACGGCGTGCTCGGGATCCTGGCCGATGCGGATGTCCGCCGCCGACGACTTGATCCAGTCGGTCAGCGGCTTCTTCGGCGCGAGCTCGGGCGGCGCGGCGACGCGCAGCGCGAAATCGAACCGCTCGGCCGCGTGCATCCACGAGGCGAGCACGTTGTTGGCGTCGCCGGTCCACGCCACCGTCTTGCCCTTGATCGGGCCGCGGTGCTCCTCGAACGTCATCACGTCCGCCATCACCTGGCACGGATGCGAGCGGCGGGTGAGCCCGTTGATCACCGGCACGGTGGCGTGCCGCGCGAGCTCGAGCAGCATCGCGTGGTCGAGCGTGCGGATCATGATGGCGTCGACGTAGCGCGACAGCACCTTTGCGGTATCGGCGATGGTCTCGCCGCGGCCGAGCTGCATGTCGTGGCCGGTCAGCACGATCACGTCGCCGCCGAGCTGGCGCATGGCGACATCGAACGACACCCGGGTGCGGGTCGACGGCTTGTCGAAGATCATCGCCAGCATGCGGCCGGCGAGCGGCCAGGGGGACTTTGCCCGCGTGCCGCGGCCGCGCTTCTTCATCGTGCGGCTCGCCTCGATGATCGCGCGCAGCTCGCGCGGCGGGATGTCGATCAGGTCGAGGAAATGGCGCGGCTCGCTCATCCGGCCGCCTCCTTGGCCGGCTTGCGGGCGGCGGCCTGCTCGAGCGCGGTCGCGGCGCGGTCGAGCCGGGCGATGCCCTCGGCGATGTCGGCCTCCTCGACGATCAGCGGCGGCAGCAGCCGCACCACGTTGTCGCCGGCCGCGACCGCCAGCAGCTTCTCGGCGCGCAGCGCGTCGACCAGCTCGCCGTTCGGCACCACGGCGCGCACGCCGACCAGAAGGCCCTCGCCGCGCACCTCGGCGATGATCGTCGGGTGGCGGTCCTTGATCTCGGCGAGCCGCTGCTTGAACAGGAGCGACATCTGCCGCATGCGCTCGAAGAAGCCCGGTGCCAGCATCACGTCGAGGGTCGCGTTGCCGGCCGCCATGGCGAGCAGGTTGCCGCCGAAGGTCGAGCCGTGCGTGCCGGCCGTCATGCCCTTGCCGGCCTCCGCGGTGGTGAGGAACGCGCCCATCGGGAAGCCGCCGCCGAGCGCCTTGGCGAGCGCCATGATGTCGGGTGTGACGCCGGTGTGCTGATAGGCGAACAGATCGCCGGTGCGGCCCATGCCGGTCTGCACCTCGTCGAACACGAGCAGCAGGCCGTTCTTGTCGGCGAGCTCGCGCAGTGCGCGCAGGAACTGGTTCGAGGCGACGCGCACGCCGCCTTCCCCCTGGATCGGCTCGACCAGGATCGCGGCCGTGGTGGGCCCGAGGACGCGCTTGACCGCCTCGAGATCGCCGAACGGCACCTGGTCGAACCCCTCGACCACCGGGCCGAAGCCTTCGAGATATTTCTTCTGCCCGCCCGCCGCGAGCGTCGCCAGCGTGCGGCCGTGGAAGGCGCCCTCGAACGTGATGATGCGCACGCGCTCGGGCGCGCCGTTCACGTAATGAAATTTGCGCGCACACTTGATCGCGCCTTCCATCGCCTCGGCGCCCGAATTGCAGAAGAACACGAAGTCGGCAAAGCTCGCGGCGCACAGCCGCTCGGCCAGCCGCTCGCCTTCGGCAATGCGGAAGAGATTGGAGACGTGGATGAGTTTTGCCGCCTGCTCCGCCAGGGCGGCGGCAATGCGCGGATGCGCATGGCCGAGCGCATTCACCGCTACGCCCGAGGTGAAATCGAGATAGCGCTCGCCGGTGGTCGTGGTGAGCCAGGCGCCTTCCCCCTGCGCGAAGGCGAGGTCGACGCGTGCGAAAGTCGGCAGAAGATGCGACGTCACGGTGTGGCCCGAGGTCTGCTTGTGCGAGATCTGATTACGCTTATGCCGAAATGAAATGTGCCGCCTTCCCGAGGCGGCACGGTTGGGCATTTTATTGCCGGCCGGACGGGTGTCAACTCGACTGTTTTGATCGAAATCATGACCCGCAACGATCGATCCGAGCCGCCCCACGCTACGTAGTATTACCACCCGCGGAACATGTGGAAGCAAAGGCCGCTGACTCTTGCGCCCGAGTCGCGCCATATAGTAGTTGTTAGTTCAGTAGACACGATATCTCGTGCGGCGGACTGATTTCTGAGTTTTGTCGGCGTTCATGCGTACCCGACGGCAACTGATCGTTGCCGGAGGCGGCAGAGGGATTCTGCCGCGGGATTGTCCGCGCCGGGTGGGAACGAGGACAAAGAACCGATGATGTGGACCGACGAGCGGGTCGAGCTCCTGAAGAAGCTCTGGACCGACGGGCTGTCCGCGAGCCAGATCGCGGCCGAGCTCGGCGGCATCACCCGCAACGCCGTGATCGGCAAGGTGCACCGGCTCGGGCTGTCGGGGCGGGCCAAGAGCCCGAGCTCGGCCTCGCCGCGTCCGCGCAAGCCGCGCACGCCCGGCATGATGCGGCTCGCGCGCCCGGCCATGCGCGGCAACACGGCGCTCGCCCCGATGTACGAGCAGGATGTCGAGCCCGAGGCCGAGCTGGTCGAGAACATCATACCGATCGGGCAGCGCTGCACGCTGCTCGAGCTCAACGAGCGAAAGTGCCGCTGGCCGATCGGCGATCCCGGCACCGCCGAGTTCTTCTTCTGCGGCGGCACCCCGGTCGAGGGGCTGCCCTATTGCAATTATCATTCGCGGGTCGCCTACCAGCCGGCCGCCGACCGCCGCCGCGACCGCCGCTCCGTGCGCTGACGCAGCGGAAAGAGTGTAGTCCAGCCGTCTTAGTCGAACGACGAGGCGGCGCAGCGGGCGAGCAGATCGCGCGATTGCTTGATCGCTTCCCAGCTTGTCCGGAAAGCGTGTCGGTCGCGGAGTCGACGCCGCATGCTGGTGAGGATGCGGGCGTCGTCACGCGGCAGAAAGTGCAGACCGCGGTCACCGCCGAAGCCGTGCGCAGTCGATCCGCTGTGTCGGACGGCCGCCTTACGCCGTCTTGCCGAACCGGTCGTTGAGTGCGTAACCGGCGCCGCGCACGGTGCGGATCGGGTCCGGCATGCGGCCGCGGTTGAGCGCCTTGCGCAGCCGGCCCACATGGACGTCGACGGTGCGCTCGTCGATGTAAACGTCACGCCCCCACACCTGGTCGAGCAGCTGCTCGCGCGAGAAGACGCGGCCGGGGTTCTCCAGCAGGAATTCGAGCAGGCGGAACTCGGTCGGCCCGAGCGGCACCTCGCGGCCGGAACGCGATACGCGCTTGGTGTCGCGGTCGAGCTCGATGTCGCCGGCCGAGAGCAGCGCCGCCACCCGCTCGGGCTTGGAGCGGCGCAGGAGCGCGCGGATACGCGCCAGCAGCTCGGGGACCGAGAACGGCTTGACGATGTAGTCGTCGGCGCCGGTGGCGAGCCCGCGCACCCGCTCGCCTTCCTCGCCGCGCGCGGTCAGCATGATGATCGGCAGCCGCCGCGTCTCCGGCTTGGCGCGCAGCCGGCGGATCAGCTCGATGCCGGACAGCCCCGGCAGCATCCAGTCGATCACCGCGAGGTCGGGCGGGGTCTCCTTGAGTCGCAGCTCCGCCTCGTCGCCGCGCCCGGAGGCATCCACCGCGTAGCCTTCGGATTCGAGGTTGTAGCGCAGGATGAGGGTGAGGGGCTCCTCGTCCTCGACGATGAGAATGCGGGCCGTCATGTCGGGTCCTCTTGTTCCTGGCTACTGGCGGAACGGCACGCTGGTCATGGCGGTCGTGTCGCCCTTGGGGCGCTCCTCGGCGAGCGTGCGCCCCTCCACCATGTAGTAGACCGATTCGGCGATGTTGGTCGCGTGGTCGCCCATGCGCTCGATGTTCTTGGCGCAGAACAGGAGATGGATGCAGTAGCTGATGTTGCGCGGGTCCTCCATCATGTAGGTGAGGAGCTCGCGAAACAGCGAGTTGTTGACCGCGTCGACCTCCTCGTCGCCGCGCCACACCGCCAGCGCCTTGGCGATGTCGCGATGGGCGAAGCTGTCGAGCACCTCCTTGATCTGGGCGAGCACCAGGTCGGTCATGTGCTCGACCCCGCGCATCACCTGTTGCGGCTGGAAATCTCCGTCGAGCGCGCCCACCCGCTTGGCGATGTTCTTGGCGAGATCGCCGATCCGCTCGAGGTCGTTGGAGAGCCGCAGCGCGCCCACCACCTCGCGCAGGTCGATCGCCATCGGCTGGCGCCGCGCGATGGTGAGGATCGCCTTCTCCTCGACCTCGCGCTGCAGCGCGTCGATCTTGGCGTCGTCGGTGATGACGCGCTGCGCAAGCCCGGTGTCGTGCTTCTCCAGCGCCTCGAGCGCGTTGACGATCTGCCGCTCTGCCAGGCCGCCCATCTCGACGACGACGCGGGTGAGGTCCTGCAGCTCGGTGTCGAAGGCCTTGATCGTATGTTCCGACATCGTCATGTCAGCGTCCTTGCATGGGTGCGCCGCAGCGTGAACTGCGTCAGCCGAACCGGCCGGTGATGTAGTCCTGCGTGCGCCGGTCCGACGGCGTGGTGAACATCTTGCTGGTGGTGTCGAACTCGACAAGGTCGCCGAGATACATGAACGCGGTGTAGTCGGAGCAGCGCGCCGCCTGTTGCATGTTGTGGGTGACGATCGCGATCGTGTAGTCGTCCTTGAGCTCGTCGATCAGCTCCTCGATCTTGGCGGTCGAGATCGGGTCGAGCGCCGAGCACGGCTCGTCGAGCAGGATCACCTCGGGTTTCACCGCCACGGTGCGGGCGATGCACAGGCGCTGCTGCTGCCCGCCCGAGAGGCTCAGGCCGTTGGCGGCGAGCTTGTCCTTGGCCTCGTCCCACAGCGCGGCGCGGCGCAGCGCCTGCTCGACCCGCCCATCGAGCTCGGACTTGGGCAGCCGCTCGTACAGCCGCACGCCGAATGCGATGTTCTCGTAGATCGACATCGGGAACGGGGTGGGCTTCTGGAACACCATGCCGACGCGGGCGCGCAGCAGGTTGAGGTCCTGCCCGGGGTCGAGGATGTTCTGCCCGTCGAGCATCACCTCGCCCTCGGCGCGCTGGTTCGGGTAGAGATCGTACACGCGGTTGAGGATGCGCAGCAGCGTCGACTTCCCGCAGCCCGACGGCCCGATGAAGGCGGTGACCTTCTTGGCGTAGAGCGGCACGTTGATTTCCTTGAGCGCCCGGTTGCCGCCGTAGAAGAAGTTGAGGTTGCGAACCGAGACCTTCTCCTCCATCGCGCCGCCCTGGCTCGCCGCGTGACTGACGGTCGGAACCGGACTCGTGCTGTGAGCGGAAGCCATGCTCATGACATTTTCCTCGAGGACGCGAGCGTGCGCGCAATGATGCTCAACGCGAGCACCGTCAGGGTGATGATCAGCGCCCCCGTCCAGGCCAGCTTCTGCCAGTCGTGGTAGGGGCTGAGTGCGAACTGGAAGATGACGGCCGGCAGGCTGGCCATCGGCGCATTGACATAGGGAAAGTCGCCGAAGAACTGGTTGTTCAGGGCGGTGAACAGCAGCGGCGCAGTCTCGCCGCTGATACGCGCGACCGCGAGCAGGACGCCGGTGATGATGCCGGCGCGGGCAGCGCGGTAGCACACCCGCTGGATGACGAAGGCGCGCGGCATGCCGAGCGCGCTGGCGGCCTCGCGCAGCTCCTTCGGCACCAGCGAGAGCATGTCCTCGGTGGTGCGCACCACCACTGGGATCACCAGCACGGCGAGCGCGACCGCGCCCGCGATCGCCGAGAAGTGGCCCATCGGGGCGACCATCACCTCGTAGACGAACAGGCCGACCACGATCGACGGTGCGCTCAGCAGGATGTCGTTGATGAAGCGGATCACCTGGGTGATCCGCGCATAGCGCCCGTATTCGGCCATGTAGGTGCCGGCCAGGATCCCGATCGGGGTGCCGATGAGGACGGCGAGCGACGTCATGATCAGGCTGCCGATGATCGGGTTGAGCAGGCCGCCGTCCGCCCCGGGCGGCGGCGTCATCTCGGTGAATACCTTGAGCGAGAGGCCGCTCGCGCCTTCGTACAGCAGCGTGCCGAGGATGATGGCAAGCCAGCCGAGGCCGACGGTGGTTGCGCCGAACGCGAGTCCGATCACGATCTGGTTGCGCAGGCGGCGGCGCCGGTAGAGGCCCATTGAGCCGCTCGCGCGGCCCGTCTGGTCCGGCCGTCCTTGGCGTTGCGAGATGTCGGTCATGGCGCTCACCCGATCCGCCGCTCGATCCGCATCAGCAGATAACGCGCACAGGCGAGGACGATGAAGGTGATCACGAACAGGAGAAGGCCGAGCGCGATCAGCGACGAGGTGTATAGGTCGCCTACTGCCTCGGTGAACTCATTGGCGATGGTCGCCGAGATGGTGGTGCCGGGCGCCAG
>Ga0335080_10006706_pt1 | contig 11909 bp, 9 predicted proteins | sample Lox_Sample_34_FD_206720 | JGI IMG/M metagenome (GOLD analysis project Ga0335080, IMG submission 206720) | Soil microbial communities from Loxahatchee National Wildlife Refuge, Florida, United States - Lox_Sample_3.4 | ecosystem: Environmental > Terrestrial > Soil > Wetlands | place: USA: Florida...
GAAAACTTGGTGGGCTCGAACGGTCACCGGTTTTGCGGCAGACGGCGGCGCGCCGCCCCCGTCCTCGATACCGTCCACCCGGCGTCAGCCCTGCGTCCAGGAAGCGGTGAAGTCTGCCAGGTCGTAAATGCCGAGCTTCCGCTCCAACCCCGCCACCCGCTCGACGACACCTTTGAATCCTTCCTGGCTGAACAGCTCGCGCTCTTTGTCTTCGAACTCCTCTCGCAGCGCATCGAACTCGTGGGGCGAGACAACAGCCCGCAGAGCGGGGAACAACACCGTATCCTCGCGCGCCGCGTGCGGCCGATACATGCGTGCAAACAGGCGCAGGCTGGCCATGATCTTGGCTCGGTCACCAGGATCCTTGAGTGCCCTTTCATTCGCGCGCTGCAAGACGACATCGGTGAGCACGCGGCCGCCACGATGCTGGGCCACGAGCGTGTCGACCAGCTCGATCTGCTTCCCGGCTGCACGGAAGCGGGGAAACACGTACTCCTCCTCGAGCTTCTCGTGATAGTCCTCCACGAAGCCGCGCACGATTCCGGCCGAACCGGACAGGACCTCCGGCGGAAAATCCTGATCGTGCGCCATCCGCCGCCACAGAATCTCGTCGTAGATGAGCAGAATGCGGCGTAAAACGCCGTGCTCGCGCATCAGATCCTCGGGCGGGCTGACTCCATCTTCGCTTGCGTCTGCGCGTTCCGCCTGGCTGTGTTCGTCTGCTGCCGCCCCGAGCACCGCGGACGCGACCGCCCACGTTCCGCCCGCTGCTAGAAAATGCCGTCGCCTCCTGACGCTGGTCATCTGCTGACTCCTTAAATCTGTTCCTGGCCGAGTCTGGTCCCAGGCTTCGCTCCTGCCGGTGCCCGCATCCCGCTCAGAACTATCGACGTGCCGTCGTTCGCCTGGCGGACTTCACCACGGGTGGCTCGGCGCCATACAACGCCTCTCCGACCAGCTCGCGGATCTTCGCCTTGAAGCCCTCGAGCGCTCTGCGGCCGGCCGCCGTAATGCTGTAGTACTTACGGACTTTGCCGGCGGTCACGACTGGCTCACAGCGCAAAAATCCCGCTTCTTCGAGCCCGCGCAAGATGGGATACAGGGTGCCGGGACTGAGCCTATAGCCGTGGCGCGCCAGCTCCTGGATCATCGCCACGCCGTAGATCGGCTGCTCCGAGGCGTGATGGAGCAGGTGCACGCGCACGAAAGCCATGAACACGTCGCGAACGATATCTGCCATCGTTATCGTGGGTCGATATCGGCAAGACTAGACGATCCCTGGGCGTGAGTCAAAAACCGCATCTCTGGTCTTGTTTGTGTTGCGTGATGCCGCAGCGTCGATGCTCTCGGACTCATGTCAGGAAAGTGACAGGTTGGGGAGCCTAATATCCGTGAGAGCAGCGGGGGATTGGTGCTTCCGCCTTTCCATCAGGCGATAGCTCAGCAGGATTTGTTCATGCGCGTTTTGATCGTCGAGGATGATCCGCTAGTAGCCGACGGGGTCAAGCTCGGACTGGAGCAGGCGGGTTTTGTCGCCGACGCGGTGGGGTCGGCCGAGTCGGCGGACAGTTGCCTGCGCCGTGAGTCCTTCGATCTGGCGATCGTGGACTTGGGGTTGCCGAAAATAGATGGCCTCGAGCTCGTCCGGCGTGTGCGTCGGCACGGCCTGGTCCTGCCCGTGCTGATCCTCACCGCGCGCGACAGCCTGGATGAGCGCGTCGACAGCTTCGAGTTCGGCGCGGACGATTTCATGGTCAAGCCTTTCGAGTTGCGCGAGCTGGTCGCCCGCGCTCGCGCCCTCATCCGCCGCTCCAACCTGGTGGCGAGCTCGGAGGTGAGCTATGGCCCGCTGTGGATGCACCTGGAGCGGCGCAGTGCAAGGCTTGGCGACAGCCCGCTCGAGCTTACGCCGCGCGAGTGGTCCATCCTGGAATACATGCTGCTCAACGCTCCGCGCGTCGTGAGCAAGGATCGCCTGGTGCAGAGCCTGGGCGGCTGGAGCGTAGACCTTACGCCGAATGCCGTCGAGGTCCATGTCTCGCGCTTGCGCGCCAAGCTCGAGCACGGTGGCATTTGCATACGCACGGTGCGCGGCATAGGGTACCGGCTCGATGCGCTTGACTCCTGATCGCACCGTGCCGAGTATTCGGCGGCGGATGCTGTGGTTGCTGATGCCCGGGCTGGCGATTGTTTTGGCGGTCAACGTCTGGACCGATATGGAGACCTCCACCGAGCCGACGCGCGAGGCCTACGACCAGGCCTTGGCCGATACCGCCGTCGCAATCGCCGCTCACGTCCAGTACCGCGATGGTGTCTTCTCCCTGGGTCTACCGCCGCAAGCCGCGATGGCCCTGCACAGCAGCAGGTTCGACCAGATCTACTATCTCGTACGCGATCCGCGCGGTCAGATCGTCTCGGGCAGTGGAGACTTACCCCCCGCTCCGCAGGGTATCGAGCAAAGTCCCGCATACTACGGCGCCGAGTATCTGGGCAAGCGGGTCCGCGTCGTCGTGTACCGCAGCGCCACGCCCGGCGGCGAGGTCGTGGTCCAGGTCGCCCAAACGACGCGCCGGCGCGATCAGCTGGCGGCGCGCTTCGTGACCATGGACGCGCTGCAGGATCTGCTGCTGGTGGCCGCCACGCTGCTGCTGGTGTACTTTGGTGTCCGATTCGGCTTGGCGCCGTTAACGCGCTTGCGCGAGGATCTCGAGAAGCGCACCGCCGAGGATCTGCGTCCGGTAGACGAAGCGCAGATCCCGAGCGAAGTCAAACCGCTGGTCCAGGCGCTCAACCGGTTATTGCGACTCCTGCGCGCCTCGTCGGAGGCGCAGCAGCGGTTTCTCGCCAACGCGGCGCACCAGCTGCGCACGCCGCTCGCGGGCCTGCAGACGCAGCTCGAGCTGGCGGACAACGAGCGCGATCCGGAACAGCTGAAACAGCGGCTGCGCTCCCTTCAAGACAGCGCTTCGCGCCTGGTGCGCATGACCAATCAGGTGCTGGCGCTGGCCCGCGCCGAGCCGAGCGCGAGCTTGCTGCAGGGCATGCGTACCGTCGACCTGCGCGATGTCGTGGAGGCGAGCGCGTCTACGTACCTGGATCGGGCACTGGCCAAGAACATCGACATCGGTTTCGAGGCGAAGCCCGCGCTGATCCACGGCTCCGACTGGCTGGCGAAGGAATTGACCGCAAACCTGGTGGAGAATGCGCTCGCCTATACGCCATACGGCGGGCAGGTCACGGTGCGCTGTGGCACTCGCGGCGCAGAAGCCTACCTCGAAGTCGAGGACAGCGGCCCGGGGATTCCCGAGGCCGAGCGCGAGCGTGTATTCGAGCGCTTCTACCGTCTGCCTGACTCCCCGGGGGAGGGTTCGGGGCTGGGTCTGGCGATCGTGCGAGAGATCGCTCAGGTGCACCGGGCACAGATCCGGCTGGATAACCCGCGGGCCGGCGGCACACGCATCGAGGTGAGCTTCGCCAGTACGCAGTAGCCGGCGCGGCGCCGCTCAGACGAGGTCAGGCGAGAGCACGGCGCGGAGCGTCACCTCGTGATGTCTGCCGCGCGCGCGGTTTGCGAACCACCAGATGGCGCCTTTTTTCATGCTGACGTCGGTTGCATCTCCGGACAGAAGCACGGCCGCCGTCTGACCCAAAGTCGGCTGGTGTCCGACGACGAGCACTGTTCCATCGTGATCGGGCCAGCCAGCCGCGCTCAATACGGATTCATAGGATGCGCCTGGCCCAATTTCCGCTACGGTCTGATAGTCGTGTGTGAGCGCACGCGCCGTCTGCTGCGCGCGTGCCGCGGGGCTCACTAGAACCTTGATGCCTTTGGGCAGATGCAGCTTGAGCCATTTCGCCATGTCGGCCGCCTGGCGGTGTCCTTTGTCAGTCAGTTCCCGCCCGAGATCCGGGGCGCCGTCCTGCGCATCCGCATGCCGCCAGAGGATGAGATCCATCAGTGCCAGAATGCCTTGCAGTCGCGAAATCGCTGCCATGCGTGCGTGAGCTGCTCCCGACGGACGGGGGCTCCACCCGCCGCCCAGCCGCGCACCAGACCCGCTGCCTCCAGCCACTGCTCGGAACCGTCGCGTCCGCGCAGCGGCTCCATCAGACGCTCGACAGTGGCGGCGTCGTTCAGCTCCCCGAGCAGTTGCTGCAGGTCGGCGAGCGCCTTCAGATAGTCACGCAACCCGTCGCCGTTGTACAGCGTCGAGAAGAATTCCGCCGGATAACGCAGCTTCTTGACCTGGATGCGCAACGCATGCAGGCCCGCGGCGTCGACTTCAGCGAGGTGCCGACCATGCTTGAGCGCTTTCCTGTGCCGCCGCTGCAGCACGCTCGCGGAGAACTCAGGCAGCGGCAAGGCGCGTTGTGCCGCCGATGCGCTGTCGTCGAGCTGCAGCCATGGCTCGCGCAAAAAGATCCCGGTCAGCTTCAGCAGCAGCTCGGTGTGACGGGGAGAGGCGATCGCCTGACGTGCGGCATCGTCGGCCGCAGCGCGCAGCTCCGCGGTGTGCTCGGTAAGGCGATGCAGTCCCGCCTCGCCTGGGAAGTATGCGGACAACGCCGGCAACGTCTCGATCGAGAACACATCCCAATCGCGCGCTGGGCCAAGGGAACCGCCGAGCTGCCGCAGCCCGGCGATCACCTCCTCGAACAGCACGCGCGGGAAGGCGCCGCCGAACACGCTCAAGGCGGCGCGCAGACGCCGCAGAGCAACGCGGGCCTGGTGTAGATATTCGGGGTCCTCGGTCTCGAGCAGGCCGCGCTCATTCGCCTGCAGATGGGCGATGCACGCGAACACGATGGTGCGGAATGCCTCGCTCACCGGCATGTCGGGGCGCAGACCCGGCAGAGTGGCTTTGACCGGTCCCGCAGTCAGCCCCGCGGCGAGCGCGTAGCCGCGCTGAGCCTTGCTGGCGGCTTCCAGGCGTAACGGCACTCGCTCCAGCAGTCCGAGCGCAAGCTCCAGCAGCTGGTCTGGAGCGCCGCTCTTAAGCTCGAGCTCGAGTTCGCTGAGCGGGAGCTGCGACCCTCCCGCCGAGATCGTGCCGCGGTCGAGACAAACCTCGATCTCGGTGCCAGCCACGGGTTGGAGGTGCCGCGTGGTGCGCCTGAAATCGGTCACGAATACGGGGCGCAGACGGTAGGGTAGCTTGGGATCTGCCAGCACCTCGGCGGCGCCGGATTCAGCCAGCACCGGGTAGTTGAGGATCTGAGCGGGCACCGGCGTCTCGATTTCCTCGCGCTCGTGCAAACCCGCTTCCACCCGACCGGCTGTCTTCAGGGTTTGCATCCAACGCGCACCTACCCGGCGAAGCCGCAGTGCGACCCTTTGGTCGCGAAGCTCGAAATCGGGCGTGTCGTAGTAGATGCTGAAGACGTGCGACGTGGTGACGTCTCTGCGAGAGGCCGATTTGAGCAGCGGAATCCGCGCCAGCTTGGGAATGTCGTGCGGCGAGATCGCGAGCTTGAGTTCGATTTCGGCGGCCACAAGCGAGGCACGTAGGGAAAGGCGACGCTGGGATGAGGGGGCTGCCCTACACCGTCACTATGTCATCCCTTGTGCTTGCGCTTCGGCTTCTTGACCTTGTCAGCCGCCTCTTCCAGGGCGCGCGGCGTGGCGAGCTCGTTCAACAACTCGATCTGCGCACAGCGCGGGGCATTGCGCCCGGGCCTGAGGCGCTCATAGTGCCCGTCGGGATGCATCTCCCAGGCCTGTGTATTGTCGGCCAGGTACTTCCTGAGGCCCTCTTCCACCACCCGCTTGCTGAGCTTGGTATCGAGCGACGGAAAAGCGACCTCGATGCGGCGGAAGAAGTTGCGGTCCATCCAGTCGGCGCTGGCGAGATAGACGGCACCGGTGCTCTCGAAGTAATAGACGCGATGGTGTTCCAGGAAGCGGCCGATGATCGAGCGCACGCGGATGTTCTCGGACAGGCCCGGCACCCCGGGGCGCAGCGCGCAAATCCCACGGATGATCAGGTCTACCTTGACGCCGGCCTTCGACGCCTCGTAGAGCTCGCTGATGATTTCCGGTTCCAGCAAAGCGTTCATCTTGGCCACGATGCCGGCTTTCTTGCCGGCCTTCGCCTGCTCGGTCTCACGCCGGATCGCTGCCACCACCTGCGCGTGCAGCGTGAACGGCGACTGCCACAGATGGCGCAGCTTGCCGGCCTTGCCCAGGCTGGTGAGCTGCATGAACACGTTGTTCACGTCCGCACCGATTTCCTCATTGCACGTAAAGATGCCGAAATCGGTGTACAGCATCGCGGTGCGAGAGTGATAGTTGCCGGTGCCGAGATGGCAGTAGCGCCGCAGCTGTCCCCCCTCGCGGCGCACGACCAGGGCGAGCTTGGCGTGAGTTTTGTGCCCGACGATACCGTAGACGACGTGCGCGCCGACCTCTTCGAGCTGAGATGCCCAGTTGATGTTGGCCTCTTCGTCGAACCGGGCAAGCAGCTCAACGACGACCGTGATCTCTTTACCGCGCCGCGCCGCCTCGACCAGGATCTGCATCAGCTCCGAATTGACGCCGGTGCGGTAGACCGTTTGCTTGATCGCCACGACATCCGGATCCTTCGCCGCCTGCTCGATGAAGTTGATCACCAGCTTGAACGACTGATACGGGTGGTGCAGCAGGATGTCGCCCTTGCGGATGGCGGAGAACATGTCGGGACGCTTGACCAGCGCCTCCGGAACACCGGGGGTAAATGGCCGGTACTTGAGCTCCGGCGCGTCGACTTCGTCCGGGATCTGCATCAGGCGCACGAGATTGACCGGCCCACTGACCTGATACAAGTCGTCGGCGCCCAAACCGAATTGCTGCAGCAGGAATTCCACCATTTCCGGCGGGCATTCGGACGCGGTCTCCAGACGGACTGCATCGCCAAACCGGCGCTCCGAGAGCTCACCCTGCAGGGCCGTGCGCAGGTTCTTGATTTCCTCTTCGTCCACGTACAGGTCGCTGTTGCGGGTGACGCGGAACTGGTAGCAGCCCAGCACCTGCATCCCGGCGAACAGCTCTCCCACATGCGCGTGGATGACGGAAGACAGGAACACGAAGCCGTGCTCGCATCCGGCGATGTCACGCGGCAGTTTGATCAGGCGGGGCAGGACTCTGGGCGCCTGCACCAGCGCGATGCCGGACTTGCGCCCGAAGGCGTCCTTGCCCGACAGCTGAACCGCGAAGTTGAGGCTCTTGTTGAGAATGCGAGGGAAGGGGTGCGCAGGGTCCAGGCCTATGGGTGTCAACACCGGCATCAGTTCTCGGAAAAAATAGTCCTTGATCCAGTCGCGCTGCGCGCCGTTCCACTGGCCGCGGCGCAGAAAGCGCACGCCCTCCTTTGCCAGGAGCGGGACCAGGCTCTGATTGAACAGCTCGTATTGCTGCGCGACGAGTTGGTGGGCCTGACGCGACACCTCCCGGAACACGGCCGAGGGGGCGATGCCGTCCGGCCCCGGCGTGTCCGCGCCTTCATCGATCTGAGCTTTGAGGCCCGCGACCCGGATCTCGAAGAACTCGTCCATGTTGCTGCTGACGATGCACAGGAAGCGCAAGCGCTCGAGCAGCGGAACCTCGGCATCGGCCGCCTGAGCGAGCACGCGGCGGTTGAACTCGAGTTGACCGATCTCGCGGTTGAGCAGATGGGGCGATGCAGCTACCGCCGGAACATCCTTGAGCTTGCGCGCTTTGGTGCGTGTCGGGGCGATGGCAGCGTCAATCGCCACCGGTGTTTCGGTGTCGAACTCGCGGGGCATGGTGGTCTCGTGTAGTTATCGTTTTTCGGGGGGCACGTAGCCGGCCGCCTGGTCCGCGCCGCCGCCGAAGAAATGCTTCAGCATCTGCTCCTCCAGATACTTGCGCGCCCTCGACTCGGCCAAGTTGAGCCGATTCTCGTTGATCAGCATTTTTTGATGCTCGAGCCAGGCCTGCCAAGCCTGTTTCGAGACGTTATCGTAGAGGCGTCTTCCGATTTCGCCCGGATACGGTGGGAAGTCGAGGCCCTCCGCATCGCGCCCGAGTTTTACGCAGTGCACCATGCGGGCCATGGGATCGTCCTGAAGCAGCCTGGGGAGAATGAGTGCGGTCGTGCGAAAGAATGAAATTATAGTACTTGGCGGGTTCAGGGGAGTGAGCAAGTGATGGAACGGCGAAGGCCGAGCGCGGGCTGCCCGTCGCTCATTCGCCCTTCATGCCTTCGCCGTTCGCCATAGCATGCTCCGGCCTCAAGGCCGGGTGATGTGCCGTGGGCTCCTCCAGGTGATAACCCTGCGCCAGATCCACCCCGAAGCTGAGCAGAACCTCGAGCGTTCCGAGGTCTTCGACGCACTCGGCAACGGTCAGCTTCTTCAATCCCTTCGCCACATCGACGATGGCTTTCACGAACACCTGGTTGTCGCGGTCGCTCGGCAGATTGCGTATGAACTGGCCGTCGATCTTGAGCATGTCGACATCGAGGTGCTTGAGATAGGCGAACGAGGAGAAGCCGGAACCGAAATCATCGAGGCATACGCGCACCCCGTTTTCGCGCATCGACTCGATGAAACGCTGCGCGTCGTGCAGGTCGGACACGGCCGAGGTTTCAGTGATCTCGACGATCAGGCGACTGGGATCCACTTCGCGCCGGCGCAGCGCTTCGGTGATAAAGCGCGGCAGCGTAGGTTCGTTGAGCGAGCGGCCGGATACGTTGAGCGCGATCGCCCCGATGTGCGGGAAGCGCGACAGGGCGGTGACGCTTGCATCGATCACCCAACGATCGATGTCGAGGATCTTGCCGGTTTTCTCGGCTGCGGGGATGAAGCTGCTGGGCATGACGATACGTCCCGGATCGTCGCGATCGATCATGCGCACCAGTGCCTCGACATGGCTCAACCGGCCGGAGCCGCAATAGAACACGCCCTGGTGATGCAGCCGCAGCAGGTCTTGCTCGAGAGCCGCCTCGATCCGCTCGTTCCAGTTGAGCCGAGCCAGCATCTGGCGCGAGCTGTGCGCGTCCTCGCGATACATGCGCCAGGTGTTCTTGCCGGCCTCCTTCGCTTGGTACATGGCGGCGTCCGCGTGCGCGACCAGATCCTCGGCGGTGGTGGCGTGGTCCGGGTAGACCGCTACGCCGAGGCTGCAGGTGAGGCGCAGGCTGTTGCCTTCGAAGCTGAAGGGGATGCGCGCAATCGCCCGCACGATGCGTTCGGCGAACGACTCGGCCTCCTGGTCCGAGATATCGGGCGCCAGGATGGCAAACTCGTCGCCCCCCAAACGCGCGAAAATCTCATTGCGTCGAACCTGTGCCGACACTTCGCCCGCCGATCGGATCAGCAGTGCGTCCCCGGCGCGATGCCCGAAGCTGTCGTTGACGTGCTTGAACTCGTCGATGTCAAAGAACAGCAGCGCGACCCGCCGCCTGCGCCGCTCTCCGCTCGACAGCATGCGGGTCAATTCCTCCTGGAAGCGGTGCCGGTTGAACAGCCCGGTCAGCGCGTCGCGTTCTGCGAGGTAGAGGATCTGGTTCGCGGTCTGGCGCTCGCGCGTGACGTCCTCGAACAGCCAAAGATAACCCACGATCTGCCCGGCCGAGTCGCGCACCGAGTGACCGACACGTGTGATGAGGCGCCCGTCGGACATCTCAATCTCGGCCGGCGGCGCGGGCTCGCCTTCGTTGGCGAGCCGCAGCAGGTCGTGCAACGCTTCGCCGCCCCCGCTCACACGCTCGGTCGTCTGCAGTAGCAGCGCGGCTGCATCCATGCCGGCGAAGTGCGACTTGCTGCGGCTGAACAGCCAGATCTGTTCGAATGCCGGATTCGAGTAGATCACCCGGTTGTTGCGGTCGACGAACAGGATGCCGATCTGCATGGCGCTCAGCAGAGCGTTGAGACGTGCCCGCTCGTCGCTCGCCAAAACCAGGTACTCCTTCTGGATGGCGTTGGCCCGCTCCAACTGGCGCAGCGTCTCCGACAGCTTGTTCTCGGCCTCCTGGCGTCCGGTCACATCGTGCACAGAAAGGCGCAGACCGAGATAAGCCTGGTCGGAGCCGTAGATCGGCCGCCAGTCGGCCGAGGCCCAGAATTCGGACCCGTCTTTGCGCCGCGCGCGGAACAGGAAGTCGTTGCCGGTGGTGCCGTGGAGCGCGCCGGCGATGGCCTCGCGCACCTTCTTCCAATCCTGAGGTGAGACCATCGGCAGTGGGAAGTCCGCCATGGCATGGCAGTCTTCCACCGTGAAGCCGCTGATGGTCTCGACGCGCGAGTTGATCCACAGCAGCTGCGTCGTCGGTCCAATCCACAGTTCGCAGCCGTAGCTGTAATCGGCGATGGCGTGGAACTTTGCCTCTGACGCACGCAGCTCCCGCACGCGATCCTGCACCGCCTCGGCCATGGTGTTGAACGCGGCCGCGAGCTGACCGACCTCGTCGTCCGACTCGACCGCGACTCGCGCGGTCAAGTCGCCGCTCGCCATTGCTTCCCCGGCGGCTGTCAGGCGCCGCAAGTGACGTGTCAGCCATAGCCCCAACGCAAATTGGAGAACGATCGAGATCACGATCGCCGCCGCCGCGATGATCAGGCTGCCCCGCAGCAGGCCGCTGCGAGCGGCGTCGAGGAACGAAGTGGAAAGTGCGTAGCGCAGCACCCCGTAGCGTCGACCTCCGAGGCTGATCGGGACCTGCGAATCGAAACGCCCGTCTGACCTGAAGTCAGCGCGAGATTCGATGTCTTCCAGCGGCGGCAACGGCTTGCCGGCGTCCCATCCGTCGGCGGCGACGACGCGGTTGTTCTCGTCGAGGAGCACGAGGTAGTTGAGCGCGTCCTCGGCGCGGTTGTCGCGCATGATCTGCCGCACCGCTGCGTAGTCGTGTTTGGCCAGGGGGGCCGCCAGCGCCGCGTTGAGCATCGGCGCCAGGATTCGAGCGCGCACCCGCGCCTGGTCGATCAGCGCGTCCTCGAGCAGGCGCAGGCTGTTCGCGGCGAGGGCAGCCAGCATCAGCACGAGCAGCAGGACGCTGCTCAGCACCAGTTTGGCGCGCAGGGAGCGACTCAGCAGAGCCCTCACGCCGCTCCGCTCCTTTGATCCAGCCACGGACCCGCCCAGCCGAACTGGCGTGCCACGTAGCAGCTAGCGCTCACTTTCATGCAAACCTTTGAGCCGTCGCTATACCCAAACATCGGTCGGCACGGTTGCGGACTTGAGCCGGGGATTGCCGCCGAACCGGCGCCCGAGCCGCAATTGCAAATTTGGCTGGCCCGTCTAGAACGCTTTGACCAGCACTTTCGAACGCCGCTGGAGGTTGTAGAGAGCCTGCTTGCTGGCTGGAAGCGCGTCGACCGCCGACTCGGCGAAACCGTGCTCGATGAACCAGTGCGTGGCGCGCGTCGTGAGCACGAACAGCTCGCTCATACCCTGGCGGCGCGCCTCGCTTTCCACTCGACGGAGCAGGCGCTCGCCCGCTCCTCCATTGCGGTATTCAGGGTGCACGGCCAGGCAAGCGAGCTCTCCGGCGTGCTCGTCTGGAAACGGATAAAGAGCGGCGCAGCCGACGATGGCACGATCGTGCTGGAGAACGAAGAAGCGTCCGATCTCGATCTCGAGCAGCTCACGCGGCCGTTTGACCAAGGTACCATCGGCTTCGAGCGGCTCGATCAGCTGCAGAATGCCGCCGACGTCGTCGATCCCGGCCCCCCGCAGTTGCTCGAGCGGATCCTGGCTCACCATCGTGCCTACCCCATCGTGGGTGAACAACTCGAGCAGCAACGCGCCGTCCAGGTGTCGGCTGATCAGGTGCGCGCGCCCCACTCGGCCGCGACAGGCGCGAATCGCCGTCTTGAGCTGACCATGCACGCCGCCCACCTCCTCGCCGTCCGCCGGTCGCGACTGCGCCTGCGACACGGTCAGCTCACGCAGCAGGTTGCGCTGATCA
>Ga0335080_10006711_pt1 | contig 11905 bp, 9 predicted proteins | sample Lox_Sample_34_FD_206720 | JGI IMG/M metagenome (GOLD analysis project Ga0335080, IMG submission 206720) | Soil microbial communities from Loxahatchee National Wildlife Refuge, Florida, United States - Lox_Sample_3.4 | ecosystem: Environmental > Terrestrial > Soil > Wetlands | place: USA: Florida...
GGTCGCGGCCTCGTTCACCGCCCGCCTGGTCGCCGAGCTCGAGAACACCCCGTTGCCGGCGGGCACGCTGCTGAACGTGAACGTGCCCGGTGCCCAGCCCGCCGGCGTCGAGGTGGCCCGGCTCGGCAAGCGCGTGTACCAGGACGAGCTGTCTCTGGTGGATGAGGGTGGCGAAAAGCGGCGGCTGTACAAGATCTACGGCGACGCGAGCTACGAGCGTGACGAGACCGGGACGGACCTGGCGGCGGTCGCGCAGGGCAGGATCGCGGTCACGCCGGTCCATTTCGACCTCACCGACCGGGAGGGCATGTCGGTGCTCGAGCGCTACGAGCTCGAGCGGCTGGTCGATCCGGCGGCCGAGAACCTCGCCGAGTACCCGTGAGCATCGCCCGCCAGAAGCGCGCGGCCGACCCACGGGAGCGGGCGTCCGAGCTGAGGCGAGCGATCGACTACCACGCCTATCGCTACTACGTGCTCGACGACCCCGAGATCGGGGACGATCAGTACGACGCCCTGTTCAACGAGCTCAAAGCGCTCGAAGAGGAGCATCCCGAGCTCGTCAGCCCCGACTCGCCCACCCAGCGCGTCGCGCCGGAGCCAGTGTCCGAGCTGGAGAAGGTTCGCCATCCGCAACCGATGCTGTCGCTCGGCAACGCCCACTCGGCCGAGGACCTGAAGGCGTGGATCCAGCGAATGCGCAACCACCTCGCGCGCGAGGGCATCAGCGACCCCCGGTTCGAGTTTGTCGCGGAGCCCAAGATCGACGGGCTGGCGATCTCGCTCATCTACCGCAACGGCGTGTTCGAGCGCGGTGCCACCCGCGGCAACGGCGAGGTCGGCGAGGACGTCACCCACAACCTGCGGACGATGCCCTCGATCCCGTTGCGGCTCGAGGACGCGGATCCGCCGGCCCTCATAGAGGTGCGCGGCGAGGTGTACATGTCGCTGCCCGACTTCGCCGCGCTCAACGAGCGTCGCGCTGAGGCCGGCCTGTCAACGTTCATGAATCCGCGCAACTCCGCGGCCGGGACGATCCGCCAGCTCGATCCGAAGCTCGCCGCCGACCGGCCGCTGTCGCTGTGGACCTACGGTGTCGGCGCCACCGAGGGGGTCACGTTCGACACGCACTGGAAGGCGCTCGACTGGCTGCGCGAGCACCGTTTTCCGGTCCACCCCGACGTCAAGCTGCTCGACACCGAGGACGACGTGGTCGCGCAATGCCGCGCTTGGGAGGAACGTCGGGGATCGCTCGATTTCGAGATCGACGGGGTGGTGGTCAAGGTCAACCAGGTCGAGCTCCAGCGCCGGCTCGGGTCCGTGGGGCGCGAGCCGCGATGGGCGATTGCGTGGAAGTTCCCGCCCACCACGGCGGTCACGCGCCTGAACCAGATCGTCTGGGCGCCCGGCAAGTTCGGAGACCTGCATCCGGGCGCGATGCTCGAGCCCGTGCACGTGGGCGGAGTCACGGTGAAGATGGCGACGCTCCACAACGAGGAGGACCTCGCCCGCAAGGACATCAGGGAGGGCGAGGACGTGATCGTCCTGCGCGCTGGCGACGTGATCCCGCAGGTGCTGAGCCCGGCGCCGCATGTGGCCGAACGATCTGATCGCCCGTCGTCGCCCCGGCCGCCCAGCGAATGCCCGATCTGCCACACCCCGACGGTCAAGCCCGAGGGCTCGGTGTTCACGCGTTGCCCGAACCGGGACTGCCCCGGCCGGCGCTGGCAGCTGCTCAAGCACTTCGCCGGCGCGATGGATATCGATGGTCTCGGCGAGAAGCAGGTCAGCCTGTTCATGGATCTCGGTTGGGTGCGGACGGCCGCGGACTTCTACGACCTCACCCCGGAGCAGATCGCGTCGCAGCCCGGCTTTGGCCAGGTTTCGGCGGACAAGCTCGTGTCGGCGATCGAAGCCTCCAAGCGTCAGCCGTTCGGCCGCGTGCTGTTCGGGCTCGGGATCGAGGAGGTCGGTTACGTCATCGGGCGCAACCTGGCCCAGCACTTCCGCACCGTCGACGCGCTGCTTGCCGCCGGTCCCGAGCAGATCGAGCAGGCCCAGGGCGTCGGGCCGAAAATGGCGGCGAAGATCTACGAGCAGCTGCAGGACGAGCAGATGCGCACGCTGATCGAGGCGCTGCGGGAACGCGGCTTGCGCCTCGAGGAGGCGGGGCCACCGCCGGGCGAGGGCCCGCTGGCCGAGAAGACGTTCGTGCTCACCGGGACGCTGCCCGACCTCACGCGCGAGCAGGCCACCGAACTGATCACCGGCGCCGGCGGGCGGGTCACGGGATCGGTGTCGCGTAAGACCGACTACGTCGTGGCCGGCGAGAGCGCCGGGTCCAAGCTCGCTCAGGCCGAGAAGCTGGGCGTGCCCGTCATCGATGAAGACGGGTTGCGCGAACTGCTCGCGTAGGGTGGCTCAGCCGTCGTACCCGGCCAGCGAGACCGCCATGTTCGCCTCGATCGCGTGGCCCAGACTGGGGTTGCCGAGGCCGTTGGCCAGGAACGCGAACGCGAGCGTGTGGTTGTCGCGTGCCCGGCAATAGCCGACGAGGCTGGCGACATCGTGCAGGGTGCCTGTCTTGCCGCGGCAGTTCCCCTGGGCGATCGTTCCATTCATCTCATGCTCGAGCGTGCCCGTCTCGCCGCCCACGGCGAGCGAGTTGACGAAGGCCTGGTTGGTCGCCATCGACTCGAGCAGGGTCACCACCTGGGCCGGCGAGGTGGAGTCATACCGCGAGAGGCCGGAGCCATCGTTCAATCTCGGGGCGATGCCGAAGTTGGTCTCGAGCTCAGACCTGACTACCGCCGCGCCGGCCGCGGTCGTGCCGGCGCCACCGAGCCGGGCGCCCACGTCCTTGAGCAGTGTCTCCGCGAAGTAGTTATCGGACGGCGTGTTGGTCAGGGCGACCAGCGTTGAGAGCGGCGGCGACTGCACGGAGGCGAGGACGGTGGCATTGGACGGGGTACGTCCGACCGAGATCCGGAAGCCCGGCCCGACAAGCTTTACACGCGCTGCGCGCAGGCCGCCGGCCAGCTGCTGGGCCGCAAAGAGGGCCGGGCGCGCTTGCAACGCCGTGCCCTGGGTGCTGGTGAACCCGCTGTCGTAAGTGAGCCCGCCGAGCTCCCCCTCGACCTCGAGGTTGGCCCTGTAGCCGGTCGCCGGGGTCCCCCGCCGCAAATCGAAGTAGGACTGGTCGGCCACGATGCCCCCTTCGACGCCCGTGATACCGGTGGTCTTGAGCAGAGCGCCGATCAGGGTGCGCATCGTCGCGCCCGTGCCGTACCACGAGCGGTCGAATCCAAGGGCGCCGAACGTCGGATCACCGCCGCCGCGGAGATACAGCGTCCCATGCCAGACCCCCTCCGGGTCACGTGAGCCGACGCCGAGAACCGAGGTCGTGAAGGTGGCGGTGGGTCCGAGCCTCAGGAGCGCTGTCGAGGTGGTGTAGAGCTTCTCCACCGAGGCGGGGAGACGGCCGACGTCGGGCGCCAGTGAAAACAGCGTCTGACCGGTTTTCAGATCAACGACGTCGGCGCCGCTGAAGTTCCCGAGCCCGCTCATCGAGCGGGTGAGCGACTGCTGGAGTGCGGCCTGGGGTGAGGGCTGAGCGGCGGCAGCCGCGGCAGACCCTGCCAGCAGCGCCAACATCGCCCCCAGGGTTCCGAGGAACACCCGCATCGGCGGCTATAACCGCCGACGGCGGTCAAAGTAGCGGCGCAGGGCGTCCGGGGGTGCCGGGCCCGAGCTTCGTAGAATGACGCGCAGGATGGGCAAGGTGGTCAAGCTAGACGCCGCGGCGGCGGAGCGGCAAGGAACGGCCTCGCGGGGCGGGGGGACAGGACGCCGGCGCCCGCGATCCAAGTCGGCGCTGGTGCTCGGGGGTGGCGGCTTCACGGGCGGGGTGTACGAGATCGGGGCGCTCCGGGCGCTCGATCTCCTATCGGTCAACCGCACCGTCAACGAGTTCGACGTGTACGTGGGGACGAGCGCGGGGTCGTTCGTGGCCGCGGCGGTCGCGAACGGGGTCACGCCCGAGGAGATGATGCGGGTGATCGTCCAGCAGGTGCCGACGTCGTTCCCGGACGCCCGGGTGAGCTCGCTGCTGCACCCGAACTACCGGGAGTTCGTGCGCACGGGCCTTCGCGTGCCGTTCCGGCTGGCGCAACTCGTCCGCTCGCTGGTCCGGGATCTCGGCCAGATTTCCGCGGTCGATATCGCGGTCGGCCTCGCCGAGGTGCTCCCGTCGGGTCTGTACTCGGAGAAGGGCATCGAGCGCTACGTGCGGATGATCCTGTCCGACCCTGACCGGACCGACGACTTCCGCCTGCTCCAGAACGAGCTGTATCTGGCCGCCACCGACCTGGACACGTGCGAGCGGATCGTGTTCGGGGCCGAGGACTGGGACGACGTCCCGATCTCGACCGCCGTCGCCGCCTCGAGCGCGCTGCCGATGATTTACAAACCGGTGCGGATCAAGGACCGCGAGCTGGTCGATGGCGGGATCGTGTCGACCACAAACCTCGACATCGCGGTCGAGGCCGGCGCCAAGTTCGTCGTCGTGGTGAACCCGCTCGTCCCGTACGTGAACGACTTCCAGAAGCGGATCCCGACGATCACGGGGTCGCGGGCGCGGCGCGTCTCGGACATGGGCTTCCCGCAGATCGGCTACCAGGCGTTCAAGCTGCTCGCCTACCAGCGCCTGCACGATCTGGCGCGGCGGTGGGAGGAGCGCTATCCGGGGGTCGACATCATCCTGATCGAGCCCGAGCCCAACGACGAGCTGATGTTCCAGACGAGCATCATGAACTACACCTCACGCGTGGACATCGCGCGCCACGGGTTCCAGTCGGTCACGCTGAAGCTGGCCAACGACTACCCGCGGTTCAAGCGGATCTGCGCCCGGCACGGGATCGAGATCTCGGCCACGCGCGTACGCAAGGTGGTCAAGCACTTCGAGGCCGAGCGCGAGAAGACGCGCGCCTGGCGGAAGATTCTCGAGCAGACGACATCGACGCTGCTGCGTCAGTCGGCTCAGGATTAGCGAACTCGCCGGAGGGGCGAGGCTGGCGGAGCTGGGGGTGGCGAGATCCCGCTAGGCGGGCTGGGGCTGCTGGGTGGGCTTCGGCGTCGAGCCCGTGATCTCGCGGAAGCTACAGAGGAACAGGGTCTTATCGATCCGACCATTGAAGATCGGAATCCCCCACTCGACGCATTTGACGATGACGTCGCGGCGCTCCAGACCGGACTCCCTTGCCAGCTCGGTGGGGGTGAGGTGAATGGCCATCGGTCTTATGTCCTCCTTTGCCGGCTGCGCTGTGGGCGCGAAGTATGCCGTCTGTGCCGGACGGTCTCAACAAGTCTTTCGGCTAGAACCTTGATCAAACGTTAGCGTCTTTCGTAAAAGCTCTGGACATATGGCCGATTCCCGGTAGAGTCCTCGGAACCAAGGGGGATCTCGGAAGGACGGGGACAACTCGGTCATGGAACGGCTGCTTCCAGAGGCGCTTCAAGTTGCGTGGCGCGCCGACCACGAGCTCGTCGCGGCGGTTCGGCGGGGTGAGGACAGCGCCTTCGAAGCGCTGTTTGTGCGCTACCGCACCCAGATCTGGTCGTACGTGAGCGGGATCCTCCGCGACGGCGACCGAGCCGAGGACGTCACCCAGGAGGTGTTCATCTCGGTCCTGCGCCGGCTGCGTGACACCGAACGCCCGATCGCGTTCAAGCCGTGGATCTACCAGGTCGCGAAGAACGCCTGCATCGACGAGCTGCGACGGGCCCACCGCGCGCGCGAGGTCCCGTTCGATCTGGACCGCGAATCCGAGTTCGAGACCTGCCCGGCGGAGCTGGCCTTGAGCGTGCCGGGTCCCGATTTCGCGGTCGAGAGCAAGCAGCGACTCGATGACCTGCGTGGCGCCTTCCGCGGAGTCTCGGAGCTGCACCACCGGATCCTCGTGTTGCGCGAGCTCGAAGGGCTCTCGTACGGCGAGATCGGTGAGCGCCTGGGGATGTCACGCGCGGTGGTCGAGAGCACCCTGTTCCGCGCGCGCCGCCGGCTCGCCGAGGAGTACGAGGAGCTGATGAGCGGCCGGCGCTGCGAGCGCACTCGCGAGCTCGTGGACGCGTGGGAGGACCGGACGCTTCGGCGCCTGGGAGTGCGGGAGACGCGCCGGCTGGCACGGCATCTCGCGCACTGCCAACCGTGCCGGCGCCATGCGAGGCTCGCGCGAGCCGCGGGGCCCGCCCCACGCCCAGCCGAGCCGGCTCCGCCCCCGGCGATAGCGATCCCGCTGGCCAGCAGGCGCCGGCCGGCTGTCGACAGCGCGCCGCTGGAGGCTCCCGGGGCGAATTCGCTCGCGGTCGCCTGACGCGCCGGGTCGCTTGACGCACGGGGGTCGTCTGACACGCCGGATCGCCTGACACGCCGGAATCCCGGTCGGCTGTGGGATACTGGCTTCATTCGGGGCGTGGCGCAGCCTGGTAGCGCGCACCGTTCGGGTCGGTGAGGTCCCCGGTTCAAATCCGGGCGCCCCGATTGGAAAAGCCCCGCAAATGCGGGGTTTTCTTTTACCCGGAGGTGCTTTGAAGTTGGGCAGCGAGTGGGCAGCGGCTGCCCAATCCATTCGGTTGTGGTCGCTGACAGCCCCCAGAAGGTGCTTGTGAGCAGGGATTTTGACCCCGAGCGCGCACCGGCAGCGGCGGTGCGGTCCCCGGGGTCAGTGGACCCGTAGTGGGTGGGTGGGGCACGATCGCGCTCGGGCCGGGCACGCCGCGGCCGATAGCATCCTCGAAGACGGAGGCTCTGCGATGACTCGCGACGAAACCCAGGCTGGCACACCGGTGCTCGAGATAAGCGCTGACGAATACCGCGACTTCCTCGACGAGGAGGCCAGCGGCCGGCTGGGCGTGTCGGCAGAGGAATTCCGCCGCCGCTATATCGCCGGCGAGCTTGACGACAGCGACCGCGACGTGGGAATGCTTGCAGCGCTGATCGCGATCGGTCAGAACGACGATCATGCCGCCGCATACCGTCGCGCAGGCGTGCGCCGATCACCTCAACTCGTCCTGAACAGGACCGTCACCGACGCCCGGCTGAGTCTGATCGGCGACCCGAGCTATCCGGCGCGGTTCGCGCTCGCATGCCTGCGCGGGACGACGACGCTGACCTCGGTTGCACTGCACGGCTCGAACGCGCAAGCCTGCGTGGAAGGCCGCGCCGGCACCCGAGCCGGACGCGACGCGGTGACGTCACGCCGCGCTGGCGTCCGTCGTTCGCTCTAGCTCGGCGTAGCGTTCCAGTGACACGAGCACAGCGCGGATCTGGTTGCGCTGGGTCAGCACAACCTTGTCCAGTTCGCCTCGCTCGAGCGCCTCGACCATCCGGTTCAACTCGCGCATCGCCTCGCGCACGGTGACCAGCTCCTCGTTTGCGACGAGCAGCGACGCCGGGGCGCGCTTGGAATTGATCGGGACGGCCATGTGTGCGATCGAACGGTAGCTACCGGCTCGGACGGCACCGCCGCAAAGGCCGCACCGCAGGCCGTGACGGATCCGTCGCGCACCACGTGACGGATCCGTCCGGCGGTCCAGTCACCATGCTCGGCGATGGCGGTCCACCCAGCGCCCGGCACACCCGCCGCCGATGCGGCCGAAGAGCCGCAGCCTCCGGCGATTGTCGGCACGCAACCGTCCGCCGCCGACCGGCCGGGTGGCCGCCAGCGCGTGTTCGGGTACCTCGACACCGCCAGCGCCGGACGGTATCGGCAGCTGATGGGCGTGCTCCTGGCCAACAAGCGCCGCTTCGGCCTGCGGATGACCCCAAGCCAGATTGCCGATCGCCTCTGGGAGCGGTTCGCCGCCCGCTACCAGGCCGACGACGAGCTGGAGCGCGATCTCGCCGCGCTCCAGGAGTGGGGGGCGGTCGACGCCCATCAGGACACCTCGCGCGCCGCGACGACACGGGAGTTCAAGCGCCGCCGCTTCACATACGACATTACGGCCGCCGGTGAGATCGCCGAACGCGCCGCGCTTGCCGTGGACGCGATCTCCGAGCGGATCGGCGCGCTTGAGCGCGCGCAGCTGCCGGAGCTGCTCGACGCCCTGATCGCGCTCGCCGCCGAGACCGAGCGCGACGAGCCGCGCGCCGCCAAGCTCGTTGCGCTGTTCAACGACGTCGCCGCCAAGCTGGACCGGCTGCGCACCGACACGGGCGACTTCATGCGCGAGCTGGGCGCGGTGATGGTCGACGAGCACGCCGTCGAGCTGGAGCCGTTCGAGCGCTACAAGCGCCGTGTGATTGACCACCTCACTGGCTTCCGTGCCGAGCTTCGGCGCATGGGGCCGCAGTTCGCGGCAGCGATCGGTCGCGTCGAGCAGGCCGACCTCGATCGCATCCTCGCGATCGCGGCGTCCAGTGACGAGCCCCCGGTTTGGGGTCTGACCGAGGAGCAGGTCGCTGCCCGACGTGCCGAGCGGCTGGCCGACGAGTGGCGAGGTGTGCGCCGCTGGTTCCTCGGCGCCGACGGGGAGCGACCTCCCTGGCACGAGCTCGAGCGCGCCCTCGGCGATGCGATCGAGTGGATCGTGACCGCCGCGCGCCGGCTGATCGAGCGGCGCGCCCACCGGATCGATCGCGCCGCCGAGTACCGCTCGCTGGCGCTGCTGCTCGACCGCGCCCCGACCACCGCCGACTGCCACGCGCTGTTCGCCGCGGTGTTCGGCCTCTACCAGCCGCGCCACTTCTCCGTCCCGGATCCCGACCCGGAGGCAACGCCGAGCACGGTCTCGTGGTGGCACGCGCCACCGGCACCCGTGGAGGCGTCGCTGTACCGGCCGGGCGCCCGGCCCGCCGGCGCCGGCCGCGTCAGCCAGCTTCCCGATCACTCGATGGCACGGCACTCGCTCGCCGCCCGCCGCGCGCGCGAGCGCGACGAGCTGCGCCGCGCCCAGCAGCGCTTCGCCCGCGCCGGTCGACTCCGGCTCGAGCAGCTGCGGCACGTGGACGCGCTGGAGTTTCGCCACCTGCTGAGCTGGCTCGGCCGCGCCCTGGACGCGGCTGGCGACCCGACCGGTGCCCGCCGCGCCGAATCCCAGGACGGCCTGGTGCGTTTGGAGCTGCGGCCTCCAGCGGACCCCGTCCTGGTCGAGATCCGGACGCCCGACGGAACGCTGGCCGCGCCGAACTACGAGATCGAGGTCGTGGCATGCTGATCCCGGCGTCCGGCCCGGAGGGTCCCTCGCCGCTTGACGAGCGTCTCGCCGACGAGCGCCGCCAGGCCGCCCGTGCACTGCTGATGCGCCCGCTGCTGACGGCCGATCAAGACCCGGTCGCCTTCACCCACGTCCGACGCCACTCCGCGTGGCTCGGCGAGCGCTTCCGGCACCTGCTCGGCTACCGGCTCGCGGTGCGCGGCGACCACGCCCGGCTGTACAAGCGTCCGCACGCGGACTATCACGACCGGCCCGCGCGGATCCGGCCGGGGGCAGCGAAGCCGGGTCCCGAGGACGGCTGGGCGCCGTTCACACGCCGCCACTACGTGCTGCTGGCGCTCGCCCTCGCCGCGCTGGAGCGCCACCATGGCCGCGCCCAGATGCTGATCGGCGGCCTGGCCACGGACGTCGCCTCGCTCGGCGCTGAGCTGCAGCTGCGGGTCGACTTCGAGCGGCGCGAGGAGCGCAAGGCGTTCGCCGACGCGCTCGAGCTGCTCTGTCGGCTCGGGGTGCTGCGCCAGCGCGACGGCTCGCGGGACGCGTTCGTCGCGCGCGACGGGACCGACGAGGAGGCGCTGTTCGACATCGAGCACGGTTGCCTCGGAAGCCTCAAGGCGACGCCGGTCGCGCTCACCGACGTCGAATCCGCGCGGGAGCTGGTCGCCGAGGAGTACCCGCTGACCGAGGATGGCGAGCGGGCGCGCCGCCGGCACCGAGTTGCGCGTGCCCTGGTCGAGGACTCACTGCTGTACACCAGCGATCTCGAGCCCGGCGAGCTCGACACCTACCGCTCGCAGCGCCACCGGCTGGAACCCGAGCTCGAGGCGCTCACCGGTCTGACCGCCGAGCGCCGCCACGAGGGCTCGGCGCTCGTCGATCCGTCGCGCACGCTCACCGACCGCCGCTTCCCCACCCGCTCGACGGAGTCGACGCTGGCGCTGCTGGTGTGCGAGCGACTGCGCGCGCTCGCACACGACGGAGACCGCAACCCGCTCCCCCGCAGCGAGATCGCCGCCGCGCTCGCGGAGGTCGCCGGCCGCGTCGGCGCCGATGCCGGGCCCGAGCTCCTCGACGCGGTGCTCGAGCTGCTGGAGGCCCACCGCCTGATCGTCCAGGAGCCGCCGGCGCTGGTCCGCGTGCTGCCCGGCCTGGCCCGCTTCGCCCGCCCGACGATGCGGAGCGCGAGATGAGTGTCACGGCCCTGCGGCCTGCGGGCCCGCACGCCCACGCTCCGGTCGCCACCCGGTTCGGGCTGGCGCGCGCGGGCCTCGTCGGCCTGTACGAGTACGAGGACGAGACGTTTGAGTTCGAGCGAGGCCGGCTGCTGCTCCGCGGCCCCAACGGCGCGGGGAAGTCGAAGGCGCTCGAGCTGCTGCTGCCGCTCTTGCTGGACGGCGAGCTGCGCGCCGAGCGGCTCGACCCGTTCGGCGGTCGGGGCCGCTCGATGCGCTGGAATCTGATCGGCGCCGAGGAGTCCCGCGCGCCGGCGACCGGGTTCTCGTGGCTCGAGCTGCAGCGCGTCGACGAGCACGGGCTCGAGCGCTTCGTCACGCTCGTGCTGATGGCGCGAGCGGACAAGGGGGAGAGCGGCGTCAGGTCGTGGTTCGCGGTGCTCGAGGCCGAGCGCCCACCGGAAGGCGAGCTTCGCGGCCCGCGCATCGGGATCAGCGCGTCGCTGACCGCCGGGCGCACGCCGCTGACCAAGCAGGCGTTCGCAGAGCTTGCGGGTGGACTGATCGAGTCCGCGTCGGAGTACCGCGAGCGCGTCAACGCGGCTTTGTTCGGGATCGCCCAGGACCGCTATGAGGCGGTCATCCGGCTGCTGCTGTCCCTCCGCAAGCCGCAGCTTTCCCAGACGCTCGATCCGCACGAGCTGTCGGATCGGCTGACAGAGGCGCTGCCCGAGCTGGATCGCGACGTCGTCCTGCGCGTCTCTGCCCGCCTCGACCAGCTCGATGCGCTGCGTGAGGAGACGGCGACTCTGCGGGAGGTCTCCCACGCGGTGGCGAGGTTCGCGCTCACGTACCGCGATTGGGCGCGCGCCGCGTTGCGCGAGCGCGGGGGGAACCTGAACGCGAAGGTGCGAGAGGCCGAGCTGCGTACCCGCGCGCTGGAGCACGCGCGCGCCGCGCTCGCTGCCGCCCGCGAGGAGCGTGGCGTCCTGGCCGCCCGCCAGCAGGAGCTGGACGAGGCGCTCGCCGCCGCCCGTGCCTCCGAGCGAGAGCTGCGTTCGGGCGAGGCGTGGCGGGATGCCGAGCGCCTCGACGAGCTGCGGCGTCGAGCTGAGCACGCCGAGCGCGAGCTCGCGAGCGCGGAACGAGGACTCGGCCGGGCTGATGTCGACGCCCGAGAGGCATCAAGCGCGGCCGATCACGCGGCAGCTGCTCTGGACCGCCAACAACACATTGTCGAGGAGAGGCTGGAGCGAGCGGCGGAAGCTGCCGAGCGCGCGGGAGTCGCAGCGCACGCTGCTTCCGTCGAGGCGCTGGTGGCCGAGCGCCGCGACCTCGACGCCGTCGGGTCGCTGCTCGCCGATCTTGCCGGCGCCCGCCGGAGGCTGCTGGCCGAGATGGGCAAGCTCGTCGAGGCGCTGCACTGCGCCGATCAGGCGCACGCGGCCGCGCGAACGCGGTTCGAGGAGGCTGAGGGTCGCCAGCGCGAGCGCCAGGCCGAACGTGCGCAGGCCGAGGAGCGG
>Ga0335080_10006712_pt1 | contig 11903 bp, 10 predicted proteins | sample Lox_Sample_34_FD_206720 | JGI IMG/M metagenome (GOLD analysis project Ga0335080, IMG submission 206720) | Soil microbial communities from Loxahatchee National Wildlife Refuge, Florida, United States - Lox_Sample_3.4 | ecosystem: Environmental > Terrestrial > Soil > Wetlands | place: USA...
GCGGGAAAAGAAGTAGCAGAAGCCACTATTTCTGAAATTTATAAGGAAATGCAATCTATGCGTGAACGGCCCGTGGGTCCTGAAGAACTGCAAACAACCCGTAATTATATGATCGGTATTCTTTTGGGAGATCTCGATGGTCCTTTCCAGGTAGCGGGCAGATGGAAAAATATTTTATTGAACGGACTGGATGAAAAGTATTTTTATAATGGCATCACCACCATAAAATCCATAACTGCCGAAGAAATACAGGCACTTGCCAATAAATATCTGCTGGCTGGAGATTTTTACGAACTGGCAGTAGTTTAGATGGAATTAATAGTCCCGGGATTTAATTTTACTACCGGAATTTCGTATTTTCAATTTACATTTTCCGTTTATGAATATTGTCGTTCGCATCATTGTCTCGGCTGTAGTGGCCTTTGGCTTGTCTTATGTTTTACATGGAATACATATCGATGGATTTCTTACAGCATTAATTCTCGCTGTTGTGCTCGCAATATTAAATGCAATCATTAAGCCCATTCTTATTATTCTTACCCTGCCTATTACGATTATTACCTTCGGTCTTTTTTTATTCGTGATTAATGCCTGCATCATTTTATTAGCAAGCAAATTTGTAAAAGGATTTTCTGTGGATGGATTTTGGTGGGCATTATTATTTAGCCTTCTTTTATCTGTTATTTCTTCTTTACTTTACACGGATGAACAATCAAAAAATAGTCGTAATTCATGATGCTTATTAATTTTGCATCATGAATTTTTAGTTCGTTCTTTTTTCATTCACCACACTCTGTGCTATAAAACAGAATGTGTATTTACCATCTACCACTTATGCAGTTTGATCGCAAACAACTATCCGATGAACAATTGGTACATATCTATAAGAAAATTCTTCTTCCCCGTTTGATTGAAGAAAAGATGTTGGTTTTACTTCGCCAGGGAAAAATAAGTAAATGGTTTAGTGGTATTGGACAAGAGGCCATTGCAACAGGTGCCACTCTTGCACTTCGGGAAGATGAATGGATTATGCCCCTGCATCGGAATCTTGGAGTTTTTACTTCCAGAAATATGTCTATCCGCCAACTCTTTCTACAATGGCAGGGTAGCAGGGAAGGATTTACCAAAGGTCGTGAAAGAAGTTTTCATTTTGGCTCAAAACAACATTATATCTGCGGGATGATTTCTCACCTCGGCCCACAATTGGCAATTGGAGACGGTGTTGCCCTTGCAAATAAAATCAGAAAAGAAAGCAAGATTGTATTAGCGTTTACTGGTGAGGGTGGTACCAGCGAAGGGGATTTTCATGAAGCATTAAATGTAGCCGCCGTCTGGGATTTACCAATCATTTTCCTGATAGAAAATAACGGATATGGATTAAGTACCCCGATCAATGAGCAATACCGGTGCAAAAATTTAATTGATAAAGCCATTGGATATGGAATCGAAGCTGTCCAAATTGATGGTAATAATGTTTTGGAAGTGTTGGACACCGTAAAAGGAGTTCGTTCCTACTGTATTCAAAAGCAAAAGCCTTATCTCATTGAGTGTTTGACTTTCCGTATGCGCGGGCATGAAGAAGCCAGTGGAACCAAATATGTACCAGGGCAATTATTTGAAGAATGGAGTATCAAGGATCCTGTATCTAATTTCGAAATGTACCTGCTGCAACAAAATGTGCTGACTGCAGATTCTGTTAATCATATCCGGGATGAAATTAAAAAACATATCGAAGAAGAATTAAAAGTTGAAGTAAACCCTATTATCCCCGAAACAGCGGAAGAGTTGAAAGATATATATGCCCCCAACAGGCCGGATCATAAAATACAAGTTAGCAACCTGACCCACACTAAGGATCCCGACAAAAGATTTATTGAGGGAATAAAAGAAGGCTTGTTTCAAAGTTTGAAGGCTCATGATAACCTCATCGTAATGGGCCAGGATATCGCTGAATATGGTGGGGCTTTTAAAATTACTGAAGGTTTTATGAATGAATTTGGGAAGGAAAGAATCAGGAATACTCCTCTTTGCGAAAGTGCCATCGTTGGAGCTTCGCTGGGGCTGAGTCTCGAGGGCTTTAAATCAGTAATGGAAATGCAGTTCGCTGATTTCGTAACCGAAGGCTTCAATCAAATTGTAAATAATCTGGCAAAAATCCATTACCGTTGGGGACAAAATGCCGATGTGGTCATCCGAATGCCAACAGGTGCCGGAGTTGGAGCCGGCCCTTTCCATTCACAAAGCAATGAAGCCTGGTTTGTGCATACTCCCGGATTGAAAGTCGTTTATCCTTCTACCCCGATGGATGCAAAAGGATTATTGATTGCAGCAATCAATGATCCCAATCCGGTTATCTATTTTGAGCACAAAGCTTTGTACAGAAGTGTTACCGGTCCGCTTCCTGCAGAATATTATGAAATAGAAATTGGGAAAGCAAAACCGATAAAAGAAGGAAACGATATTTCAATCATTACATATGGAGCGGGTGCTCATTGGGCTGTTGAATATGCAAAGCATCATACGGATATTTCTTTCGATATCCTCGACCTGAGAACCCTGTTACCATTGGACTATGTCGCCATTCAACAATCGGTCGCAAAAACGGGCAAGGTACTCATCCTTCATGAAGATACACTTACTGGTGGCATAGGGGGAGAAATAAGCGCCTGGATAACCGAAAATTGTTTCGAGCTGCTCGACGCGCCTGTCCTTCGCTGTGCTTCATTGGACACTCCTATTCCATTTAATATTGAATTAGAAAAAAATTTTCTTGCAAAAGCAAGATTGCATGATTCAGTACAAAAACTACAACTATATTAACTCCGTCTGAAATTTTTTCTTGATACTTTTTCATTTGCTATTTTCCTTAAACGCTCTTATTAAATTCCCCCCCAGAATTTTTTGTATGTCTTTTTTATTGTATCCCCTTTTTAAGAGGGCCTGAGTAATTTTCGGGTAATCTTCAACCCCGTTTAATTCCTTTGGAGCCGATTCGATTCCGTCGAAATCAGACCCCAGCCCCACATAATCCGCACCCACCAGTTTCACTATATAATCAATATGATCTATCAGGAGTGATAAGGGCGGCCGCAGCGCCTGAACCTCCTGATGATATTTAGTTGAAAAAAACATTTGGATAGAATATTCTGGTAATTTTTTTGCATTCAAAGAATCGAATTCGCTCTTATGAAGATTCATAAATGCTTTCAGCTTTTTTTCATAGCTGCTATCCAGGAATCCGGAATAAAAATTTACCTGGATAACTCCCCCGTTCTTTGCAATCGCTTTTATCTGATCATCCTTAAGATTCCGAAATACAGGGCACAGCGCATATACGGAACTGTGAGATGCGATTACCGGCTTTGAGGTGATATGGATAACATCCCAAAAAGTTTGTTCACCTACATGAGATATATCTATCATCATCCCCATTTCATTCATTCGTTTTACAATCTGTTTTCCAAAGCTGGTTAAACCATAGGGAGTAGCTATAAATGCATGCGCAGATTCATCCCTTGCCGATGTCGCCCAGGATGTACTGTTATTCCAGGTAAGTGTCATATATCGTACTCCCCTTTTATAGAAACTATCCAGCTTATTCAGATCATCTTCAATCATATGGCCACCCTCAACACCCATCATAGCTGCCAGCTTGTGTTGCTTAACAGCTTGTAACAATTCAGCTGGTGTTGAAACGATTTTTATTTTTCCCGGATTCCTACCCGCAACCGCATACAACGAATCAATTTCCCGATTGGCATAAGCAAATGCGCTTCCTTTTCCATAATGATCGTCACAAAAAATGGAAAATATTTGTACATTAACACCTCCGGCAAACATTCTATTTAAATCAGAATGTGTTTTCCCTTTCAAATTGCTGTCGAAAGATAAATTCTGCTCTACACTTTTACTAAGAAAATCGTTATGTGTATCCACCAGGATTTGCCCCGGGGGAATTGATGAACCGGATTGAGCATAAACCAGCGATCCGCATAGAATCAATAAAAAAAATGCTACTGTTTTTTTCATGTGATGCTTTTAACCGAAATACAAAAAGAGCTTAAATTTAAAGAATCGTTTTAAATCCAAGGAAAGTGGATATCGAATACCTTCGCAATTATTGTCTGAATAAAAAGGAAGTTACGGAATCCTTTCCTTTCGGTGACTCTACGCTCGTTTTTAAAGTAAAAGAAAAAATTTTTCTATTAGTAAATATCACCGATTCTCCATTATGGTTTAATGTCAAATGTGATCCCGAAAAAGCTGAAGAGCTTCGGGAACAATATCATGACGTACGGCCCGGATATCATATGAACAAAAAACATTGGAATACCGTTTTTATTACCGGGAATATTCCCGAAAAGATAGTAAAGAAGATGATTGACGACTCGTATATGTTGGTTATTGAGTCTCTGCCCGCTAAAGTTAAGGCCGCGTTGAACAGTAAGAAATAAAATTATGGATCAGGGGTTATTGATAATACCTGTTCCTTTCAATTTCTTCCATCACTTTATCTGGCACAAGATAGCGAATCGATTTCCCTTCCTTGATATTATTACGTATATGGGTAGCCGAAATTTGAAGTAAAGGAGCATTTAAGACGGTGATTTTTGTATCAGGATATTTATTAATGTTCTCATATCCGGAGCGGGTATAAACATATATTTTGTAATTCTTTAAAATTTTCTCATAGTTTTTCCATCTTGGCAAATTGCTGAAGCTATCGCTTCCCATAACCAAAGAAAACTGGTGATTGGGATATTTTTCTTCCAAATAAGTAAGTGTATCAATTGTAAACGAGGGTCTGGGTAGCCTAAATTCAATATCAGTTGCTCTCAATTTATTTTCGCCCTCAATGGCAATATTGACAAGAAAAAGCCTTTGGTATTCATTTAACAGCCCCAATGTTGGTTTGAGTGGATTTTGTGGAGATACCACAAACCAGACCTGATCAAGATCGCAATTTTGAAGAACGAAATTAGCGATGATCAGGTGTCCGTGATGAATTGGGTTAAAGGATCCGAAATAAAGTCCAATTTTCATTTAACTATATGAAAATCAATTGTTTAATTTAGCTGTTCTACAAATATATTTTCTGCTTCATCGAGTCGCAAACTAAGGCTATATCCTGCAACTGCTATTGAAATCGGATCGCCAAGGGGAGCAATTTTTTCTACTTTGATGATTTCCCCCGGCACGCAACCCATTTCCATAAGTTTCAAAAAGACCTCATTCTTTTCGAAAGAAAGGATTCTCGCTCTTGAACCTGTTGATAATTCTGATAAACGCTTCATTTTAAAAATAATAACAAAAGTAGTTTTGTAAAACCAAACATCTTTACGATTTTCGGAAATGCCATCAAATTCAAACTCAAAAAAAATAAAATTTCATTTTTTAGAGTCCTGCACATTAAAGGATCGCAAACATCTAAAACTTTTCCTTTCCCGGCTTTTTGCCATGGAGGGAAAAAAGCTGGCCGCCTTAAATTATGTCTTTTGTTCAGATAAGTACTTGCTAAAAATTAATAAAGAATACCTGAATCATGACTATTATACCGATATACTGACCTTTATTTTATCAGATCAGAAAGAAGCAATTATTGCCGATATCTATATTAGCATCCCCCGGGTTAAAGAAAATTCTTTGAAAATAGGAGTAGCTAAAGAAGGTGAGCTCTTAAGGGTTATTTTTCATGGAGCCTTACATACATGTGGTTACAAGGATAAGACAAGCCGGCAAAAGGCGGCAATGCGAAAAAAGGAAGATGAATGCCTTGAATCCTTTCAAAGTTTCACGTGAAACCATTTGAAATATATTCCACGTGGAACATTTTAGATTTCCTCGCTACAAAACTTAACTTTGCGTTCATTTCACCATGTTTCCGGAATATGATATAATAGTAGTTGGCGCAGGCCATGCAGGTTGCGAGGCAGCGGCGGCAGCAGCAAATTTGGGGTCTCGGGTCCTTCTTATAACTATGAATATGCAGACTATCGCCCAAATGAGTTGTAATCCCGCTATGGGTGGCATCGCAAAAGGTCAGATCGTGAGAGAAATTGATGCTCTTGGGGGTTATTCTGGAATCGTTTCGGATCGAAGCATGCTTCAGTTTCGAATGTTGAATCGCTCAAAAGGGCCCGCAATGTGGAGCCCCCGATCTCAGAACGACCGAATGTTATTTTCTGCAACCTGGCGCAGTCTTTTGGAAAATACACCAAACATTGATTTTTACCAGGATATGGTAAAGGAGATCCTGATTAAAAATGACCGGGCCTGCGGAGTTATTACAGGTTTAGGCAATGAGATCAAGTCAAAAGCGGTGGTCATTACAAGTGGGACTTTTCTAAACGGAGTTATTCATGTTGGCGAAAAAAAATTTGGCGGGGGACGGGTTTCCGAAAAAGCTGCAACGGGGATTACCGAACAGCTGGTAAGCTTTGGCTTTGAAAGTAGCCGCTTAAAAACAGGAACTCCTCCAAGAATTGATGGTCGTAGCCTGGATTATAGCAAAATGGAAGAACAAAGAGGAGATGATAAAATCACCGGATTTTCTTTTTTACCAACCGAAAAGCCAAAAAAACAATTGAGCTGTTGGATCACTTACACAAACGAGAAAGTACACGATATTCTTAAAACCGGCTTCGATCGAAGCCCAATGTTTACTGGCCGCATCGAAGGCGTTGGTCCCCGTTATTGTCCAAGTATCGAAGACAAAATTAACCGCTTTGCTGATAGAGAACGCCATCAGCTTTTTATTGAACCGGAGGGGTGGGATACAGTAGAAATTTATGTAAATGGATTTTCCACATCACTCCCCGAAGAAGTTCAATACGAAGCGCTTCGTAGTGTTCCTGGTTTTGCCCGCTTTAAGGCGTTTCGGCCAGGTTATGCCATTGAATATGATTATTTCCCTCCTACCCAACTAAAATACTCTCTTGAAACAAAATCAATCAGCCATTTATTTTTTGCCGGGCAAATTAACGGAACCACCGGTTATGAGGAGGCGGCTTGTCAGGGTCTTATGGCTGGAATAAATGCCCACCAGAAAGCAAATGGGCTCGAACCCTTCCAATTAAAAAGAAGTGATGCCTATATTGGTGTTTTGATCGATGATCTGATTAGCAAGGGAACAGAAGAACCATACCGCATGTTTACTTCAAGAGCTGAATTCAGAACGCTACTGCGCCAGGATAATGCAGATTTAAGACTTACTGAATTAAGCTATAAAATTGGTCTTGCCTCACAGGAGAGAATGGAAAAAACAATAAGCAAGAGTAATGACGTAAAAAAAATACACACGATTTTGAGTGAGTTTTCTATTGAGCCCGCTGAGGCAGAAACTTATTTACTTGCTCAAAATTCAACTCCAATATTGCAAAAACAAAAAGCAATCCAGTTATTGCTCCGTCCGAACATTGATCTAATTTCTCTTTCGGCTTCAATCCCGTCATTAAAAAATACGCTTCATTCATTCACCCCGGAAACAATTGAACAAGCAGAAATTCAAATTAAATACGATAGCTATATTTCTAAAGAAAAAGAATTGGTCGTCCGGATGGGACAATTGGAAAATTTACTTATCCCCGAAACCTTTAATTACGACAGAATATCTGCTCTGTCAACAGAAGCTTTACAGAAATTCAAAAGGATTAAACCTCGGACTCTTGGACAAGCGAGCAGAATCAGCGGAGTAAATCCAAGCGATATTCAAATACTCATGGTATATATGGGTAGATAATACTTTTAAAAGCAATAAGTTTCTTAAAGCCCATGGCTTGCGCTGATCTGTAACATTCTTTCAATTGGTTTTTTGGCTTTTCGAAGTAAAGATTCATCCATCGTAATCTCGGGCATTTCATATTCCATACATAAATACAATTTCTCCAATGTATTTAGTTTCATATAGGGACAGTCGTTGCAAGCACAATTGTTATTCGGCGGAGCAGGAATAAATGTTTTTTCGGGAGAAGATAATTGCATCTGATGTAATATCCCGGTTTCTGTTGCAACGATATACTCATTTCCTTCATCTTTTTGAGTATATTTTAATAATCCGGTCGTTGACCCGATAAAATCAGCCATTCTTAAAATCGGCTCCTCGCATTCAGGATGAGCTATTACTTTCGCTCGTGGATGTCTGATCTTCAGCTTTGTGATCTTTTCCAAACTAAATATTTCATGAACCATACAGGACCCCTTCCATAACACCATATCCCTGCCTGTTTTTTTTACCAGGTAAGCTCCCAAATTCTTATCTGGAGCAAAGATTATTTTTTGCTCTTTTGGCAGACTTTCAATTATTTTTTGAGCATTCGAGGAAGTGCATATTATATCACTCAGGGCTTTTATCTCAGCCGAACAATTAATGTAAGAGATGACTATATGATCAGGATATTTTTCTTTGAATGCCAAGAATAAATCTGCGGGTGCCGAATCAGCTAAAGAACATCCGGCTTTTAAGTCGGGTAATAATACTTTTTTTTCAGGATTAAGTATTTTAGCGGTTTCTGCCATAAAATGAACGCCTGCAAAAACAATCATATCTGCCTTTGTTTTTTCTGCCTCCTGAGCTAAACCCAAACTATCCCCGATATAATCAGCAACATCCTGGATATCCGGTTCCTGATAATAATGTGCCAGTAATATCGCATTCTTTTCTTTTTTGAGACGTTCTATTTCATAAAATAAATCTAACGCAGGGTCTATTTCAATATCCAAAAATCCAGTTTTTAAAATATTTTCTTCTGCTTGTGTAATGTGCATAACCGATATAATATTTAATAATTAATATTTTTTATAAAATATCTATTATTACTATCCCTGTGAATAAGTGGAAAATATTATTTATCAGATATTGTTTTTTATAAAACATTTTTTTTTCCACTTCATTACACAGAAGATTAACAAACGAAGATATTGTTTTGATCAGGGTTTTGGTTATTTATTCACTGATGTGGAATAAGTCAGAGTCTGAAAACAATTTCATAACAGAGTACAGATGCCCTTAAGGAAAACTGTTTGGTTTTCTACCATTTTCAAAACCGCATGGGATAAACACAAATTTACTGTCCAAAAATCCACAAAAAAATAGGGGGCCGGGGAGCGTATATTCACCAGATTTTCCCTTTATCCAGAACCAGAAGTTAGTTTTAGTTTCACAAAAGATGTTTCACAGTCTTAAAAGAAAAAAATTGTTTGTTTATTCGCCCGAAACATAGAAGGGTAGTATATTTTCGCAGATTCACATTATTTGTTCATAACTTTTTTTACCCTATTTTTGCCATCCATTTTAAAAACCGATCATATATAAATATATGTCAATTATTCAGCAGATCCGTGATAAAGCTGCATGGCTGGTTTTTGGTCTGATTGCTTTAAGTCTTGTTGGATTTCTTTTGATGGATGCCTTTGTCGGAAGAAGTCGACTTTTTGGAGGAAGTTCTAATACTGTTGGAGTAGTGAATGGAGAAAAACTGGATTACATAGATTTTCAAAAGAAGATTGCTGCCCGGGAAGAGCAGTTTAAAGCACAGGGTTACCCGATGAACGAAATGATGCAACAAAATATCAGGGAGGAAATTTGGAAAGAATTTGCAGATGAAGCCGTTGTAAGCCCGATTTATAAGCAGCTTGGCATTACCGTTAGCGATAAGGAACTAAACGATATGCTTGTGGGACAAAATGCAATTCCGGATATCAGACGCTCTTTTACAGATCCAAAGACGGGTGTATATGATGTGCAGCAGGCGGTGTCAACTATTGGCCAGCTGAGAACTATTTATTTAGGAAATAAAAAATCAGACAGAAACTATGAAATTGCAAAAAGATTATTTGAAGAGCTGATTCCACAATGGGAAAAACAAAGACAAAGGGAAAAATACCTTTCTTTGATTTCCAAGAGCGCCTATTCCCCAAAATGGATGATTGAAAAGTCAAATGCCGATAATAGTCAGATGGCTTCTATTTCTTATGTGAACATTCCGTATACGAGCATTCCCGACAGTCTGGCAAAAGTGAATGATAATGAAATCGAGGAATATGTAAATAAGCACAAAGAGCAGTATAAACAGGAAGAATCAAGGGTCATATCATATGTCAGCTTTAATGCTGCGCCGACATCAGCGGATAGCAATAATATTCGTCAGCAATTATTGAGTCTCAAAAATGAATTTGCCACAACAAAAGATGTGCAGTCATTTCTTGCGCGTAATGGTTCTGAAATTGGTTTTCTCGATGGATATGTTTCAAAGTCCAGGATCCAGGTCCCTCACAAAGATTCTATAATAGCTATGCCTGTCGGAGCTTTATTTGGTCCTTACCTGGATGGAGGAAATTATGTAATTGCAAGAAAGATGGATGAAAAGCTCATGCCGGACTCTGTCAGAGCCCGTCATATTTTAGTTGCAACTGTTGATGCTAAAACCGGCCAGCCCATATTAGAAGATAGTGTTGCTAAAAAGAAAATAGATAGTATTCAGACTTTGATTGAAAAGGGAGGGAGGTTTGATAGTCTTGCGGCAAAATTATCCGATGATCCCGGATCCAAAGAAAAAGGAGGAGATCTTGGATATTTTCCATTGGGACAGATGGTAAAGGAATTCAATGATTTTTGTTTTACAGGAAAAAAGGGAGAGAAGAAGATTGTAAAAACACAATTTGGATATCATTATATAGAAATACTCGATCAGAAAAATTTTGAACCGGCTTATAAAGTCGCATATCTCGCAAAAAAAATAGAAGCAAGTACCGAAACAGATCAAAATGCATCGGGATTGGCCAATCAGTTTGCGGGCGAAAGCCGAAACTGGAAAGCATTTAATGAGAACATTCAAAAATCTAATCTGCAGAAATTAACAGCTCCCGAAATCTCACCCAATGATTTCATGATACAGGGGTTGGGCGCGAACCGACAACTCATCCGGTGGATATATGATGCTGATTTGGGAGATGTATCAGAGCCATATAGTGTGGGCGACAAATACGTTGTAGCCGCGGTTTCTGAAATTAACCCTAAGGGCACAATGAGCGTCTCAAAAGCGAAACCACTTGTTGAACCCATTTTGCGTAATCAGAAAAAAGCGGACCAAATCACAAAAAAAATTGGAAGTCCCGGCGACCTTCAGGCAATATCATCATTGGGTCACGGTGTGCAAAAAGCTGATAGCATCAGTTTCTCTTCTCCTTATATTCCAAACGTAGGTCCGGAACCTAAGGTTGTCGGCGCCTCATTCGACAAACAATTACAGGGAAAACAGGCGTCACCGGCAATCGGAGGAAATATTGGCGTATTTGTAATTAAAGTCGAAAATGTTTTTGCAAAAGCTAATTTTAACGGAGATATTGAACAGACCAGGCAGGCGCAAATGAGATTACAGGAATCCGCTATTCAGAACCAGGCCATTGAAGAGTTAAAGAAAACCGTAACAATTAAAGACAATCGGGCTAAGTTCTTTTAGTAAAGAAATCCTCCTTAAAAAGGAATTATTATTTGACGGCGGGGCTATAAACCCCGCTGTTTATTTATTCCAAGTAAACAAACCTTTTAGCGTCGTAACTTCGCATTTTAAGAAATCAAAAATGCCGGAAGAAATTATAAATAAGATAGCAGCGAGCAGTCTCCAAACAATTGATCTCGGGGAATTTTATCCTAAAGAGGAAATCCTGCAATTCGACCTAAAACCTTATTTATTCATGGAGTTGATATTAAAAGAAAAGGAGTTTCGAGACGCATTGCAGAGGGTTGATTGGATCATATATAAAGATAAAATAGTTGCTGTTAATTGCAGCGCAGACGCAATTATACCCGTTTGGGCTTATATGTTGGTGGCGACTTATTTGCAGCCGGTAGCGAAGGACATCATTATGGGGGATAAGGACTCGGCCATTAAACAAATTTTATTAAA
>Ga0335080_10006715_pt1 | contig 11901 bp, 11 predicted proteins | sample Lox_Sample_34_FD_206720 | JGI IMG/M metagenome (GOLD analysis project Ga0335080, IMG submission 206720) | Soil microbial communities from Loxahatchee National Wildlife Refuge, Florida, United States - Lox_Sample_3.4 | ecosystem: Environmental > Terrestrial > Soil > Wetlands | place: USA...
CACCAGCGCGGGCTCGGGGGTGCCGAAGGTGGGCGCACCCGACTGCATCGAGAGCGAGGATGCAAAGCTGCCGAGGATCACCGGAGCACCAGGGTTCACCAGCTGCGCGAGCGCCATGCCGGCCAGCGCTTCGGCGAGCGTCTGCGCAGCGGTGCCCGCGACGGTCACCGGCGACATCGCGCCAGCGAGGATGAACGGCGTGACGATGACCGCCTGGTTCGCCCGTGCGTAGGTCTTGAGCGCCCCGAGCATGGTCGCATCCCAGGTGAGAGGCGAGTTGGCGTTGATGAGGCTGGTGACGCAGGTGCGGGGCTTGCCGGTTGCCGGGTCGAGATAGTTATCGCCGAAGAGAATCCGCGTCATCTCGAGGGTGTCATGCGCGCGCTCGGGATGGGTCACCGAGCCCATGTACGGCTTGTCGCTGTACTTCATGTGCGTGTACACCATGTCGAAATGCCGCTTGTTGACCGGCAGATCGACCGGCTCGCAGATGGTGCCGCCCGAGTGATGAAGCGAGTTCGCCATGTAGGCGAGCTTCACGAAGTTGCGGAAGTCCTCGATGCGGGCGTAGCGCCGCCCCTCGTCCAGGCTGCGCACGAACGGCGACCCGTAGGCGGGAGCGAACACCGTACGGTTGCCGCCGACCACCACGTTGTGCGCCGGATTGCGCGCGTACTGCGTGAACTCCTGCGGGGCCGAGCGGCGCACGATGGTGCGGCACATGCCGCGCGGAAAGCGCACCCGCTCGCCCTTGACGTCGGCGCCGGCGTCCTGCCACAGCTTGAGCGACTCTGGATCCTCGCGGAAGTCGATGCCGATCTCCTCGAGAATGGTGTCGGCGTTGTGCTCGAGGAGCTCGAGACCCTCGCTCCCGAGCACCTCGTAGTAAGGAATCTGGCGGGTGATGTACGGGACGAAGGCGTGGCTGCGCGCCGTGCGGGCAGCAATCTTGGCGTCGCGACCGCTCGGGCGGCGTGCTCGCGTTGAGGGGCTGGGCTGCGGCTGTTCCTGCATCGGTATCGTACTCCCGCCACGCGTCGCGCACGGGACGCTCCCCCATTATGGTCACGCCCTGAGGGGGGAACTGGCCGGTTTGCGGCATGGACTTCTCCGGCAGCGCCATCGGCCACCGCCCGGGGCGCCTTCGCATTCGGCCCTGCGACGGCGTTAGGATGGCGCATGGTCGGCACCGACATCGCCGCAGCGCTGCGCGCCGTTCTTCCCGCCGATTGCGTGCTCTCCCGGGAGGAAGACCGCCGCCCGTATGAGTGCGATGCGCTCACGGCTTTCCGGGCGCTGCCGGCGGCGGTGGCGCTGCCGCGCAGCGACGAGGAGGTGCGCCGCGTGCTCACCACCTGCAGCCGCCTCGGCGTGCCGCTCGTGGCGCGCGGCTCGGGCACGGGCCTCTCGGGCGGCTCGACGCCTCACGCCGAGGGCGTGCTGTTGTCATGCGCACGCATGAATCGCGTGCTCGAGATCGATCCGCTGAACCGCATCGCGCGCCTCGAGCCCGGCGTGCCGAATCTTCGGATCTCGGACGCTGCGGCTGCGCATGGCCTGTACTACGCGCCGGATCCCTCGTCGCAGGTCGCCTGCTCGATCGGCGGCAACGTTGCGGAGAACTCCGGCGGCGTTCATTGCCTCAAGTACGGACTCACCGTACACAACGTGCTCGGCGTGCGCGGCTACACGGTGGACGGCGAGCGCATCGAGCTCGGCGGGGCGGGCGCGCTCGACGCGGCCGGTCTCGATCTGCTCGCGCTGGTCATCGGCTCAGAAGGACTGCTGATGATCGTCACCGAGGTGACCGTCAGGCTCATCCCGCGGCCACCGTGCGTGCAGCTGGTGGCCGCCTCATTTGCCAGCGTGCACGCCGCCGCCGACGCGGTCGCCGCCATCATCGCCGCCGGCATCATTCCCGCGGCGCTCGAGATGATGGACCGCAAGGCGACGGCCGCGGTCGAGCCGTTCGTGCACGCCGGTTACGACCTCGAGGCGGCGGCTATCCTGTTGGTGGAGTCGGATGGCACGGCGGAAGAGGTCGCCGACCAGGTCAAGGAGATCGAGGGCGTGCTGCGCGGTGCCGGCGCGAGCGCGCTGCGCATTTCGGCCTCGGAAAGCGAGCGGCAGCGCCTGTGGTCCGGCCGCAAGAACGCCTTTCCCGCGGCCGGGCGGCTCTCACCCGACTACTACTGCATGGACGGCACCATTCCGCGCAAGCATGTCGGTCGCGTGCTCGATGCGATCAGCGAGATGGAGAGCCGTTACGGGCTCTCCAGCTTCAACGTCTTTCACGCCGGCGACGGCAACCTGCATCCGGTCATCATGTTCGACTCGAATCGGCCCGGAGAGTGGGAGCGGGCAGACCGCTTCGGCGCCGAGATCCTCGAGCTGTGCATCGCGGTCGGCGGCACCATCACGGGCGAGCACGGCGTCGGAGTGGAGAAGCTCGGCGGCATGTGCTCGCAGTTCTCGCCCGCCGAGCGCGCCGCCTTCAACGCGGTCAAGGAGGCTTTCGACCCGGCGGCCCTGCTCAATCCCGGCAAGCTGATTCCAACACTGGTGCGCTGCGCCGAGTATGGCCGCATGCACGTGCACGGCGGCGCACTTGCGCACGCGGATCTGCCCCGCTTCTGAGGCCACGGTGCCGGCAGCGGACGTTGCGGTCCTGGACGGATGGCGAGAGCGGATCGCCGCCGCCGCCGAGCGCGGCACGGCGTTGCGTCTGCGCGGCTCGGGCAGCAAGGACTTCTACGGCGAGCGTCTCGTGGGTGAGGTCTTCGACCTTACGGCCTGGCGCGGCATCGTCGACTACGAGCCCTCGGAGCTCGTCGTGACGGCCCGCTGTGGCACGCCACTCGCCGAGCTCGAGACCACACTGGCAGAGCACGATCAGTTTCTCGCCTTCGAACCGCCGGGGTTCGCCGCGCAGCCGACCATCGGCGGCGTCATCGCCGCAGGGCTCTCCGGGCCGCGACGCGCCTACGCCGGTGCCGCGCGTGACTTCGTGCTCGGGACCCGCCTGCTCACGGCCGACGGCGAGCTGTTGCGCTTCGGCGGACAGGTAATGAAGAACGTGGCCGGCTTCGACATCTCGCGGCTGCTGTGCGGCTCGCTCGGCATCCTCGGCGTGATCACCGAGGTCTCGCTCAAGGTCCTCCCACGGCCACGCCTCGAGCAGACGCTGCGACTCGAGCTTGCGGCTGCGGCGGCGGTGGAATCATTCAACCGCTGGGCGGCGCAGCCACTGCCGCTCTCGGCAGCGGCATGGTCGGAGGGAAGCGCCTGGGTGCGCCTCTCGGGCGCGGAGCCGGCGGTGAATGCCGCGCGCGTGCGCATCGGCGGAGAGCGGGTCGACGCGGCCCGCGCGCAACAATGGTGGGACGCACTGCGGCACCTGCGGCTTGGACACTTTGCCAGGGAAGTGCTGTGGCGGGTCTCGCTGCCCGCTGCCACCGCCCCGCTCGCCCTGTCGTCTGAGCCGCTGATCGACTGGGGTGGCGCGCTGCGCTGGTATGCGGACCTGCCAGCCGACGCACCGGTGCGCGAGCTTGCAGCCGCCGCGGGCGGCACCGCACTCGCGTGGCGTGGGCCGGCACCCGCGGGACGATTTCACCCGCTGTCAGTGGCCGTCGCGCGGCTGCACCGGCGGCTGAAGGAGCGTTTCGACCCGCGCGGGATCTTCAATCCTGGCCGGCTGATCGCCGGGCTGTGAGGCAGCGCCGCCGGCGAGTTCGCGCACGTCCCGCAGCCGTCGCGGCGCGCGATGCTCTGCCTGCGAGGCGTCACAGGCTGATCGTACCGCGCCCGAGCTCGATCACGTCGCCGCTGACGAAGATGCGGCGCTCCGCATCGACCCGCAGGCGCAGCGACGACGGTCGCCCGGCGTACTCGCCCTGCGAGATCTCGAGCTCACACGGCAGCACGCGTCCCATCGCCAGGCACCAGCCGCCGAGGTTGGCGGTCGCCGAGCCGGTCGCCGGATCCTCGAGCACCGCACTGCCCTTGGGAAAGAAGAAACGCGCCAGCAGCGCGGCACCGACGGGGGCGAACACGTACGCCATGCTGCGGCCGCCGGCGCTGCGGAACTGCGCGAGCAGCTCGGAGCGCACCCGCACACGTCGTACCGCCGCCTCGCTCGTGAGCGGCACGATGAGCTGCTCGGTGCCGGTGTTGACCCAGAGCGGACGCTCGCCGATGTCGTGCTCCTCGAGCCCGAGCATCGCCGCGACCGTAAGGCGCGGCTCCTCGAGATCGCGCCACGCAGGGGCATTGGCCTCGAGGCTCCAGCGGTCTCCGCTCGCCCGCACCGGGATCACCCCGGCGATCATCTCCAGCGTCAAGCGATCGCCGCCGAGCCCAAGTGCCCGGCACACGTGCGCGCTTCCGAGCGTGGGATGCCCGGCAAAGGGCATCTCGTAGGCCGGCGTGAAGATCCGCACGCGTGCGCTGGCACGCTCCGAGGGCAGGATGAAGGTGGTCTCGGACAGATTGAACTGCAGCGCGAGCGCCTGCATTCTTGTCTCATCGAGCGCACTCGCCCTCTCGAACACACACAGGGGATTGCCGCTGAGCGCGGCCCGCCCCCGGGTGAAGACGTTCACGATGCGATAGGCGTAAACGGACATGCCGGGTGAATTCTAACCCCACAGCACAGGTGTCACAGCCATGACCACGCAGCTGCTGTTCCGCGATGACGCGTACCTGCGCGCGGTGAGCGCGCACGTGACGGCGATCAGCGAACGCGGCATCGAGCTCGACCGCACGGTCTTCTACCCGCAGGGCGGTGGGCAGGCGGGCGATGCGGGCTCTCTGCTGCGCGCAAGCGGGGAGCGCATCGCGATCATCGACACCCGCAAGGGCGATGGCGAAGGTCGCGTGCTGCACGTCCCCGCGGGCGGCGCTGGCCGCCCCGAGCCGGGGGAAACGGTCAGGCTCGAGATCGATTGGCCGCGGCGCCACCGGCTCATGCGGCTGCACACGGCGCTGCACCTGCTGTCGTGCGTGATCACGGCGCCGGTGACCGGGGGCAACATCGTGCCCGAGAAAGCGCGTCTGGATTTCGACATCGAGCTGAGTCAGCTCAATGCCGAGCACATCGAGCGAGCGACCAACGAGCTGATCGCCGCCGGCGCCGCCACCGAGACGGTCTGGATCACGGATGAGGAGCTTGATGCCCAGCCGGAGCTGGTGAAGACCATGAGCGTGCAGCCGCCGCGCGGCGCCGGGCGGGTGCGGCTGCTGAGGATTCCGGGCATCGATCTGCAGCCCTGCGGCGGGACCCACGTCGCCAACATCGCCGAGATCGAAGGGATTCGCGTACTCAAGATCCGCAGCGAAGGGCGCCGCAACAAGCGGGTGGAGATCGCGCTCAGCGGTAGCGACTGACCTCCAGGCCATTGCCGACGGCGAGCAGCACCGAGGTCATCCCGGCGGCAGCGCGCACGCGCTGCCGATAAGCCTCGGCATGCGCGCGGGCCCCGGGTGGATTCAGCATGTTGTCGGCGACGATGATCGCGCCCGGCGCGAGCCTCGGGTGCAGCAGATCGAATACCGGTACGTACAGGTCCTTCCACAGATCGAGGAGCACGAAATCGAAGGGACCCGTGAGCTGCGCAAGCGTGGCGAGCGCGTCGCCCACGCGAAACTCAACGTACTCCTCGAGCCCGGCACGCTTGAGCTGCGCGCGGGCATACTCGGCCTTGGCCACGCGCAGCTCGAGTGAGACCACCTTGCCGCCCACAGCCCGCGCTGCCTCCGCCAGCCAAGTGGTGGAGTAGCCGTAAGAGCTGCCGACCTCGAGGATGCTGCGCGCCTCGCTGCCGCGGATGATGAGGCTCATGAGCGTTGCTGCCGCGCGGCCGACCGGCAGCAGGAACTCATCGAGCCGCCGCCCGAGTTCCTCCTCGGAGAGCTTGCTCCAGAGTTCATCCTCGCGCCGCGCGCGCGCCTCGTAGTCCTCGATCACCGCCAGCACGGCCTGCTCCATCGATATGGGATCCGACACGTATCCTCCTGGTGATTTCCTCAGACGGCGCTGGAGAAGTACTCCTGCAGCGAGGCAACTCCGAGGCGTTTCGCCTCGAACAGGCTCTCGAGGTGCTCCCGCGAGTTGACCAGCCCGCGCGCACGCAGGATTCCCCGCTCATCGAGCAGCGCGGCGAACGGCAGGCGGCCGACCTGGTAGGCAAGTCCGAGCGCCGCGGACACCACGTAGGGGATCCCGTCGAGCCCCTGGGCGCGCACGAACTCACGTTGCGCGGAGGTATCGCCGTCGCTTGCGAGAATCACGTCCATCCACGCACGCTCGTCTTTGCGGCTGGACTTGACCGCCGGCAGCAACGTCTTGCACACGGGGCAGCTCGGCGAGACGAACAGCAGCAGCGTGCTGCGCCCGTCCTCGCGCGCGCTGCCGAGGCGGTGCGCGCGGCCTTCGAGATCGGCCACCTCCAGCACCGGAGCCGGCTCGCCGACCGCCGGACCGCTCCGCAGCACGAGCGCGCCCGCCGGCGCGATGCGCTCGTGCAATACGCCGACCTGGCGCACCAGCGCCAGCACCACCGCCGACAGCACCAGCACCAGCAGCCACAGCGCGGCATTGGAGACTGCCAGCGCGGTCACGACGCACCCCGCAGCAGCGCGGCGCGTGAGCGCACGCGCCCAAGCAGCGTGTCGACACTCATGTAGAGGAGCGCCGCGACGCTGGTGCCCGCGCCGATGGTGAGCGCATCGGCCGCGCCCAGCGTCCGCGAGCTCCACGGCAGCAGTGTCAGCGCCAACAGCGCGGCCAGAATGAGATTGCGCCACACCATCCACGCGGCAATCGGCCGCTCGTCGTTCGCGCCGCCGCAACCGCAGGCAAGGTCGCGCCGCCCGCGCCCCAAATTGATCGCGATCGCGGCTGCATAGGTCATGAGCAGCACCACGCCGGTGGCCGCCGCGCCCGCGCGCGCACCGGCGGTGAGCAGTGCCGCGGCCACCGTGAGCTCGAGAAGCGGCACGAGCGGCGCCAGCCGCACGAGCGGCGGCGGCACCACGCCGTAGGCGCGGAAGACGCGGCCGAAGCCTTCGCGGTCGAGAAGCTTGTGCAGCGCGGCGCTCGCGAATAGCAGCGCGAACGCTCCCGCAAGCAGCGCGCCTAGTGCCGGGTCGATCATGAGACGGACATCATAAACCACCTGCGCCCGGCGCAGCCGCCGTGGGCGCGAGCTTACGCGAGCAGGTCTTCCTCCCAGAACTCCTGCGGTCGTCGCACGGCCGCCGCGCGCGACTGCTCGAGCTGACGCAGCTCGACGCGCCGGATCTTTCCCGAGATGGTCTTCGGCAGCGCCGCAAACTCCAGCCGCCGGATGCGCTTGTACGGAGAGACACGCGCGCGCACGTGCGCAAGGATCGATGCCGCGGTGGCCGCGTCCGGTGCCACGCCCGCCGCCAGCACGACGAACGCCTTCGGCACCGACAGGCGCAACGCATCGGGACTCGGTACCACGGCCGCCTCCGCCACTGCCGGGTGCTCGATGAGAACGCTCTCGAGCTCGAAAGGACTGATACGGTAGTCGGAGGACTTGAAGACATCGTCCGTGCGGCCGACATAGGTGAGGTAGCCGTCGGCATCGCGCGTCGCGACATCGCCGGTGTGATAGTAACCATCCCCCATGGCGCTCGTCGTGCGCTCCACGTCGTCGAGGTACGCCTGCATGAGTCCGAGCGGGCGCTGCGCCAGATCGAGGCAGATCTCCCCTTCCTCAGCCGGCTGACCCTGGGGGTTGACGAGCACCACCGGAAAGCCGGGGAGCGGGCGACCCATCGAGCCGGGCTTGATCGGCTGACCTGGCGGGTTGCCCACCTGCGCCGTCGTCTCGGTTTGTCCAAATCCGTCGCGGATGGTGACGCCCCAGGCGTCGCGTACCTGAGCGATCACCTCCGGGTTGAGCGGCTCGCCGGCACTCGTCGCCTCGCGCAGCTCGACGCGCCAGGCGCGCAGGTCGTTCTGTATCAGCATGCGCCACACGGTCGGTGGCGCGCAGAACGTGCTCACCCGGCAGCTCACCATCTTGGCCAGCAGCGCGCGCGCATCGAAGCGCTCGTAGTGATAGGCGAGCACCGTGGCCTGCGCGTTCCAGGGTGCGAAGAAGCTCGACCAGGCATGCTTGGCCCAGCCGGGTGAGCTCAGGTTGAGGTGTACGTCCCCGGGCCTGAGGCCCAGCCAGTACATCGTCGAAAGGTGTCCCACCGGGTAACTCACGTGCGTGTGCGCCACGAGCTTCGGGCGCGCCGTCGTGCCGGAGGTGAAGTACAAGAGCAGCAGCTCGTCAGCCTCGGTCGCCGCGGGGGTAAAAGAGTCGGCGGCGGTGAGAGAGTCCGCGAATGCCGTCCAGCCCTCGACACGCCGGCCCACCGCGATGCGCAGCGGCGCCCCGGGTAACCCGTCGAAGCGGCCCGCCAGTGCCGCGTCGGTGACCACGGCGGCGACTCGCCCGCGCTCGAGCCGATCGCGCAGGTCCTCGCGCTCGAGCAGCGTCGTTGCCGGGATCATGACCGCGCCGAGGCGAATGGCGGCCAGCATCGTCTCCCACAGCGCCACGCAGTTCGGCAGCATGAGCAGGAGGCGATCGCCGCGCGTCACTCCGCGCGCGGCCAGGAAGGCCGCCACCTGTGCCGAGCGGCGCGCCATCGCGAGGAACGACAGCGACTGATCACCACCGGCATCATCGACCATCCGCAGCGCGGTCGCGGGATTGTCCGTGGCGATGACATCGAAATAATCGGCCGACCAGTTGAAGCGCTCGAACGCCGGCCAGCGGAATTCGCGGCTTGCCCCGTGCCAGTCCTCGCGCGAGCGCAGCAACTGGTCCCGCAGAGCGATGAAGCGGCGACTATTACTCATGGCGGCGCCCTCGAGTCACGCCGCGCGGAAGCTTAGCATCGTGCCCGCGGGGCGCTCGCGAGGACGACCCGTTGGAACCCGGGGCGCCGAGTATCCTTATATTTCATAATGGCTTACGACGGCAAACGCACGTAGGATCTACGCCATGGAGCCCGCACGTCTCGAGGCCTTCACCGACGGTGTCGTCGCCATCATCATCACCATCATGGTGCTCGAGATCCACGTGCCCCAGGGCCGCGATCTCGCCGCACTGCAGGCGGATGTTCCGGTGCTGCTCGCGTACGTGCTGAGTTACGTGAATGTCGGCATCTTCTGGAACAACCACCATCATATGCTGCAGGTCACCGAGCGCGTCGACGGCAAGGTGCTGTGGGCGAATCTCGCGCTGCTGTTCTGGCTGTCGCTGGTGCCCTTCGTCATCCGCTGGATCGATGAGACCGGATTCACGGCGCTGCCGACCGCTGCCTACGGGGTCGTGCTGACGTGTGCCGCGGTCTGCTACACGCTGCTCGAAAGACAGATCATCGCCGCCAACGGCCGCGACTCGCGTCTTGCCGTCGCGGTCGGCAACGACTTCAAGGGAAACCTGTCGATCGTGCTGTACGTTTCGGCCATCGCACTGGCGTTCGTGCGACCGTGGATCGCCATCGTTCTCTACGTGGCGGTGGCGCTGCTCTGGCTGGTGCCCGACACGCGCATTGAGCGCCTGGTCGGCAAGTGAGGGGCACAGGGTCAGCCGCGGCCGAAGACACGGATCGCCGCCCCGGTCACGGCGCGCGCTGCCTCGGAGGCGAGAAACACCACGACGTCGGCCACCGCGTCCGGATGCACCCAGCGCGTGACGTCGGCGCCGGGCATCGCGGCGCGGTTCGCCGGCGTGTCGAGTGTGCCCGGGAGGATCGTGTTCACCGTGACATTGTGATCCTTGAGCTCCTCGGCGAGCGACTCGCTCAACCGCTCGACGCCCGCCTTCGAGGCCGTGTAAGGGCCCATGCCGGCGTGGCCACGCGCCGCCGCTGCGGCGCCGATGTTGATGATGCGGCCGCCGCCCGAGCGCAGGTACGGCAGCGCCGCACGCGAGGCGACGACGGCCGTCTTCAGGTTCATGGTGAACATGAGGTCCCAGGTCGTCGCGTCTCCCTCGGCGAGCTTCTCGAAGCGAAAGCCGCCGGCGACGTTCACCAGCACCTCGGGCCGGCCTCGCGCGGCGATCTGCTGCAACGCGGCCCCGGCCGCTGCCTGGTCGGCGAGGTCGACAGCACCAACGAGCACGTGCGGCGCTGCAAAGGCCTGCGCAGCCCACGCCGGGACCGCCGCGCGATCGATGAGGCCGAGCCGGCCACCCTGCGCGAGGAACTTAGCCGCCACCGCCGCGCCGAGTGCGCCGAAGGCGCCGGTGATGACGACCGTGCGCTGCGCGAGCGCGCTCATTCCGACTCCCACGGCACCGAGAACCTGCCGTCGCGAATCTGCGGTGCCCCGTCGGTGATCTCGTAGTAATGCCCCTTGTCGGCGACGAAGATGTGACACGCGATCGCGAGTCCGCTCGTATCGTCGAGCGTGCCCGCTGCGATGCTCAGGTAATCGCGCCCACCACCCTCCCAGAAGAGCGTCGATCCGCAGCGTGCGCAGAATCCGCGCCGTGCCTCCGGGGACGAGGCATACCAGGCGAGCTCGCCGGACGACACGAGGCGAAAATCAAGGCGCCGCGCCGCGGTCGCCGCCATCACGTGTCCGGTCATGCGACGGCACTGCGTGCAGTGGCACATCACGATCGGCCGCAGCTTCCCGCGTACCTCGTAACGCACCGCGCCGCACAGGCAGCCACCGCTTCTCTGCATCGCTTCGCTCATGACTCTCCCGCGCGTGGCGCTGCGAGTTTCTGCTTCAGATATACGAAGCTCAGTGCCCACATCTCGGCCGCCTGGCGGTGGTCCGCCGCGGCGGCATGACCGCCGTCGGTGTTCTCGTAGAACAGAACTTCGTGCCCCTGCTCCTCCATCCGTGCCGCCATTTTCCGTGCGTGCACCGGAGTCACGCGATCATCGCTGGTGGCGGTGACGAACAGCACCGGTGGATACTTCTTCGCGGCGCTGACGTTCTGGTAAGGCGAGTACTTCAGGATCCACGCGCGGTCGGCGGGCCGTGCCGGGTCACCGTACTCCGCCTCCCAGGAAGCGCCGGCGCCGATCTGGGTGTAGCGCAGCATGTCGATCAGCGGCACCTGGCAGACGACCGCGCCAAAGAGGTCCGGGCGCTGCACCATGCTGGTGCTCACCAGCAGACCGCCATTCGATCCGCCCATGATGCCGAGCTGTTTCGGCGTCGTGAATCCGCGCTTCACGATGTCCTCGGCCACGGCCTCGAAGTCGTCGTACGCTTTCTGGCGGTTGGCGAGCAACGCCGCCTGGTGCCAGGCCGGCCCGTATTCGCCGCCGCCGCGGATGTTGGCGAGCACGAACACGCCACCGCGGCTCAGCCACAGCATGCCGAAGTTCGCCGAATAGCTCGGGGTCTCGGAGATCTCGAATCCTCCGTAGCCATAGAGTATCGTCGGCGCGGGGCCGGTGAGGGTCTTCGGACGCGTGACGAAGTACGGGATCCTCGTGCCATCCCGCGAGGTGGCGAAGAACTGCTCGGTAATGAGGTTCGTGGCGTCAAAGCGCGCGGGAAGCGACTTGATCGCCTTCGGAATGCCATCGCCCGCATCGGCGTAGAGCGTGGTGGGTGTGGTGAAGCTCTCGTAGCGCAGGTACGCCTCCGGCCCCCAGGCATTCACCGACACGATATGAGTCGATCCGCCGGCCGGCAGCGGCAGGGTCGCCTCACTCCAGCCGCCGTCGGCACGGGCGTGAAAAGCATGGATGCTGCCGGTGACGTCACGGTAAATCGAGGCGTAGACGGCATCGCGTCCGGTCATCACCTCATCGACGGCGCTGCTCGCGTCGGGCGTGAACAGCACTGCGACCGCCTTGCCCTGATCCGCTGCGTCCGCGCCGGCGACGCGGTACGCG
>Ga0335080_10006716_pt1 | contig 11901 bp, 10 predicted proteins | sample Lox_Sample_34_FD_206720 | JGI IMG/M metagenome (GOLD analysis project Ga0335080, IMG submission 206720) | Soil microbial communities from Loxahatchee National Wildlife Refuge, Florida, United States - Lox_Sample_3.4 | ecosystem: Environmental > Terrestrial > Soil > Wetlands | place: USA...
CCCATGCGGAAATATGGAGGCCGCTCGGGGCTCATCATGGTTCTCAAGGAAACGCGCCGACTTCATCTGGAAGCCCATATCGGCACGAAAGTGATCGCGTACCGGCCCGGCCTGCCCCTCGCGAAGCCGATCATACAGCCGTTTGTCGTAGGTATAGCTGAATCCCTGCTGTTGGAGCGTCCACTCCAGATCCCAATACACCTCTGCCATGAACAGGAAATCGGGATGGTTTTCGCGTACGCTTTGAATAGCCCGGGGCCAGAATGACTCAGACCTGAGTCCCCATGTCCGCTCGAACACCTCAGGAAGAATTAGCATTGCCATGTCGCAGCGCACTCCGTCGCAGTGACTTGCAATCTTTTTGAGTTCACCAATCATAGCCTGCTGCAATGTTGGTTCTGCATAGTTCAATTGAAGAGTGTCAGGCCAGCCATCAAAGTAAGGATCCCGTCCATAGGCGAATATGGCCAATGAATCGCCAATTCCCAGCCGGATGTAATTCTGCGGTTCGCTGCTTAGCTTCTCTTCCGTGCCCTGAATATAGAACTCCCGGTGCATGCTTACCCATGCATGGTCGATCGCGGTATGGTTAGGCACAAAATCAAGAAGCAGCTTCATGCCTCGCGCATGAATGCGATCGCGGAGCCGGTCGAGAGCGGCATCGCCACCAAAATCAGCGTGGGTCTCATAGCCGGTGACCGCGAAGCACGATCCACAAACATCCTGCTCAGTAAAATCCGAGAGAATTTCCCGATACTCTCGTTGCCATCCCTCGTTTTCTCGCGAGATCATTCGGCCCGCGGCGCCGGTCTGCCACACTCCAAGAAACCAGATCCAATCGAATTTCAGCTCAGCCAAATGATCCAGATCCTTGTCCGGTACGTCATCGAGCGTTGCCCGGCGACCAAGTTCCTTGCCGAGTTCCTGCATCAGGACGCGGGTGTTGATCTGGTAGAGCGACGGGTAGAGGAGCGGGTCTTTCACCGCAATCGTCCGAGGGGCACTGCCCGTATGTGTCGCGGTGACTGAGCCCGCGTGAATGGGCATAAGAATCGTCTCCGATCAAATCGTTCCAGGATGGTATAACCGCGCCTCGATTTGGAATTGGCTACGGCACCCCTCGAGGACTCGAAAAGACTACGACCGCAGGCGAGCAGCGGCGACTAGCAGAATTGGGAGTGGACAAGTCGTAAAGCCCGCAGTGTCAGCACGGATTCGCAGCCTCATTTAGAAACTCTCGCCCAAACCCATGCTGAAGGTATTACCATTTTTGCCCCACGCAAAATCGGCGCGAAGGTTCACTCTATACTTGCTGCTCAGCATAAAACAGGGACCGACGCCGCCGCTCGGAAGAAGATTGTCCAGATCGAACTTCGAAAAGTTCGGTAGTCAAGAATGCGACATACAGCGCGCGCCACCTGAAAAGGAAGCACCGCTCCCACCCCATGTAACCGAAGTTACGCCTCATGGATGGCTTCCTTAGCCGTATCTGCTGCTCGACTCGTCGGCAGTAACGGCCTATCCTCCGCATCCCGCTCCTTCTTCACATAAACAGTGCTTGTCGGATAGGCTATCTCCACCCCGGCTGAAATCACTGTCTCTCTGATCCGGATCAGGAGCTCTTCCTGAATCTCTAAAAAGTGATTCCAATCCGGCGCTGCGATATATGCCACAACTTCCAATTCCAGGCTGGACGCTGCTAAGCGAATCAGTCTGACGCGTGCCGTAGAGGGGAGGATCCTCGGCTCGTGTTCCAGTAGAGTTCGAATCTCCGCGAGAGTCGTGTTCAATTCGGGAGATGCGGTCTGGCAAACGAGGCCGATTACGTGGTGAAGCCAGAATTGATCGCGGGCGGAAAAGTTCTCAAGCGTCATGGACGCCACTTGGCCGTTAGGAATCGTAACAATAGTCCGGTCGAGCGTACGGACGCGGGTAGAGCGTAGACCGACGACTTCAATGGTGCCGACCACATCCCCCAACTTTAGGAAATCCCCGACGCGAACTGCGTCGTCCATAATCAGCGAGGCCCCTCCGATTACGTTCTCCAGGGTTTTTTGAGCTGCCAAAGCCACCGCGATGCCGCCGACGCCCAAGCCGGCTAGAGTTGCTGATGGGTTAATACCCAGGCTGTGCAGCAGGATCATCAGACCCACGATTCCTGCGATCAGGTCCATCACTCGACGAGCGGGTCGCAAGATTGCAGTTGCACTGAGACGTCCCTGTCTCTCCATCCGCCGCTTGAAGTAGACTTCACACCTTGCGTTGACCAAAAACATCGCCCAGACCAACGAAACAATTAGGAGCAGAATCCCGACCGTTGAAGCCGCCTGACGAGCCAGTAGTGGCAAGGTGACATGGGAAATCATCGCAAAGACTGTTGTCGCGAGGATCAGGAGCCGGACGGGACGGGGCAGGACACTCGGATTTCGCATTTCCGGCCTGCGTGTCCAGCGCCGGATCGCAGAGCCGATCCCCACACTGAGAAGCCGGTTGAGCAAACTCAGAAGTCCATAAAGCAAAGGCAAAAAAACAAAGAAAAATGTCCAGCCAAAAAGGCTGATGCGGAAGTATCTCTTGAGCAGGAAATCAGGCAGATAATGCTCTACTGAAACTGCATTGATCTCGTTATAGACATCAGGGATATCTGCTAACGTCTCACGGGAAAAAAGCCAGATCGATCCTGCGCTGGGTCGATCAACGCGTTCGAGATAAATATCGACGGCTCCATTCTCAGTTACAACGCTCCCGACTAGCTCGCGCCTCGAATCAAGTGGATCGGACTGCGACCCTTGAGGTTCGTTGCTTACATTGTACAGTTTTGCAGGTAGTTTGCGATCCAGCACAAAAAAGAGCTGCCTTGCCAGCGTAACGGAGTCCCGTCCACGCGCACGTGAATCAAGATACTGAATTGCGGTCTCGTAATTTTGATCAGTGGCAGCGGTGAGAAACCCCACTACCGTACCGCGTGGGGTTGTCCGTCCAAGAGCATCGTGGGGAGCGTCGACGTGCTCGGCTTGAACTGACTGACTGGAGGCGACCGCCGCCTTGGCAATCTGTCCACCGGCCCGAGAAGTGGACAGAAGCATCAGAAACAGACTGACTCCGAGACAACAACGAGCCCGCTGCTGCATCCGTAAGGTCTTCACCGCATTCCGCCTGCGATAACGCGACCTTCTCCCCAGAGACCTGCTTTTGATCCTGGAATCGTCGGAGAACGGCGCATTACTTCATGTGCACCGGGTTTACACAAGCGCTGACCTGAAAGTCCCGATTCCGCTCCGAATGCGACCCTAGTTCGAATCCGGTTGCAGTGTCAGCGGCCGATCAAGTTTGAACGTCAAAGCCGACTCAGCCGGCAACTCGATGTCCCGATTTCCGGTCATCGCTCCGACTGTACCCGCCGTCGCTCCGGCCAGTGCGCCGATAGCTGCACCCTTGCCGCCGCCGGCTAATCCACCAATCGCGGCCCCAACGCCTGCTCCTCCGCCAATCATGCCGGCGGTGCGCTTACCTTTACCCTTTGACTCCTGCGCGAAGTACTCAGTTACGATGTTGTACCTGTGGCCCCTCACCGTAACGGAATCAAGCGCCAGGGTGAGAGATGCTCCACCCTTGAATTTGCCCGCCTTTTTCGCATCCTGGACAATTCCCGTTACGTCGGATCCAACCGGAATCGCCATCTTCCCATTCAGAGTGATTGGGGTCCTGATACTGCCGGTAAACGCAGTCCCGGTCTGTACAGATTTGGTGCTCAAAGCCTGATTTGTAGTAACGGTGAGGATGGTTCCTGCCGGCACCACTACCGGCTGTGGTGGCGGGGGCGGAGCCTGTGGAGTTGGCTCGACAGCCTGGACAGGGGCGGGAGCGGCTGTCGGCGCAGGAACCGACGCTGCTTCTTGTCCCACCGAAGTCTCGTCATTCACCGCTGAAACGCCCGGCTCCTCCTTGGCGATCCTGGCAATTTGCTGCTTTGCGGCAACCGTCTTTGCTGTTCCCGAAACCGTAACTGTGCCGTCGTGCGAAGCAACGGTGACCTGGGAGTCCTGCGCCACTGGATCTGCTGCTACTTTAGCCTGAATGTCCTTTGAGATGTCTTTATCGTCCGGCTTGCTATGGCATGCTGCGATGACTCCTACAAAAACGAGCAAACAGAGAATACTCGTGAACCTGCGCATAAACCTCTCCTCGATCCGTCTCAGCGGTTGTCAATTCGAGTTGGAAAATAACAGTGGTACTCGCCTCGAGTAACTGGCAGTTTTGCTAGCCGCTTGGACTCACTTTGTCCCCCGCAATGTGGAAAGACGGTAAATGGCTGCGGCAGCCGTGTACTTCACTTCGGGCTTCTCATCATGCACGCATATCACAATTTCGGGAATCAACACGGGATCGTTGCGCCGTGCGATTGCATCGAGAGCTGCCACGCGAACGATCCAACTCTTGTCCTGAACAGCATTAACCAGGGCGTCGCGACTCTTTGGATCGGGATCGGTGGCCAGGGCGACGGCGGCGGCGGCACGCACCGGCGATTCGTCGCTCGGCGTCAGCGCTTTGATCGCTCCGAGTCCGATGCCGGCAAAGGGAACGAATCCAATCCCCTGCTCGAATCCGAGTTGCGCCATTTTCTTAGGATCGCTGAGCAGTTTCTTCTGCTCGGCCACCAGACCTTCACCGGTCTTGCGTTCTCCGGTCAGGACGGCATAGTAAACAAGGTAAGCACTGGGATCTTCAAGCGAGCGGAGAGAGCTCGCCGCGGCCAGAATCACGCCCACGTTCCTGTCCCGCAAAGCCTCCTTGAGCGCAGGAATTGAAGATCGCGCGTTCATCTTTCCCAGAGAGGACGCCGCCGAAATGCGCACCTCGTCATCCGGGTCCGTCAGGGATTCGGCAACGAGCTTCTCAGCGGTTTCATTCTCCGGCACCAAACCGAGGGAACGAAGCACAATTGCCCGCGTGCGTGCATCCTTGTCTTTGACCCCGCTTTGAAGCGTCTGCAGGGCCAACTCCTGCGGCACCTGGCTAACGGCAGAGTGATTCAGCACGACTGGAAGGGAGACCAGCATTAGAACTGCCACACGATGCAATCCTGTGCCTGCCTGCATCATTCCTCCCGAAAGATCCGACAGTCTTGTCACTTATGACGGACAACCTAGAAGAAAGTGACTCGTGCTCCTACTGGAAAAAATACCAGCGGACCTGAAACATTTTGGCTGCCGGTAGTGATTCAGGAAATAACTAACAACTTTACTAGTGCAAGAAACTGCTGAATTAGTAAATAGATGGAAGGAATTGCAGAGACACTGTGTTCAGAAAACGACGAGATTACTTTTCTTGGTGCCTCAGGCATGGGTTCATTTCCGTGCTGGGCGTGGCCTATCTGGCGCGAGTTGTCGCCGCTCAGGATCTTGCGCCCCGGGCTTATATCATTTCGCCGATTCACTCCAACGCGGTGGTGGTCAGCTACGCATATTTCAATGGCAACCTCGATTTCGGTGGTCTTCCAATCACCGACGCTAAGGCAACAGCGAACGTACCATCGCTGAGCATCTTTCACTCGATGAACTTCTTTGGCCGCACTGCGAACTTCACAGCGGTGCTTCCCTATGGTGTGGCGAACTTCAGCGGAACGATCCTCAACACAGAGACAAATGCATACCGATCGGGTCTGCTCGATTCGGTCTGGCGCTATTCAGTGAATCTATATGGCGGACCCTCCATGGACGGCCGCCAGTACATGAAATGGCGGCAGAAAGTCCTCGTCGGCGCCAGCATTCGCGTGGTGGCTCCGACCGGCCAGTACGACTCCACGAAACTGATCAACCTGGGCAACAACCGCTGGGGCTTTCGTCCCGAACTGGGCTATTCACAGCGATTCGGGCACTGGATCGTGGATGCTTATGCGGGCGGCTGGTTCTACACAACCAATCCCAAATTCTTCTCACAAAATCAGTACAACCCAGGCATTATCACGCAGCACCAGGCACCGATCGCGTCTTTCGAAGGGCACCTCAGCTATGACGTCAAGCCTCGGCTGTGGGTATCGTTCGACGGCAATTTCTGGCGAGGCGGCGCGACCAGCCTGAATGGCGTGGAAAACCCCACTACTAGTCTGAGAAATTCGCGCGTCGGCGGAACCGTATCAGCTCCTATCACCAAGCACCAGGCGGTCAAGGCTAGCTACAACAATGGGGCCTACATCAAGTATGGAGGAGACTTCCAGAATATTTCTGTGGGATGGCAGTACTCCTGGTACGGCCGGCCAAAATGATCATCGAATATTCGTTGCCGTTTGCTCCGCCTCTCTTTCCTTGCCGTCAATTCGAAAACCCGGAGCTGCGTAATCTTTGGATACGTACTGTTCGGGAATGGCGATCGCGTTGCCGTCTCTGAGGGCAGCGAAATGTGGTGAACAGATCTCGACCCCCGCCTCGTTGAACTGGTCCTGAATGTTCTGATGAAGATCCGAGTAGATTAATTGCATTCTTCTTGGATTTTCCGTGTGAGCGTTGAGTTCATACGCCACGTAGAAATCATTCAGCTGCGTTTGAAGAACGAAGGGTGCGGGGCTGCGCAACACGTGTTCTGTGGCCAGGGCGGCATTGATCAGCAGTTGATGAACTGTTTTCCAGGGCGCATCATATCCGATAGTCACGGTTGTGTGAAAGATGACGCCAGAGTTCTTCGCCTCGCGCGTATAGTTCATGACCGAACCGCTCAGTATGGTCGCATTGGGAATGGTGATAACCTCGTGCTTCTGCGTCAGAATACGGGTCACCCACATGCTCCTCTCCTGCACTTCGCCTATAGTTTCGCCGATCTTGACCCAGTCTCCAACGGCGAAGGATCTCATGTAGGTGAGAATGACGCCCGCAATTGCATTGGCCACCGCTGACGACGAACCCAACGAGAGCAAGACACCGACAAAGATCGAAATACCTTGAAAGGCCGGGCTCTTCGATCCGGGCAGATAGGGGAAAATGACGACAAGCACCAATACCCACACGAGCATTCTGATGAGTTTGGCACTGGGCTCGGCCCATTCCGAGTAGAATCCCTTGATCGAGAGATTGCCTTTACCTATTTCGTCGAAGACCATCGAAATCAGCCGTGATATCTGGCTCGCGACAAGGATAACGACTGCAATTACAAAAAGATTTGGCAAGTAATCAAGAGCTGAATTGCCCATCAATCGCAACGAAGAAAGAATCCAGCCGGTCACCGCATGCGATACCGATCGTGTTTGCGGGAAGAAGCTCAAGAGTACCGTGACGTAGATCTCAAAGAGCGCGATGAAAACCAGCCAACGAACCACCGATCCAAGAGCAAGTGCGGTTGACAGGACATAGGTGGTTGCGATACGGAAAGCAGTCTTCCTCTTTTCCGGTCCTTTCCGCTCCTTGATCCATCCTTCCAGATATCCGCTTGACAATAAGTGAAGCCTGCCGAGCAGGTAGCCCAAAGGCAACAGGACGAGAGTCGCGACAATCGAGTAGATGATCCCGCGTAGTATCGCCTTCCATGCGTGGTCGCCGCGGTAGTTCGAAAGTGCATCACGAATGCTTTCTGCGTCCTCGGCGGCAATTTGCGCGCGAGTCTTGCCGCCAAATTTCGCATCTTCGTCTGTGACGGCCAATAATAAGCTTCCATCCGCAGAGATCTCGGTCCAAATGGGGTGCTCGACTAAGGACACCGTATCTGGGCCTGTGCCCCTGTTCGCGACCTCGAGAATTCGTTCCGTGATCTTCTGCGCTCGATCTTTGGCGGTGAAGCTGCCAATCGGCTGATAAACAGTAAGTATGACTCGCCCATCGATCACGACATCTCCGCCTGCAGATCGTCCGTCGACAGCTCCTTCCGGTGTTTCCGACGCTTGGTTGGTCTGAGTCGGTGGTGCATGGTTCGCCTGTACAGATTGCTGTGGCTCGGAGGTGCGCGGCTTCGACTGCGCAATTGCCGTCCCAAAATTCCCTCCTTGGAAAGCAATGAACCCCACCACCAGCGGAAGGCTGAATATTACGTGAAATCTGGAGCGATCTGTTGTCGCTATTCCAAACCGAATCTTCGTAGCCATGCTTGCCCCGCTTGTTCTGCAATAACATCAGCGCAAGTGAAATTCTTGCAAACTAATTCCTCGCGAAGCACTAGTAGTTTTTCCAGTACCTGACCTTCTTGCCGCCTTCTAGATTCTTAGAGATAACGGCGCAGGCTTTTTGCAGGTTGTCACTCTGACGCCGCCGTTGGTTCTCTCGGTCACTCGAGTGAGCGCCTTCTCAGGGCGCAACGGAAGGAATGGGTGTTCACCATGAGATACAAAACCCCGGAATTCGGGTCTCGCATCTACTCTTTCAGGAGTTGCATCGCCATTGTCTGTTGCTTGCTGATGTTGCCAAGCGATGCTGCGTGGGCGATCGCCTGGCAAGACGCTCAGCAAGCTCCAGCGGCGAAACTGTCTGCAGACCAACTCGACACACTGGTGGCCCCGATTGCCCTCTATCCGGACGCTCTGCTCAGCCAGACGCTGATGGCTTCGACATATCCGCTCGAGATCATCCAATTACAACAATGGCTTCAAAAGAACCCGAATCTCAAGGACAAAGCTCTGGCCGATGCGGTAGCGAAACAGCCCTGGGATCCAAGCATCCAGCAAATGGCCGGAACGCCGGATCTTGTGAAGCAGCTGGCCGACAACATCACGTGGACCACCGACCTCGGTAACGCATTTCTGGCGCAGCAAAGCGAGGTGATGGATGCGGTTCAGCGCATGCGAGGCAAGGCAAAAGACAAAGGGAACCTCAAGACGTCCGAACAGCAAAAGGTTGAAGTGCAGACCGTTGAGAACAAGCAGGTAATCGTGATTCAGCCGTCCAATCCGGAGGTTGTGTACGTGCCGAGCTACAACCCGACGGTCGTTTACGGGCCACCCGTTTACCCTCCCCCACCCTACTATCCGCCACCACCGCCACCCGGATATTACGCGGCCGGCATGGCAATTTCCTTTGGCGTGGGCATGATGATGGGAGCGTGGTGGGGTGGTGGCTCCTGTTGTGGATGCGGATGGGGCGGGAATAACAATGTCTACATCAACAACAACAATAATTTTGTGAGGAATACCAACATCCAGGGCGGCAATCGAGTTAATGCACGGGGTGGAAACAGCACTTGGAACCATAATCCGCAACACCGCGGCGGAGCACCTTATGGAGACAGAAGTACTGCCGACCGATTTGGCGGCTCTACGCGAGGAGACCCGCGAAATCGCCAGAATGCAGGAAATCGTGGTGGTGTCGGCGATCGTGGGGGCGTCGGTGATCGCGGAGGAGTTGGTGATCGCGGCGGCGTGGGTGATCGTGGCGGCAACCGAGGCGGATCTCCATCGGCAGGGACAATGGACCGGGGTTCGAACAGAGGTGGTGGAGATCGCGTAGGCAACCGCGATGTTCCCAGCGCCTCGGCAAGAAATTCGGGTGCCTTCAGCGGCGGCAGCGCCAGCTCGGCGCGAGCCAGCAGCTCTCGCGGATCCTCCAGTTTTGGTGGCGGAGGAGCTCGCGGTGGTGGACGCTCTGGCGGTGGTGGGCGTCGCAGGTAGCAGACAGGATGGACGCCAGGCAAATGAGCCGGAAAGGACCAAAGACGATGAGACGCACGCTTCTGATATTTGCATTGATCGGTTCCGTTCTGAATCTTCCCGCCGCCCAGTCGCAATCTCAGCCCGATAGTAGTGCGGCAACGCCTACTGAGCAAATGACATTTTCGACACCTGAGGCTGGTGTCGAGGTGTTGATCAAAGCTGCCACCGATTTCGATGTTCCCCAACTTAGAAAGATCTTCGGCCCCGACGGGGAAGACCTTATTGCTTCGGCAGACCAAGTCCGCGACAAGAACAATGCCATCGCCTTTGCTAAGAAGGCTCAAACGAAAAACGCGATACAAAAGGATCCCAAAAACTCCAAAAGAGTCTTCCTTGTGGTAGGCGAAGACGGTTGGCCTTTTCCCGTGCCGCTCGTAAAACAGGGCAGCAAATGGCACTTTGACTCCGCTGCAGGCCGCACCGAGATTCTTTATAGACGGATCGGAACCAACGAGTTGGATGCCATACAGGTGTGCCGTGGGTATGTTGAGGCACAGAAGGATTACGCTTCCGAAATCCACGATAATTCGGGCATAAATCAATACGCCCAGAAGATCCGGAGTACGCCTGGCAAGCAGGACGGGCTGTATTGGACCAATGCGGACGGCACTCCGGGCGGTCCAGTCAGCGAACCAGTTGCAAATGCCCTCGCCGAAGGCTACACATTCGACAAGCCAAGTGCATATCACGGCTATTACTTCAAAATCCTCAAAGGGCAGGGCCCCGATGCTCCCAACGGCTCGATTGACTACGTGATTCAAGGCGCAATGATTGGCGGATTTGCCCTGGTTGCCGTACCCGCCGAGTATCGGGTGACGGGAGTCAAGACCTTCATCGTCGGCCCGGACGGAGTCGTCTACCAGAAGGATCTTGGGCCGGATTCAATCAAGATCGCAAAAGAGATGGAACTTTACAACCCCGACAAAACATGGCAGGGCACGAACGACTCGTGGCCGGGCAGCTCGGTTGAGGACGAGGATATTGCAAATAACTAGACACTCACGAAAGCAAAGCCTCGGGAGATTGCTGCACGTTTCGCGATTAAGACTGAATTGACTTCCCAATCGAGGTTGGCCTTGGTTCTCCGTCACGACCCTGATTCTCCTTATGCCCGCGCCTGGTAAACCTCTGGGACAAATTGCCGCCCTCTCAATGTTGCCTGGTCGTCATATCGGCGCTTGTGGCTCCGCGAACCAAGCTTGATCGTAAGCGTGGTTTTCAGGCCGTCTGTACGAGTCGGAGATGTTGGGTAAAGCTCTGAGTGAGGGCTGTGGCTGCGGCCGAGCTTTCCGGGAGCGAGTGTGGAGCGTGATGTAGATGGTGGCACGGCGGCCAAGCGGATCTTCAGGACGATCGAGGAGAAGCGGAAGATCGTAGAGGAGGCGCTCAGGTCGCCTCATTCGGTTTCGGTCGTGGCCCGTCAGCACGGATTGAACTCGAACCAGCTCTTTGCCTGGCGCAAGCTCTATCTCAACGGACAACTGGAGCCGGCTGTTGACAGCGGAACTGCAGTGCGACTGCTGCCGGTTTGCGTCAGCGAGGAGCCGAAGCAAGAGCCTGGTTTGGCAGTGTCGTCGAGCCTTACGATCAACATTGAGATTCCGGGCCAGGCCTTGGTCAGTGTGGAAGGCCAAGTCAGTGCCGAGATCATTCGCGTGGTACTCGAGAGCTTGCGCGGATGATTCCGGCCAACCGGCGGATCTGGATCGTGGCGGGTATAACCGACATGCGCCGCGGACTCACGAGTCTGAGTGGTCTGGTGCAGAGTTCACTGGAGCAGAGTCCCCTGAGCGGAGAGGTCTATGTGTTCCGGGGTCGCAGAGGTGATCTGATAAAACTCCTGTTCCATGACGGCGAGGGGATTTGCCTGTTTCAGAAGAGACTGGATCGTGGCCGTTTTGTATGGCCGCAAGCCGAGAGTGGAACGATTTCTCTGACCAGAGCGCAACTGTCGATGTTGTGCGAGGGCATCGATTGGCGCCAGCCCGCACGCACCTTTACGCCGCCGATGGCGGTCTGAGGTTATCGGCCTAGTTATCCACTCAGTTACTCATTCTTTTATGCTCCATAAATAGTGCATCGTGGCATACTGCGCGTAATGATGAGCAGCAGCCGCGACCGCGATCTGGATCAGATGGATCGCGGCTCTCTTCGCGCAACAGTCTCCAGGTGCAGAGATCGCATCGAGCATTTGGAACTGATGGTTCTCAAGCTGCGACGAGATCATTACGGACCCAGTTCGGAACGGTCAACCGCATCGGACGAGCAGCTATCCC
>Ga0335080_10006718_pt1 | contig 11900 bp, 10 predicted proteins | sample Lox_Sample_34_FD_206720 | JGI IMG/M metagenome (GOLD analysis project Ga0335080, IMG submission 206720) | Soil microbial communities from Loxahatchee National Wildlife Refuge, Florida, United States - Lox_Sample_3.4 | ecosystem: Environmental > Terrestrial > Soil > Wetlands | place: USA...
CGTGACGTGGCTGCCGAAGAAGTACTTGAGCTCGAAAATGCCACGCGGCGTCAGCATGAATTTCTGGGTCGTGACACGCGAGACGGTCGACTCGTGCAGGTCGAGCGTTTCCGCGATCTCGCGCAGCACCAGCGGCCGCATCGCGACCTCGCCGTGCTCGAAGAAATGGCGCTGGCGGTCGACGATCGCCTGCGAGACGCGCAGGATGGTGTCGAAGCGCTGCTGCACGTTCTTGATCAGCCAGCGCGCCTCCTGCAGCTGGCTTGCGAGCTGCTGGTGCCCGGCGTCGCGGTTGCGGCTCAGGATGTCCGCGTAGAGCCGGTTGATTCTGAGCTTGGGCATCGCGTCGGGATTGAGCGCGGCGAGCCATACGCCTTTGACCTTTTTCACGATTACGTCCGACACCACGTAGCGTGTATCGCCTGCGCTGTAGCTTGCGCCCGGACGCGGATTCAGGCCCGTGATCAAGTTCTTGACGCCGCGCAGCGCCGCGTCGTCGCAATGCAGCAGCTTCTTCAGCCGCGCAAAGTCGCGCGCTGCGAGCGCGTCGAGGTGATTCCTGACGACGTCGAGCGCCTGCGCGCGGTGCGGCGTGCACTCCGGCAGGGTTTCGAGCTGGAGCTGCAGGCATTCGCTCAGGTTGCGCGCGCCGATGCCGGGCGGATCGAGATTCTGCAGCTGGCGGAGCGCGACGTGCAGTTCCTCCGCGTCGATCTCCAGCTCGGGCGGGAGCAGCGCGGCAAGCTCATCGAGGTCCTGCTGGAGATAGCCGTCGTCGTCGAGCGAATCGACGAGCAACGTAACGAGCTTCTGGTCGCGCGCGGAGAGCTGCGTAAGCGACAACTGCCCGATCAGGTGCTCGCGCAGCGTCTGCCCGCCGGCGGCCACCTGCGACTGCTCGCCCTCGTCGTCGTCGTCGCGCGGGCCGCCGAACGCGAAATCCTCTTCCAGGCGGCTCGTTTCGGCGCCGTCCGATTCGGGCACGGGCTCGGCAGGGGTGCTGCTGGTTGCGGGCGCCGATGCCGGCGCGAAATCGACGGGGCCGGCGGTCGGATTGGCCGGCTCCTCGCGAATGCCGTCCTCGCGCTCGAGCAGCGGATTCTCCTGCAGGAACTTCTCGATTTCCTGGTTCAGCTCCAGAGTCGACAGCTGCAGCAGGCGGATCGACTGCTGCAGTTGCGGCGTCAGCGTGAGATGCTGGGAAAGCCGGAGCTGGAGCGAATGCTTCATGGGACACGCGAGCGTCTGGCGGCGCGACGGCGGCCGGCGCGCTTACAGGCGGAAATGCTCTCCGAGGTAGACCTTCCTCACATTTTCATTATAAACGATTTCATCGGGCTTGCCGCAGGCAAGCACGCTGCCGTCGTTGATGATGTAGGCGCGGTCGCAGATACCGAGCGTCTCGCGCACGTTGTGGTCGGTAATCAGCACGCCGATGTCGCGTTCCTTCAGAAAACCGATGATTTTCTGGATGTCGAGCACCGCGATTGGATCGACGCCGGCGAATGGCTCGTCGAGCAGGATGAAGCGCGGCGTGGTGGCGAGCGCGCGCGCGATCTCGACGCGCCGCCGCTCGCCGCCCGACAGGCTGATCGCGGGATTGTCGCGCAGGTGCGCGATATGCAGGTCCTGCAGCAGGTCGTCGAGCTTGAGCTCGATGCGCGCTGTATCATCGTCGTGCAGTTCGAGCACTGCGCGCACGTTCTCGGCCACGGTCAGCCGGCGGAAGATTGAGGCCTCCTGCGGCAAGTAGGACAAACCGAGCAGCGAGCGGCGGTGGATCGGCATGTGCGTGAGCCGCTTGCCGTCGAGCGAGATCTCGCCGCCGTCGAGCGGCACCAATCCGACCATCATATAGAAGCAGGTCGTCTTGCCGGCGCCATTGGGGCCCAGGAGTCCGATCACTTCACCGCTGCGCACCTCAAGCGATACGTCCTTGACGACGATGCGCGACTTGTAGCGCTTTTTCAGCTGTTCGGCTCGGAGTTCGCTCATGTTTGGCTGCGCGCCGCTGCGCCCGCGCTGTGACCGCGCGGGCTGGCGAATCGCGCCTGGAATTTCAACGCGGGGGAGTGGCCGGAGGCTCGCGCGGACTGGCCACGTCGCCCGCAGGCTTCAGCGTAAGCGGCGGCGCGGCGGGCGGCTTTTCCTTGGGCTTGGGTTGGATGACCGCACGCACGCGGCCTTCAGGATTGCCCGGCGTGGCGGCGCGCTTGCCGCCGCCGACCACGCGGAAAAACTCGTTCGCCGCATCGTACGAGATGTAGCTGCCGCGCACGTCATCGGCTCCCTTCTTCAGGTACGCGCGATTGAACATCTGCAGCTTGTCGGCCTTGCCGTCGTACTCGAGACGCTCGGCCCAGCCCTCGATATATTCGTCGTAACCTTCGCGTTTCTGGCGAAAGCTTGCCAGGTTGCCGTAGGCGACGCCGTACTTGAATCCGTCGGCGTCCTGCTGCACCACCATGCGGTCGCCGCGTATCATCAGCGTGCCCTGCGTCAGCACCACATTGCCTTCGAACGTCGCAGTCTGCTTGGATTCGTCCACGGTCACGCGATCGGCCTCGAGATTGACCGGCTTGTCACGGTCCGCGCGCTCGGCGTACGCCGCCGACACGACGCCGAATATGAGCGCCGCGCCCGCGCAGGCAAGCAAACCGGCGGCGGCCCCGCGCTCAGCGTGTCGGCTTGGGTTTCTGGTACGTTCCGCGCACATTGGACAGCAGCTTGAGAATGCGAGTCTGGTTGTTGAATTCTAGGCCAACCGACGTGACAAGGGTATTGGCGTCGAACATCCTGACCGGCTTGTCGGTCTCCGCGATGGCATCGTCCGGTATGACGTGCAGCCACGAAGTCTCCAGCGTCAGCTCACTCTGGTCGGCATAGGCGGAGCGCACGATGCGCACGTCATCGAGCAGGTACGCGTTCTCGCCATTGCTGGACAACAGCGCGCTCTTCGCGGTCGCCGTGACGGTTTGGTCCGACGGGCCGAAATTCACGAGCTTGGGCGCATCGAGATGGGTGGTGTCGTCGTCGGGATAGTGCTGCATGCGGCGCGCGCTCAGCGTGTAGCGCGCCTTGCCGTCGCGCCCGATGCGCGTCGCGGAAAAATTGTCCACGATATAGTCGGGATCGTGCCGCAGCTTGCCGTCGCGCGTCTGCTCGGGCGGCTGCACCTGCTGGTCCAGCCATACCGTCACACCCGCCACCACAGCGAGCAGCAGGACCGGAAACCACGCGCTGATACGCTGCATCATGCGCGTTCGCCCGCGAGCTGGCGCTCGAGGGTGCCCTGCGCGTGCATGATCAGCTCGCAGACTTCACGTACCGCGCCGCGACCGCCTCGTGCGCGTGTGACGTAATCGGCGGCGCGCCGGACCGCGAACGGCGCCTCGGGAACCGTTAACGCCAGTCCGCATTTCTGCATGACCGGAAGATCGAGCACTTCATCTCCAATGTAGGCGGTTGCCGCCGCGTCCAGCGCGTGCTGCGTGAGCAGTCCAGCGTAGGCTTGGGCCTTGTCGTCGGCTCCTTGGACGAGCCACTCCACGCCCAGATTACGCGCGCGCTGCTCGACCGCGTGCGATACACGGCCGGAAATAATGGCGAGGGCGACGCCGCTGTCGCGCAGCATTTTCATGCCGTGCCCGTCGCGCGAATCGAAAGCCTTGATTTCCTCGCCGCCGGCCGTGAAGTAGAGCGTGCCGTCGGTCAGCACGCCGTCTACGTCGAAAATTGCGACGCGGACGCGGCGCGCCTTAGCGTAGATCGCCTGCATGGGGACGCGTCTTGACGCTCGCCGGCCTCGTCATATGACCTTGGCCCGGAACAGGTCGTGCATGTTGAGCGCACCTACCAGCTGCTGGTCGGCATCGGCCACCAGCAGCTGGTTGACCTTGTGGGACTCCATGATCTGCACGGCTTCGGCGGCGAGCTTGTCGGGGCTGATCGTGCGGGGATTGCGCGTCATGATGCTTTTGATCGGGGTCGCATTGAGGTCGGCACCTTTTTGCAGTGCGCGCCGCAAATCCCCGTCCGTGAAAATGCCGGCGATGCGCCCGCTGCCGTCGATGATCGCGGTAATGCCCATGCGGCTGCGCGTCATTTCAAGGATTGCTTCGGACAGCGTCGCACTGTCGGCGACGCGCGGCGCGCCGTCGCCGGTGCGCATCACGTCGCGCACGTGAGTGAGCAGCCTGCGGCCGAGCGATCCGCCGGGGTGCGAGCGCGCGAATTCGTCGCGGCTGAAACCCTTGGCCTGCATGAGCGCGATGGCGAGCGCATCGCCGAGCGCGAGCGCAGCCGTCGTGCTTGCGGTGGGGGCGAGATTGAGCGGGCACGCTTCCTTCTCGGCGCCGGCGTAAAGATGGACGTCCGCTTCGCGCGCGAGCGTCGAGCCGGCGTTGCCGGTGAGCGCGATCAGCTTGGCGCCCTGACGCTTGATCAGGGGCACGATCGCGAGCAGCTCCGCGCTCTCGCCGGAATTGGAGAGCGCAATGAATACGTCGTCGCGCGTGACCATGCCGAGGTCGCCGTGGCTCGCCTCGGCGGGGTGCACGAAATAGGCGGGCGTGCCGGTGCTCGCCATGGTGGAAGCGATCTTGCGCGCGACGTGTCCGGATTTGCCGATGCCGCTGACGGTGACGCGGCCGTGGCAGCCGAGAATGACCTCGACCGCGCGCTGGAAATTGGCGTCGAGCCGGCTGATCAGACCCTGGATGGCCGCCGCCTCGATCTCGAGCACTTCGCGCGCCAGCTCCAGCGCATTCATGACGGCGGGTGGCACGGTTTCGCTCCATCGGTCATGGCACGCGAAGTATAGCAAAGTCCCGCCGCTGCCCCGCGCCCGTATCCTTGCAATTGGCCCTCGATGAGGCATCATTCAGTGCACGCGGGACTGCGTTCGGATGGAAAATACACTGCAATCGGTACTGGTGCTGCTGCTGGCCGCGGTGCTGGTCGTCATCCTGTTTCGCCTGCTCAAGCTGCCGGCGATGCTCGGCTACCTGCTGGTCGGGATCGCGATCGGACCTCATGGTCTCGCCCTGATACGCGACTCGGTCGCCAATCGCGATCTGGCCGAATTCGGCATCGTGTTCCTGATGTTCAGCATCGGTCTCGAATTCAGTCTTCCCAAGCTGGCGACGATGCGCGCCATTGTATTCGGCCTCGGTGCGTCGCAGGTGGCGGCGACGCTCGCCATCGTCGTCGGCTTGGCGCTGGCCACCGGCGCGGACTGGCGCGCGGGCTTCGTGATCGGCGGCGTCTTCGCAATGTCGTCGACTGCGATCGTCAGCAAGATGCTGGCCGATCAGCTGGAGCTCACCACGATTCACGGACGGCAGGTGATTGGCGTGCTGCTGTTCCAGGATCTCGCAGTCGTACTGCTGCTGATATTGATTCCGGCGCTGGCTGAGCCGCCCGCCGAGCTGGCAGGCAGCCTCGCCTTGGCATTGCTCAAGGCCGCCGTCGCGCTGTCGATACTGCTTTACTTCGGCCAGCGCCCGATGCGCGCGTGGTTCCATCTGGTCGCAACCCAGAAGTCGTCCGAGCTCTTCGTGCTGAATGTGCTGCTGATCACGCTCGGGCTGGCTTACGTGACCGAGCGCGCCGGATTGTCGCTCGCGCTCGGTGCATTCATCGCGGGAGTGCTGATTTCCGAGACCGAGTACCGCTACCAGGTCGAGGAAGACATCAAGCCGTTCCGCGACGTGCTGCTCGGATTGTTTTTCGTGATGGTCGGCATGCGGCTCGATCTCGGGCAGGTGATGGGCAACCTGATGTGGACCACGGTTGCGCTGGTTGCGTTGATCGTGGCCAAGGCCGCGTTGATTGCGGGGCTGGCCCGGCTGCTCGGCAGTGACACAGGGGCAGCCTTGCGCAGCGGCCTCGACCTCGCGCAAGGCGGCGAGTTCGGTTTCGTGCTGCTGGCGCTGGCCGCGCCGCTGCACCTGGTGCCGGAGGCGGCGCTGCAGAGCGTGCTCGCGGCGATCGTGCTGTCGATGCTGGCCGCGCCATTCATCATCGAGCGCAGCGAGCACATCCTGCGCCACGTCAGCGGCGCCGAATGGATGGCGCGCGCCATGGAGTTGCATAACGTCGCCGTGCGCTCGATGTCGGCCGACCAGCACGTCGTGGTATGCGGCTACGGGCGCAGCGGCCAGAATCTGGTGCGGCTGCTCAAGCGCGAGCAGATCTCATCCATCGCGCTCGATAACGACCCGCAGCGCGTGCGGGAGGCCGCTGCGGCGGGCGAGAGCGTGGTGTACGGCGATGCGACTCGGCGCGAGGTCCTGATCGCGGCCGGGTTGTTGCGCGCCAAGGCGCTGGTGGTAAGCGTCGCCGATACCGAGCTCGCGCTGCGCGTGCTGGCTTCGGTGCGCCAGATCAGGCCGGGGGTTCCGATCGTGGTGCGCACCGTGGACGACGCGAACATCGAGCGCCTGCGCGAGGCTGGAGCGGTCGAGGTTGTCGCCGACATCATGGAGGGCAGCCTGATGCTCGCGTCGCACGCGCTCATGCTGCTCGGCGTCCCGCTGCCGCGCGTGCTGGCGCATATCCGGCGCACGCGCGAGGGGCGCTACGCGCTGTTCAAGGGATTCTTTGGCGGCGCGACGGATGAGCCCGAGGATGCCGAGCACACGCATCTGCGGCTGCACTCCGTGACGATTACGCCGGGTGCGGCGGCGATCGGCCGCAGCTTGCGCGACATCAACCTTGAAAGCCGGCGCGTCACGGTGCAGGCGGTGCGCCGGCGCGGCGTGCGCACCGAGCAGGCCGACCCCGATGCAATGATCGAAGAGGGCGATGTGCTCGTGCTGCTGGGAGCCGAGCAGGACTGCGCGGCGGCCGAGATGCTGCTGCAGGGAGGGGAATAAAAAAGCCCGCCTGAGCGGGCTTTTCTGGGAGGCAAATCCGGTTTACTGTATGGAAGCCCCGCCGCAGTTCTTGAGGTCGCCGGCCGCGTTCCACTGCACCGGCGGGCCCGCCACATTGCAGTTTGTGACTGTTTGGCCGCCGGTCATCGTGAGGGTGCGGGCAGCATTTCCAAGCGAGCGGAAGACGCCGCCCAGCGGCTGCCCATCGTCGATTTTCCGGTCGAGCTCCGCGACTACGCCCGAAGGTATGAAGGGCCCTGTCTTGATATTCAAGGCAACCGGCTGACCGGGTTCCCCTACATCGTCGTATACATTGTCGTTAATCAGCTGCAAGTAGCCGCCAAACGGATTGGTCGGATTGTTCTGCGCATTGGGCGCAGTGTCGGTGATAGTCCCGGTATACGAGCCGGTAATGAATCCGGACTTGGACAGCTGTGCCCACACGACCCAGACCTCATCAGTGCCGATCTGACCGTTGCCACAAGCCGTGCCGCCGGTGCAACCGGCAGGCGTACCAGGAATGCTCGCATTGGCTGTCGCGGTGTCCATGTCCCCGGGCAATACCCGGAATCGATCCTGGAATCCGAGGTAGGCCACCTTGACTCCGTCCAGTTGCGACGCGAGGTTGCGCACCTTCGCGGCGGTGATCAGTTCCTGCCCTTTGAGCACGCCGCCCAGCAGCAGGCCGATGATGACCAGCACGATGGCGATTTCAATGAGTGTGAAGCCTTGCTGCTTTTTCATGATGGTTGCCCTCATGTTACGAATCCCTCGTCCAAGTGTGACCAATTCCGCAAATCCCGTGCCAGCCAGGCTCGACCCGGATAAATTGCGCGAACTTTACCCTATTTTCGAGTGTGAAATAAGTCACACTTATGGATATGTTGCACCGTTGTCATATAACACGATGATTATTCGACAATATGTTAAGGAACATTAATGCGGCGCAACATCATGTGGATTCTGCTAAGGGCTGAATACGCTGGGTTTTAAGCCGCCCCAGATTGCGAAAATCAGTCAATTCTTCGACGGCGGCGACGACTTCCCGGCATTTTCCATGGCCTCGAGACGGCCGAGCAGGAAGTGCTTTTCATGTTCATCACGCACCTCACCACTGCTCAGCAGGGCCCCCAATAGAATCTTGGCTGACTCCACCTCGCCCATGTCGGCCAGCAGGAGAATGTGCATTTGACGTGCCCAGCCGGGCGCGTGAGGCGCGCGGCGCGCAATTTCGCGCGCGTAATGCAGCGCAAGCTCCGGATCCTTGAGCCGATGCCTGGCGACGATCGCCGCATGCGCGAGCCAGCGCCAGCGCCGGTCGGGGTCACGCAGGAATTGCTGGTACACGAAGTCGAACATCATGCGTGCGCGCGCGGGATCAGGCACCTGCGCGTAGAGCTCCGCGGCCATCATTAGCGGATACTGTCCGACCGGGTCGACATCCAGTATCGTCGCCAGCCAGCGGATGACGAGCGGGTAGTCGAGCTCGCGGAACGGAATGCTGATGCCGGGCTGGTTGTCGAACGACTGCAGATAGAGCGTCGTCAGCTGCGCCAGCGGAACCGGCTCGCCGAGGCTCGCGACGCGCAGGATCGCCGCCGGTGGAGGCGCCAGCAGTGCTTCGGCGCGCGCGACCGGCCGCGGCTCACTCGCCTGCCAGGCGATTTGCAGCGCCAGCGAAAAAATCAATGCCGCGAACACCGGCTGCGGAACCGCATCCAGGGAGCGCTCGTCGCGAGCCATCAGAGATTCCTGCGATAGAAGTCGAACATCGCCGCGGCACCCAGCAGGGCAACATAGACGGCGGCCTGGACTGCGTTTGCGCTCACAGTACCCCAGCCGCCTGCGCCGTCAGCGAGCCACGCGCTTTGCGCGAAGCGATCGAGCGCCGGCAACACCAGCGCGAGCGCGTCGACGAGCCATGCCATGACCTGCCGCGCGGGTGAATTTTCGTCGATTATCGGGTGTTCGCTGATCAGGCGGATCGCCCACAGCGCGCGCGCGAGCACGTAAAACCCCGACACGAAGGCTGCTGCCGGTATCAGCTGGTTGAAGGTGACGATGCAGAACAGGCTTAATGCAGCCACGATCGCAAGCTCGAGCGCGAGCGACAGCCCCCATTGCAATGCCGCCGGCAGCGGCGCCAGCAGGAATTGCGGCAATGTGGCGATGAGCGCGATCGGCAGCGCGACCAAAACGAAACCGAGCAGCCGGCCGAGAATGTAATCGGATCGCCGCAAGTCAAAGCTGAGCGTGAGTTCGAGCCCCTTGTCGTCGAACTCGCGCACCACGCTGCCAAGGACGTGCAGGCCCAGCACGAAGACCGCGGCGAGACGCGTCGCCGCGGCGGAAAATGCGATTTGCAGGCGCACGCTCTCGGTGATCGCGAGCTGCTGGAGAAAATAGGTGAGCGCGAAGATCAACGCGAGCGCGGCGACGAACAGCCAGAACAGGCGCGTGCGCGCGGCCTCAAGCACAGTGTAACGGGCGAGGATCGCGATTTGTCGCCGGCGCATGGAATAATCGTTGCTTGCTAAGACGGGTCAGTATAACCAAACTGCGCATATCGCCGCCAAGAGCGGGGAGGAGGCAGGGCGCATGAGCGAGACGGCATCGAGCGTGCAGCATCGGCTGATGGGATCCCACCCGCATTGGTGGCTGGGGGCGATGCTGCTCGCGCTGCATTACGCAGTCGCCTGGGGCATCACGGACTGGCCGGCGCGCGCGATGCTGCTCGCGCATTTCGGCATTTTCCTGATGTGGCAGCCGATATGGCGCGGCGAGCGCAACCTCGAGCCGCGCCACGCCTACATGGTCGTCATCGTCGGTGTGCTGCTCGCAGGCTGGAACAACTGGTGGCTGATGGTGGTGTGGCTGGCGGTGCTGTTCGCGCTCATTGGCGGCAATATGCTCGGCAGCCAGCAGCCGCGTCAGCGCTTCGCAGCGCTGCTCGCGGCCGCCTATCTGCTTTCGCTGCTTCTCATGTGGGCCGTTCCGCATCTCTTTGCCGATCAGGCTATAGATCCGGCAATCACATTCCTGGTGCAATACGGACTGCAGGCGCTGCCGCTGCTGATCATCGCGATCCCGGTGCCGGCCGGAGCCAAGTCCTCGCCGCTTGCCGTCGATCTCGTCTACAGCCTGATGCTGTTCCTGCTGGTGGCCGGACTGGTGCTGGGCAGCTTCGTGGTGAAGCAGGTGAGCCATGGCAACTACCCGCTCGCGCTCGCGCAAAGCCTGGTCGTAATGGCGCTGGTGCTGATGACGCTGAGCTGGCTGTGGAACCCGCGTCACGGCTTCATGGGGGTCGGCCATTTCCTGTCGCGCTACCTGATGAGCCTTGGCCTGCCGTTCGAGCGCTGGGTCAAGGGGCTCGCCGATCTCGCCGAGCGCGAGCGCGAGCCGGAACGCCTGCTGTCGCTCGCGCTGCACGACATGACTGAACTGCCGTGGATCGCGGGCATCACCTGGCAGTCACCGCACGGCAGCGGCGAGCTGGGGGCGCGCTCGCGTTTTCGCGCCGAGTACTCGTTTCAAGGCCTGACGCTCGTTTTCCACACCAAATGGTCGTTGAGCCCCGCGCTGCTGCTGCACCTGAAACTGCTGACGCAAATGCTCGGGCACTTCTACGAAGCCAAGCAGCGGGAGGAGATCCAGCGCCAGAACGCCTATACGCAGGCGGTCTACGAAACCGGCGCCAGGCTTACGCACGACGTTAAAAACCTCCTGCAATCGCTGCGTTCGCTGTGCGCCGCGGCAGACAGCAGCAGCGAGGGCGAGGCCGCGGCGCTGCAGGCGCTGGTCAAGCGGCAGCTGCCGCAGATCGCCCAGCGTCTGGCGACCACGCTCGAAAAGCTGAAGATGCCCCAGCAAGCCGCCGACTCCAGAATCGACTCCGCCGGCTGGTGGGAAGGCATCAAGCAAAGGTATACGCGCGGCGAGATCACGTTTGCCCTTGACGGCGAGCCCGCCGGTATGCCCTTGCCCGGCGAGCTCTTCGACAGCGTGGCCGAGAACCTGCTGCAAAATGCGTTCACCAAAGCGCAGCATCAGCCGGCATTACGCATCAGCGTTGTGTTCCGACCGCGCGACGGCGGCAGTCTGGTCGTATGCGACAGCGGCGATGCAATTCCCAAAGCGATCGCGGCGCGGCTGTTTACGGCGCCGGTACCATCGCAAAATGGCCTTGGCATCGGTCTTTATCAGGCGGCGAAGCATGCCGCGCAGCTGGGCTACCAGCTAGCGCTGACGGAAAACCAGGCCGGCAGGGTCTGCTTCGAGCTTTGCTCGGCGCGTGAACGCGCGGCTGCTACGGCAGCTGACCAGCGTTGATCAGGCGGTTGTAAAGCACGTTCGGCGACATCCACACCACCATGTCGTCGAATTCCCCGTTGGGCGCATTGCTGGCGGTCGGGGTGTGCCAGACGAATATCCGGTTATTGCTCAGGTTTTCCGCTTCATCCAGCCCGGTGCCGCCGGTCGGCGCATTTTTTCCCAGCGAAAACATTACCGCCGGAGCAGTGGCCGTAAGCGTTGCCCCAGCCGCGCAGTTTCCGCCAGCGATACCGGTCGCTGTCGAACAGACTGTCAGGCTCGGAGAAAGCGCCGCAATTCCTGTGGTGCGCATCCCGTTCGCCGTAACAAACGCGCCGCCATTCGCCGCGGTTACCGAGTAGCGGACCCGATTCTGCGGTTGAGCCCACGCATCCAGAAGGTATCCCTGTGCATCTACCGGACCGATGCCGAGCGCTACCGCGGGATAGTAGCCTGTGTAAACGTTGTTGACCCCATTCAGCGTTCCTGCGCAGTCCTCACTGCCGTTTGAAACCAGCGAAGCCGGGCACGGAAGCCGGCCATTGGCCGCTGCGAATCCGACCAGCGCTTCCATCGCCAAATCCAGCGTGCGCTGCGTGTCCGACGTCTTGCGCTGATCGACCTGGGCGGTAAGCGGCGCCAGCAGTCCGGTCAGCAGGGCGGCCAGTATGAATAGCACCACCGCGATTTCGACAAGTGTGAAGCCCC
>Ga0335080_10006719_pt1 | contig 11898 bp, 6 predicted proteins | sample Lox_Sample_34_FD_206720 | JGI IMG/M metagenome (GOLD analysis project Ga0335080, IMG submission 206720) | Soil microbial communities from Loxahatchee National Wildlife Refuge, Florida, United States - Lox_Sample_3.4 | ecosystem: Environmental > Terrestrial > Soil > Wetlands | place: USA: Florida...
CGGGTGTGAGTGCGATCCCGTGGCTAGGGCAGCCGTGGCGCTTTACGAACCCCTGTTTGAATCCCGCCACCTCGACGCGATGCAACATCTTACCGCTGCGAATATCGCCGACTTCGAACCCGAGCAGGCCGTTGACATTCACAAATGCCAGCGTGTTCGCTCCATTGACGGTGAAGGGACGGATGACATCGCCGAACGGTCCGACACTGGCGGTGACGGTATTCGTCCGCGGATCCGCGATAGAAAGCACCTTCGACTTGAGGCCCGCGAGGTACACGCGGGCGCTGTCTGCCGCGAAGATCGTGTTGTGCGAACCCGAGTCCGTTTTGATCGTGGCGATTACCGATCCGTTCGTAGCGTCTACTACGTGCCAAGCCGGGCCTTCCAGTTCGGGAACATAGAGGATCTTGCCGTCGGGAGAAATCGCCATGCGATCGCAGCCGCCTTCGTAGGTCTGTTCCCAAAGGCGCCTCCCGCTGACAGCGTCGATTGCGACGAGGTGATGCAGTGAGCTGACGTAGACCATGCCAGTCTTGGCGCTGGCGGCGATGCCCTTGACGTTCTCCGGCGCCTTGCCATCCGGCGGCGGATCCCAAGTCGGAATGCGCCGGACGAACTGATAGCCTTTGCCGATGTCGAAAACCAGTACGCCCATGCCGCCATGTTCCACATAGTTACGGACACCCGGGCTGGCTACGTATAGGAAATGCTGCTCGGCGGCGTTCGCCGCCAGGGTCAGACACGAGATGAGAATGGCTCGGGTAATGCGCATTCCAACCATCATATTGCGAGTCAGAGACAGCAACCTCGTTCAAAAAAAGACTCGCATGCCCGATATGTTTATTGCGGAGTAAACGGAGGGAGGCGTTGCGAGAAACTACTTCGCCACTTCGGGCTGTGTATCCAGAACGCAAGCACCGGGAAACTGGGATCAACGCGGGCGATCAAAGTTCCTGACGCCTGACACTCCCTGGCCGGAGCGGCATACGTTCCACGACTCGGCGACAGGATTCCGCGACGTTCGCGATGAACCGACATAGTGTTGCTTACGCACGGATTCTCCGATGGGCTCCCGTAGCGATCTTCCTGCTGACGGTCGGGGTTCGCGGCTTTCTTCTCGCGCGCCAACCGCGCGAATTGATCCTCTACGGTGAAGCCAAAAGTGGGGGGGCGGCTTCTCTGGACGAAGGGATCAATGTCGCCCGGAGCCTCGTGGCAACGCGGTCCTTTGCAGATCCATTCGCCACGCCGACAGGACCCACCGCCCACGTTCCTCCCTCCTATCCCGTTACAACAGCTGTGATCTTCTTGATTTTTGGCACAGGGTTAGCCGGGGCCGTCGCCCGAAATGTTCTCAATATCGCTGGTTACGGGGTGCTGTACGCAGCAGCGCCCTCGGCCGCCACGGCCTTACGAATGGGTCGCCCCGTGGGTATCATAGCCGGATTTATGGCCGCGATTTACCCGGCATGCCGCTCGACCGAGGTGTTTCGTGGGCGCGACGAATGGCTTGGCGCCTTCATCCTGCTGTGGTTGACGGCCATAGCCTTCCGCTTCTCGGGTGAGCCTCGCTGGGGCTGGCGATCCACTCTCGTGTACGCCCTCGGTTGGGGAGAACTGATGTACATCAATCCCTCGACCGTAGTAGTGCTTCCCCTCCATCTTTTAATTGCGATTGTCACTCACAAACAGGAGTGCTTGCGGACGCGCTTGAAGCACGCCGGAGTCGTCGTATTCACCATGTTTCTGGTGATCCTCCCCTGGATTGTCCGCAATCGAATCACCTTGGGCGGCTGGTTCTTCATGCGCGACAACTTAGGGTTGGAACTAATGGTGGCGAATGGTGAAGGATCACAGCCATCGCAAGCGGCCAATCAGGGAACACGGTGGTACTGGTACACGCATCCAATGGGCAGCCCGGAGGCTGTGCGCCGCATTCAGCGATCCGGGGAACTGGAATTCAATCGTAGAGCGCTTGGCGCAGCGGCCGGCTGGATCATGTCTCACCCTGATCGATTCGCGTGGCTGACCCTGCGGAGGTTCGCGTTCTTCTGGATGGACATGCCTTCGAACTGGCTTACTTTCTTTTTGCGCGGCGTCTTATCGGTCCTGTGCTGGGTCGGTATCTTCATTATGTGGCGCGAACGGATGTTCCGTCAGGTTGCATTGCTGGCAGCAATCCTGCTCGCTTACCCGATTGCATACTATTTCGTGCAGTATTCGAATCGCTACGTCGCGACTCTTTTGTTTGCTCTGTTTCTGCCATCGGCGTACACTCTGCGCACATTCATGCAGTTCTATCTAACAGCCCCGGCATGGCTATGGTTCTCGAAAAAACGACAGGTCCCTCGTGCTCAATCGCTCGACACGCAGTGTCGCTGACTGGGAAACGCCAGCGGATACCACAACGCCTGTGTCCCTGATCCGTCCCACCAGCGCCGCCGATTCCCAACAGGATCGCAGCCCCACAAATCCGCGAGCAACTCCCAGTCGCCCGGCTTCCCATTAACTCCGAAGACCTGAGACACCTAAGTCAAACTGAGCTCCCGCATGTTAGCAGCGGGGCCAGTCGTACTCCCGTACCGGTCACACGTTGGCCCGCATCGATTCCAACCCACTCATCGAAAAAAGTGTTGTCGGGCCAACGCAGGCCCGAATAATCGCCGTCAAAAGCCCTGGGGGCTCAAATGCGGGTCGCAAGTTGAAGACCTTGCGCGGTCCGACGTTCCAAGGCAGGCGCGAACTACGGCTTCGACTTCAGAACGTCAACCAACTCCTGCACCGCGGCGGCGCTGCGCTTCAGCGCCGCCTGCTCATCGGAAGTCAGCTTCAATTCATAGATCTGCTCGATACCGCGCGCCCCAAGTTTCGCCGGAACACCAACAAACAGTCCGCTGATACCATATTCGCCTTCGAGATAAGCCGCGCAGGGCAGAACCTTCTTCTTATCCTTCAGAATCGCTTCGGCCATTTCGACCGCGGCGGCGGATGGTGCGTAGTAGGCGCTGCCGGTCTTGAGATACTTCACTATCTCGGCGCCGCCGTTGCGGGTGCGGTCAACGATTTTGTCGATCGTGGCCTGATCCATCAGCTCGCTGATCGGGATTCCGGACACGTTGCTGAGCCGCACTAGCGGGACCATCGTGTCGCCGTGGCCGCCCATGACTACAGCGGTTACGTTCTCAACCGAGACCTTCAGTTCCTGCGCGAGGAACGTGCGGAAGCGGGCGCTGTCCAGCACACCGGCCATGCCGACCACGCGATTTTTGCTGAATTTCGATACCCAGTAGGCCGCCTGCGCCATGGCATCGAGCGGGTTCGTCACGACAATGAGAATGCAATTCGGCGAATACTTTGCAATTTGCTCGGTGGCCGTGCGGACCACCTCGTAATTCGCCATCAGCAGGTCATCGCGGCTCATGCCCGGTTTTCGGGGAAAGCCGGCGGTGAGTATGGCGATATCGGAATTCGCCGTGGGCTCGTAATCGTTGGCTCCCGTCACCATAACGTCATAGCCCTGAACCGGTCCGGACTGTAACAAGTCCAGCCCTTTACCTTGTGGGACGCCTTCGATCACGTCGACCAGGACGACGTCCGCCAGCTCTTTATCCGCGATGCGCAGCGCGCAATTGGCGCCTACATTTCCGGCGCCGACAACCGTAACTTTTTTTCGCACGAGAGGATTGTATCAAGTGGGCCGTCAGGGCTACCAGTAATTTTCGGCGAGGACGCGGGGCGGTCCGGGAGCGCCGTCGATGATTTTGGTTCCGAGCACGATCTGGAGGTTTTTCCGCCGCCAGTCCTTGGGCTGGCGCACCAGGGCGGCGCCCAGATATGCCGGGTCGGTGACGAATTCACCTGCGGCAAACGTCCCGTAGTTCTCGATGCCGGCGGCGGAGACCGCCGTTCGTTCCGTTGTGGGGTCGAAGACCCGCGTAACAATCGCGTAATCTTCCGTGGTCCGCTCGCCGACGGATCGGGCCACCTTCCACCCGGTCGCATTTGGATTGCGGCGGTCGTTGACGCAGTTATAGACCTCACCGTTAATGGTCCTGTGATCGAAGACGAAGCGAAGCTCGGCAGTGATGCGCAGGGCCCAGGGGTTATCAAACGCTCCGATGGCCACCATGGGAGAGCCGCGTAGCTGCGAGTAGGTGGTGCGCGTGACCGAAATCAACCGATATGGTTGACCCTTCGACTGGATCCACGCCGCAATTCTCGCTGCGGCAAAAGCGTCCCGCAAATAAAGGTAGTTGGGCGCAATCCATTCCAGCTCACCGGGTGCGATGACCGCACCGGAGCCGACACCGCCGCCTTGAATCAGATGATCCAACTCATCGCGACGCGGTCCGGCAAAACGGTACAGCCTGCCCGGTTGGCCTACGCAGAGCTGAATCACCTCGTGATCGCGGAAGAGCGGCGCCCAAAAGGCGTCCAACTCTGACGTGGGGGTGCGGCGATTGAGCCAAAGCGTTACTGCTACTGCAGCGATCAAAACGGCTGCCGCAGCGGCTGTCAGCCAGAGGGTGCGATGAGGTTGAGGTCGGGTGATCACCGGGGCGGGCGTATCCGGTGCGGCAGCCGCATCGACACCATTCGGAAAAACCGGGACATAGGTCCCGAGCGGCAGCTCGATCCGCAACTCGCTGTGGTGCTCAGGCTCCAGGTAATACTGCGCCAGGCGTTTCCGCACCTCTACGGCGGCATTACGGACCACGGCGTCCTGCGCGGTGTCGTAGGCCGCGTCGCGTCCGAACACGCCAACACCGATGTTGCGTTCTTTCAGCGTGTCGTGGCGACCCTCTACAACGGCATCCACGACGAAACGCAGCAGGGACTGGCTCCGCCTACTGTTCCGAAAATGGACGCTCTCGAGGATTCTAGTGAGCTGCGAGCGTATTGCGTCGGAGTTTAACGTCAGTGGAATTATAGCATTCGCACACGTACCGTACCTGTCGCGTACTGTACCCCACCTAGACGGGAACTAGCCTCAAGGCCTAATGTAGCTGGCAAAGACAAGGGAGTTGTGAAGTTTGGGGTTTCGAGTGTTCGTTGTATGTCTGCTCGTGCAGGCGGCAATCGCCGCGCCGGGACGGACCGTTTCCAGAGTCTGGGTTGCCGATAAGGGCGACGGGACTTACCGGAACCCGATCCTCCACGCCGACTACTCCGACCCGGACGTGATCCGGGTGGGCGACGACTTCTACCTCACTGCGTCCAGCTTCAATGCCGTGCCGGGTTTGCCTATCCTGCATTCCAAGGACTTGGTGAACTGGGAACTCATCGGGCACGTTTTCGCGGCTCAGCCTCCCCAGGATGTCTTCGCCAAGGTGCAGCACGGCAACGGGGCTTGGGCGCCCGCTATTCGCTATCACGCGGGCGAATTCTACATTTTTTATCCCGACCCGGACTACGGCATCCACATGGTGAAATCCAAGCGGGCCGAAGGACCGTGGTCGGAGCCCCTGCTCGTCAAGCGCGCCAAGGGCTGGATCGATCCTTGTCCACTGTGGGACGACGATGGGCAGGCGTACCTCGTGAACGCGCTGGCTGCCAGCCGGGCGGGACTGAAGAGCGTGCTGATTGTCAGCCGGTTAAGTTCCGACGGCACGCACGTCCTCGATGACGGCGCGATCGTATTCGACGGCCATGCCGAGGATCCGACTGTCGAAGGCCCGAAATTGTACAAAAGGAACGGCTACTACTACATATTCGCTCCGGCAGGCGGTGTTGCACCCGGATGGCAACTGGCGCTGAGGGCGCGATCCATTTACGGTCCGTACGAACGGCGCGTGGTCTTGAGCCAGGGCAAATCGCCAGTGAATGGGCCGCATCAGGGAGGCTGGGTCGATACGCCGAAAGGGGAGTTCTGGTTCCTGCACTTCCAGGATGCGGGTGCGTATGGGCGGATTTTGCACCTCGAACCCATGCAATGGGTGGACGATTGGCCGGTAATCGGCGATAACGGAACGCCGGTGGCCGGGTACCGCAAGCCGGATGTCGGCGTGCCCTACCCGATCGCTACGCCGCCGGATTCCGACGAATTCAACGGTCCGCAAATCGGACTGCAGTGGCAATGGCAGGCCAATCCACAGGCGAATTGGGCGTTCCCGTCGCCGGCGCTGGGCGTCCTTCGGCTGGTATGTGCGGCATTGCCTGACGGATTTCGGAATTTCTGGGATCTGCCCAATCTTTTATTACAAAAGTTTCCTGCTCCCAAGTTCACTGCAACAGCTAAAGTAACCTTTATGGCGGCGGCGGATGGCGATGAGACCGGCCTGATCGTCATGGGGTCGGACTACGCACGCCTGGCGGTGCAGAAGAAGGGCGACGCCTTGGTAGTGGTGCAAGCGGTGGGAAAGGACGCTGCGCGTGGCGCTCCAGAAAAGAGCATCGCGACAGTTTCCGCGGGCTCCCCGACGGTGTATCTGCGAGTGGCGGTCGCCGAGGGGGCAAAGTGCAGTTTCAGTTTTAGCAAGGATGGCTCGACATTCGAAACCATCGGTGAGCCGTTCGTTGCCAAATCAGGTCGTTGGATCGGAGCCAAGGTCGGCTTGTTCGCCATCCGCGGCGCGCAGTCGCGCGAGAGCGGATATGCGGACTACGACTGGTTCCATGTGGAGTGATGAGGATGAATTCCATGTCGAAGACGCTTCGGGCGGTCAGTTGCGCCTTTCTGTTATTGCTCCTGTTGGCTGCTGTATCGGCCGCTCAGGAATTCCGCGGGGCTATCAGCGGAGTTGTTACGGACGCCAGCGGGTCGATTATCCCAGGCGCCAAAGTCCTGGTTACTGAAACCAAGACCGGAACCAAGGTGGAGACGAGCACCGACAGCGCGGGCCACTACAACGCTCCGTTCCTGTTGCCGGGGGATTATGACATCACGGTGAAGATGGATGGGTTCAAGGAGTTCGTGCGCAAGGGCTTGCACTTGGGAGCCGGAGAGACCCCGGTGGTCGATGCGCGGCTCGAAGTGGGCACGGCGCAAGCCACGGTCGAAGTGAGCGCCGCAGCGCCGCTAATCAATAGCGAGAACGCGTCTATCGGATCGGCAATCAGCACCAAGGAAATCGAAGACCTGCCGAGCAATGGCGGTACGCCGATGATGATGGCTCAGTTCGCGATGGGCGTGACTCCGATGAGCCAGCCGTCTCAGGTGCTGCCATTCGCATCTGGCGGAGGGGCGTCGTGGAGTATCGCCGGATCGCCCAATCAGACCAATGAGCTGCTGGTGGACGGCGTGCCCAACGCTACTTGGGACGGCCGCCAGGCGTACAGCCCCCCGCAGGACGCAGTGCAGGAAGTCCGAGTCAAAGCGTTCGACAGCGACGCCAGCTATGGCCACACTGGCGGCGGAACCGCGAACCAGATCCTGAGGAGCGGTACCAACCAGCTTACGGGGTCCGCGATGTGGAAGAACCAGCCAAACAACCTGGTGGCTAACGATTTCTTCCGAAACAAGACGGGCCTGCCGGTCCAGACCACGCATCTCAACCAGTACAGCATCGTGGCGGGTGGACCTGTGATCGTGCCCAAGGTGATGGATGGGCGGAACAGGGTGTTCTGGATGTTTGCCTTCGAGGGCATCAAGGACTCGCAGCCGACCACGACCTTTATGACCGTGCCGACCGACGCCGAGCGGACCGGGGATTTCTCCGCGCTCCTGACCGTGAAGAATCCGGGGCCGACGGTCCTGTACAACCCTTACAGCGCCGTACAGAACGGGACCACGATCACAAGGCAGCCGTATCCCAACAATATAGTTCCCGCCGATCAGATCAGCGCGATCGCCAAGCATTACCTGAGCCTCTTCCCCGAGCCCAATGTGACGGCGGGCGTACGCGAAGATGGGCAGAATAACTTCGGGAGCAACGCGCCTTCCGCGGACGGCTATACAAACGAGCTCGGGCGGCTGGATTTCAACGTTACCGAGAGCCAGCGCACATATTTCAATGTGCGCCATACCGATTATTATCAGACCAAGAGCGACTACTTCCACAACTTATCGACGGGCAGCAATCTGAGCCGCAGCAACTGGGGCGGCACTCTGGACCACGTCTGGGTGATGAACCCGAAAAACGTGGTGAACGTCCGGCTCAACTTCACGCGCATGTTCGAGGACCACTCCTCGCCCAGCGCCGGATTCGATCCGACGACGTACGGTTTCCCTTCATACCTGGGCGGCAGCTCGCAGTACTCGCAGCTTCCAACCATGACGTTCGCCACGACGCAAACCAACATTCAGACCATGGGTTTCGGCAGCAACGCGAATATTCTGCCGTCTCAGTCGCTGCAGTTGTACGGCAGCCTGGCGATGCTGCGCGGGTCACACAACATCCACGTCGGCGGCGACCTGCGGCAATACCGGTTGAATTACCGCGCCTATGGAAATTCTGCAGGCACTTTCTCCTTCAACGGTAATTCATGGGTGCGGCAGGCGAGCAACTCCTCGTCGACCGTATCGATGGGGCAGGATTTCTCCGAATTTCTGCTGGGCTTGCCCGTAAGCGGGTCGTACGACCTGAATGCTTCAGCGATGTACTACGCATATTATGGCGCCGCGTTCGTGCATGACGACTGGCGTTTGTCGCGCACATTGACGGTGAACCTGGGGCTGCGCTTCGATCACGATTTTCCATATCACGAAAAGTGGGGACGCACGGTGAACGGGTTTGCGTTCAACACTCCAAGTCCGCTGGCGACGGCGGCTCAGGCCGCGTATGCGAAGTCGCCGAGTGCGCTGCTGCCTGCGTCGCAGTTCCTCGTTAACGGCGGCCTGACGTTCGCCAGCCCGCAAGACAGCGCCATTTACGAGAACACCTCGCATTTGCTAAGCCCGCGCATCGGACTGGCGTGGACCCCCGAAAGGTTCCAGAACAAGCTGGCTATCCGGGCGGGGTTCGCCATGTTCGTTCAGCCGATTGCGATTTCGACGCTGCAAGTGAGCGGCGCCTATTCCACCAATCCGCTCAGCCTGCAACCCGGTTTTAGCCAAAGCACCACGATGGTGGTGACGAATAATAACTTCCTCACACCCGCCAATACGCTGACCGACCCGTTCCCGGGCGCCGCCTTTACCCAGCCGGCAGGAGCTTCCGCCGGCCTGCTCACCAATGCGGGCCAGGCGGTGAACTTCATGAACCCGGAGATGAAAAGTCCGTATTCGGTGCGGTGGAATCTGAGCTTACAATATCAGCTCACTAATAACCTGGTGACCGAAATCGCCTACATCGGCAATCACAGCGTCCACCTGCCAGTGACTTACACCCAGTTCAATGGGATTCCGGCGCAGTTCCTGAGCACTTTGCCGGTCCGCGATCAAAATGTGATCAACCAGTTGTCGGCGACAACCCCGAATCCATTTTTGGGATTACCGACCAGCACGGGTACGGCTACCACGATCAGTGCGGCGCAGCTCCTCGCGCCCTATCCGCAATTCCCGCAAGGCCAGTCGTCGCCGGGTAGTTCGGGCGTGGTGATGAACGATAACAGCGTCGGCAGCTCTTATTACCACAGCTTCAATTTCCGGGCGCAGCAAAGGATGGCCCATGGAGTGACTCTGCTCGGCACGTTCATGTGGTCGAAGATGATTGATCAAACCACCTGGTTGAACGCAACAGACCTGGTTCCCGAACATCGCATTTCGCCGTTCTTCCGGCCGTTACGGTTCTCGTTGGCGTCTACTTATGAACTACCCGTTGGGCGCGGTCGGGCTCTGAATGTGCAGAACCGGCTGCTGAACGCCGTGGTCGGCGGTTGGCTGGTCGCGGGGACCTATACGTTCCAGTTGGGCGGGCCTTTGACGTGGCTCAACGGCAGCACTAACAATCCGGGCGACTACGTTTATCTCGGCGGCGATTTCAACTCGCAGCCGCGCAATGTGGACGGTAATGCGTTCGATACTTCGCGTATTATCAACGCGACGGCGCAGCAGTTCCAATATCATATCCGCACGTTCGCTTCGACCTATGGCGACATCCGCTCCGACGGTATCAACGAGATCGGCGGCTCGATGCAGAAGAGGTTCTACATCGGCGAGCGGCGCATGTTCCAAATCCGCTTCGAAGGATTCAACCTGCTGAATCATCCGGTGTTCGCCGCCGCGAACACCACGGTGAGCAGTTCGGCGTTCGGGACGATTACGGCGATGGCGAACAAATCTCGGTCGATGCAGGTGGTGGCGCGGCTGGTGTTCTGATTTTTGTTGGAACCCGGCCGGCATGTTGGACGGGCGCCGGCCGGGTTCGCAGAACCGCTGGGCAACGCGTGCGCGGAGCCACGTCGGGACGACTTCCAAAGACCTACAGGGAATTGCCGATTTAGCCGATAAGTGTTCCGGAGGGCTGGAAAGCCCGCTTCAGAATCGCTCTTGCCGGAACCCGGTCTAGTCGCGAAGGGCACGGCGAGCGACACAGAGTCGCCATGCCATCAGCCAGTATCAGCCGTAATGTACGACGGCGGTGTCTACCGCTCGTGATTCTTGCCTGCCTCTCCGTTGCGAGCGCGAAGGCACAGGGGGGAGGCATCGCCATGTACGAAGTGGCGACTCCCAATGCCGGGGAAGCTTATGCAGGCCAGGCAGCGATTGCCGACGATGCTTCCACCGCCTTCCTGAATCCGGCTGGCATGACGCGGCTATCCGGCCGGCACATGCTGTTCGGCGGCCAACTCGCGCTCCTGTCGATGAATTTCCACCCCTCGGGATCGAACCCTGAGATAGACAACGCCGGCCGGACCCTGGTCATGCCGGGCGCCTACCTGGTCCAGGGCGTGGGCTCGAGACTGCGCTTCGGCTTCAGTCTCAATGTGCCATTCGGGTCGGCGCTCGACTACCCGCCGGGTTGGGAGGGTCGGTACTTCATCAACCATATCCAGTTGGAAGTTGTCGAAGCTCGTCCTTCCGTCGCACTGCGGATCAACCGCCTACTCTCAATCGGAGGCGGCGTTTCGATCGAGCGTGCAGGGGTCGATAAGGGATTCGATGTCAGGAACGTTTTCGATCCCGGTTTCGCGGACGGCGCTATCACAGCCGATTTGCATGGCTCGGCCGTCGGCGGCGCTGCCGGAATCCTGGTTGAGCCTCGCGAGGGGACCCGGTTCGGCGTGACTTATCGCTCGGGAACGGATTTCGAACTGAGAGGAAAAACAGCGGCGGTCAATATCGGGCCCAACCTGGCAGCCGTGCTGGCGCCCACGCTCGTGGAGCCCACTCCGTTGCATCTGCCCGCTGGTGCGAATGTAAGCGTGCTGCACTCGCTTACGACCGCGGTTACGATTTTGGCCGATGCCGGGTGGACGAACTGGCGCCATTTCGGCGAACGCACGGTGCGGCTTCCGGATGGTAGCGCGGAGGTAACCGACTGGAATTGGAGAGACACCTGGCGCGCCGGGGTTGGGCTGCGATACCGGTTTTCCGAAAGATTGGAGTTGCAGGCAGGGACATCCTATGACAGCTCGCCGGTTTCCGCCTGGAATCGCACGCCGGAAGTGCCGGCCGATCGCCAGGTTCGAATCGCGGCGGGCGTGCGATATGCAATCCGACCGTCGGCGCTTGTAGGCCTCACTTATAGTTATCTGAACCTGGGAAAAGCGGCAATTCGCGGTCTTGAAGATCCGTTGGCCGGGGGCCTCTCGGGCAGATATTCGTCAGCGCGCTTACCATTTCTGTCGCTCACGTTGACGTTGTCGCCACGGGAATGATTATGGCCATGGAAGCGCCGCCGGACAAATCGGCAGGGCAGGCCAAAACTGGAGGAATGCGCCTCGGACAATGGACCACCTGGTCAAGGCGCCTGTTGAATGCCGGTTGGCGCCGAATTGATCTCGACGGTATTCCAAGTTACTCCAAGCGACACGGACGGCGGCTAACCGCTCTGCTGCTAGTCTCCTGCGCCCTGC
>Ga0335080_10006722_pt1 | contig 11897 bp, 6 predicted proteins | sample Lox_Sample_34_FD_206720 | JGI IMG/M metagenome (GOLD analysis project Ga0335080, IMG submission 206720) | Soil microbial communities from Loxahatchee National Wildlife Refuge, Florida, United States - Lox_Sample_3.4 | ecosystem: Environmental > Terrestrial > Soil > Wetlands | place: USA: Florida...
CGACGCCTTCGACGCCAGTTCTCTGACAGATGCCCTGATCACCGAGCTGTACTGGAAGGTCTTCGGGTTCACATTGGTGCCCGGGCACAGCTACGCGCACGCCCGGGTCCGCGACAATCCGGTCGGCCAGCAGATCAGCATCAACAGTTACGCCGATCCGGTCTCCTTCGTCATCAACGCCATTTTGACTATCGGGGAGTTCGCCTCAGGCCGAGATTCTCTTCTTCGCCCTGGGTAAAGCCTTCCAGCTGGCCGACCCGGCAACAAGGCAGCAACTGGAACTGAAAGTGCTCAAGGCGATCAGCAACCCGAAGAATCTGCTCAGCACCGCCGAAGGCGTTGACGCCATGACCGCGGAGATCGCCGGCAAGGACTATCTCCGATCCAGGCTGATCCTTACTCAAGCGCGTGACCCGCGCTTCGGCAATCCATTCGCCGGGATGGACTGGTCGTCCTTCCTGCGGCCGGTCCTCGGCTGCCTGCCACCCACCGGCGCGAGCTGGGATCACGTCGTCGTAGACACCAGCCGCTATGTGGACGTGACAGGCGACGGCGTGCCTGATGAACTGCTGCTTACCGCCTGCCCCACCTCGACGTCCTGTAGCGACCTTGAACCTGATCACTAGTTCGGCGGGGCGGGGATCCGCTGCCGCTCGCCGACAGCGGCCCTAGCCAACCCCTCCAGAACCGCTGCTCAGCGCAGCCGGAATGCGGGATCATGGAGGCTCAGGCACGGGCGGGCCCCGGAGAAGCCGGACGGCCGCAGCGCCGACTCGCGGATTGTAAGGTGACCTGTCGCGGGATCCGGTCAAACCTTCCGGGTCGGCAGCCCTCGGTGAATGGCTGACGATCCACCGCGCGGAAGCGAGTTGAGATGAGCGATATTGACCTTCGGTCCGACACGGTGACGCTCCCCACCGCGGACATGCTCCGGGCCATGACCAGTGCGCCGCTCGGCGACGACGTCTTCGGTGACGACCCCACCGTCAACCGGCTGGAGGAGACGGCAGCCGAGCGGATGGGCAAGGAGGCCGCCCTCTTCGTAGCCAGCGGAACCATGGGCAATCTGCTCGGCCTGCTGGTCAGCGCCCGTCCCGGGCAAGAGGTCATCGCGGATGCTGACTCCCACTTGTTCCTGAACGAGGCGGCAGGAGCCGCGATGGTCGGGGGTATCCAGATCCGGCAAGTGCGGACGGAGCGGGGCGTACTCAGCCCGGCGCAGGTCCTGGCCGCGCTCCGCCCCACCGACGATGATCACCAGCCGCTGTCAGCTGCCGTCATGATCGAGAACACGCACAACTGGCATGGCGGAGTGGCCTGGTCCCTGCAGGATCTACAGCGTCTGTCCGAAACTGCCCGCTCCAACGGCCTAGCCGTGCACATAGACGGCGCCCGGATCTTTAATGCAGCTATCGCCACCGGGGCGGATGTCCGGGCCATCGCCCAGTACAGCGACACGGTCTCCTTCTGCCTGTCCAAGGGGCTCTGCTGCCCGGTCGGCAGCATATTGTGCGGACCAGCTGAGACGATCAGGCAAGCCAGACGCTGGCGGAAGATGCTGGGCGGGGGTATGCGGCAAGCCGGAGTGCTAGCCGCTGCGGGCCTGGTGGCCTTGGAGACGATGGCGGGCCGGCTAGCCGATGATCACCAGAACGCGCGTTCACTGGCCGAGGGCCTGGCCGAGGTGGCCGGGATTGACTGCGACCTCAGCAGGGTCCAGACGAACATCGTGTACTTCAAGCTGAAGAACATGGACGCAGCCCGGTTCCTGGCCGCGTGCTGCGAGCAGGGATTGCTCGGCGGAGCATACGGCACGGACCTGGTCCGATTCGTGACCCACCATGGCATCAGCCCCGCGGATATCCAGCGGGCACTGGCCATCTGCCGCGAAGCCCTCCGCGGCTAATTGTATTGCGCGCGGCCCGACCGCATTCCGCGCCGGCGGAGGCGACATCGAGCTCAGCCCCGCGGAAAGATGGTCCTCCCGCCGCACACCGGACACGCGGCAACGGTCAGTGCGAAGGGCATGCGCTGCATCCAAGCGCCCCGCCAGCCAGGCTTGAGCCCAGCCGACAGATCCGCCACGCGGCGGACGTTGGGCCGGAATGCCGTTTCGTCCGTGTTACCGGCGTGTTAGGCGCCATCCGCACCCGGACTTGTGTTGCCTTTGTGTTGGCGTGAAGGCCCTGGACAGTCAGGGATATCTGGCCCGCAGCCGACTCGCGCCAAAGAGCTCCGCAGGGCGCCCGGCGGACCGAGCATCCGGCCTGCCGCCAGGAACGCGCCGGTCCCGGCCGGATGGCTGTGCGCCGGCCCGGCCCTCCATCACCGCAGCGCCCTGGAACGGCGGCCCAGCGCCGATAGGACTACGCACAGCAACGAGAAACGCCTGCTCAGCAGCTCAATATTGCGCGGAACGCTTAATATGTGCCCACTCGCGCTGGGCTGTTTCTGAGGTGCTGGGCACGCAGATCATCCAGTTCGGAACGGACGTGTCGGCGAGCCGATCCGATCTGTAAAGGCGCGAATCCACGGCTTCGCTGCCCGGGATTCCCGGCCTTACGGTTCGGATTGCCCGAGGGGTGGCGGGGCGAGGCGGTGGATGGTTGCGGCGGCCTCGAGCCTGTTGGGCGCCCCGAGCTTGCGCAGGATGTGTGAGACGTGGACGCTGACGGTCTTGGCGCTGATAACGAGCGTCGCGGCGATCTCGCGGTTGGTGTAGCCGCGGGCGACGAGGTTCAGGATCTCAGTCTCGCGTGGCGTCAGGCCGAGGATCTCCTCTGGGCCCTGGTTTGCCGTGGAGAACGTGGCTTGCGGGGGCGTGAGCTCGAGCCGCGCGCGCTGGGCGAGCAGCTCAAGCTCCCGCAGCAGCGGCTTGGCTCCGATCCGGGCCGCGGCGGCGTGCGCCTCCCGCAACGGCACGGCCGCCTCGGCGCGGGACGCGCCGGCCGCGACGAGCGCCTCGGCCTGGCGCCAGCGGCAGTACGCCACCAGGGGCGGCCGCTCGAGCCGCTGCCAGCTGTCTGCCGCCTCCGACCACGACTCGGGCAGCGCGACGCCGCGGGCCCGCGCGTACTCAGCCTCGGCTAGGGCGAGCCATCCCCCGACGTTCGGCATGACCGCCGCGGTCTCCGCCGCCGCGCCGCGAGCGACGGTGATGAGCTTGTGCGCCCGGGTGAGCCAGTTGCGGACGGCGTCGGTGTCCCGGCGGGCACGTGCGAGCGCCGCCAGCTCCGCCTGCGCGCGTAGCCCTGTGGCGCACATCTGGACCCGGGCCGGCGCGGCCTCGCGTCGGCCCGCCTGCGCCAGGCCGTCCTGGACGGCTGCGTCCGCGTCGGTCCAGCGGCGCTCCCAGAGGGCCAGCTCTGCCAGGTAGCCGTCGTAGAGGCCGAACGCGTGGTCCTCGCGCCGGGTGGCCCTGGCGGCCTCGAGGTGCGCGCGCGCGGCGTCAAGCTCGCCGCGGCCGATCTCGACCGCGGCGCGGATGGTGAGCAGCCAGTACGGGAAGCTGGAGGTGATGCCGCGGAGCGCGGCGGCGCTGAGCCTGTCGGCCTCGTCCCAGTCACCGATCGCCAGCAGTGCCTCGATCTGGTTCGCGGCCAGCAAGGCGCTGTAGATCCCGTACCGGCGGACCACCTCGAGCCCCGCCTGCCCCAGCCGCGCCGATTCCCGGGGCCGCCCCAGCCGTGTCAGTAGATCAGTGAGATTGACGTACGCGCGTTCCAGGCCGAGATGATCGCCGGTCTCCTCGGCGAGCCGCACGGCGCGGCGAACACGGGCGACACCCTCGTCAACGTGGCTGAGGCAGGCCAGATCCATGCCGAGCACGGTTAGCGCCCGGATCTCTGCCTCGGCTGCGCCGAGCTTCCGGGCCAGGGCGAGCGCCTGCTCGGCTACCGGCAACGACTCCGCATGGCGCCAGGCGACCATCAACCCGCCCGCGAGTGACCCCAGCGCGTACGCGCGCTCCGGCGAGGCCGGCTCAGCTGGCACGATCTCGACCGCCCGCTCGAGCGCGGCCAGTGCAGCGTCGTTGCTCCCGATCTCGTACAGATACTCACCCAGACTCACCTGAAGGAGCGCCGCGCGCTGCGGGTCATCCGCGCCGGCCAGCTCGATCGCCCGCTGTCCGAGCTCGACCGCGCGCGGCGCGGCGCCGACATGGCTGGCGAGCTCGGCTGTCCAGGCGCACAGCCCGGGAAGGTCAAGCCCGGTGAGCCCGGCCGCGTCCGGCACCCGGTGCCAGAGCGCGAGCGCCCGCTCCAGGTGCGCGTGAGCTTCTGCGAGGCCGAAGACCGCCTCGGCCTGGCGTGCGGCTTCGACCGACGCTGCCAGCGCCTGCGCCGGGCGGCCAGCCGCCGCCCAGTGCGGTGCCAGTTCCGCCGCTCCCGCCGCCCCGATGCGCGCCAGCTCCCCGGCCAGGCGCGCGTGCAGCTCCTCACGCTCCCCCGGGAGGATGGTCGCGTAGATCGCCTCCGCCAGCAGCGCATGCCGGAACCGGAAGCTCCCCGTCTCCGGCACGGCGACCAGGACGCCGCCCTCGGTGGCCGCGCGCAGTGAGTCGCGCAGGGCGGCGCCGGCCAGGTCCGCGGCGGCGTGGAGCAGCGGGTACCCGACTTCGCGCCCGGCCGCCGCGGCCAGGCGCAGAACCCCCTGCGCCTGTTGGTCGAGGCGGGCGACACGCTGCAGCAGCAGGTCGCGCAGTCCCTGCGGGAGTTCCGCGCTGCGCTCGCCGGACGCGGCGAGAAGCTCTTCGGCGAAGAACGGATTGCCCTCGCAGCGGGCGGCGATCGCGTCCGTCAGCGCCGCAGGCAGGGAATGGCCGGCGTGAGCCGCGAGCAGCGCCGTCAGCTCGCCGCGCTCAAGCGGCCCGAGCTGGAGCACCAGCGCAGAGCCGCAGCGCCGGACCCCATCGGCAAGCCTCCGCATCCGCCCGGCCGACCACGGCTCGTCCGCGCGGTAGGTCACCAGCAGCACAATCGGCCGGCTGTCGAGGTTGTGCGCCAAAAAGACGACCAGATCGAGCGTCGAGGCATCGGCCCAGTGCAGATCCTCCAGCACGAGCAGCACGGGTGCCGAAGCGGCGCACTTGCTGAGCAGCGCCAGCGTGTTATCGAAGACGCGGACCTGCGAGCCGGGCGCCTGCCGGCCGGCCTGCCAAGGCTGCCCAAGCGGACGCAACGCCTCGGCGAACGGCTGGTACGGCAGCTCGGTACCGACGAGATCGATCGACCGGCCCAGCAGAACCCCGAACCCTGCGCGGCGGGCACGTCCTGCGAGCTCGGCGGCAAGCCGGGTCTTGCCGATGCCCGCTTGTCCCGCGACCAGGACGGTCGCCCCCGTCCCCGCCCGCGCCGCGTCGAGCGCGTGCTCAAGCTCCCCGAGCTCACGTGCGCGCCCGACGAACACCCCGCTGGTGCCAGCCCTCATCCCGGTCAGTATCGCGTACCAACCCCGCGGCCGAAAGGGCCGCTCATAAGCACCCAGGGCACCGAAGATACGCAAGCCGAGGGCCAGACATAAGGCCCTGTTCCCGATGCGCTCCCCGCCACCCGGCAGCCACGATCGAGTCGTCCAACTAGCGTGAGGAGGCCGCAGATGACGACGATCGCACAAGACGAGCAGAAGCCGGCCGGGCGGATGAAAGTTCACGTGGTCCCCGGCGGCCGCGGCCTGCGGCTGCACGTACGGGAGTGGGGCAACGCGGACGGGCCGCCGATCCTGTTCATTCACGGCTGGTCGCAGAACCACCTGTGCTGGGCCAGGCAGTACGACAGCGCGCTCGCCGCCGAGTTCCGGCTCGTCGCCTACGACCTGCGCGGCCACGGGATGTCCGAGGCCCCGCTCGAGCCCGGGCACTACACCGACGGCAAAGCCTGGGCCGATGACCTGGCAGCGATCATGGACCAGCTGCGGCTCGACCGGCCGGTGCTCGTCGGCTGGTCCTACGGCGCGTTCGTCATCTGCGACTTCGCACGCGCCTACGGCCAGGACCAGATCGCCGCGATCAACTTCGTCGAGGGCGCGGTCAAGCTGGGCGAGACGGCCTTCGGCACCCTCATCGGCCCCGGCTTCCTCGACCACTTCGCCGCAGCTACCGCCGACGACCTGCCCACCAGCATCGCGGCCATGCGCTCCTTCGTGCGGGCCTGCATCATCAAACCAGTGCCGAGTGACGACCTGGAGACGGCGGTGTGCTGGAACGTCGTCGTGCCCGCCGCGATCCGCGCCCACCTCGCCGCCCGCCAGATCGACTGTGATGACGTGCTCGGCGCTCTCCAGGTGCCGGTGCTGGTCACCCAGGGCCGGGCCGACACGGTGGTCCTGCCCGCGATGGCCGAGCACGTGCTCGCCGCCTGCCCCACCGCTAAGGCGTCCTGGTACGAGGGCGTCGGTCACATCCCGCACCTGGAGGAACCCGAACGCTTCAACCGCGAGCTGGCCGAGCTGACCTGGCAAGCCCGCACCTGATCAGCCGGCGCGGGCCAGCGCGCTGAGCCCCTCGGCTGCACTGATCGCCGTCCCGGAGGCGTCGAGGACTACGCCACGGCATCACTACCGCGTCCACCGGCGACCAGCGCCACCAGATCAGTCAGCGCTACGGCATCCGCATGGTCCTGGATGAGCCGACGAAACCAGCCGATGCCCGCCGGCTGATCCCGCCACAGAACGATCCTTCGGTACGCCGTCACCAACCCGCCTGCCGGCCACGTCCGGCGTGCATAACGTCGGAACTCCTCTGATCCTCCCTGGCGGTTACACGTGTGCGTACTCGACGCAGACCAATTACGCTTCGTGACCTGCTGGAACCGCTTGCTGCGGACCCGTGCGGGCAGCTGCCAGAACACGGTCCTGATGCCGGGCGCAGGTCCGGGCATCCTCAAGACATGGAAACCGGAGGGCGCCCGGACTACGGCGTGTGCGCCGCCGTGGACGTGCACTACCTGAGGGCCGGCGGTGCCCGGGCGGCAGCCGTGCCGGCCGCCGATGCCGCCTTCGCGCACGTGCTGGCCGAGCGCACCGCGGTGGTCCCTCAGGTATCGTCCTGCCGGCCGGGCGAGTTCTACCTGCGCGAACTGCCGCCGCTGCGCGCGGTCCTGGAGGATCTGCGCGGGCTGGGCCTGCTGGTGGCCGGTGGCTACGCCGATCTGGACCCCGGCGGCCGGCCCGGCCTGGGCGCGCACGCGCACGCCGAGTCCGGCATCCCGGTGATCGGGGTGGCCAGATCCAGGTTCCGCGCCGCTACCCACGCGGTGCCGGTCGTGCGCGGATCCTCCGGACGCCCGTTGTTCGTGACCGCGGCCGGGATGCCCAGCGCTGAGGCGGCGGACCTGGTCCGGCGCATGGCCGGCCGGTACCGGCTGCCCGACGCACTGCGCCTCGCCGGTACCCTCGCGCGGGCAGGTCCATCCGCAGCCACAATGACCGGCCGCCAGCCCGACTGACCTACGCAGACGCGCGAAACGCGGCATGTGCGGACGTTCAGCCCGGCGGTGCCGCTGCATAAAATACGGTCGGCCTTGCTCAGGTTGGGCAACAACCAAGGCCGGCCCGGCGGCCAACTGTGCGAATGTGTCGGTAGAACCGCGCGCGTGCCCGTCGATCGGATCGCCCTTGGTAGCCGTCGCCAGCGATGTTCTGCAAGCGCGTTCGGAGCGCCGGGAACGGCCCAGCTGTGGTGTTCTGGAGCTTTCTAACCGCGTGCCTATTGAGGCGCTATCGCTGCGCCGGCGCAATCGGTCGAGGCATCAGAGCGCGGACGGGGCTGGGGCCGGAAGCGGCCCGCAGCGTACGTTGGCATGCTGGCTGAAGGTGTCGAGGGTTTGCCGGTGATGCGGGCGATCGCGCTTGTGGGTGCGCATGAACCGGACCCGGCCTGGGATCTGGCGCGGCAGTGGATACCACTGGTCGAAGTCGAGCTTGAAGGTCTGGAAGGCACGCATCGGCACCCGTTCCAGCACGATGCTGAGGTTGTGCTGGATGAGCGCGGACCAGACGGCCAAGATAGCCTCAGGAGCGTTTCGGGCAAGACCGTTCAGGTCCAGCTCGTATAGAGGAGCGTCGGCGAGCTTGTCCAAGAAGAACAAGTGCGACAGGAAGTACGCAGAGAACGCGCTGTTGCCGAACGCTGTCGATGTCGAGTTGATTGACATCGCCTTGCCTGACGGTGACACGTAAGGGACGTGCTCCTCATCGCGGGGTTTGAGGTGGCCGGTGCAGTTGATGACCCAGCTGCCGGACGGGATCGGATGCCGGGCGCCCGATCGCAACACCATGACCGGGCCTGAACCATCATCGACGACGTCGGCGAGATGGTCACGTATCACCTCGCTCACACCGGTAGCGACCGTCGCGGTCTCGTCCTGGGATAGGAATGCGAACAGCAGGTGAGAAGGCGGCGGATCCTCCAAGGACGAGGTGCCGCACCACGTCCGGCACCACTGGCTCACCTCCGCGGCATTCGTGCCGTCGAACCGCTTGGCCACGCCCGCGAAGATCGAGCTGTAGCGCACACCACCGGTCCAGCGCTTCAGGCCCGTGGGAGTGATGAGGTCGCGGTTGAAGAAGTAGGTGCCCGTGCCGGTCACCATGCCGATCCGGCGCGCTGGGTTGGCCCGCACCAAGGCGACGATGGTGTCCATGGACGTCTTGCCGCTGCCGATGACCCACACCGGCTCGGTGTGGTCGTTGCTCAGCAGGCCAGAATTCCCCAGTTCATTCGGAGCGATCGAGTGGACGTCCCGGCTTGCCAGAGCAAGCGGCCAGTTGGGCTCCACATCGAAGCCCTTCGCGTCGATGAACCGTCCGGCCCTGAAGGTGCGGGCCTCGCCGTCGGGACCGCGCGCCGTCACCACGATGGAGTTTCCGTCCTCATCGTGGTCTAGGTACTCCCAGCCCCACCGGGCATCCACAGCGAACCGCTTTGAGATCACGTCAAAGCAGTGCCGCAAGTGGGCCGCCACCTCATCGCGTGACGCCAGATAGGACCGCTCCCGCCCCAGCGTCCAGGGGATGTTGCCAGCGGTGAACAGCCGATACGGCTGGTGCAGGCGCACATAGGAGTAGGCGTCGTTCCACATGCCGCCAGCTTGCTGGTGCTTGTCCAACACCAGTACCCGCGCCGAAACTGGCAGGTATTGGCTCGCCACGAAGGCGGCGTTCAGGCCGGCGTAGCCGGCACCGACGATGCACAGGTCATAGCAGCCGACGTCGGGCCTCAGCGATTCGGACATATTCCCCACCCGCCTGGGCAGCCGCGACGCCCAATGCCGGGAGTCCCGTTCGTACCCGCGCCACAATTGAAGGACAATGGTAACTAGCGCTTGACTCCTTGGCAATCCTCTTCGGCCTGCAACCCTCAGGCCGCCCGCTTCGCGCCAGGATGCCCATAACGTTCGAGACCGATCCGTGGGCCTTACCCAGACACCGGTACGCGGGCGCACTCGGCGGGCCCGAGTACGAGGTCAGCTACCCCAAGGGCCACCGCACCGGCTACGTCGCCAGGATCATCAGCGGTTTCCCAGCATCCGGTAGTGGCGAGCTCAGTGAGACGGCCTGGTTCAAACTGGGAGAATGCCCGGCTGCAGCTGAGCCGGTTCTCGCGCGCCCTCCTACACGCCACCGGCCACCTGTGATTCATAGCCCGCCGCTCCCCGACCGACTCCCCGCAAAACGGCTCGATAAGCTCCACCGAACGCCCGGACTGCGGCATGAGAGTGCGGCGCCTCGTGACCCGAAGTGAAGGCTGATGAGGCGCCAGTTGTCGGGTGTTACATGGCTGAGTGCCAATCGCCCCATCAGAAATGGGTCGAACGCCTCTACTTGGCTGGTCCGTCGGTGCGCATCCTAACGCCGTTCGCGGAGCCGCGAACGGGCACGATCGTTTTAGCTAGCTTATGCGCTGGCTATTCGAGGGGAGGAGGCAGCGAAATGCTTAAATATGCTTCAGGACTATCCCTCATAACTGGACTTCTATTGATCTTCCTAGCCGTAGACAAGACCGACGCCTTGCGGCTTTTGGAAGAGGTAGATCCTGTCTGGCCATTCCTGCTGGGCATCGTTCTCATAGTGGCATCCAGCTGGGTGCTTTGGCCGAGAAACGACGAATCGGCTCGCGGTGATGGACAGTCCGAATTCAGTAAGCGTGGACTAGGGCGACACGACTATTAGGACCTATGTAATTAATAACCACAGAATACGGAGATGTGGCCGAGTGATCTGTACGTGAGAATGTCGCCACGCCAGCCGATTGGGAATATGCCGGTTGCTTTACCTACGACCTCACATCGGCATGAGTGCGCACTGCACCCCCTCGAGACCCAAGTTGGGGCAGCTTAGCCTTGATCCACCGCGTAAATAGATGCCTATTCGGGCGTATTGACGCGACAGGCGCCCTCTGAGCTGCAACGATGGGAGTTGCTGAAGCTACTGTCGTCGAGCCGGAGAGGAACACCTCGCAAGTGCGATTGTTGCATGAGCTGGCGAAGATCCACGCGACGTTTGATGATTCGCATCTCGTGTCGCAGGCTGGCCTGATCCTCCCTCCATAAAGCTCGAAGCGGGCCTTCTTTACGCAGCCTCCGCCCTGTGGTATGTAGGTGCCAGGGAGTTCAGGCAGCTCCGGTGGGAGGGGCGGGATGCCATGGCGACAACTGACAGCGTTGTGCGGCGAGCTCTTCACCTGGCGCAGGCTGCGCGCCTCATGTATGCGCAGCCGCTGGCTCCCGCAGCCGCGAAGCTCAAGCTCGACCTGATCGAGGTGGTCGAGCCGCAGGGGCAGAACTCCACCAAAGCCGCCGTCCTCGCATCTGCGGACGAGGTGCTCATCGCGTTTCGGGGTACGCCCAAGTTCATCCCGACCGACAGCTTCGAGGCATGGCGGCAGGCCGTCCTAGGTTGGCTCTACAACCTCGAGGTCTTCGACGAGGGCACCGACGCGAGAACGCTCTCGGGTGCCTTCCGCGGACGTATTCACGCCGGCTTCTCGGGACTGCTGAATCACCTCTGGGCGCGCCTGGCTGACGCCGTCAGGTCCGTCGAAACGGGTAGATCACTCTGGTTGACCGGCCACAGTCAGGGCGGCGCGCTGGCCGTGCTCACAGGAGGCCGTCTCGCGGCCGAGGGCCACAAGGTGGAGGGTGTCTACACCTTCGGGTCACCCAGAGTGGGTGATCTCGCCTTCGTCGACGCCTTCAAGGTGCCGGTCCATCGTTTCGAGAACGCCGACGATATGGTGCCGCTGCTGCCGCCTGGTCCCACTGGGCGCAAATTCATTAACTGGATATTTGCGGGACCAGATTCCGAGAACGGCGAGCTGCTCGGCCCCACTGATTTCAAGCACGTCGGGCGACTGCACTTCATCGACTGGGACGGCCAACTCAAGCGCGACGCGAGCGGCATGGATTGGGCTCGTGCAATGCGGTTCGTCAAGGTCGCCAGTAGCAGCGAAATGCGGGCCAAGCTCGCCCGCGACCACGCGATGGACCGGTATGTGACGGCGCTCGTCCGCAACCTCAACCCGGCTCAGTCGGCCGCTTTGAACCGTGAGCACCAAGCCGCCATCCACCGCCTGAACAGCACCATCGAGAGTGCGTGGCGAGAGGCTCTGACCCCGAACGCGCTGCCTGCGATGCAACTCCTCCTCGACAGCCTGGAAGAGCTGGCCGTACACGGCGTAGGCGACGACGCCGTGGCCAATGTCCTGGCTGGTATCGCGCAGACGCAGACGGAGCATCTGGTCGGGCAGCTGCGCTCCGACTGGGACTTCATCCGGTCGGCGGCGCTGTGGACGATCGGGATGCTCGGCGCCCGCAATGTCCAGGCACCCACGGCCGAGCTGCCCGGCATCCAGCTGATTGCCGCCATCCTCAGCCAGTCCGAGCAGTACCCGGCCGACA
>Ga0335080_10006724_pt1 | contig 11895 bp, 10 predicted proteins | sample Lox_Sample_34_FD_206720 | JGI IMG/M metagenome (GOLD analysis project Ga0335080, IMG submission 206720) | Soil microbial communities from Loxahatchee National Wildlife Refuge, Florida, United States - Lox_Sample_3.4 | ecosystem: Environmental > Terrestrial > Soil > Wetlands | place: USA...
AACGTGAACGCGCTGGTCCAGGAAGTGATTCCCCCGAGTCAGTTCACCGGAGCGAACGCCACGGTCCTTGTCGGCGTCCAGACTGGCATGTTGTTAGCTGGCACTTTTGTTGGCTTTATCTACGATCACGTTGGAATCGCCGGAATTCTGTTTATCGACGGCCTCACCTATTTCGTTTCCGCCTACTGTCTGTATTCGCTGCGAACCGGCTACGTCTCTCCGCTGCAACACCGGCAATATCCGCGCCAATTTTCTGAATCCGCGGAAACGACGGCGCGCGCCCTGGAAGGCGGAGAAAATCCGGAAGTCGCGGAGGCCGGATTATCTCTGGAAGTCTACGCCGACATGAAAGAGGGTTGGGCCTACCTGCGTGAGCAGCCCGTGGTCTTGGCGCTGGGAATCACCCACGCCATGCTCATGGCCAGCATCGTCAGTTCGAATGTTGTTGTGGTCGCCCTCGCCGACGAAATCCTCCACTCTGGCGCCCGGGGCTTTGGATTCATTGAGGCAGGGTGGGCCGTTGGCGCGATTCTCGGCGGCATCATCACCAGCCAATTGCCGCAGCGCCTTCGCCTGCCGCTCTACGTCGCAGCCGTAGCCGGACTGGCCCTCGGGCATATCGCTGTTCCCTTCGTGTCGATCCTGCTTGGCGCAACTCTTCTTCAAGGCTGTTTCGGATTCTTTCGAGCGCTGGCCGGCATCGTTGCGCAGTCTTCGCTTATGTCGATCGTTCCAAAACAGTTCATGGGCCGCACGCAATCCGCCTTCGCCATCTTTGCGACTGTGCTGCAATTGGCTATGAGCTTCTCCTTGGGTTGGTTGGCAGACCGTTTCAGTATTGCGGTGGGCTTTTTCCTTTTGGCCGCTATGTATTTTGGCGCGACCTTCACCGCCGGACGCGCGCGCAGACTGCTCCACGCCGCAGCCACCTAGTGTTCGAAACGCAATCTGCGCTCGACGCACCGTACTTTCATTCCTGCTAAATTAATCATTGGCCGGCTCGCGCCGAATTGAGGCTTTATATGGAAATCCTCTCTGTTCAGCCATTCCTGCAATATTTCGGAAATGTGCGGGAGCGCACGATGAAAGTGGCGCGCCGCGTTCCTGCGGACAAGATCGACTGGAGTTACGCACCAGGAAAATTCACCTTGGGCGACCTGCTGCGGCACATCGCCATCGCGGAACGCTACTTGTTTGCCGAAAACATTCGCGGTAATCCTAGTCGCTACACCAGCCACGGTCAAGAGTTCGGCCAGAGCCACCAAGAAATCCTGGCGCTGATGGAGCGCCTCCACGCGGAATCGGTGGAGATCTTTTCGCAGTTAACCGACTCCAGCTTGCAGGAAAAATGCGTAAACGTCGGCGGCACGGAAATCACCCGGTGGAAATGGATGCGGTCCATGGTGGAACACGAAATCCATCACCGGGGACAGCTGTACCTTTACTTGGGCCTGTTAGCAATCGATACCCCGCCCTTGTATGGGCTGACATCCGAAGACGTTCGGGCTCGCGGAAAGGCTTAGGCGGCGCCTACTGGTTCCGGTTTCGCTCCAAGTAGTTCCACGGCTGCCTGATTCAACTTCGCTCGCAGCGCATAACGGTCGCTGGCCCGCGTTACATACCGCACAGAGATCTCCGTTCCACCTATCACCGGCTTCGCGGTGATCGCGGGAGCCGCGGAAAGCCCGCTGAGCTCTCGCGATTTCGTCGAGTTCTTCCACTCCTGCTCGGCCTGCTGCACCGTTTCATGCGTTGCCTCGATCACCTTTTTGTGAATGGCATCGAGCATCGGAAATGGATCCTTGCCAGCCGGCAAAACCACGGACAATTCGTCCCACAGCCATTGCCCCGTCGTCGAGAAGTTGAAGTAGTGCCCCTCAATCGCGAAACTGTTGGTAAACGTTACCCGCCGCCCTGTGGGATGACCGGAATCTGTCCAATTTCCGGTTTCCAGCAACACCGTGTGGAACGGGCTGATTTCCACCACTTCGCCGGTAACTCCGTTGATCTCTACCCAGTCACCCAGGCGCATGCCGTTTTTGCCCATCAAGACAAACCAGCCGATGAAGCCTACGATGAAGTCCTTCAACGCCACGGTCAAGCCAGCTCCCGCAAGTCCCAAAAACGTGCCAAGCTGTCCCGGAGGTCCCAAAATCACCAGCAAGATCAAAAATAACGCCAGTACCTGCAACGAAACGCTGGTCACCGTCCGCAGCGATTCTACCTGGCGACGATCCATATGCAGCCGCTTCAGCAGCGAATCAATCCACGAACTGATGAACAGGGCTACCAACGCAATGCCCAGAATGATCAAAACCCCCTGCAACGCGTGATGCACCACGGTTCGTTGCGAAGCAGCCACGAAGTCGATCCATTGTGCATAAACACTCCCTAGCTGGCGCTTGGCTTCAATTCGTTTGTCATATGCGGATACGGCCTTCTGTTGGTCCGCCAATTCTTCCGTCTTTTTAAGAAGCTCGTTGGCGGGAGTCGGCGCTGCCGAGGGCGAAGAGGTCGCTCCAGAACTGTTCGCTACCGGCCGGTGGGACAACTCCGGAATCTGAGCCTTTGCCGACTGAATTTGCGCGTCCAATGCGTCATGCTTCGCGCTCAACCGGGCTTCAGCTGTTTCCGTCTCAGACTTGGCGCGCCACAACTGCATCTGCTTCTGGTGCAGATTTCTCCATTGCGTCACCCAGTGAATTAGCCCTAGCTGCTCGGGTGGCTCCTGAACCGAAGGTATCGCCGCTTCGGTATTTTTCGAGGTGGCTTCATGCTCCTCCTTCATGGCCCGGAGCCGACCTACTGGGTCGCCACCCGCCTGGTTAAGATCGTGCTTGGCGTCGTCCACCTCGTCTTGGGCTAAATCCAGATCGGCTTCCACCTGGATCAAAGCCGCTTCCACTGTGTCTTGCTTCGATTCAGGCGTTTTTGCCATCTGCTCGGAAAGTTGCTTGGCCCGTTCTTGTGCGGCTTCCAGTGCTTTTTGCGCTTTGTCCAAACGCTTCTTCGCCGCAGTCGCCTCGCCCGAAAGCTGCGGGGGATGTTGCAGGGTTTCACGAATGGCTTCGTCGAACGCGAGGTCCACATCGTAATCGGCCAGGCGCAACGCTTCTTTTGCAAAGGTGCGCCCTTCCGGCGTGGTCGCAAGTTGCGCCATTTCCTGCGCAGTCTTGAGGGGCCGCAGCACTACCAGCGGTTTACCTTGCGGGTGAGCGATTGCAGTTGACGCTGGCGGTTGCCTGGTCGCCCAAATCCCGTAAATGGCAAGACCGACCAGCACCACGATGACCGCCGCTGCTACAAGTCGCGTTCGTTTCATAGGGAAGGTACCACTTCTCATCCTATCGTCAGGAATCGCCGGGGTTCCCATCAATCTCGGCCAAACGTTCGCGAAACGCAAGAACTTCCTGAGCACAATTCAGCGCATGGCGCTTGTCGGTCGGGGGTTACGCGCCTAGCCTAAAGGAAAGGGCGGCCCATGAACGATTCAAGACTTCCAACCATTCTCTACTTCCTGCTGCTCGCGTTCGGTATCGCAGGATCGATTCACGTGTACCCGCAACTTCCCGCTGTGATGGCGTCTCATTTCACAGCCTACGGCCAACCCAACGGCTGGGCCCCCAAGCCGGCGTTCTTTCTGATTATGACCATTGCAGTGGTCGTTACGACCATTCCCACCTTTATCGTCCCGCGCAAAATCTCCTCGCTTTCGGCAGAAAAAATAAATCTTCCCAATAAAGAATATTGGCTTTCACCCGAACATCGGGAAGACACCTGGAGTTTCCTGCGGGTCCAAATGGCATGGTTCGGCTGCGCGCTGCTTTTCATTTTGCTTTATGCCACGTCCCAAGCCATCAATGCGAATCTACCTTCGATTAGGCATTTCAACTGGCGAGGTATGTTGTACGTGCTGGTTGGATTCAGTGGTTTTTGCATCCTCTGGCTGGTGCATTTCCTCCGGCATTTCTACACTGTTCCTGAATCCGAAATTTCTTCGCCAACTCGCTGAGGTCGATTTTCGTCGGTTGACGCCGGGCATCCCGAGGATTATTTTGAAAATAATTCGGTCGCGCAAGAGTCTCTATGCCCGTCCGACTCAACCGAATCGAGAACGGGAAAGTTAGCACCGCGCTCACGGTCGAAAGGACTCCAGGTCTTGTTCGAATCATGAAAAAATATCTGATCGTGATTGAGGAAACCGGCTCTGGATATCTAGCTTATTCTCCGGACATGCCAGGTTGCGTCGCCAACGGACCGACACCCACCGAAGCCGAACGGAATCTCAAGAGTTGCTTGACCACTCACCTGCAGGAACTGCGCGAGTGCGGTGAAGTACTCCCCTCTCCTCACACCTATCCCGCCTATGTCGAACTGCCCTGAACCCTCGCATCGAAGGTGGCTCCTGGCAGCAACCTTCCTGCTCCTCATTACGCCTGCCGTCGACGCATTCGGGCAACGCGGCCACTCGGAATGGGGCGTCGCGTTCCCTCCGTTTCGCATTGCCGGCAACCTCTACTACGTCGGGGATCAAGACTTGGCGGCCTATCTAATTGCGACGCCAAAGGGGCTCATTTTGATCAACAGCAATATTGTCCAGGACGTGCCGCTCATCAAAAGCAGCATAGAGAAATTAGGATTCCATTTCTCGGACATCAGGATTCTCCTCATCAGTCACGCCCATTTCGACCACTGTGCCGGCAGCGCCGCAATCCTTAGGCAGACTGGAGCAAAGTACTTCGTAATGGACGGAGATGTCGATGTGGTGGAATCCGGGGGTCGGACCGACTTTCAGTACGGCCATGATCCGAGGATGTATTTCCCGCGCGCGAAGGTAGACCGCGTATTGCACGATGGCGATCCGGTGGAATTAGGTGGCGTGACTTTGGTGGCGCACCAGACTGCGGGCCACACGAAAGGTACGACGACCTGGACGCTGGAGGAGTCGGAAAACGGCGAAACCCTTCACGTGGTCATCGTCGGCAGTCCCAATGTGAATCCTGGATACAAGCTCGTAAATAATCCCGTTTATCCCGAAATCGCAAAAGATTACGAACATGGCTTTGCGGTATTAAAGACCCTCCCATGCGATATGTTCCTCGGAGCCCATGGCGGCTATTTCGATTTGCAAGAAAAATTCACCCGATGGAAGCGGGGTGGCCACGACGCATTTGTCGATCCCCAGGGATACGAAACCTACATTGAGGAGCGCTACAAAGCGTTTGAATCAGCTCTGAGCCAACAAGAAAAAAGATGACTGCTCAGTGCATCGGAAGATTGTCGCCCTCATTGTGGGGCGGCGCCGTTTTTACCAGGAACATACATGGAATCATCATTAGGCAGATCACCCCGAGAATCCAGAACACATCGATGAAAGAAAGCATCGCGGCTTGCCGCTGCAATTCTCCGTACAATAGAGCGCCGGCCTGTTGTGCCGCGTCAGCGGCGCTCGATCCTTTTTCTTGAAGCATTGCTGTCAGACCATGCAAGTCCGCGAGGTAGCGTGGATTCAACGGTGTCATGTGGGAAACCAGGTCGGCCTGATGCTTTTGCGCAAGTCGTGCCTGAATCGTGGTAACCAACGATATCCCGACGCTCCCTCCGATATTGCGCGCCAGATTGATTAACCCAGTTGCGTTATTCATTCGCTCCTTCGGCACAAAGGAAAACGCCGCAACGTTGATCGGAACAAAAAGAAAACCTAACCCTCCTCGCGAAATCATCCAAAGCGTCACAAAAGTCCAATAACCTGTGGTCAAGTTGATATACGCCAACTGGAACATGCCAGTAGACAAAACCACCAGGCCCGAGATCACCAACCAGCGCGGCTGAACCCTTGTAAGTAACCAGCCCACGATGGGCAGCGATATCAACGTGACCATCGCTCCCGGCGATAGCACCAATCCGCTAAGTTGCGCCGTGTATCCCACCAGCGTCTGCAATAACACCGGCAACAGCACCGTGCTCCCATACAACACTACGCCAAGCAGAAACATCAGCAGCGTCGCCGTCGCGTAATTCCGGTCCTTGAACAGGTGTAGTTCTACCACCGGCTCCTTCTGCCGCAATTCCCAAAGCACTGCCCCGACCAAGCTGACTCCGCAAACAAGCGTGCACCAAACGATAAAGTTCGACCCGAACCAGTCATCGCGCTGTCCCTTGTCCAAAACCACTTGCAAGAATCCCAGCCCGACGCTCAATAGCCCCAGGCCAATGTAGTCGATACGCACTTTCTTGCCATTCTCATTGCGCGCCACGTGCGGCGGATCGTGAATCAACGTCGACGTCAAAAACAACGACAGCAGACCGACGGGTATATTGATCAGGAAAATCCACCGCCAGGAATAATTGTCGGTGATCCACCCTCCTAACGTGGGACCCACGATCGGCGCCACCACAACTCCCATACCGTACACCGCCATGGCCATGCCTTGCTTTGCACGCGGGAAACTCTCAACCAATATCGCTTGCGAAACGGGCTGCAGCCCTCCTCCACCCGCTCCTTGCACGATACGGAAAAACACCAGCAGCGGCAGGCTGGTTGCCACTCCGCACAGAAGCGAACTCACGATAAAAATTAAAACACACGACATGTAAAAGCTTTTCCGTCCGAACATCCGCGAAAACCAGCCGGTCAGCGGCAGCACGATGGCATTCGAAACCAGGTAGGAAGTCAGTACCCAGGTGCTTTCGTCCACTCCCGCAGAAAGACTTCCAGCAATGTGCGGCAGCGCCACCGTTGCGATGCTCGTGTCTAGCACTTCCATGAACGTCGCAAGCATCACCGTAAAAGCAATCAGCCAGGGGTTTACCGCAGGACGCACCAGTGGAGAGGCGGACAACGACTCGGATTGAGCCATCGTGCTCATGGGCAATTACAAATCGCGTGTCGGCATGGTGGCTGCCTGCCGCCTCGCGACACCAAGACCTAGCGTATGGCTTTGGGAAAAAAGCCACAGTGGCGTCCGTCACAGCGGGCAAATGCCAACGAACGCAACGGTTCACTTCGAATTGTGCGCGTTGTTGTTACTTCGGTGGGAACAGTTGAAGAAATTCCGGATCCTCGTGCACTAGGTTCAAATCGGGGTCCTGACGCGGCCAATCCATGTTCGCGTAACCAGCATCCAATGCCCTCCGCAACAGATCCAACGTCTCCGCTTTTTTGCCCAGCACCGCGTACGTGCACGCGGCGTTATACAACACATTCGAGTCGTTGGGCCTGAGCGCCACGGTCATCTCCAAATGGCGAATGGCGTCCTCGTCGCGTCCCATATTTGCATAATCCGCGGCAAGTAAGCTCCGGGCACGCACGTCTTCCGGAACCAGTTCCAGTTGCCGTTCCAGGCTGCGCATTTCCATCGCGCGATAACGGCTTAACTCTTCGGTACGTCCAAGTCGCTCCAATGCGTTCACAAACGGAATAAACACGTTGTAGTCGTCGCCATTCGCTTCAATCGCCTGTTCCATGATCTCCGCAGCTTCCTGGAACCGTCCCGAAGCAAAATACGCCCTGCCCAGAACGTTATACGCTCCCTCGCAATCGCGCTTCAGCGCAATCGCTCGCCGGGCAAACTCGATCGCTTCGTCATGCTTGCGCTGCGAATAAACAATGCGCGCTCGTGCCACCATGGCTTCCGCAAGTGCGGGATCGAGTTCCAGTGCCTTATTGCAAGCCGCAAGGCCGCGCTCTACCCACTTTGGATTGTGCTCGCGAATTTCATGAATGATTCCGCAAATGTACGCCACACCCGCGTGGGCTAGCGCGAAGTTGGGATCCAGCTTGATGGCCTGTTCATACATCTGCAGGGCGAATTCCATGCTTTCACGCCGCGCGTAACTCCGCCCGCGCAAGTAATAATCGTAGGCCACGGAATTCTGTGTGGGCTTGGACGCAATCTTCTGCTCTTCCTGAGGCGATAGGTTGATCCGAAAGGCCTGCGCGATGCTCCGTGCAATTTCGTCCTGTACTTCGAACACGTCGTCCATTTCGCGGTCGAAACGTTGCGCCCAAAGTGCGTGGCCCGTTCGTGATTCCACCAATTGCGCTGTAATGCGCAAGCGATTGCCAAAACGGCGCAAGCTGCCTCCAAGGACGTACGCTGCGTTCAATTCGCGCCCCACCTGCGGAGCAGTTACCGGCTTGTCGCGATAGTTCAGCATCGCCGGCCGCGGGAACACCTTTAAATTCTTAATGTTCGCTAGTTCCGTGATGATGTCTTCGGTCATCCCGTCGCGCAGATATTCGTCTTCTTTCGCACTGCTCAAATTCTCGAAGTACAAAACAGCTACCGAATTCTGCGCTCTTTCCGCCGAGCCAGCCGTGTGCGCAAAATACGCCCCGCTGCGCCCGGAGCTCGCGCCTTTGCCCGATTCCAGATCGCGTTTCAGGCGTTTCAAGTCCGCACGAAATTCTGCTGCTGATTGGTACCGCAGGTCGCGATCCTTTTCCAGCGCTTTGGAGATGATGGCGTCCAGCGCCTCCGGAACCTCCGAATTCAGTGAACTGGCCGGAACAGGGTTAACGTTAAAGATCGCATCAAAAACCACGGCGGTCGTCGGCCCACGAAATGGCTGTGACCCTGTGGCCATTTCATAAACAACCGAACCAAACGAAAAGAGGTCCGAGCGCGGGTCCAGCACGTCGCCCCGCGCCTGCTCCGGCGACATATAGGCGACGGTTCCCATTGAACTGCCTGGATTGGTTAGCGTCTCATCGCGCACCGGAGCGCTCTTGTGCGTCGAGTCCGAAGGCTCCGTCTCTTGTGAAACAGCCAACAATGACGATAGCTTCGCAAGACCAAAGTCGAGAATCTTCACGTGGCCGGAGTGAGTTAGAAAAATATTGGCCGGTTTAATATCGCGATGGGTAATACCGCGACTGTGCGCATGGTCCAGAGCGTCCGCAATTTGCGTGGCGATATCAAGGAGGCGGTCGGTACGCAACGGCTTGCTGCAAATGAACTGCTTCAGCGTCTCGCCCTCCAGCAACTCCATCACGATGTAGGGTTGACCTTGCGAGTTCTCGCCAATTTCATGAACGGTGCAGATATTCGGATGATTCAACGACGCCGCCGCACGCGCTTCGCGTAAGAACCGGTCCAGCGCCAATCGATCTTGTAGCGCCTCAGGTGAAAGAAATTTAAGCGCCACGGATCGGTTCAGCATGGTGTCGCGGGCGGAATAAACCACACCCATTCCGCCTCCTCCGAGTCTCTGGAGGACATGGTAGTGAGCAATTGTCTCGCCGGTCATGATGGACGAACGCAAGCCTGAACCCCACGAGGATATTGAGAATCGCAGGTGGTGTCAAAGAATCGATACGCGGATGCCATTCAAGACACAATGGGCGGCGAATGCACGAGGTGCCGTCAGTTTTCTGCAGCCCGGCCAAATCAAGAGCCAATAAAGTACAGGGTTTTGGCCGGTGGATTTAGGGAGCGTCCCGATTGTCGCCGGCCCATTACAGGCGGAATCTAGATTCGCGCACAATCCTGAGAAGAAGATGCGACATAAAAAACAGATAGCCATAAGCGTCTTTCTCCTTGCCGTGGCGCTTTATCTGCTCCAGGCGCTGCTCTGGACTCACACAGTGGCCCATGCCCGTTCCGAAACAGACAAACAGAACATCGAAGGTACGCATCCACCCAGCGAAATTCCCGGTGTAGCCGCTACGATCCTGCTGGTTGCCGCCGGCATAATCGCGTCGATCCCACCACACACAAGCGCTTCAAAATCCGGAGCCTAGTGACCCTCTCCTTCGGCGGATCGTCCGCGGGCTCTGTCCGTTACCTATTCCCCATCTAAAGCAACTTGCTAAGTTTCGATTGACCTGCGTCTGGCACGTGGGCGAATATAAGGCGAACACAGGGGCCAATGGCTTCCTGTCCCCATGCGCCTAACGCCTGACCCGTTCTCGACCGCTCTCAAACGCTTCTGGGGTTACCCGGCATTTCGCCCGCGTCAGGAGGAGATCGTTCGCGCCCTCGCTGCTGGACGGGACGTATGCGTGGTGATGCCCACGGGTGGCGGCAAATCGCTCTGTTATCAGTTACCCGCGGTTGTCGCCCAAGGCCGCACCGCTGTCGTGATTTCACCCCTAATCGCCTTGATGCAAGACCAAGTCGCTCAGCTTCGTCAGATGGGAATTCCGGCGGTCTTTCTCAATAGCGCTGTAACCGAATCAGACCAGCGCGAAGTGAAACGAAAAGCCGCAGGCGGCGAATACCGGTTAATTTACGTTTCACCGGAACGCGCCGTTATGGAAAGCACAACGGAGTGGCTCAAGACGGTGCCACTTTCTTTTTTCGCCATCGATGAAGCCCATTGCATCTCGGAATGGGGTCATGATTTCCGGCCGGAATATCGGCAGCTCAGCAAGCTGCGCGCGATTTTCTCGCAACAACCGATTGCCGCGTTCACCGCAAGCGCTACCCGGCAAGTGCGCCATGACATCGTGGAACAGTTGCGCCTGAAAAACCCACTGAAATCTGTTTCCAGCTTTCGCCGCGAGAATCTCCGCTATATCGTGAAGCGGTGCCAGGGTGATATGCAGGAGCGCTTGCTCCTGGAAGCAGTTTCCCGTGTGAAAAGTGGCAACGTCATTGTTTACTCGCCCACCATCGCGAGAGTCGGAGAGGTCATCGACCTGTTAGCGGATCGGGAGATTGCTGCTATCGCCTATCACGGCCAGATGGACGCCGCAACGCGCCGCACCAACCAGGAAAAATGGATGACTGAAGAGGTGCGCATCCTTGTCGGCACTATCGCCTTTGGCTTGGGCATTAATAAACCGAATGTAAGGGCCGTAATTCGTTTGGGCTTGCCGGATAGCCTCGAGCAGTTCTATCAGGAGGCCGGACGGGCAGGCCGCGACGGCCTCCCAGCCGATTGCTACCTCTTCTGGGAGAAACGCGACAACGGATTGCGCGGTCACTTCATTCGCCAAATCGCGGACCCGCAGGAGCGCGCGCGTGCCTGGGCTCGCTATCACGCAATGCAGAAGTTCATCACCTCTGGTGAGTGTCGCCAACAGCTCATTTGCGAACATTTTGGCGAAAACGCAACCTCCCAGAAATGCGGCGCTTGTGACAACTGTGCGGGACCTGCCTCATGGCCCAATGCAACCGTGCCAGACGCAAACGAACTTGGAACACGGAGGGCCGGCTATTCCACCGGGCTCACTTTTAGCTCCTTGCCCACGCCGCCACCTCTGATAAACGAAGAATTGCGCGAATTCCTTCGCGAATGGCGTCGTAAGGTAGCACGTGAAAAAATGATCGCGGCGTTCGTCGTGTTGCACGACACCACCCTCGAAGAACTGTGCAGAAGAAAACCACACAACATGGACGAACTTCGCACCGTTCCTGGCATCGGTGAAAAGAAATGCGAAATGTACGGCCAGTCCATCCTGGAACTCTTTGTCCGCTTCGACAAAGGAGAACGAGCCAGCCCGGAGTGGCGCGCCAAACCCTCGAGTGCAACGGGTGCAACTCGCGAGCTTTTATTGTGCGGCCATACCTTCGAAGAGGTGGCACGCATCCGCGGACGCAAGATTTCCTCCGTGATCGCCCTGACCGCAGACCTCATCGAAAAGGGACAGCTGGGGTTCAACAAAGAATGGGTGCCACATGATCACGAACAGTGGATTCGCCAGGCCTGCAAACGCCTCGGCACAGAATGGATGAAACCAGTCAAAGAGGCCGTTCCTCCCGAGGTCTCTTACGACGCGATTCGACTGGTATTCGCGCAAATCCGCAGAGAAAAGAACGTCGCGGAGAATGCCGCATGAAAAGACCGGAGGAATATGATTCCGGGCCCAGATTGCCTGGACCGGGCCAGTTCCCTTATTTCAACGGTGCATGGCCATCGAAGCGAGCGGCGGTCCCCAACTCTTCT
>Ga0335080_10006726_pt1 | contig 11893 bp, 8 predicted proteins | sample Lox_Sample_34_FD_206720 | JGI IMG/M metagenome (GOLD analysis project Ga0335080, IMG submission 206720) | Soil microbial communities from Loxahatchee National Wildlife Refuge, Florida, United States - Lox_Sample_3.4 | ecosystem: Environmental > Terrestrial > Soil > Wetlands | place: USA: Florida...
TTGCGAATGATGTCGACGTTGGCGTCTCGGTGCAGGCGGAAGTAAGGCTCCAGCCGTTCTTTCGAGACCCGCTTCCGCGAATCGTCCATGCCCCAGTTGCCACCTCGGCAGGCGATCCTCACGCCATTTACCCTGACAACCAGGTCGGTAGAATTCTGCAGCGCGTCGATCTTCTGTACCGCGGGCGAAGACTCCCCGTCCGCAGTCAACGAAGAAACCCATCCGTGGGGGATCTGCCGCATGCCGTTGTGAGTGACGTCCACGATGGTCTGGCCGAGTGCGCGCGCCTTCGTGGGCGAGACCTCCACCCGCCGCAAGTGGCCGGTGGAATCGTACAGGCTGAGTTCGTAAGTAATCTCGCGGATGCCGAAGGTCAGCTCTTTGCTGTCGGATGCGGCCCCTGCAGCCTGGAACACCACCTTAAGCCTATACAGCTCGGGCTTGCCGTAGCCATTGGGCCACCAGAGGCGGGGATGCTGCACGGCGAGTTGCGCAAACTCGGATGGCGCGAGCTTGAGAACAGTTTCGCCTCCGGGAGGAACCGTGACTTGCTTGGTGACGGATATCTGATCGAAAGTTGCAATGATGCTTCCCGATACCGGGGCTCCTGACAGATTCCGCAACGGGACATCGATCTCAATATCCGCGCGGCTGGTGTCAGGAAGCGGCAGCGTTGTCACTACCTGCGTATCCCCAATGCTTACCACTCCCGTCGCCGACAGCGTCACATCCTGCCACAGCCCGGTATCGCGATCGCGTATCGCCGGAATCCAGTCCCATCCCTCGCTTGCCATAAAGCTCGGGCCATCGAGGACCATGTATCCGCCGTTTTCTCCGGGACCGCCCTTGATCGATTGTTCCTGCGGAATGCCCGGATGCGGCGGCGGAGAAATTTTTACCGCGAGCACGTTGAGGCCTCCCGCCCTCAAAAGTCCGGTGACGTCGAAGGTGCCGCGGATAAACGCTCCGCGAATTTCTCCCAGGCGCTTGCCGTTGAGCCAGACCGTCGCGGCGTAGTTGATCCCGTTGAACGTGAGGGAAAAGTGCTCGCCCTTCGCCGGCGCGCGGAATTCCGCGCGATACCAGTAATCTTGCTGGTTGAGACTTTCCGGAATGGCCAGATTATTCAGGCCGTAATCGGGATCGGGATAGACTCCACGATCCACCATGGTGGTAAGCACTGTCCCTGGCACGGTCGCAGGCCACCAGGACTTGGTGTCAAATGACGGCTGTGAAATCGCGGCAACATCGGCGTTCAGTTTCGGCGCTGGAATCAGCTTCCATCCCCCGTCGAGTGCCCAGCTATGATCGCCCCGTGGAACTAACGTGGTATGCGCCGGCGGAAGCGCGCTGGCCACGGGCTTCGAGAATGGCTCGGAGGTGTGGGGCCACAGCGATGGATCCTGCGGCGCGCGGTATCCCGCCTGGCCGCGAGTCTGTACCGGCCAGGGCTTGGAGCCTTCTTCGAATTCGATAACAGCAAAATCCGGAGGCCGCGAATAGAGCTGGTGAACGGCCGCCGCGCTCGACGCTGTCCCTGCAACCGTGAGACCGGCGATCTTGCCGCCGAAGTGCGCGCCATCCGTCCATGGCAAGTCTTCCGGAGCCATTTGCAGGACGGGGCTCACCCTCCCCAACACCGGTTTTCCGCTCGCGACTTCCGCGTCCTCGCCATAAAGATGAACGCTGGCGCCGTCAAATACCGCCGCCACAAAGTGCCATCCCGAACCCTGCCAGGAAACCGGTCCCGCTACGCCGTTGTCCGCGCCCATCCAAAGCACAAGTTTGGAGTCACGGATACCAATCAATCGGGAATACTCGTCCTGCGGATTGCCAACTCCGGCCATCAGGGTAGAACCCGTCGCCGCCGCGTCGCTCTGAAACCAGAATGAAATGGTCCACGGAGAATCTGCCTGAAAAACCGGGTTCGAGGCATCGAGCGGTTTGCTGAGTCCGTTTCCCCCGGCCCGAAATACGCCATTGTAAGGCCCGTAAGAGTTGGCGGATTGAGCGTAGCCAGTTCCCAGAAATAACATGGCGACAAGCAACTTGTGGATCGCGGTGCGGAAGGGGTTCCGGATCAGTCCCATCGAGTTTGTCCTGATTGGCGGGATTTTGTTGCGCGGGATATGACCGCGCCCCAAAGAATCTCTCAGAACCGGAGATCTGGCAAGTCCAAAGCGGAATTGCTAGGTTAACGTTTTCTTAAAGGGAAAATGCGGCTCCTCAAGCGGCAACCTAACCCCTGGCGAAATACAGCAATAGCCCCAGAATGACAAGCGGCACCAGCGCGAGGGCGCTATACATGAGAACTTTCTTCCATCGCGACGCGCGGCCCTTTTTCCAATATCGCACTTCGACGCGGTCGGTCACCCCCACGCGGTCGAGATGAGTGAGATCCAGTACGAATTCGTGCGCTGTCTGGTAGCGTTTCTTGGGATCGTGCTCCAGGGCCCGGTAGATGACCTCCTGCAACTGAGGCGAAAGCCCCGCATCAAGTTCACGCGGCGGGACCGGATAACTCATCAGGCGGTCCTTCGGGTCAGGTTGTGGAAACGGGTTCTTTCCAGTCACCATCTCGTAGAGGATCATGCCGAGGGCGTAGATGTCGCTGCGGGCGTCACTGTGCTTACCCAGCAACTCCTCCGCTGAAAGGTATGCGGATGCCCCTGTAAGTTGCGCCACCTTGGTGAAAGTGAGCCGCCGCGCCTGGCCTTTCGCCGCGCCGCCGAACTCGATGAGCTTGACATGATCCCCGGCCCCCACCAGGATGTTCTCCGGCTGAAGGTCGCGGTGCACGATTGCGTTGGTATGCATGTATTCAAGCGCCTCACCCACGCCCACCGCGATTCCCACCGCTCGCTCTGGGGCCAGGCGCTTTTCCTGATGCAGAATCTCGCGCAAAGACTTTCCCCCGAACCACTCCATCACGAGGTAATCTTCTCCGCCCTCGGCTGCAACGACCCTGATAATTCCCGGATGGTTCAAGCGGCTGCCGATCTCCCGCCCTCGGCGGAACCAATCGGAGAGATTCTGGTCTTTCTCCACATCAGGATGCGGAATCTTGATGGCTACATCGCCGCCGCCGCGCAAATCAGCGGCGTGATAGACGAGGGCAGTCTTGCTGTGGGCAACCGGAGCGAGAATCCGGTAGTGGCCGATCTGGTCACCGGGTTTGATAGCAGACTCCAAGCCTTCGCTCACCATCGCACGCGAATTATTGTCCGGTGTGTTGCTCGGCATTTGGTATGTTCCTCTGGCGGGTGGTCCTGCGTTACGCCACCAGCATAATCAACTCTAAAACAGCCATCGCAGCAGGGCATTCTCGGCATAAATGAGTATCGTCAGCGCCGCCAGAAGTTGGAGCAGGATGGGCGTGCAATCCTTGATCCACCGCAGGGGAGTGAATCCCTCATCCAGGTCGCGCCGGATAAATGCGAAGGCGACCACGGATTGAGCGCAACCGATGTGGGTCCAACATCCGCCGAGCGCATATCCCATAATCTGCGACATGGCAAACAAGTGAAGTAGAGCAGGGTTCAGGCCATGTAGTCCGCGCGAGGCAAAATCAGCGACCACGTTGTTGTCCAGGATGGCGGACATAAACGTGCACCCTAAAAACTGGGTAAAGGCAACATGCCCCTGGCCCAGCAGTTCGATGCCCCGGTGGATCAGCGTCTGTATCTGATCGAAAAAGCCAGCCTTCGTCAGCAGCGTGATGGAGAGGAACAGTGGGAACAGAAAATAGTACTCGGCAAATTCCGCGCCCGCTTCGTGCAGCGCCAGGCCGCGCATCCTCGGAAGCATTACAATTCCCAGCAGGGCGCATCCAAACCCCGCGAAGGAAGCGAGAAATAACGGCATCCGATGATCGACTCCATGCAGGATGAGCAGGCCGATAAACGGCACGATCGCAAACGCGCCAATCTTTTGCGCCCGCCGTCGCAGTTGCGCCTGCGACGCCAGGGCCTCGTCGATTTCGCGTTCGGCCTGCCGTGCTCCGTCGTGGTCGCGGGCAAAAAGGAGCTGATAGTGGCGGTCCAGGGCGTCGGCCAGTTCTTCGCTGACGAAGTGGCCCAGCAGTCTCTTGCGCGTGTCTTCCGCGACCTTCTCGCGGAACAGCGCAATGCCCAGCGATTCGCCTTGCCGTAACCACTTGAGAACTCCATCTGCGTGCCCCCCCAATTCCCCTGCGTTGTCCTCTACGAACTCGACCGGCGTCAGCACCTCGCCGTGTCGCGTCGCTTGCAGGAAGCGCACATCCTGGGCCTTGGCTTCCACCACGTCCAACAATTCGAGGAATACGCGCTGGTCGCGCAGCCGCTTGCGAAGCTCGCGCGCGATCAACAGGTAGCAGACGACCGCGCCCGGCGCGCAATACAGCAGAAAAAAAGCGTTCCCCAGTTGAGGGTAGAGGTTGGCCTTCATGATGAGATTCGGCGGTTCGCCATAGGCCAGCCAGGTGCCGCACACCGTCGTCACAAAAGTGCAGACGATCACCGCGTACCGTATCGCCGGCATCGGCGCCGCCGCCAGCAGCAGAATGATGACCAGGGTCCGAACGGTCAGCCCGATCATGGAGACGCCATCGAAAATCCCCGAGGCGATCGCAACAAATCCAATGACCGAGATCACCGTCGGTACAACCGCGCCCTGGTAATGTCGCAGCAGCGTGAATGTGATTCCTTCCAGCAGGCGGGTTTGTGCAATCACGGAAACGAAGAAGGTCAGCCCGAGGATGAACAGCATCGTATCCGCGTGGACCAGTTCGTCCAGCCCGCGAAATGACAGCACATTCAGGCGCGCCCACGCCCACCATCCCGTCTCCCGGATCTGCGCGTGCCACTCTGAGGTGCCAAGCCTGCAAAAGGTGGCGACGATGACCAGCAACATTCCATAGGTGAGGGCGTTCTTATGAACCTGATATTTGAACGAGCCGAGGAAGAATAGCGCAAGAATAGTGGATAGAACTTCCGCAGCCAGCAGCCATACCGGCGCCGGACCGCCAAGTAGGAAGATTCCCGCCGCCGCCAGCGTGCATCCTGTCACGAATATGCGAGGGGGCAGGCTGACTACTTCCACCGGGGCGGAAGCGGACACAACTTGCTGGTAGGAATCCTGAATCGGAACCGAATCCACAGTGCCTCTCCAGGCATTATCGGGATAAGATTGTTGGCAAAGGGCACGACTGCAGAGATCGCGAAAAATTCCGCTGTGCCCGAGGCCTTGGCTCCAGATCCGCCGAAACCGCTAGCATTTCGAGCCCAGCGCCGAGCTTGCATCAACCAAGGCATGCAGGTTAGGTGACGTCAAGCGCCACCGTCTCGCCGCGTCGCCGCGCCCACAGTCGCCGCAGCGGCTGGATGATATAAACCCACGGCGTCCTGTAACCGCCACGTTCGATGCCGTCGCGCTTCATGGTTCGGATGGTGGCGGCCTGCCTGCGTGCCAGGTCTGACTGCGCCAGACTCTGCGACAACAGTCCCGCAAGGCGCGTGTGTTCCTCAGCCTTATCCATCACACGCAGGCGCATCCACAGTTCGCCCATCTTGAGTTGCGCAATAAAGCTGTTTGGCGCAAGCTTCACCGACCGGCTGAGCTCTTCCATCGCCGCGTGGACCTCCAGGTTCACGCACAGCGCCATTCCAAGCAAAACTCGTAGCTCCGATACCTCCGGATATTGGACTACGCACTCCCGCAGCTGTGCCACCAGGGCGACTGCATCTTCCTTCTCCAACAAATAGGGATCGGCAAACATGCGCAGCAGCAGAGTTTGAGTCGGTGCCGGGATGGAAGCCAATGCCAGCGCGGATACCCTGGCGTTGAGGGCTGCCGTAGTCGCGGGGCTGGTTATGGTAAGGTCGGCATTTGTCGAATGATTCATAGTGGTGACTCGAAGAAGCCTCGGTTAAAATCCCTGCCCGGAACAATCGGCAAGGCGCCCGGTTGCTGGCGCCTTGCCAAAATGCCCTCTTCAACCGCTCTACGCCATCGCGAATTCGGGCGATGTATGAGTAAAGACCTCGGACTCCGACTTGAAGACAAACTCGGGATAGCCGAGTTGCCCCATCTCCGGAATGTCCAGGCCCGCGATCTCGGTTTCCGCTGAAACCCGGTGTCCGATGAAGGCTTCCAGCACCAGGTTGAGCAGGAAACTGAAGGTGAACACGAAGCCCAGCAATGTGGAGATGCCTACAAGCTGGGCCGCCAACTGGCTGGCATCGCCGTAGAACAGCCCGGTTACCGATCCGGTTACGCCATTCCAGCTGCCTCCGTAGTTGCTGGTGCCGTCGGCGAACAGGCCCACGGAGAGAACTCCCCACAGGCCGTTGGTGCCGTGAACAGAAATGGCTCCGACCGGGTCATCCACCTTCATCACATTTTCGACGAAAGAAACGCTGATACAAACCAGGACACCGGCAATCAGGCCGATGATGGCTGCGCCTACGGTGTTAACGAAGCCGCTAGGCGCGGTAATGGCCACCAGCCCGGCCAGCAGTCCATTGCCGCTCATCGAGGCATCGGGCTTGCCCCGCAGCGCCCACATGTAAAGCAGAGCGCCGAAAGTGCCGGTGCAGCCGGCCAGCATGGTGTTCACCGCGATCGAACCGATGCGCAGGTTGCCGTTTGCGGAGGCCCCGAGCGTGCTTCCGGGATTGAAGCCGAACCACCCGAAGGCCAAGATGAAGCAACCGATCAGTACCGCCGAAATATCGTGGCCGATGATCGCGTTACTGGATCCGTCCCGATTGAACTTGCCGATGCGGGGACCCACAATCAGGCAAACCGCCAGCGCCGTTATGCCTCCCACTGCATGGACAACGCCGGAGCCGGCAAAGTCACAGTATCCTTTACCCAGGCCCACATTGCTTCCCAACTGCGAGAGCCAACCCGCGCCCCAGGCCCAGTTGCCGAAGAGCGGATAAGTAAACGCACCCATCAGCACCGAGGTGACCGAGAAGGTTATAAACTTCCAGCGCTCGGCACAGGCGCCCGTCACGATGGTGAGCGCGGTATCCATGAACACCATTTCGAACAGGAAGATCACCATGACGCCAACGTCATAGGTGTGTCCGGAAAGGAACATCCCGGCGCCGCCGAAGATGCCCCACGTCTTGCCGAACAGGCTGATCGGATGCTCGGGGGTGAGGGGCTGCAATCCTCCCAGGTTCCCGTTGCCCGCCGCTCCGCCCATCTGGATCGCGAAGCCGATAAGCCAGTAGGCCAGCAAACCGCACCCATACACGAAGAAGTTCATCATGTAGGTATGGTTCGAATTTTTCACGCGGCACAGGCCCGCTTCCACCATGGCGAAGCCGGCCTGCATGAACATGACCAGGAAACCGCAAACCAGAGTCCAGGTGAAGTTGATACCGATTTTGTTCTGGCCGACCTGGTTGGCGACATCGCCCGCGGTGAGTCCGATTTTCGGGTCAGAAACGGGAACATCGTTGAGGGTGCCAGTGGCGGTTCCGCCCGGGTCGCCCTTTTGCAGGTCCGCTTGACTCGGCGCCTTGGCTGCGCTGTCCTTGAGTTCGGCCGCGGAAGGTGGAGGCGGCGCCGCAGCGGGTGCTGTCGGCGCTGCCGCCTGCGCATGAGCTCCGGCGCTCATGGCCAAGCCGAGCGCGAGCAGGCATAGGCAGATACAGGCACTTCGTCGGATCAATCTCATTATTGTCAGCTCCATAGTCGTATTGGTATTCCTCCGTTTTCGCGGCGCTCTTAAGCTTTCCAAATTGCATTCTTGTTGTAGGCGGCGGGCAGAATGTAAACAATTCCGAACAGGCTCACGGCGATACCCAGGATGGCAAAAACCATTCGTCCGCCGACGCTGTCGGTCAGGTGCATGCCGAACAAGGTCAAAACCCAGCCCAAGGCAGCGACCAAGGCTCCAATCAGCTTCGACCCCATCGAACTCGCCTTCTGCGCCGGCTTTCCCTCCAGCGGTTTGAGCTTGAGGAAACCCAATAAGCTGCCCACCAGGATGACCACTCCCACCGCCAGCAGCAACTTGCCAAGGCCGCTGGAAAGTTCGTAAACTCCGGCGCACGCCACTGTCAGACCGATCAAAAACACCGCAAATCCACGTCCCTGTCCTGTATTTGCCGCCATCCAATTCCTCCTCTACCCACGAGTGGGTTTTATCGATTAAGTTGCGAATTGCATCGCCTTCGTCAGCTTCTTCGCCTGCAGTTGCCCATAGTTCACAAACAAATGAAGTCCGCGTATCTTCGCCCGCCTGACCGTAGAAACTATCTGGTCTCTGCTTTCGTCGAGACCTCTGGCTCGCAGCAGTCCTTCATCTCGTCTGTACAGTCATCTTTCTGCCCGGCCGGGTGGGAAGAGCCAAGAATATGAGGAACTGCACGACCAGGATGAATTCCAGAGCGAGCGGCTGCATATGCTGCACCCGCAGCGCCAGGACCAGCGCCACCATTGCGAACCACTGCCAGCGCGACCGGCGAATGCGCTCCAACCGGTCAGTGAGGCGAAAGAATCCGGCGAACGTCATCTTCTGATTGGGAGATGCAGCCACCCTCGCGCGCGCGCATGCAATCGCGAAGAACCCCGCCAACAACAACTCCACTAGAAACAATCTTCCGCTCATCTCTCGCTCCGCTTTACCGACAACCCACTCCGCAAGTACCGCCTTGCCGACGATCCGCCGGCAGATCGAAAATCGCACCCCCACCCTGAGACACCACTCATGCGGGTGTCCCGCGAATCCTGCGCTCGCAGAAAGCACGACCGCGCCTGTTTCAGGCAGCCCGGATCCTGAGTTGTGTCGGGATGGGCACATCGCCGTGCCCTGAGAAACTCTTTACTGCGGCGTAAAGAGGCGAATGCGAACTACACACATTCGCGAAGGGGGGATTTTGTGGTCAGGAACCTGGGAAGTCAAATTCAAACTTTTTATTGCCACCATAACCGTCGCGAAAGCGCCAAGTTGTTGAGGAACTTGATCGAAGGGTCATCCTTTCGTGTTAGTGCCAGCCCTGGATCAAGTCCGAGGGCATGCATCGCCGCCCCCCGGCAATGCCCAGTTCATCTCCTGAAACTCGCTGCGCTGGAGCTACTCTCGATTGCGTTGTATCCTCGGGTGCGTGCCACGCTCGCCCGTTCCCGGCCGCTCCCCAACCCCAGCGCTGATTCTCGGGCTGATTGTTACCTTAGCTGCGGTGGTGGTCTATTCCTGGTACATCACCCGGCAACTCTCCGGCCTCCGTGAATTGCAGAACAATCTGGTGGCCCGCAACCGCAAGGACTCCCTGCAACTGCTGCGCATACAAAATGACCTGAACTCCCTGGGCTTGGCCATGCGCGACATGCTGGACAACACCGAGCCCTATCCCCTGACCGCATGGTCGGCTCAGTTTCAGCGTGTTCGCGAGGACCTTGATGATGCCCTGCGGGTCGAAGGCCAGGTTGCAATTGGCGATCGCACCCCCGAGCAACGCCAGTTTCTCAGCCAACAAATGGCGCAATTCTGGGCCGCCGTGGATCGCACTCTGGCCCTCGCCCGCGACGGCAAAGAGGCCGAAGCCCGCGAGCAGATTCGAATCTCGCTGCAGGCTCGCCAGGCGGCGTTGAGCACTGCGGTCGCGCGTCTGCTGGTGCAGAACAACGAGAGCGAGGAACAGGCGACGCTCCAGATCAGCGAGATTTATGACCGCGTGCAGCGCCAGGTCTATATTTTTCTCAGCGCCACTCTGGTTGCAATTGTGCTGACCAGCGTGTACCTGATCTATTCCAACCGGCGGCTCTTCGCACAGTTGGCGACTCTTTCCGAGCAGCGCAGCGACCTGGCGCAGAAACTGATCTCGACCCAGGAGTCCACCCTGCGCCACATCTCGCGCGAGCTGCACGACGAGTTTGGGCAAATCCTCACCGCCATCGGCTCCATGCTGGGCCGCGCTGGAAAGCAGGCTCCGCCTGGTTCTCCGCTGCGCACCGATCTGGAAGAAGTCCGCGGCATCGCCCAAAACACCCTGGACAGCATCCGCAGCCTGTCGCAGGCCCTGCATCCGGTGATGCTCGACGAGTCCGGCCTGGTGAGTACGCTCGAGTGGTACCTGCCGACGGTGGAACGGCAGGCGGGAATTGACATATCCTATGAAAAATCCGGCGACCCCTACACCGTAGACGGCAACGCCGCGGTGCATATTTATCGCGTCGCCCAGGAAGCTTTGAACAACGTGACCCGGCATTCGGGGGCGCGCGAAGCCTGGGTTCGCCTTCGTTTTCAGCCGGAGTCTCTCGAACTGCAAGTGGAAGATCATGGCAAGGGCTTTGTTCCCGGGGGAACCCGCCAGGGAATCGGCCTGGTAGCCATGCGCGAACGCGCCGAACTCCTGGGCGGAAAGATCGAATTTGTCACTCCCCCGGGCGGAGGCACGCTGGTGCGCCTGCAAGTGCCGCGCGAGCAGGAAAAACAGGAAAGGGTGGAAGCCGATGCCAGATAAAATCTCCGTTCTGTTGGTGGATGACCACAGCCTTGTACGGCGCGGCTTTCGCCGCATTCTGGAAGACGAGCCTGATATGGAAGTGGTCGGCGAGGCCGGCGACGGCGATGAAGCCATCGCCATGGCGCAGAAGTTTCATCCCGCGGTTGTGTTGATGGACTGCTCCCTGCCCAACACCAGCGGCCTGCAGGCCACCCGCAAGATCCTCGAGACTGTAACTGGCACCAAGGTGCTCATGCTCAGCATGCATCCCGAAGAAACCCTGGTGCGTCAGGCGTTGGAACTGGGGGCATCCGGCTACATCCTGAAAAACGCGATGGACCTGGAACTGGGCAGCGCCATTCGCCGCGTCGCCGCCGGAGAGACCGTGCTGGACGCGCAACTGGCGAAGTCGCCAACCCTCCGCGGCGAGCGCGACTACGGCCTTACACCCCGCGAGCTGGAAATCCTGCAGATGATCGTAGATGGGCAGTCCAACAAGGAAATCGCCACCAAGCTAGATCTCAGCGCCAACACCGTCGCCGCCCATCGCGCCAATATGATGGATGCGCTCGGCATCCATAAAACCGCTGAGTTGGTTGTTTACGCCATCCGCAATGGACTGGTAAACATTCCGTGAAGCGGCGCTCTTTCCTGCTTGGCGCCGCTGGCGTGGTCTCAGCTTCCGCGCTCAGGTTTCCCGGACACTCATTTGCCGATTCACTCCCCGGCCTCGGCTTCCACTTCACCGACGTGACCTCGCAATCCGGCCTGCAGTTCCACCACAACACCGGCGCCTTCGGCGGAAAGTTCCTTCCCGAGACCCTGGGCTCCGGATGTGCCTTCCTCGACTACGACGCCGATGGCTGGCAGGACATCCTGCTGGTAAACGGCATGAACTGGCCGGGTCACGACGGGCCCGGCCGCCCACACACCCGCAGCCCGCTCAAGCTCTATCGCAACAACCGCAACGGAACCTTCACCGACGTCACCGCGAAAGCCGGACTCGACATCGAGATGTACGGAATGGGTGTAGCCGTCGGCGACTACAACAACGACGGCTTTCCCGATATCCTCATCACCTGCGTGGGTCAGAACCGGCTGTTCAAGAACACCGGCAAGGGCACATTCATCGACGTAACCAAAACCAGCGGCCTCGCCCCGCGCCAGGCGTTCAGCACTTCGGCGCTGTGGTTCGATTTCGATCGCGACGGCCTGCTCGATCTTTTCGTCTGCAACTACGTCAAGTGGTCGCCCGAACACGACGTGTTCTGCAGCCTTGACGGCAAGCACAAATCCTATTGCACCCCCGAAGCCTACCGCGGCGATACCTGCTGGCTCTTTCACAATCGCGGCAATGGCACGTTTGAAGACGTGACCGCCGGCAGCGGAATTTTTGACAGCAGCTCAAAATCGCTGGGGGTTGCGATGTTAGATGAAGACCGCGACGG
>Ga0335080_10006727_pt1 | contig 11893 bp, 6 predicted proteins | sample Lox_Sample_34_FD_206720 | JGI IMG/M metagenome (GOLD analysis project Ga0335080, IMG submission 206720) | Soil microbial communities from Loxahatchee National Wildlife Refuge, Florida, United States - Lox_Sample_3.4 | ecosystem: Environmental > Terrestrial > Soil > Wetlands | place: USA: Florida...
CTCGGCGCATCACGTAGTAGCGCAAATCGCCGAACATGTGCGATCGCGCCGCGTGGCCTGATCGCTCTACCAGGTCCGCTGCCGAGAGGGAAATGGTTTGCGCATCGTCCGGGGCAGATTCATGAGCGCCCGCAAACGATGGAATCCTACCCTGTGGTGATACCAGGCCACCTCTGCCGTTGAGCCCGGTGTAAGAGCTGCACGCATTTCGCGTTCTCAGTTCATGTCTGCACTGAAATCCGTGCAGGCGGCAACTGCAACTGACTCAGAACCTTGAGTGCCGGGCGGCAACTACCAAATTATCAGCTTTTTCGCTCTTTTAGGAACTGGCGCGGGAGACCGAATTACACCTGTTTCCCTCACTTCGAGCCGATAAGACCAGAGACGAACAAGGAGTTCCATAAATGCCTTTCCGCGCGGCTCTCTTGCTTGCCATCCTGGCGGCAATTCCGTCGTTTTCACAACCGGCTCAAATCTACCACGACCCTAAGGGCCGATTCTCACTGGAGGCGCCGCCCGCTTGGACGACAGCTCCTGTGGGCGGCGGCGGCGTCGAGTTCTCTAACAGCACGGCAAGCGTCATGGTCCTGGTTGCCTCCGGCAGCGACCAGCACGCGGCGCTCGAGAGTGTGCTTGGGCGCTTTCGCTCGCAGTCGCCCAGTTTCAAGACCGAGGATCGCGGTGAGATCCAGATCAACGGCCGAGACTGGTCCTATGTGGTCGCGCACGCGGTCAACCCGAAGGGCGTGCAAGACCGTTTGCAGTTCATCGCCGCCGGGGGCGAGGACGGAGTGTGTGTCCTCGTTTTCGATGCGCCGGCAACCGAATACCAGCGGCTTGAGAGCCTCTTTATCCGGATAGCGCGAAGCTTCCGCTTTGGCCGCGATCCGTCCGCCGGGGGATACGGCCAAAAGAACGGCGCCGAGGTCGATGCAGCCGGCCGCGAATCGGGTCAGCCTGGCGCCGTCTACAAAGATCCGCAAGGCCGCTTCACAGTGGCGGCGCCACCTGGCTGGACGACGGAAGCCGAGGGCGCCAACAGGGTCAACATCAGCAAGGGCCAGGCTCACGCGTCAGTGGGGATCATAAAGGGTTACGACAATCCGAGTTCGGCTATAGACCAGATCGGCAGGCAGATTCAAGGACAGTGGCGGACATTCCGCATCGTGGATGATGGGCAGACAGACAACGTATCCGGCCGGACCGGTTACTATGCGATCTTTGTCGGAGCGGATGAACGCGGCGTGGAGCATTGGTTGCGCCTGACCATTGCAGCCGACAAAGAGGGCCGCCTTTATGTGGTCATGCTCGAAGCCCCCTGTGCGCAACTGGAGGGCGTGAACGACTCTTTCGGCCGGATCTCCAAAAGCTTTCGGATTGGCGCGGGTTTGGGGCCGTCCCCGCGCTCCATCCCGCGTTCCCCCGCGCGAACCGCGCCCACGTCACACCCGGATGGCGCCGTAGGGCACGCACCGGCGCCCACACCGATGATGGAAACCGGTGAAATCCCGGCTTACTTCCGAATGCGAAAAGCCACCGTAGTGGACCAGAAATGGTTTGGGACACCCATGCCGGCCCTGAGCATGCTGGTCCCCGTGGATTGGAAGTTGGAAGGAGACGCGCCGTCCCCCAACAGCCCGACCTGTCCCCTGATGGGTGATCTTACCTTCCGCGCCACCAGTCCGGACGGATTGACTGCGATCGAATGGTTCCCCAGCTTTCAATGGCTGTGGACGACCGATCCAAGACTGATGCAAGCGCTTCAAAAGTCCAACGAGGACCGGCGGCAAGTGGGGAAATCCCCTTGTGAGATCAAGCCGTACATGCCCCCGGCAGAATTCGTAAAGCGTGTCATCGTGCCCCGGTTCCGGCCGAATGCAGAGGTGGTGACTTTCGAGGCAGTGCCGGAGCTGGACCGGGTGGTACAGGACGTGGCGCACCGGCAGGAAGCCGAAGGCGGGAAACTCGGGTTGCGGTTGCATGCCGAGGTAACCCGTGCGCTGCTGCGCTATGCCGTGAACGGACAGCCCGTCGAGGAATTTCTGTACGCGATCACCGTTCAGAGCGGCCCGCACCTGCCGATCCACGACCCCTTGACGGGGCGGACGGCAGATGGGATAGCACTCTTATCCACATGGGGTGTCTTCGGCATGCGGGCGCCTCAGGGCCGTCTGCTGGTAAACGAGAAACTTTTCGAGCTCGTGATAGGAACTCTGCGCAGGGACCCGGAGTGGCAATCTCGCATACAAAAGCTAGCGGGGAACATGATCGAGATCGACCAGGCGACAGCCCGATACGCCAACTTGCAAGCCGCCCTCCGCACGCAGATGAGAACGGAAACACAGGACTACCTGCGCCAACAGCGCAGGGCGGAAACGGCGTATCAGAACGAGTTGGGGCGGGAGTTGCAGGATGAAACGAGCCAGACCATTCGCGGCGTCGAGCCCTACGAGAATCCCATTACCCACGAGACCATTGAGCTTCCGGCAATGTACCGGAACGCCTGGGCTGGCGCCAATGGGAACTACTTCGTGACGGACTCGGACATCGATCCCAACACCGTGTTCAAGGATCAGCCCTGGACGCGAGCGGTGAAGAAGATCCCATAATCGCGGCAGATCGCCCCAAAGGCAGACCAACGTTCATGCCCGCTGGGTTCTCGGTTACTCGCGTGTGGTGACGCCGATTAACGCCCGTGCGGAAGCATTCGTGCGTCGAATTGCCGGAGAACCCGCGACAGGGGTTCAAGGCCGCCTCCGAAAAGAAGTTTGGAAGTTCGCGGTGGGCGTCGGCAGCCGCTCTGATTTCCGCTCCTATTTTGACTCCAGCGCCAAATCCACAACCTCTTCCATCGCCCTTACATAATGGATCTTCATCTCGCCGATCTGTTCGGTCTTGAGGTCCTCCCTTACATTGACCTCGTTCTCAAACGGCAGAATCACCTCGCGCACTCCGGCGCGCTTGGCGGCCAGCACCTTTTCTTTAATGCCGCCGACGGGAAGCACCTGGCCGGTCAGCGTGATTTCGCCGGTCATCGCCAGGTTCTGGCGGATGCATCGCTCGGTGAGCATCGAGAGCAGCGCGGAGGCCATCGTGATTCCGGCGGACGGCCCATCTTTCGGGATCGCACCGGCAGGGACGTGGATGTGGATGTCGCTGGTCTTGAAGATGTCGGGGTCGATTTGGTATTTGGGCGCGTTGGCGCGGACCCACGTGAGAGCAGCTTGCACGGACTCCTGCATAACGGGGCCGAGTTGGCCGGTCATGATGAGGCCCTTGCTGCCGCCGGGCATGCGGCCGGCTTCGACGAACAGCACGTCGCCGCCAACGGGAGTCCAGGCCAGGCCGACGGCGACACCGGCGCGGCGGGTGCGCTCGGCGACTTCGACGTCGGGTCGGAAGCGCGGGGCGCCGAGATCCTTCTCCACCAGCTCGGGCGTGACCTCCATCTTTTCACGCGTGCCCTCAGCGATGCGGCGGGCCTGTTTGCGGCAGATGGTCCCGATCTCGCGTTCCAGGTTGCGGACGCCGGCTTCGCGGGTGTAGCGGCGGATGAGGAAGCGCACGGCAGCATCGGCGAACGTGATGTCCTTTTCGGGGTCGAGGCCGTTCTCGGTGGTCTGGCGCGGGATGAGGTAGCGGAAGGCGATGATCACCTTTTCCTGTTCGGTGTAACCCTCCAGGCTGAGGATCTCCATGCGGTCGCGCAGCGCGTCGGGCACGGGGTCAAGTACGTTGGCGGTGGTGATGAACAGGACGTGCGAGAGATCGAATGGAACGTCGAGATAGTTGTCGCGGAAGGTGGAGTTCTGCTCGGGGTCGAGCACTTCGAGCAGGGCGGAGGCGGGGTCGCCGCGGAAATCCCGGCCGAGTTTGTCGACCTCGTCAAGCATGAAGACCGGGTCGTTGGTGCCGGTGCGGCGCAAGGCCTGGATGATCTGGCCCGGGAGCGCGCCAATGTAGGTTCGTCGGTGGCCGCGGATTTCAGCTTCGTCGTGCATGCCGCCCATGGAGATGCGGGCGAACTTGCGACCGAGAGCGCGGGCGATCGACCGGCCGAGCGAGGTTTTGCCCACGCCGGGCGGTCCAACGAAACAGAGGATGGGGCCGCGCAGCACGGGGCGAAGCTGCAGGACGGCGAGGTAGTCGAGGATACGGTCTTTGACCTTTTCGAGGTCGTAGTGGTCCTGGTCAAGGATTTCGGAGGCGCGTTTAACGTCGACGGGCTCGGCGGAGGATGCGCTCCAGGGAAGGGCGGCCATCCACTCGAGATAGGTTCGCGTGACGCCGTATTCGGGCGAGGCGGCGGGGATGCGCGTGAGGCGGGTGAGCTCGCGCATGGCCTCCTTCTTGACGTCTTCGGGCATGCCGACGGCTTCGAGCTTCTGGCGGAGATCTTCGGTCTCTTTGGAGGATTCGTCTCCCTCGCCGAGTTCCTTCTGAATGGCCTTCAACTGTTCCCGCAGGTAGAACTCGCGCTGGCTTTGGGATAGCTGGCCCTGCACCTGGGACTGGATGCGGCCGCGCAGTTCGAGCAGTTCGAGTTCGCGGGTGAGGTGGCGGTGGATTTCGTTGAGGCGGCCGCCGCCGTCGGGCTGTTCGAGGAGTTTCTGGCGCTCGGGGGCGCTGAGAACGGGCAGGTTACCGGCGATGAAGTCTGCCAGTCGGCCGCCCTCGGTGATCTGGCCGGCGGCGGTAGAGAGGTCGTCCGAGAGGTTGGGGGAAGCGGCGACGATTTGCTGGAAGAGGCTCAGCACGTTTTGTCGGAGGGCTTCGGTTTCGGGTGTGTGCTCGGGCTCGACTTCGGGAATGGTCTCGACCTTGGCGCGTAGGAAGGGCTCACGGGCAGTGTAGCCGCGGGTGCGGATCCGCTCGATGCCTTCGCAGAAGAGCAGGAGGTTGTCCTTGCTGACAGGAATCGCCTTGTGCATCACCGAGAGCGTGCCGATCTCGTAGAGATCCTCGGGCGCGGGCGCGTCGACGCGCGGGTCGAGTTGGGAGATTACGGCCAGACGGCGGTTTTCGCCTAAACTCTGGGCAAGTGCGACTGAACTGGGCCGGCCCACCGTGATGGGGAGCAGCGCCCCCGGAAAAATGACCGTGTCGCGGACCGTGAGCACGGGGACATCTTCAACGGCAACATCTTCTACGGCAACTTCATCAGAAGACTGGGGAACAGAGATATCCTCGACGGACATGCAGCCTCCGCATTCAGTGTAGCTGGGGGCTGACGATCGGGGGCCAGAGGCGGAGATTTGGGGCTGTGCCCGGCGAGCGGGAGGCCAGGGGTCTGGATTTTTTAGTACAACTGCGGGTTTTTAGTACAGGCCGAACCGGACCAGTACCACGAAACACCCCGGCGAGGTTTAAATATCAAAAGGTCCTATTATACTTTCCTTAGTAATATGACTAACGGGTTTCGCAACTTAACAGTCTCTCTTCTGGCCTTAGCCGGATCCATCGGTTTGAGCCATGCGCAGAATGTACGTCCCAGGATTTCCGTGGGACAGCAACTCGACTCGATCGGGGTCACGGCAGGATCGGAAAAGACAGCCGGAAAAAACGATTCCACGGGAGGCGTGGTGCGCGGAGGCATGCTCCTGCATTCGATCACGCCACTTTATCCACCCAACGCCTTGGATACGGGCGTCACGGGAATAGTCACGGTCGAAGCGGTTATCGGCAAAGACGGCCGGGTTGTCAGGACCAGTGTCCTAGATGGTCCGTATCCGCGGCGGAATGCCGAGAGCGCGGTCAAGCGGTTCGTTTACGAGCCGACCCTTCTCAACGGAAAACCCGTCGAACGGTTGGCCCGCGTGCAGATGCGTTATAGCCTCGGCCACTGAGGATTGAAACGGTCCGGCGGCCAAGGTCAAGCCTTCTTCATTCGGTTGTTGACGCCGGACTTCTGTAGTTCGGCGTCGAACATTGCAGCGATTGCTGGATCCTCATCTTCGTACTCGATGAGGTTTCCGCCTTTCCGTACGCTGGTTTTGCCGAGGCGATGGGTGCGCCCACCTCCTCCCAGGCCTCGCATGAACCAGCGGCCGTCGCCGCCCCAGGTCGCGGCCAGGTAGCGGGCGGGCTCGCCGCTGGTATTGAAGTGCTGATGGAACCAGCCGTCGGGTGGGACGAAGATTGTTCCCTCGGTAAAATCCACACGGACGTGCTGGGTGGCGTCGGAATATTTTGGCGTGCCTTTCCAGAGCAGGGTGTAGCCACGCCCGTTCAACATCACTACGTGGGACCCGGGTCCGTGACGGTGGGCTTTCTTATAAGTGCCCACTTCGAACTCGGAAATGTGGGCCTGCATGGTGTTATCGGCGAGCTGAAGCTCGATTCGAGAATTGGCCTTGCCGCGTTCCGTGCTTTTGAAGAGCCCAAGCGTCCGCGCATTCGCGATGTAGGCGCTGTCCCAGGTGTTGACGCCGCCGGCCTGTTCGCTTTCTTCCGGATTGGTTTCTTTGTGGTGGAAGTGGTCGGGGCCGGATCCGAAAGCATCGGCGTCGCCGTTGTAGCGATCGCGGAATACATAATCGTTGTTGAAGACGAAATCGGTGTTGTGGAAGAGGTCAATGACCACGGGTGCGTTGCTGATCGCCAGCAGGCGGGCGGGTTCGTTGCCGAGGTTCCGGTGACGGCGCCAGGCGTTGAGCGGCGGCCCGATCACTGCTCCGGCCTTCCACTTAATGGTGTGCGGCTCTCCGCCTGGCGTCCAGACATCGGATTCGCCTTCTCCGGTCACAACGTAGATGATTTCCTCAAAGAGGTAACGCTGCGGATTGGTTTCGCCGCCTGGCCCAATTTCACAGATGTACGCATCGTTGACGCCCTCGCCGCCGACCAGGTCGATGAAGGCTCCGCGGGCGCCCATGCGCTTCCAGGGCTGTAGAGGCGCGTGTCGTATATCCGGAACGCTGTACCCAGTAAAGACCTGAAGCCCTTCGCTTCTTCGCCAATGTTCGTAAGCGCTGCGGTTCGTCTGGTTGTAGTCGCCGGGAGGGTGCGGGGCTTTTGCGGATTGCGCCTTCAAAATCCGCGTGGTGGCTGTGATGCTCAGCCCCGCCAACGCTGCATGTTCGACAAGATCCCTGCGGGATATCTTTCCCGACAGGAAGTCTTTCACCCAATGTGCGCTCATATGCAGCAGCCTCCCGACTTATAGCTTCTCGCCTACCACCCCAACTTCATGCCCAACTGGATCTGGCGGGATGTAGTGGAAGTGGAAGTGATGAGCCCCGCGCTGGGCGATACGGTTCCCGACGACGTGAAGGTCGAGACCACCGGCCAGCCGAAGTTCGTGTGATTCATCGGATTGAAGAATTCCGCTCGGAACTGGAGGTGCATTCCCTCGCTGATATGGAAGATTTTGAAGAAGGAGCCATCCAGACTGAGCAGCCCCGGAGCAGTGAGAATGTCTCTGCCCGCATTGCCAAAGGTTCCGGCCGCCGGCAACAGGAATGCCGCCGGGTTGAACCACTGACTCTGCGAACCTTCAATGATATTGCCTTGAAAGTTCGGGTTGAGCGAAACACGGTCCGGGTTTCGCGTATCGCCGTTGCCGGACCGGTTGAATCCAGCCAGGGGCGTGAACGGGAAGCCCGTTTGCGCGGCAATGATGCCGTTGAGTTGCCATCCGCCGAACACTGCATTTGCGATGCGGCCGGAACTGTTCAAGAGCGCGTGTCCCCTGCCTATCGGCAGTTCGTAGGAGAGGTTCCCGGCCACGCGGTGCGTGATGTTGAAATTCGACGGCCCCCAATCGAGCCGCGGGTTGCGCGGATCCAGGTAGGTGGTGGTTCCGCCCAGGCCCTCATTACCAAGGAAAGACGACGAGTGATTGTCGAGGCTCTTGGAAAAGGAATAATTGGCGCGGAATTGCAGGCCGCGGGTGAATCGCTGCGTGATGTCCGCCTGCAGCGCATTGTAGTTGCTTGCGCCGCTCGAAACTTCGTACCGCGCGTTGGATAAGTTGGGGTTCGCCCTCGGAGACTTCGGCGCGAAATAAGGCTGGCCATTGACCATGGTAGGAATGGCGGTATTGGCGTCGGTGGTGGCGAGGAGATGATACCCGCGCTCGCCCACATAGCCGACGGACAGAACCATATTATTGGAAAGAGCCCGTTCGACCTTCAGGCTGTACTGGTGGACGGCAGGCGACTTGAGATCAGGCTGGACTCCCAGCGGGCCAATTTTAGACCCGGGGATGCTTTCGCCGGGTGCAAAGAGGACCGGGAAAGCCGCCGGCGTCAAAGCGACCCGGTTATTGAATTGGCCGTTTGGAATCGCGTCGCAACAATTTCCCATGTAATCGAGCTGCTCATAATACAGACCGTAGCCGGCATGTATGGCGGTACGGGAAGTGCCGGATGGCGACCAAGCGATGCCGACGCGCGGCCCGATGAGCATTTTGGCATTGTTCTGGGAATAGACGGACGTTCCAACCACCGGCTGCGTCATCAGGATGCCGTTCGCGTCCGGAACGAAGTTGGCGGCCAGGCCGTTCGGGGAGTTCCAGCCATTGTTGAATTCGTGCCGGACGCCCAGAGAGAGAGTCAGATTGGAGCGAAGTTGCATGGTGTCCTCCGCGTACCATGCGCCGGCTGTTTGGCGCCAGCCAATTTCCATGGGATTGAGGGTGGCGACCACCTGCGTCGCCTGACCGTGCATGAAGCTTTGGAGATCGGGGAACGTAGCAATACCAAACCGCTGATCGGCGGCGTCCTCGTTGGGAGCTACTTTCTGAAACCATCCGCCCACTTCGATTCGATGGCCTCCCCTGAGGATTGAGAGAGAGTCCGTGACGGTGATGAGGTTGCGGGCGATATTATCGAACTGCTGGGAACCATTTGCGCCGGCTCCCGCAATCGAGCCAAGCTGGCCGTTGCCAATGGCGCCGATGTTGATATTGCCGATCGGCTGGTCCAGGACGAAGGCCAGGCTGGGATCGCTGACGGGAGGCGCCGTATTCAGAATCCACTTGCCGCGCGTATAGCCTGCCCGCAAGGTATTGATCACGGTTGCGGAGAAGTCATGTGTCTCCTGCAAACTAACGATTTGCGAACGGAGTGTGGCGTTCGTGAGCTGGAAAGCCGTGGAGCCGGGGGTCTGGTTGAAACCGTCGTCTACGGTGTAGACACCGGACAACGCGTCGCCTTGTCTGAGATTGTGATCCACGCGCAGGTTGCCGAACTCCTCGCGGATCTTTTGCGCGGGGTTGCCATAGTAAAGCGCGGCGCCGCCGCCCAACTCGCCGCCATTGGCCTTCGGCCACAGGGAGAAGTACGGCGCGATGCCTGGTGCGAGCCCTATATTAGAGAGGACGCCATTGACTGGCAGGTATCCCTGGCGCGCGTTGTCGTCGGGAACCACTGCCAGCTCGCTTACGCCGAGACGCTGGCGGAATCCCTCATAGCTGCCGAATATGAAGGTCCGATCCCTGATGATGGGGCCGCCCGCAGAGCCTCCGAACTGATTGCGCTTGAACGGGGCCGGGCCGGTGGTGTGGTCGAAGAAGTTGCGGGCGTCGAAATCGCTATTCCGGAGAAATTCGAATGCAGAGCCGTGAAAGCGATTAGTCCCGGACATGGTCACCAGGCTGATTTGTCCTCCGGGCCGTTTACCATACTCGGCGCCGTAGGTATTCTGCTGGACGTTGAATTCGCGGACGGCGTCTACGCCGAGTAACTGGCCGCTCAGACCGCCGGGGATTACGTCCGCGGTGGACACCCCAGTGTATTCGATGCCATTCAGAAGAAAGAGGTTGTAGTCTTCGCGATTGCCGGAGATGGAAAAGTTATTGCCTTGGCCGGCGCCGGTGCTGCTGGGCGATCTATTAATCGTAGTGTTGGCCGTGCCAGGATTGAGCGTGATTAGGTTATCGAAGCTCCTGCCGTTGAGCGGGAGGTCCTTCACGGCGCGCTCATCCACTAAACCTTCAATTGAGGTAGTCGCCACGTTTACCGGGCGGCTGTTTCCCGATACCTCGACGTGGTCCTCGACAACGCCAATCTGCAAGTCGACGTCCACGGAGGCGTCCTGTCCTACTACCAGGTCGATGCCGAAACGGGTCAGCGTGCGGAATCCGGTCTTCTGATACTTGATATCGTAGCGGCCGACTGGAAGCGAGAGCGCCCTGTAGAAACCATGTTCATCAGCCATCACCGTGCGGGAGACGCCGGTTTCCGAGTTCGTGACAATCACAGCGGTGTCCGGAATGCCGGCCGCGCTGGGATCGTGAACGAAACCCGAAATCGATCCTAACACCTGACCTAAAACTGTTGACGAAAGCAGAGCCAGCATGACAGCTACGAGACAGAGTCCCCTGCTGAGCGCCCGCGCGATATTCAATGAAATTTTGCGTTTAGCCATCTTTACACCTCTTGCTTCAGTAGCCGTCTGACTCAGCCGTCAGTTCACGCGGCAGAGGAAATCACAATGTGGCGATAACGCACCACAAGATCCTCTCGCGCCTTTCCTGGTATTTCAAAGCCGATGACACCGGGCGTGACACGCAACTGGTTAAACCGATTCACAACCTGGCCTGCGACGGAGACACGAATGGATGCACCCTTGCAAAGGATCTCCAGGTCGTTCCAGGTTTCTTCGGCGCCGACTAATTTCTTGGCTTTTTGCAAGCTGCAGATCGTCCCGGTTGGATTTTCGGGGTCCTGGTAATTGATGAGCACTTCGCAACCGCCATCGGGGCCGCAACCCGGACGGCTATCGCCTTCTGTGCTCCACTTCCGTCGGGGTTCCCGGAGATAGATGCCACTGGTTCCGCCGCGCGAAATCGAAAACTCCGTAGTCAGGCGAAAATCCGTGAAGGTTTCACGGGTGAGCAGGTAGCCGGGGCCGGGTTTGTTCCGGTCGAATCGACCTATAACTTCCCCTTCCTCTGCGGTCCAGATCCCGCTCCCAATGCTTTGCCACTCCACGGAAGCGCCATCACGGACGAACGCTTTCTGGGCGCTGGCAGCAGTGACAGAGAGACTTCCCCAAATGAAGCATCTTCGTGTGATAGAACGCGCTCCTTCCACAGGATTGGCAGGAACCGCAAATTGCGTACATCCAGCCAGCCTGCCTGCGGGAGGCAGTTCGTCCCCCGGAGGAATCAGCGCCCTTTAGGTCAAAGCGGCCGCTGGTCCTAAGAATTAGAACTTAGAATTGGCCCCTATAGAACTTATAGAACGTTTAGTTGGATTTATCAATACTAACGCGATATTTATTAGTGGAAATTTGGGTGCCAAAATCCTGTTCATGGCGTTAAGCAGTTGAATTCAAAAGGCTAACGACAATCCGGCGGGTTCTTGGCGAAATGCGTGTAATCGTGCCTTAAGGTCTGATTGTCTCCGGAAAGTAATAGATGCGAGTTTGAAAAGCGAATTGAAAGCGAATTGAAAGCGAGTTCAAAAGCCGGCCGGAGGGTGGACCCGGTGATTACCCCTAGTTAAGATGCTGTGCTCCCGGAGCCATGTGGCGGATTCGTATCGTTGCGGGGCGGGCGGCACAGCGCACCTCGTTGATGGGGTGGTTGGAGCGGTTATGCGCCCTTGGGATAGCAGCCCAACACTCGCATGAAATCGGCCAATTCGCCCAGGTGACGAAGCGCATTCTGCGCTTCAGGAGAATCCAGGTGGCCCAGGAAGTCGAGATAGAAAAGATACTCCCAGGGTTTGCCGCGCAACGGGCGGGATTCAATCTTAGTGAGATTCAAATCCCGCAGGGCGAAAGCGCTGAGAGCGCGGAATAGCGCCCCGGGAATGTTTCGCGTGCTGAACACCAGGCTGGTCTTCCAAGGTGTTTTGGCGGGCGCGCGGACGGGGTGGCGGCGGGCGAACGCAGGGGTGCGTAATAGAAAAAACCGGGTGAAATTCTGGCGATCGCTTTCAAT
>Ga0335080_10006728_pt1 | contig 11890 bp, 12 predicted proteins | sample Lox_Sample_34_FD_206720 | JGI IMG/M metagenome (GOLD analysis project Ga0335080, IMG submission 206720) | Soil microbial communities from Loxahatchee National Wildlife Refuge, Florida, United States - Lox_Sample_3.4 | ecosystem: Environmental > Terrestrial > Soil > Wetlands | place: USA...
GGCGTATAACCTCTTTCCGCTCTGGGATTTCGGACCGGTGACTTTTGCTTCCGCCGGCGACCACACCCTTCGCCTGACGGTGATCGGAGAAAATGCCGCGTCAAGTTCCTACACCATTTCGGTTGACAGGTTCTTGTTTGTGCCGGACTAGACTTCGCTGCTGCGAGCCGGAGTCGCCCAAGTCGTAGCTTTGGTTTGCGGGTTTTACAAAGTGCGGCCAAATCAACCTGCTGCGCCAACGCGTTGAAGACACTGGCCAGCCATCATCGCTGAAATACCGGAATTTGAGGTGAAGAATTCCGCCTGGAACTTCGGTAAGCCGTTAAAAACCAGCATTTTGAGCATTTCTTAATTAATAATTGGCATAAATATAGCTGATACAGTTTCCCATGGAAAAGGAACGTCCCACGGAATTTCAGCGTCATTTGAGCCAGCGCTGGGCGGTATTATCCGCAGTCACAGTGGGTTTAATCAGTCTGGTACCGTCTGCCCGGGCCAACGGTATCAATCGGAATGGAGTGGGAGCGGAATCCATGTCCATGGGCGGTACCGAAACCGCTTGGGCCGCCAGCCCGCTTGGCGCGATGGCCGCGAATCCGGCAGGTCTCGGATTTCAAGATACGCCTGAACTTGATGTGGACGGCTTTGGGGCCATCACCGAAGGACATTTCGACAAACCCGGGGTTTCGACCGGCGATCTGGAAGATTCGCCAAACGGACTGGGGGATGGTGCTTTGGGCCTTCCCTTGAAACAGTGGCCAGTGACTCTGGGTGTTTCCATCATTCCCGATTCCCTTTTGCTGGCGGATTGGAATTATCCTGATCCTCCCAGCAGCCCCGGTGGCATCAGCTACGGCCAGCAGGAACACAAATCGGAAATCCTGGTTCTTCGCTCCGCCATCGGGGCGGGCGTTGCCCTCAGTTCCAAGCTTTCGCTCGGCGCCAGCCTTGGCCTGATTTACAACGAAAACTGGCTCAAGGCCCCTTACACTTTTCAAAATCTCCAGCCCTCCGCCGACGCCCCTTTCGATGGTGCGAAGACTCTTTTGGATTTGCACACGAGCGGTTTCGGCTGGAATGTGCAAGCCGGCCTGATCTTTCGCGCCACCACGAACCTGCAATTCGGCCTGTCGTACAAGAGCCAGGCGACGGTTCACACTTCCGGTGATGTCTCGGGTGATCCTTACGCGCAATTCGGCGCGCCACCGGGGCCACTGGCGTTCCATTACGATGCCACCGTGCGGAATATTTTTCCCCAGGAAGTCAGCGCCGGAATGTCGTGGCGATTCCGTCCCCAATGGCGGCTCGCCCTGCAAGTAGATTGGCTCAATTGGGGAAATGCCTTCAACACCCTGCCGGTCGGCTTGAGTAATGGCAACAATCCCATCGTCAACGGCGTGCTGGGTTCGAGTTTCAGCGATGCCATCCCGCTGGATTGGAAAGACGAGTTCGTATATCGCGCCGGACTGGAATACGCCATCACCGAGAACCTCGCCTTGCGGGCCGGATATTGCTACGGTCACAGTCCCGTGCCCGATTCAACCCTGAATCCCATGACCGCGGCCATCATGGAACACACCTTGACCGCCGGTGTCGGGTATCGCTGGAAGCGTTGTGAATTTGATCTGGCTTATCAATACGACCTGCCGGTCACGCAAAACGTCGGAACCAGTGGATTGCTTGCCGGTGAATATTCGAACAGTTCCACGGAAGTCAGCGTTCACTGGATCGCGCTCACCGCCCGAATCCTTTTTTGATTTGAAAGGGATGAAGTAAATCAGACCCAGTATGGCATGTACTTTGAGCACAACGAATCCTACGCCAACCGATGGCGGTCCCACTCCGGCGGCCGGATTCGGTGCCAGGTTCGCCGCCGCTTTCGCCCGCCTCTTCGGCTCGCTCATAGACCGGCCTATTCCTCCGGAGCTTCTGGCCAATCCGGAAAGCGCCCGCCATGCAAAAATGATCACCCGTTTTGGAGCGTTGGGGTCGCTATTTGGCCTCACCTACGCTATTTTTTATATGGCCATCGGACACAAGTGGGGCGCCACCATCATTTTGTTTTGCAGTTCGGGCGTGGCCATCACACCGCTGGTAATGCGCTGGCGAAAATCCGTGCAGGTGGCCGGCCACTTCTTTTCCCTGACGCTTACGCTCGGTTTTACCGCGTTGTGCTTTGTCGAAGGTGGCGTACACGGCCACGCCATCGCCTGGCTGGTCAGCGTGCCGCTATGCGCCCTGCTCCTGCTGGGCAGACGGCCCGCTGCGCGCTGGGCTGTCGTCGCATTCCTTGCGGCGAGCGTGGTGGTGGGCTTCGATCTCGCAGGCAGGCGTTTGCCGATCACCTATGATCCCCAGTGGCGCTCGGTCGTTTCGGCGGCAGGTTATCTGGGTTTGATTCTCTTCATGTTCATTCTCGGGCAGATCTTTGAAGTCGGCCGCGCCCGCGCCATTGCGAAAATGCAGGGTGCGCTCCGGGAACTCGCCGCCTCCAACGAACGGCTGGTGCACTTGAACAACGAAAAGAACGAGTTCCTGGGAATCGCCGCGCATGACTTGAAAAATCCGCTGACAGTGATTCTCGGCAATGCCGAATTGATGACCATGGTCGAGGACCCGGGCAAGATCGACAAGCTCGCCATTACCATCGCCGCCGCCGCCAAACGAATGCGCAACTTGATCAACGACCTGCTTGATGCCAACGCCATCGAACAGGGCAAATTCACCTCCAAGCTCGAGCGTTGCGACATCGGCACCTTGGTTCGTGAAAGTGTGGAAAACAATCAACCCGCTGCCGCCAAAAAGGACATTTCCATCCGCGTGGGCACGTCCGAGGGCCTCATGGCCAAAGCCGATCGCGCCGCCACGCTGCAGATTCTCGATAACTTGATTTCAAATGCTCTTAAATTCTCACCGCCCAATTCCACGATCCACGTCCATTCGGTCCCGGCAAAGGATTTCGCCCTCGTGACCGTTCGGGACGAAGGCCCCGGCATCAGCGCAGAAGACCAGAAAAAACTGTTTGAAAAATTCGTCCGCCTGAGTGCCCGGCCAACGGGCGGCGAATCCTCAACTGGACTTGGGTTGTCCATCGTCAAAAAACTGACCGAGGCGATGTCTGGCACCATCCAGTGTCACAGCGCATTGGGAGCCGGCACCACATTCATGCTCCGATTGCCAATCTGGACAGGCGACCGTCCCGAGGCAAACGCTCCGGCCCCTGTCAAGCCACGCATCCACTCAACCGTTTCGGAATTGCTGCCGCACACCACCACTCGAAATTGATTTCAGCCGACAAATTCATGCTCGTGCCGCAGTAGGGTCCAAATCGTTCGTGCGAATCACTCGACAGCGCCGGTTGATTTTGAAAAACTCCCGTTGTGAAGCAATCAATCGTCACGTTGGACATGGAAGGCGTGTTGACGCCGGAAATCTGGATTGCCGTCGCCGAGAAAACCGGCATCCCGGAATTGCGCCGCACCACGCGCGATGAGCCGGATTATGACAAGCTCATGCGTGGAAGGCTCGCCATCCTGGATCAGCACAGCTTGAAACTGTCCGACATCCAGAACGTGATCGGCACGCTGCGTCCCTTGCCGGGCGGCAAGGAATTTCTGGATGAACTCCGGTCGCTCGTGCAGGTCGTCATCCTGTCCGACACATTCGAGCAATTCGCCGCTCCCCTGCTCCGTCAACTCGGCTGGCCGACGCTGCTTTGCCATCGGCTGATCGTGGAAAACGACCGCATTGTGAATTATCAGTTGCGCATCCGGGAACAGAAGCGCGAGGCGGTGTCCGCGTTCAAGCGGATGAATTATCACGTCATCTCCGCCGGCGATTCGTTCAACGACACGGCCATGCTGCTGGAGGCAAACGTCGGTTTTCTTTTTCGCGCACCGGACAACGTAAAGAAACAATTTCTGCAATTCAAAGCCGTCGAAGCTTACGCAGATTTGATGCGGCTCATCAAAGGCGCAATGGCCTGATTGAGCCGAGGGTCGAAAGTCGAGAGCCGAGTGCCAAACGCCAAAAATTCTTGTTGCCGGGCGGCGCAATGCGGTTAGTTTTCTCCAGCCATGCCAACACGCCAGGGGTCCATTCACCTGTTCCGGCTTTTCGGAATTGACGTGTATCTGCACTGGGCTTGGTTTCTGGCTGCCGTGTACTTCGTCAATCAGGCAAAAGGTTACTCCTCGCCGGTCTGGAGCGTCCTGGAATGCCTTTCGCTGTTTCTGATCGTGTTGATCCACGAATTCGGCCATCAACTGGCTTGCCGGCAGGTGGGCGGAAAGACCAGTCAAATCATCCTCTGGCCGCTGGGTGGCGTGGCTTACGTGTCTCCGCCGCAACGGCCGGGCGCTCAACTCTGGAGCATCGCCGCCGGGCCGCTGGTCAACGTGGTTCTATTCCCGATTTTAGGCGCTATGGCTTTGCTGGGCGGATATCTGGGATGGGACGAAACCTTGCCTGACCTGTTCAGGTTTTTGACCAATCTCTGCGTCATCAATCTTGTTTTGCTCATCTTCAATATGCTTCCGATCTATCCGCTGGATGGCGGGCAAATTTTGCGGTCGCTGCTGTGGTTTGTCCTGGGGCGTGCCAACAGCCTGATGGCGGCCAGTATCATCGGGTTCATCGGCGTGGCGGCATTGATCCTGTTGGCGGCCTCGCTGTTCATCTTTGCGGCGGACACAACCCAAAGCGTCTGGCTCGGCATCATGGCTGTGTTTATCCTGTTGAATTGCTGGGGTGGCCTGATGCAGGCGCGCGCGCTGGCGCGCATCGCCAAACTGCCGCGACGTGACGGCTTCGCCTGTCCGGCCTGCAAAACGCCGCCGCCGCTCGGCCCTATCTGGCGCTGCGGCAAATGTGGCGGCTCTTTCGACACGTTTGTAACCATGGGGGTTTGTCCAAATTGCGGAACGCAGTTCAGCTCGACGCAGTGCCTCGATTGCGGCAGCTTGCGCCCGATTAACGAATGGACGACAACCCCACCGCCACCGCCGATCACCAACGGATGACCCGGTTGAGTGCCGAACTCGGAGGGCGGAGTTCAGAATACGGTATTTATGATTTTTGATTTACGATTTATGATTGGCACACGTTGCCAATCCGCTCGTTCAAATCATCAATCATAAATCTTCAATCATAAATGCAATTCAGTCTTCTGCTTTAAACGCGCGGGAAATCAAATCGCGCACCGCTTTCTTCGGTTCCTTGCCTTCGTAGAGCATCTGGTAAACTTCATCCGTAATCGGCGTCGGCACTCTTTTCGCATGCGCCAGCCGGTGCGCCGAACGCGCCGTGGGATAACCTTCGGCCAGTTTCGGATGCGATGCCTGGATGGCCGACATGGTTTCGCCGCGCCCGAGGCGTTCGCCCAGATTGCGATTGCGGCTTTGCTTCGAAAAACACGTCAGCATCAGGTCGCCGAGGCCGCTGAGGCCGGCAAAGGTCTCCGGTTGCGCACCGCACGCCACACCCAATCGGCGCATCTCGGCCAGCGCTCGCGTGACGAGGCCGGCCTTCGTGTTGTCGCCGTAACCCAAGCCGTCGCTCACGCCCGCCGCGATGGCAATGATGTTCTTCAGCGCGCCGCCATATTCGACACCCAGAATGTCCGTGCTGCGGTAAATGCGGAATTCCGGCCGATGAAAAAGCCCCTGCACCGTGCGTGCCGTGTCGTCACTTTCGCTGGCGCAAACGACGGTGGTGGGAATGCCGAGCGCCACTTCGCGGGCAAAACTGGGACCGGAAAGTGCCACCACGCGGTTGGCCGGGGCGTGCTCGCGCAAAATCCGGCTCATGGTTTCACCGGTCTCAAATTCAATGCCTTTGGTCACGCTCACCAGTATCGCCGGATGCCCTTTCAATTTCACCGCCACCTGCCGGAAAGCTTGCGATGGAATGGCCATGACGACGCACTCGGCCCCGCCCGCCGCTTTCTCAAAATCCGTCTCCACCCGCCAGTTCGTTGGCAACGTCACGCCCGGCAGATACTTTTCGCTGCGCCCCCGCCGGAGTTCGTCCAGCGTTTTGGCGTCAATGTCCCAAAGCGCCACGGCGTTGCCATTTTCGTGAAGCACCTTGGCCAGCGCGGTTCCCCAGGCGCCCGTTCCGAGCACGGTAATTTTCATTTCGTCGCCTCCGATTTGTCAGTGGCACGGGCATCTTGCCCGGGAGTTTCTCCCGATCGAACAGGCGAGGACGCCTGTGACACTACTTTTTTGCCGAACCGGTTTTCCGTTCCTTGCACAAGTCGCTTAATGTTTGCTTTGTGTTTGTAAATCGCCAGCGCGCCCAGCGCCGTCGTGACGACGCCGAGCAGCACATTGTGCGGCGCTAGAACCCAAACTGCCGCCGGCAACGCAATGGCAGCCGAAATGGAACCGACGGAAACGTAGCGCGTCAGTAGCAATGCCAGAATGAAAACTACCAGCGCGATACCCACGGCCAGCGGCGCGAGCGCGAGATAAACTCCGGCGGTTGTGGCAATCCCTTTGCCGCCTTTGAACTTCAACCAGCAGGTGTAATTGTGTCCCAGCACGGCAAAAATGCCGGCGACAATCATGATGCTTGAAGGAATTTTGTAATAGACTTCATCAAGCCGAATGTGAGCTCCGATTTGAATGTGATGGCTCTGCGCGGAGGTGCATAAAATGTATATGGATATTGACAAAACACAGGCCAACCAACCTTTCGCGACGTCCAACAGCAGCACGAGAATTCCCGCCGGTTTGCCGAGCGCGCGCATGGTATTCGTCGCGCCGATGTTGCCGCTGCCCACACTACGAATATCAATCCCTTTCGCCTTCGCAACGAGATAACCTGTCGGAATCGATCCCAGCAGATAGGCGGCTAGCGCGGTCAGGATGTAAGCGAGCACGGCTGGAGTTTAGAATGCATGAATCAAGAACGGGAAGCGTAAAGTTAAATCCGAAGGCCGAAATCAGAAATCCGAAAGAAGCCCCAAGACCGAAATCCGAGACCAACAAACATTGAAGCTTGATTCGGGCTTCGGATTTCTTTCGACATTCGGATTTCGGATTTCGGAATTACAGCGCCTCACTTTCGACTTTGCCGTCCAGTCAGCAAAAATCTAAGCTGTGCGCATGGCATCCAAAGTCAGAGTGGCAGTCCTCGGCACCGGGTCGCTCGGCAAGGAACACGTCCGGATTTATTCCGAGCTGGCCGCCGCCGGCCTCGTGGACTTCGCCGGTATTTTTGACACCAATGACGACACCGCCCGCCGCGTCGCCGCCAAACATAACGCGCGTATTTTCGGTTCCGCCGCCGAAACCGCCGCCAGCGCCGACGCGTTCAGTATTGTCACCCCGACCGTCACGCATTTCGAACTGGCCAAGACGTTGCTCGCACAGGGCAAGCATGTCCTGGTTGAAAAACCGATGACCGATGACACCGCGCAGGCGGCTGAGCTCGTCCAGCTTGCGCGGAAAAACAATTGCGTCCTGCAAGTCGGCCACGTCGAGCGGTTCAACCCCATTTTTAAATACCTTGAGACCGCCGCGCCCGAACCGCGTTTCATCGAATGCCACCGGCTCTCACCTTACCCGGCCCGCTCGACCGACATCGGCGTTGTGCTGGACCTGATGATTCACGATTTGGACGTCGTGCTCGCGTTTGTGAAATCGCCGGTGACCAGCGTGGACGCCGTGGGCATTCCGGTATTGAGTAAGAGCGAGGACATCGCCAATGCACGCCTGCATTTTGCCAATCGCTGCGTCGCGAACCTCACCGTCAGCCGGGTCAGCCCGGAGCGGATGCGGAAGATTCGCGTGTTCAGCGGTCCGACCAATCCGTGCTACATCTCGCTCGATTACCGGGCGCAGGAAGGTTTTATTTACCGTATTGCCCGCGAAGATGAGTGGGTAAGTTCCAGGTTGAGAAAGCTTTTTGCCCTTGCCGGCAGCAGCGTGACAGTTGTCAGCGAGTTTGCAGGGAAAAAGGTCGTGCGCGAACCGGTGCCAATTGCAAAGGACGAGCCGCTCAAGCTCGAATTGCAGGATTTTGTAAACTGCGTCCGGGAGCGGCACGCACCGCTGGTCAGCGGCGAATCCGCCAAACGTGCTCTGGAGCTGGCGTTTGAAATCACGCGACAAGTGCAGCAAAACAGATAAACGCAGAGACGCAAAGGCGCGGAGAATGGAAATACTTGTGGACCAAATTCAAATCCGACCGGAAGTGGCAGAAAAATTATGCTACTACGTTTACGCTTACGTTGATCCACGCAACTCAGAAATTTTCTGCGTCGGCAAAGGTTGTGGTGCTCGTGTTTTGTCACATCTCGATGAAATTGGACAGTCAGAAAAAATCCGCCGCATAGCCGAATTAAAGAGCGTTAATCTTCAGCCGCAGATCGATATTCTTGCGCACGGCATAAAAACCGAAGAAACGGCTCTTCGCATTGAAGCCGCTGTTATAGACGCTCTGCGGCCGCCAACAAATATAGTGCGCGGCTTTCAGACACTAGAATTTGGTCGTGTCCCGCTTGCCGAACTTGAATTTCTTTACGCTGCAAAGCCGATTACAATTGATGAGCCAGTTCTTTTAATCCGCATCAACCAGCTTTACCGTCCGGGCATGGATTCTGAATCGCTTTATGAAGCTACGCGTGGCGTTTGGACATGTGGTACTCGTCGCGAAAATGCTCATTTCGCGTTTGCCGTTTACCAGGGCGTGGTTCGTGAAGTGTACGAAATAGAAAAATGGTACAAAGCCGGCACGCTTGAATACAGGACTCGCTCGCGCGACGACGTTGACGTCCCAAATCGTTGTGAATTTTCCGGTAAAGTATCTGAAAAACTTTCAGCGAAATATAAAGGCGGATCGGTTGGCCGTTTTTTTTCCAAAGGCGCACAATTGCCATACACTTATGTTAATTGTTGAATTCTCCGCGCCTCTGCGCCTCTGCGTTAAAATGGAATCGTGAACCCGAAATCGTTCATGCTCATCGCCGGCGAGGCGAGCGGGGATTTGCTCGCAGCGGAACTGGTTTCGGCGTTGCGCGAGAAGTTGCCGGATGCAACGTTCTTCGGCGCGGGCGGTCCCCGAATGGCTGAAGCCGGCGTCGAACTCGCGTTCGACATGACCCGGCACGCGGTTATTGGCATACCAACGTTGAAACAATATTTCACCTTGCGACGGCTGTTCAATCAATTGCTCGCGCTGGCCATCGAACGCAAACCGGACGCCGTCATCGGCGTGGATTTTGGCGGGTTCAACCTGCGCTTCGGCCACGCGATCAGGCAATACGTTCGCGACAATCCTTTTTCGAAATGGAACCCTAAAATTGTCCAGTTCGTCTCGCCGCAGGTCTGGGCGTCGCGTCCGAGCCGGGCGAAGCTGTTGGAAGCGGATTACGATCTGGTCCTGAGCATTTTCCCGTTTGAGAACGCCTGGTATGCGCAGCGCGCGCCCAAATTGCGCCTGGAATTTGTCGGGCACCCCATGATCGGGAGATTTACGAATGACGATTTACGATTTACGCGCCGCCAGCAAGAAACCACGTCAATCGAAAATCGTAAATCGCAAATCGTCTTGCTGCCCGGCAGCCGGACAAGCGAATTGAAAAAACATCTGCCGGTGATGTTCGGCGCTCTGGAACAGATTCGGCCGAAGTTGCCGAAAGCGAGCGCCAAAATGATTTTGCCGAATGAAGAGTTGAAAAGTCTCGCGGTGAGGCTGTCTGCGCCTCAATCAAAGGTCGAAATTCAAATTGGCGATTTGTCGAACGCGCTGGCCGATGCCGACCTCGCCATCGCTTCCACGGGCACGGTGACGATGGAATGCGCGTTTTTTGGCGTGCCAGCGGTAACACTCTACAAAACGGCGTGGTTCAATTATGCCATTGCCAGCCGCATCGCCACGGTGAAATGGGCGACCATGCCGAACATCCTGGCGGACGAGGAGATTTTTCCCGAATTCATCCAGAGTGCGGCCACGCCGGAGAACATCGCCACCGCCGCTTTGGAGTTGTTAAGGAACGGAGCGCGCCGGAAAAAAATCAAATTGCAGCTTGCGAAAATCGTCGCCGCGCTCGGCGAACCCGGCGCCAGCCAGCGCGCCGCGACAGCGATTTTGAGTTTGTTCCCATGAAAGACCTGACCAGCCCGACGTGGATCAAAGTGAAAGGATGGTTGTTCCTGCTCATCGGAATGGCCGCGGCCGTTTTGCTGCTTGTTGGTGACCCGACATGGAAAACCGCCGTCCTGCTCGTGCTGGCCATCTGGGGGTTTTGCCGGTTCTATTATTTCGCATTTTACGTCATCGAAAAATACGTTGACCCCGCCTACAAATTCTCCGGGCTGATTTCATTTGCGAAGTATTTGATCCGGCGGCGGCGGCCATAAATTCCGTTTGAGTCCCGTCATCTCGACTCCTACACTGTTGCCATGGAATCGCTGCACGCCCCGTGGCGGATTGAATATATTCTCGCGCCCAAACCGCAGCTTGACGCGAGCCTGTTCACCCGCATTGCCCAGTCCAACGACGACGAGGCCAACCACGTCATCGCGCGCGACCGCACCTGTTACGCCCTGCTCAATACCTATCCTTACAACGGCGGGCACCTGATGACCGTGCCTTACAAACAGGTCGCCGATTTGAACGACTTGACCGACGAGGAATTGACCGACTTGTGGAAGCTCACACGCCGGTGTGTGAGCGCCCTGACGCGCTTGATGAAACCGGACGGGTTCAACATCGGGATCAATCTCGGCAAGGTCGCCGGCGCCGGCATCGCGGAACACCTGCACATCCACGTCGTGCCGCGCTGGAATGGCGACACGAATTTCATGCCGGTCCTGGCCAGCACCCGGGTCCTGCCGGAAGCGCTCAAGGAAATCGCGGCAAGACTGCGCGCGGAGTTGGCGAAATGACCTTTGACTGTGGCAACGGAAACCCTTCATTTTGAGAACGCACGGGTCGCGCAGCAGCTTTTCAACAACGAACCGCGCAACCTGCAATCGCTCGAAGAACAACTGGGCGTCAAAGCCACCTCCCGCGAAGGTTGGATCAAGCTGGAAGGCCAGCCCGACGCCATCGGCCGCGCCAAACAGCTTTTTGTTTCGCTGGAGAGCCTGTTGAAGGCCGGTTCGCCGGTCCGAAACCGCGAATTCGCCCACGCCCTCAGCGTGGTGAAGCATGAAGGCGCGGAGACCCTCAAGGACCTCGTGAACGACCGCGTCATGACACACGAGCGCAAACCCGGTGTCAACCCCAAATCGGTCGGCCAAAAAAAGTACCTCGACGCCATCCGCAAACACGACATCACAATTGGTGTCGGGCCGGCTGGCACGGGAAAGACGTACCTGGCCGTGGCGATGGCGCTGGCGGCGTTGCGCGATGGCCGGGTGTCGCGGCTGATTCTCACCCGCCCGGCCGTGGAAGCCGGTGAGGCTCTCGGTTTTCTGCCGGGCGACCTTTACGAAAAAATCACGCCCTATCTCCGGCCATTGCAGGACGCGCTGCACGACATGTTGCCCGCCGAGGAAATTCAGAAGCACACCGAGCGCGGCACGATTGAGATTGCGCCGCTGGCTTACATGCGCGGGCGCACGCTCAACAACGCCTTCATCATCCTCGATGAAGCGCAGAACTCGACCACCGAGCAGATGCTCATGTTTCTCACGCGCCTCGGTCACGGCTCGAAAGCCGTCATCACGGGCGACGAAACGCAGATTGATCTGCCGCCAAACAAGCATTCCGGCCTGCTCGAAGCGCATCGCGTGTTGAAAAACATCGAGGGCATCGCGGTCGTTGAATTCACCCGACGCGACGTCGTCCGCCACCCGCTTGTCCAGCGCATCATCGCCGCTTACGAAGAGCATCGCGGACAGAAATGAAAATTCCAAATTCCAACGTCCAAGCT
>Ga0335080_10006731_pt1 | contig 11889 bp, 8 predicted proteins | sample Lox_Sample_34_FD_206720 | JGI IMG/M metagenome (GOLD analysis project Ga0335080, IMG submission 206720) | Soil microbial communities from Loxahatchee National Wildlife Refuge, Florida, United States - Lox_Sample_3.4 | ecosystem: Environmental > Terrestrial > Soil > Wetlands | place: USA: Florida...
GAGCAGCTCCGCGAGCTCCCCCTCGCGCTCCACCACGCGCGTCCCGCGCCCGCCCCCGCCCCAGCTGGCCTTGAGCATCACCGGATAGCCGACCTGCGCCACCGCACGCGCACACTCCGCCGGATCCTGCGGCAGGGGCGCCGTCGCGGGCATCACCGGCACTCCGGCGGACTGCGCCAGCTCGCGCGCGCAGACCTTGTTGCCGAGCAGCCGCATGGTGTGCGGGGAGGGACCGACGAAGATGATGCCGGCGGCGGCGCAGCTTTCGGCAAACTCGGGGTTCTCGGCGAGAAAGCCGTACCCGGGATGGATCGCCTGCACCTGCGCCTCGCGCGCGATGCGCAGGATGTCCCCGATGTCCAGGTAGGCCTGGACCGCCCCCTTGCCAGCGCCGAGGAGGTAGGCTTCGTCGGCCTTGGTGCGGTGGAGCGAAAAGCGATCCTCGTGGGAGTAGACCGCCACCGTGCGCAGGCCGAGTTCGTTGGCCGCCCGCATGACGCGAATGGCGATCTCGCCGCGGTTGGCGACCAGAAGGCTGCGGATCCGCTGCGGGCTGGCGGGATTCACTTTAAGATTCACCTGTGAGCCCGGCGCGGCACGCGCGCGCGTGACGCCGGGGGGATGCCGCACGATCATAGCCGCGGAGATAAAAAAATGTCGCGCCCGACTGTGCTTGTGGTCCCGATGCTGTGGCTGCTTTCGGCCCCGGCGCTCAGCGCCGCGCCGCCCGCAACGCCCGCGGCTCCCCCGCCGATCGCGATCGCGATCCACGGCGGTGCAGGCGTGATCGAGCGCGCCAAGATGACGCCCGAAAAGGAGGCCTCGTACCGTGCCGGCCTCGCCGCGGCGCTCGATGCCGCCTATGCCGTTCTCGAGCGCGGCGGGTCGAGCCTCGATGCGGTCACCACCGCGGTGCACATGATGGAGGATGACCCGCAGTTCAACGCCGGGCGCGGCGCGGTGCTCAACCAGGATGGTGACGCGGAGCTCGACGCGGCGCTCATGGACGGGCGCGGACCGCGCGCCGGCGCGGTCGCCTCGGTGCGCCACGTCAAGAACCCGATCGATCTCGCGCGCCTGGTGATGGAGCGCAGCCCGCACGTGCTGCTGGTTGGCGAGGGGGCCGAGGAATTCGCGCTCGAGCAGGGCATGGTGCTCGTGCCACGGAGTTACTTCCGCACGCGCGCGCGCCAGGGCGAGCTGGAGGAGGCGCGGCAGGCGGAGAAGGAACGCGGCACGGGTGAGACCGGCCGCGGCGGGGGCACGGTCGGCGCGGTGGCGCTGGACCGCGCCGGCAACCTGGCCGCGGCCACTTCCACCGGTGGCCTCACCAACAAGCACCGTGGACGGGTCGGCGACACGCCCCTCATCGGCGCGGGAACCTACGCGCGCAACGACACCTGCGCGGTGTCTGGCACCGGACAGGGCGAGTACTACATCCGCGAGGTCCTCGCCTACGACATCTGCGCGCTCATGGCGTACAAGCATCTGACGCTCGCCCAGGCAGTCACCGAGGAGATCCACACCCGGCTTACGGCCGCGGGGGGCGAGGGCGGCGTGATCGCGCTCGATGCGAGCGGCAACATCGTCATGGATTTCAATAGCATCGGCATGTTTCGCGGAGCCCGCGACGGGCACGGCCGCCGTGAGATCGCCATGTACCGCGACACCCCTTAGCCGCGCAGGACACCCCTTATGCATGCCATCGCCATTCACGGGGGCGCCGGCGCCGTACCACGCGCCGCCCTCTCCGCCGAGCGCGAGCAGCGCTACCGGGCCGGTCTCGCCACCGCACTCGATGAGGGTTATGAGGTGCTCGAGCGCGGCGGCAGCAGCCTCGATGCGGTGACAACGGCGGTGCGCATCCTCGAGGACGACCCGCTCTTTAACGCCGGACACGGCGCGGCCCTCACCCGTGAGGGCGCCGCGGAGCTCGACGCCGCGATCATGGACGGCCGGCAGATGCGTGCCGGCGCGGTCGCCTCGGTGCGCCACGTGCGCAACCCCGTGGACCTGGCGCGCCACGTCATGGAGAAGTCGCGGCACGTGCTGCTGGTGGGGGCGGGGGCCGAGGAATTCGCGCTCGAGGAGGGCCTGGCGCTCGTGCCCAATCTGTACTTCCGCACCACCGAACGCCTGGAGCAGCTGCTGTTCGAGCAACGGGGCGAGCACGTCTCCGACATCGTGCCCCCGACCACCCAGGGTACGGTCGGCGCGGTGGCGCGCGATGGCGCGGGGAACCTGGCGGCGGCGACCTCCACCGGCGGCATGACCAACAAGCGCCCCGGACGCGTGGGCGACTCGCCCATCATCGGCGCGGGCACCTATGCCAAGAACGGCGTGTGCGCGGTGTCCGCCACCGGGCACGGGGAGTACTTCATCCGCACGGTCGCGGCGCACCATGTATGTGCGGCGGTCGAATACCGCGGGATCACGCTCGAGCAAGCCGTGTGCGAGCTGCTGCACGAGATCCTGAGCGGACTCGGGGGCGATGGCGGGCTCATCGCCGTCGACCATGCCGGGCGCATCGTCATGGACTTCAGCACCGAGGGCATGTTCCGCGGTGCACGCGACTCGAACGGCCGGCGCGACCTCGCCATCTACTGATCAACGGTTGCCGCGCGGCGCCCTCTAGGCGAAGGCGCCGGCGGTCTGCACCACGCGGGCGAAGCGTCCCTCGAGCACCATCTCGGTGCGCTCACGGATCTCAGCCGCCGAGACTTCGCGCCCCGCGAGCGTGTGCATGGGGAAGGTGAGCGTGGCGTCGGTGACGTAACGCACCTTGAAGCCCACATCCGAGGCGTGGCGCGCCGTGGTCTCGCAGCATTGTTCGGTGCGGATGCCGGTGATCAGCAGCTCCCCGATCCCGTGCTCGCGCAGCCAGTGCTCGAGCGTCATCCCGTCCGCGCTGCGGCCGAGGAGCGCCGAGTGGACCTCCTTATAAATGACGACGTCGGGCCGGATCGACAGCTCGGCCATGGTGCGCACCTGCCCGGAGGCCGCAGTGAAGGGGTTGGCCGCATCATCGTCCGGTTCGCGGTGAAACACCTGCACGATCGCGATGCCGCGCGCGGCGCAGCCCTCGATGAGCGTCTGAACGTTGTGCAGAAATGCCGGCAGCTCCGCATCACGGAAATACGGCCGGGTACGGAACGACTCCTGCACGTCCACGACGAGCAGCGCTTGCTTCATGGTGATCACCCCTGTGTATCGAAAGCCCCAAACGATATCCTCGCTGAGCCGGTCGCGACGCTTCCAGTCCTGCGCGGGACGCAGATGGCGCAAAAACGGACAGTCTCAGCCGAGCTCCATCTGCAGCCGGGCCGCCTCCGCCCCCTGCGGGTAGGCGGCGGACGGTGGCAGGGACGCACGAACTGCCGCCGCCGCGCGTGCTTCGGCCGCGAGCAGGCGCTGCCCGCGCAGCCGCGCACGCTCGAGTCGCGCGGCATCCCCGCTCGCCGCGGCCGAGAGGAATTCGCGCCACATCGCCGGGCGCTGCGCCCAGCGCGGCTTCAGCCAGTGTGGGTTGCGCAGCGCCAGCCGTCGCACCTCTCCGAGCGTGTGGCTCGCAAGAGCGGCTACGCATCCGGCGGGCATGGCGAGCAGCAGCCGGGCGGCAGCGCCCTGGCAGCGCGCCAGGTGCCACGCAAAGGTAAGCACCGCCTGTGCCACGGCGGCACTCGCCGCGATCGTGAAGAAAGGCGCGTAGCCCTGCCCGGCATCGCCCACCTGAGGCAGCGCGCAGCGCCGCCAGCGCTCGGGCTCGGCGAAGCCGGCATCCACCAGCAGGTACAGGCAGCCGCCCGCGCGGGCGCGCGCGGCCAGCTCAAGAGAGCTCCACTGGCGCGCGATCTCGGTGAGCGTCGCATTCCCGGGCTGCGCACGCGCCTGCGCGGCGCACAGCTCCAGGCACTCCTCGTTCAGCTCGCGCAGCGATGCGAGCGTGTCCTCACGCAGCCAGTGGTCGTCCGCGAGTTCGGTTTCGCACTGCAACAACATTGCCGGTACTCCTGGGCGGGCCACGCGGGCAACCATGGTAGCCGCGGGAGGCCTGAAATGGCACCCACCGATTTGGGGTTTTTTTACCAATTTTGAAAGTAGGCAAACGCCGGTGCTGCTCGCACAATGGCGTACTCGTGTCAGGACCCGCCCGCATGCGCATCTCCGACAATCGCTATCACCGTGAGCGGCTGCAGATGGCCCTGGCGCTGCGCCTGCTGCGCCACGAGGCACGCACGCAGACGATCCGCGCCTGGACCGGGCTCACCGATGACCGCATCCGCAAGCTCTACCGCTCCTACCTCGGCGAGGCGCAGCTGCACATGCCGCGCCATCGGGGCAAGTCGCCCCAGCAGATCTCCTACTTCACCCGCTCGCTGCGCCTGCAGGAGGAGACCGTGGCGCTCACGACCACCCTGTGGCTGCTCGGAGTGGTGCCGGGCGCACCCGAGCCGCAGGTCCCGGGCTCGCTCGCCGTACTGGCGCGCGGCGGACTGCTGTGCCAGGCCTTCGAGGCGTACCGCCTCGCGCGTCCCGCCGCGCTCATCTCCTTCGAGCATGCGGTGTTCCTTGCCGGCGCGCTCAGCCGCGGCGAGCAGCTGCGAGTGGGCTGGTGCAACCAGTGCGGCGGCCTCATGGTGAGCGAGCCGTTCGCCCTGCGAGCCCGGCGCTGCCACCAGTGTGCGGGAACGGCAGCGGCGCACTGCTAGAATCCGCCGTCATAGCCTGCCCAGGCGGACGGCATTCATGGTTCAGCTGCGCCCGAACTTTCTTTCCGGTCCCTACATCGAACGGCGCGCGGAGGCACGCGAGGACGAGAACTGGATCGCACAGGCGCGGGCCGATCGCAACACCCGCTACCTGCTCGGCCAGGGCAGTGCACAGCTGCTGACCACGGGAAGCGAGCCGCGCATCGCCTTCCTCGACCATGACTCCCCGCTGGTGCGTGCCGCGCCCGACCATGTGCTGTTGCTGCTCGGCTGGCTGCACGAGACGCGCATCGTGCTCATTGACATGCCGGTGTCGCAGAGCCCCGAGCTGCCGCCCGACACCGCCTTCCAGGAGTTGCGCCCGCTCACACCGGTCCTCGGCGCACAGGAAGCCGCGCTGCTCGCCTACGCGCGTGCGCTTGGCACCTGGCGCGGCCGGCAGCTGCACTGCGGGGTGTGCGGCAGTCCCACCGAGCCCACGCATGCCGGTCACTGTCTGCGCTGCAGCAACCCCGCCTGCGCGCAGGAGTTCTTTCCGCGCATCGACCCGGCGATCATCGTGCTGGTGAGCGATGGCGAGCGGGCGCTGCTCGGGCGCTCCGCGAGCTGGCCGCCGCGCCGCTACTCGACCATCGCAGGCTTCGTCGAGCCGGGCGAGAGCCTCGAGGATACGGTGCTGCGCGAGGTGCTGGAGGAGACCGGCGTGGCGGTGCATAACGTGCGCTACCACTCCTCGCAGCCGTGGCCCTTCCCCTCCTCGCTCATGCTCGGCTTCTTCGCGAGCGCCGCTGCGGGGAGCCTGGTGCGCGTGGGCGGGGAGCTCGAGGATGCGCGCTGGTTCACGCGCGCGCAGGTCACCGGCGGGGAGGCACTGGCGCCGCCCTCGCACTCGATCTCCTGGCGCCTGATCGAGTCCTGGCTGAACGGCACGGTGTAGCTCACGATGTGCCTGCTGGTCCTCGCCTGGCGGGTGCACCCGCGCTACCCGCTGGTGGTCGCCGCCAACCGCGACGAGTTCCACGCGCGTCCGGCGGCCCCGCTGGCGTGCTGGCCGGCGCCGCTGCAAATCCTCGCTGGCCGCGACCTGCGCGCGGGGGGCACCTGGCTCGGCCTCGACCGTGCTCGGCGCTTTGGTGTCGTGACCAACTTCCGCGACCTGCAGACTGCGAAGCAGGGCGCCCCGTCGCGCGGGATGCTCATCCCGCAGTACCTCGCCAGCGCCCTGCCGCCGCCGCAGTTCCTCGAGGCACTCGCCCCGCGCGCCGGCGCGTACTCCGGTTTTAACCTGCTGCTCGCCGACGGGGAGTCGCTTTGGTACGGCTGCAATCGTGCCGAGCCCTTCGCGCGGGCGCTGGCCGCGGGCGTGTACGGCCTGTCGAACGAGTTCCTGGACACACCGTGGCCGAAACTCGAACGCGTACGCCGCGGCTTCGAAGCCTGGCTCGGTAAACGGGCCGGCGGCTCGCCCGTTGAGTTGTTTGAGCTGCTCGAAGACCGCACGCGCGTCACGGACGACGCGCACCTGCCGGCGAGCGGCGTGTCGCGGGAGTGGGAGCGCGTGCTGTCGGCGCCTTTTGTCGAGCATCCCGACTACGGCACGCGTTCCTCCACGGTGCTCCTGCTGGAGGCTGATGGCGCGGCCTACCTGGGCGAGCGGCGCTTCGATCCGCGGGGGCGAGGCGCGGGCGAGAGCGCATTTCACCTCGATCCGGGTGATTGGCCCTGAGGGGCGGCGCGGAACCTCCGCGTCCGTGGCCGACTCTCAATGCACAGCAGCGAGCGGCTGGCCGGCCGAGGCTCTAGAATTCCGGGGTTTCTCCAGGCAACAGGTTTGATGGCGCAGCGCAATCACCCGCCGCGGGTTCGTCGACGGCACGTGCGGACCCCGGCGGTCCTGCTGTGCCTGCTCGCGGCACGTCTGGCGCAGGCCGCGAGCGGCGTCAACGTGGAGATCCACGGCGTCAGCGACGCGCTGCGTGACAACGTGCTCGCCTACCTGAGCTTCGAGCGCTACGTGAAGAGTGGTGCGGAGCTCAACCCCGACATCGTCGAGCGGCTGCACAACCGGGTCGAGCGCGAGGTGGATTCCGCCCTCAAGCCCTTCGGTTACTACGAGCCCCAGGTGGAGTCCACCGTCACCCAGGGGGAGCGCGGGGTGTGGCGCGTCGTGATCAACATCACCCCCGGACAGCCGGTGCTGGTGGATCACATCGACGTGCGGGTCGAGGGACCCGGCGCGGATGACTTCCTGTTCCGGCGCATCCTGCGGCGCCTGCCGCTGAAGAGCGGCGAGCGGCTGAACCACAAGGCCTACGAGGACATCAAGTCCGACCTGCAGCGCACCGCCGCGACCTACGGGTACCTGGATGCGCGCCTGGTGCGCAACGAGCTCGTCGTGGATCCGCCCAACCACACCGCAAACATCGCGCTCGAGCTCGACACCGGGACGCGCTATCGCTTCGGCAAGACGACCATCACCCAGAGCGTGGTGCGCGACAGCCTGGTGCGTCGCTACCTGCGCTACAAGGAGGGGGAGTACTTCGATCTCACGCAGGTGCTGCGCACGCAGTTCGCACTCGATGACTCACAGTACTTCGCCAACCTCGAGGTGCTGCCCGGCGAGCCCGACCGCGACGCGCACACCGTGCCGGTCAGCATCCATGCCGATGCCAGCCGCCGCCACCGCTACAGCCTCGGCGCCGGGTACGCGACCGACACCGGGCCACGCGGCACGCTCGGCTTCGAGGACCGGCGCGTCAACGACCGCGGCCACAGCTTCAGCGTCGAGGTGCAGGCGGCGCAGGTCACCAAGTACAGCCTGCAGAGCCGCTACACCATTCCCTTCGGGGACCCCGCGACGGAGAGCTTCAGCCTGCGCGGCTCGATCGAGCAGCGCAACTGGGGCGACGTCACCACCAACACGCTATCCGCCGGGCCGAGCGTCACCGCCGTCACCGGTCCCTGGCAACACGTGTGGGCGGTCAACGCGGTGCGTACCACGAGCGAGTCCATCTACGCGCCGATCAACACCACCGACCGGCTGCTGGTGCCGGAGCTGGACATTGCCTCGGTGCCGAAGGGCTACCTCGGCGAGCCGCTCTTCGAGCACCCGCTGTACCTGGAGATCAAGGGCTCCAATTCCTCCCTCGGCTCGAACTCGACCTGGGCGCAGGCGCACCTGCAGGCCGAACGGGTGTTCCACCTCGCGCCCAAGTGGCACCTGCTGCTGCGCGGGGAAGTGGGTACGACGCTGGCGCAGGAGTTCGACCAGCTGCCGGTGGTCTTCCGCTTCTTCGCCGGCGGCGACAACAGCGTGCGTGGCTTTGCCTACAACACCCTCTCGCCCACGGTCGAGACCAATCTGTGCGTCGGGCAGAGCTCGGACAAAGCTCCGTGTCCGAGTGGTAACTACACTTATATCAAGGTGGGCGGCAAGAACGTGGCCACGGGAACGTTCGAGGTGATCCGCGACCTGCCCCGCAGCCTGGGCATCGCGGCCTTCTTCGACTACGGCAACGCCTTCGACCGCTGGGGCACGAAGCTCGCCTATTCGGCCGGCATCGGCCTGCGGGTACGGACGCCAGTGCTGACGCTCGGCATCGATATCGCCGAGCCGCTCTATGAGCCGTGCCAGCCGCCCTTTACTGGCTCAAACTGCGCTCCCAGCAGCCCGCGACTGCACATCAACTTCTCCCCCAAGCTGTGATCCCGAAGAAGACTCTCCTGCGACGCCTGCTCCTCGCCCTCGCGAGCGTGCTGATCGTGGGGCTGATCGTCGCTCCGCTCACGCTCCTGTGGGCGGTGCTCTATACCGAGAGCGGCGCACAGTTCGTGGTGCGCCACCTGCCGCACCACCTGGGACCGGTGGACCTGCAGATCACGGGCCTCACCGGCACCATCGCGCAAGGACTGCACGTCGAACGTGTCGAGATCGACCACGAGCTGGTGCACCTCACGTTCACGAACCTCAACGGGCGCGTGCGGCTCGCGCCGCTGCTCGTGCAGACGATCCGTGTCACCTCTGCGAGCGTCGAGGGTGCCAAGGTGCAGGTGAAGCGCCGGGTCCACCCGCCCACACCCTCGCCGCCCTCGTTCCTGCCGCGCTGGCTGAAGATCAGCGCCGACGAGGCGCAGGTGAAGCACGCCGAGCTCAGCGTCTACAACGGCTTCCGGATGCAGGTCTCGGACATCACCGCCGCGGTACTGCTGCGCCACCTCGACATCCGCTTCTTCCAGGCCGAAGGCCTGCTCGAGGGCGCGCACTTCATCGTGATGGGGGACCTGCTCGCCACCGATCCGCTCGGCTTCCGGGTGAAGGGCCACCTCGACTGGCACCCGGCCGGACAGCCGCCCTACGTCGTGGACGGCAGTGCCCGCGGGGACCTGGACGTCCTCAACGTCGTTGCGCGCACGCAGAGCCCGTTCCGCACCGACGTCAGCGGCCAGCTGCGCGACCTGGCGAATCACTTCCACTGGGTGGCGAGCGCACAGGTGCTGCAGTTCGAGCTCAGCGCCTGGGGCATCTCCGCGCCCCTGGGTACGATCAGCGGCCAGCTAAGCGGCGCCGGGGATGCCGACACCTTCAGCGCCAAGGGCACAGTTGAACCGGCGGGGCTGCACGCCGGGAAGTTCGACGTGCAGTTCGAGGGGGGCTTCGCCCACCACGTGCTGAGCGCCAAGAGCATGCAGGCGCGGCACCTCGCCTCGGGGGCGCTCGCGCGCGCCGCCGGCACGATCGCGGTCGTGGACAACGGTCCGCGCCTGGACCTCCGGGGCAGCTGGGAGCAGTTCCGCTGGCCGCTCACCGGGCGCGACCCCGTGGTGCGCAGCGCCGCCGGCACCTTCACCCTCGCGGGACTGCTGCCCTACGGCGTGCAGGTGAGCGGGGACATGCGTGTGCTCGATCTGCCGTCCATGCCGGTGGACGTCGGCGGCACGCTCGATAAGGACAACTTCACCTTCACGCGCGCCGAGGTCGACCTCTACGGCGGTCACACGAGCGCGAGCGGCAAGGTCACCTGGGGTCGCGAAGAGACCTACGCAGTGAGCGGACACGCGAGTGGTATCAATCCTGCGCAGCTGCGCGCCGACCTGCCGGGAAGCCTGAGCTTTGATTACAAGGTGGCAGGTCGCGGCTTCGATGCACGGGGCACGCTGGACGCTGCCTTCAGCGGCCTTACCGGCAAGCTGCGCGGCGCGCCCGCGAGCGGCAGCGGCGCATTCACACACGCCGGCAAGACCTGGGGCTTCAACGATCTGCGCGTGGCGCTCGGCAGCACCAACCTTGCACTCGATGGGCAGATCGACGAGCGGCTGAACCTGCGCTTCGCCCTGAGCGCGCAGGACTTGAGCCTCCTCAGCGCGGGCAGCCGCGGGCGCATCAAGGCCTCCGGCACCCTCGGCGGCACTCCGGATGATCCGTCCGTCGTCGGCGTGGCGCACGCGGTCGGGGTGGATTACGAGGGTATCAAGCTCGAGGCCGCCGACGCCGACGTCGACTTCGAGCCCAACGCCACGAGCAGGGAATCCAAGATCGACGCGCGGCTGCGCGGGCTAAGTTATGGCGAGCACACGTTGCAGGCGGCGACCCTCACGCTCACCGGGCTGCCGAGCGCCTACGTGGTGCGCCTGACGGCCACGGCTCCGGGGCTCGCCGCGAGCGCGCAGGCGCGTGGCGCGTACGCGCACGCGACGTTCCAGGGCCAGCTCACCGCTCTCGCGCTGAGCGGCAACGAGTCGCTGCACCTGGCGCTCGAGCGTCCGGTCGACCTGCTGGCCGCACTCGATCACGTGCGTATCGAATGGCTGTGCCTCGTCGGCACCCCCGGAAGCGTGTGTGCGGACGGTGAGTGGCGCCCGGCCGCGTGGGCGACCACGATCATGAGCAACGAGCTGCCGCTGGCGACCCTCACCGCCGGCACGACACCCAACGTGCAGTACCTGGGCACCCTGAGCGCGCTCGCGCGACTCTCCGGCGGCGCCACGACACCGGTGCAGGGGACGCTGCGGGCGCAGCTGTCCGACGCTGAGATCGCGCATCGCCTCGCGAGCCACAAGATCGAGCACACCCGCATCGGCTCGGGCAACGTCGACGTGACGCTCGAGCCGCAGCTCGCGAAGCTGGCGGCCAACCTCGGCGACGGCGAAATCGGCACCGTGCACGTGAGCCTGAGCGCGCAGCGCACCACGGCCGCCGTCCTCGACATGCCCCTCGCCGGGGAGATCCAGGCGCAGACTGCGCAGCTGCAGCTCCTGTCGCTTTACGTGCCCGAGATCGACCGCGCCTCCGGACACCTCAGCTGCGACCTGCGCGTGGGTGGCACGCTCGGGGCTCCGACGCTCGCCGGGATCGTCAAGGTCAGCGGGGGCGAGATCGACGTCTACCAGGTGAACCTCGCGCTGCGACAGATCGAGGTCGAGGCGCACCTCGATGAGGGCGGACTTGGCTTCAAGGGCGGCGCGCACGTCGGCAACAACGGTACCGTGAGCGCCGACGGCCACGTCGAGTGGCGCAACCTGCTGCCTTACGGGCAATTCCACCTGCAGGGCACGAACCTGCGCGTGGCGGATATTCCTGAGGCGCAGATCGACGCCTCCCCCGATCTCGACTTCGTCATCAGCGGCCGCAAGATCGAAGTCACCGGCAAGGTGCTGGTGCCCTATGCCAAGATCCAGCCGAAGGACATCACCAATGCGGTGCGGGTCTCGGACGATGAGGTGATCGTCGGCGCCGAGCCGGAGGACCCGAGCAAGCGCTTCGAGGTGATGAGTACGATCACCATCACGCTCGGGGACAAGATCACGATCGACGCCATGGGCCTGAAGGCGCGGCTCGGTGGCAGCCTCGTCGTGAAGAGCGGCTACGACGCCATCACGCGCGCCACCGGCGCGCTCAACGTCCCGGACGGCAAGTACATGGCCTATGGGCGACTGCTCGACATCGACAACGGGCAGCTGAGCTTCAACGGCGGACCAATCGACAACCCGGCGATCTCGCTGCGCGCAAAGAAGGAATTCCCGGACGTCACCGCCTACGTGAACGTGCGCGGCACGCTGCTGCAGCCGCGCATGTCCTTCAGCTCCGATCCGCCGTTGCCGCAGTCACAGATCGTCTCGCTGATCCTCGCCGGTGGCTCGCTCGATACGGCCCAGGCCCATGGCGGCAACGTTGCCCTCGGCC
>Ga0335080_10006732_pt1 | contig 11887 bp, 6 predicted proteins | sample Lox_Sample_34_FD_206720 | JGI IMG/M metagenome (GOLD analysis project Ga0335080, IMG submission 206720) | Soil microbial communities from Loxahatchee National Wildlife Refuge, Florida, United States - Lox_Sample_3.4 | ecosystem: Environmental > Terrestrial > Soil > Wetlands | place: USA: Florida...
GTGTAAATCAATCTGCAAGCCTGGTCGCAGGTCTGCCGGCGAATCCTCTGCAATGGCGGATCATATCCTCGAGCCTCAATCCCAACGATTCGACTATGGCAACCCTGTATGGGAATGACGTCGCAGTCGATTACGCCAGATCTCATGCAGAACACGACTATCCAGAGAACTCTGTGATTTCGCTGGTTACGTGGAGTCAACAAGAAGATGAGCGGTGGTATGGTGCGAAAATCCCCGGCGCGGCTAAATCTGTGGAATTCTTGTTCGTGAAGGTGGGTTCCGACGGCAAGCCGTCCTATTCCTACGAATTGTACGAAGGCGCGCCGCTGGCGCTTCGTCGGGCACAACAGACGCTAAAGCCGACCGGCCGGGTTGCCGAATTGCTTTCGCAGCGAGCCGCGGTGATGCCCTAGCTTCGTCAGTAGGTGTGCAAAAGAAAACGGCGGAATGCGCGAAAGCACCCCGCCGTTGTTGGTGTGAAGTTACTTTAGAAACTAACTTTAATCCCGAACTCGATCGACCGGGGAGCGCCGATCGAGAAAACGCCGGAGCCCAAGCCTGTCTCAAGGCTGAGTGGCCGGTTGGCCGTGGTAGTTCCGTTGATGGAACCTACGGAACCATCCAGAACGCCGCTGAGTAATTGAGCCGGTCCGTTGTAGTTTTTGTGGTTAAACAGGTTGTAGAAAGCAACCTGGGGTTCGATGCTGAACCGATCCCATTGATGAATCGGCTTGATCGCCCAACTGAGGCGCAGGTCGAATGTGAAGAAATTCGCATTGCCGATTTCACCGGCTGGTGCAGGTTGAATCTGAAGCCCAGGATATGCGTTCGCGCAGCCATTGATGGGATCCAACGATGGTGTAATCGCGCACAACGCCTTGAGCTGGTCGCTGGTGAAGAGGCCTGCGGTAACCAACGCCTGACCGGCTGGGGTGATCTGATTGCCGTAGGTGTTGCTGTATTGGGCCAGGAACTTGTTCAGATCGGCGGCGGAGATATCTCTGCCGAACGAACCGACGTTCGAACCCTGAACAGGCGCAACCCCGACTTGGCCATCGCCCACCGCATCGTATTGGAAGATATCCTCAGCTCCGCCTCCCGGCGAGAAGGTAATCGTCTGCGGGAGGGCAGTGTAGAAGTGGGTGATGAAGTTCGCCCGAATTCCTGCGGGGAACTCCATGATTACCCCTGCTGAGAGCTGATTCGTCCTGTCCAAACTGCCCGGGCCGATGAATTTGGATGGATCGTTGAAGTCCAACGCGCTGTTGACGAAGTCAACGTCTTGCGCCTGGCTGTTCAACCGCGAGAGCGAGTAGGAAATTTGTGAGTTCATTCTGCGAATGAAGTGGAACGGGCTGCGAAGTTCCGACCGTAGAACGATGTCCATTCCGTTGTACACGGTACGGCCCACGGGTTCCAGCATCAGGACTTGGCCATAACCCGGGTTAATCCCGTCGAAGGCGTAGAACCCTGGCTGACCGATGGCGGCATCAGGGAATCCACCAGTGGCGTTCAGGCCGCCACCTAGGCCGTTGTTGGCATAGTCGCCGATAGTGGCGCCAGCCGCAATGGCGCAGTTAATCGCGGACGCCGAAATTCCCGTGCCGCAACCGAACGAGTCGTTTGTGGTGCTCACCGCCGCCACTGCGGCGTCGTAATGGAGGTATTTGGCGTCGCCCACATGGTTATGGTCGATGCCCAATAGAGTGTGCAAGCCCACGTTACGCACATAGTCCACGCTGAGCACGGTGCCGGGTTTCAGTTCTCTCTGGACACCGACGTTCATCTGGATGGAATAAGGCGAACGGAAGTCTGGTGCGAACATGGAGCCGGTGTTGGAAGTAGTCAATGCGTTTCCAAAATAAGCGCCATTCGCCTGTGGGCCAGCAGTCACCGTCGCGGCCTGATAGGTTTTTTGGAGGTCCGCAATAGCAGTTTGCACAGAGCCAACTGCCACCTGGTCCCCACAGATCTGTGTTGGAATGTCCAAGCCATCAATGGAGCTCAGGAAGCTTCCGTCTGGCATCGAGACGCCACCTTGGGTGCAGACTTCCTGAACCTGGTTAAACAAGCCAGTTTGCAAACGACCGGGCCGGTCGAACAAAACGTTGTTGAAAACACCGTTCTCGTAATAAAGACCGATTCCCGCGCGAATCACGGTTTTGCCGCTTCCGGTGGGATCCCAAGCCAATCCGAGAGAGCCGCCGAAGTTCTTGTTTGGCTGATTCACAGGCCGGCCCAAACCAGCCTCGAAGTCGTTTAGAGATTGAACAGCAGGCAAATCGGCATCGCTACGGCCGGTGTCGCGATTGTATCGGACGCCATAGGAGAACGTCAGGTTTGGACGGATCTTCCAGGTGTCGCCTACATACCACTGGAAACGAGTGTCAAACTGTCCACCGCAGTCTTGGCCGAATTGCGCAATTTCGGTGAAGCAGCCTTCGCCGTTCCCGACGTCAATACGGTGCACTGGCCAGTTGAGAGGGTTAGATTCCCCGCCAGGGAATGCCGTGCTCGCGGCCGCAAATGCCTCCGTGTTGGGGTTGACGGCGGCGCGAACGGCTGGTGAGATACCGAAAAAGTTGGCGAAGCCGCCGCCGAGGATGCGGTTTACGCCGATGCCGTAGCGGATGTCGTGTTTGCCCCAAATCCTGCTGCCGTCATATTTAAATTGTTTGTTGGTTTGAAACGTCTTCTGGGGCGCCAAAATATTAGGGCCAGAGCAGAAGAGGTTTCCGGAAATAGTGCAAGCGGTTGAGGCATTTCCAACGACTAGAGTTAGATCTGGTGCAGGATCAATAATATTTGTTCCTGCCGTGGCATCAACGATGCCGTTCCGGAACTTGAAATAGCCAACACGAAAGCTGTGTGTCCAAGCTCCCGTGTTGAAGTCGACGCCGCCGGCATACGCCGGGGTGTTATCGACGTTCGCGAACGGAGAGTAGGTATTGGGAATGTAGGATGCAACGTCGCGGTTCTGCTCGTAACCGTATTTGAAGAACGCGTGCATGCTTGAAGTGATGTTGTAGTCCAATCGCCCAAGGAACTGCTGGTCGTGAAACGGAGCGTTAAACGATCCGGTCAGGTCGGAGGTATCAAACGGCGCAATTGGATTCACCGTGCTGAGCAGGTCCTGCGTAGTACGTTCCCAGGAACCGAACGCAAACAGTTTGTCCTTGATGATTGGACCGCCGAGACTCGCGCCATATTGCTTGCGGTTGTAAATCGAAGCGGGATCACCAATGGCCGCGCCTGTGCCGTCACTGCGGTAGTTAAAGAAGCCGTCGCCATGAATGGTATTGCTGCCAGATTTGGTAGTGATATTTACAGTGCCGGAAGACGTCAATTCCGTGGCGATGTCCATGTTGGACTGGCTAACCTGGAATTCCTGGATCGAATTCACGGGGACGTTCTGAGTCGTTGTTCCAACTGTCTCGTCGGAGATGTCCAATCCGTCCACTTCGATACGAGCGGTACGCCCGAATCGTCCCCCGAACGAAATCGAAGAGAAGCCCTTCTTGGTCGGATCGAAGTCACCACCGTCCTGAATTTGGACACCTGGCTCCAACTGTGCCAGGTCGAGGAAGTTGCGTCCATTGATCGGAAGATTCTCGATCTGGGTGCTCGTGATAACACCCTGAATTGTCGCCTGGTCCGTGTTGACACGAATCTCTGAGGCGGCAACTTCTACCACTGTGGAACTTGAGCCCACTTCCAATTTGACGGTTACCGGAGTGACGGTTCCTGTAAGAACCGTCGTCGGAATTTCGACCGTTTTAAATCCCGACGCTTCCACGCGCACGGTGTAAGCACCAGGCGCTAGCGGACCCGAGGAGTAGTTTCCGGCAGAAGTGACGTCTACGGGAATGGAAGCCGCGGTTCCTTTACTGACGATGGTGACCTTCGCCGTCGGTACCGTTGCCCCGTTTGGATCGAGAATTGTTCCCTGAATGCTCCCTGTCGATGTACCTACTTGAGCCTTGGCCGGACTAACTATAAGGATAAAAAGTACTGAACACACCAATGCATACCACAAGCGTTTACTCGCACGCATTCTCCCCCCTTAAATTGCTTGCGCAATGATCGAGCCTGCACCACAAGTCCGGACCCCGGCGAAACCTCTCCGTGTCGGCTCAGCTGGAGCTTCCGGAAACTACAGACCCAAAGTCGGGATAGAACTCCGCTTTCGGGCAACCTTGACCGTTTGGAAAACTTTAGCAAGATAATCGCCAATGTTAGCGACACTGCAATGTTGATGATCTGGCAGTAGATAATGGCGAAGTGATCTTGGCTCGCTCAATTTCATCCATTGTTCCGTATTTATATACAGAATTTGGAACCCTCCGTGCCGGCTCGATATCCCGCATTCGATCTAGGCCGAGGTCGACTTACTGAGCTATGACCGTGACTGTCCCAATGAGTTAGGTCTGGTTCGACCGCCAACGAGGCGGCCAGAGACACCGGGTAATGTGAGGACACCGAGTCGGAAGATTGGCTGGGGCGGAAGGATTCGAACCTTCACCATCCTCATTAACAGTGAGGTGTCCTACCGGTTGGACCACGCCCCAGCGGATTGTGAGACTGCTAACGGCAAAACCGAAGCAGGCAGGCTTCGCTACGGAGAGCGCAGCAGAAGACGTATCGAAGAATAGCATGCGGAGGGCCATCACCAAAAGTGGAATGAAGTTATCTCATCATAAGGATTGCTTATCGCGGCCTTTTAGCGATTCCGTACCACGGCGGCACGCTTTTCCATTTTGGACGATGCCACGTGCGTTTCCTTTTTTTGTTTTTCAGAATTTTTGAAGGATAAAACCGGTTTGCATTTAGTAAGTCGTTCCCCTTTCAGAGTTGCAATCCAAGAAATTTTGATAGACACTATGCGGTCGCAACTCGGACCCGGACACGCGCTGTCCGGCATAGGAGTGAACACTTCTCCTGCGATTGACGGCCCTGGGAGATTTAGGTTCCTCTGGCGCAAAAATTTTGACATGGCTCAAATTTTTCACCGCAGTGCAAATTTAATCGCGCGGTTCTCTGTCCTCGGATTGGTCGTTCTTGCGAATCTTGCTCTAGGCGTCGTTTTACTGGTTGCAAGGTCTCCTTACATTACGAACGAACGCGTTACCCGCGAACAGCCGGTGCAATTCAGCCACAAACATCACGTGGGAGATGATGGTATTGATTGTCGTTACTGTCACAACAGTGTCGAAACTTCAGCCTACGCCGGAATTCCCCCTACCAAAACCTGCATGAATTGCCACTCGGTTCTTTTTAATGATTCTCCTTATCTGGAGCCGATTCGCGAGAGCTATCGTAGTGATCAGTCCATTGAATGGGTAAAAGTCCACCGGTTGGCCGACTATGTCTATTTCAACCACAGCATTCACATCAACAAGGGCATAGGCTGCTCTTCCTGTCACGGACCGGTTAACGACATGCCATTAATGTTTCAGGCTTCGCCATTAAATATGCAGTGGTGCTTGGACTGTCACCGCGACCCGGCCAAGAATATTCGCCCTCGAGATCAGGTTTTTAACATGCAATGGAAAGCCCCTGCCAATCAGGAAGAGCTTGGCAGGAAGCTAGTGGCGGAGTACAAAATCCGGACAGTGAGCGAGCTGACGAGCTGCTCGACCTGTCATCGCTAACGGACGATATGAGCGACCAGATAATAGGGAAAAAATTGCCTATCCTGCAACCGTTGCCGACGGATGAGCACGGGCACGATCACGAAGATCAGGAAGCAATCTCTGCTGAACGAGAGAGCCAACTGGATCTCGCGATGGTGCGCGAGAAGTTGCGCGATAAATCAGGCAAGCAGTATTGGCGCGCTCTGGAAGAGCTGGCGGAAGACCCGCATTTCGATGATTTGCTCCACCGCGAGTTTCCGCGGCATGCATCCGAATGGGATGATTCGGTGGACCGACGCGATTTCCTGAAGCTCATGGGAGCGTCGTTGGCACTGGCGGGTCTGGCCGGTTGCGGGCGCCCGGATATAGACCACATTGTCCCCTACGTCAGACAGCCGGATGGGATAGTACTCGGCCGCCCTAACTTCTACGCTACGGCAATGCCGTTTGGGGCGTCCACCGTTGGTGTGCTCGTGGAAAGTCACGAAGGCCGGCCCACGAAGATCGAAGGTAATCCCGACCACCCTTCGAGCCTCGGGGCGACCAGTGCGTTGACGCAGGCGGCCATCCTGAATCTTTACGATCCGGATCGTTCGCAGACGGTACAGCAGGCTGGCGAAATCCGTTCCTGGTCCGCGTTTCTTGATACGGCGCAGGGCCTTGCGACAAACGCGAAGGCCACCAATGGAGCGGGGTTCCGAATCCTCTCCGGTGCCATCACTTCACCGACATTGATTTGGCAAATGCGGAATCTTCTAAAAACCTGTCCAGAAGCCAAATGGTACCAATGGGAACCGGCGGGCGGTGACGGTGCACGCGAAGGAGCAATGCTGGCCTTCGGTCGCAATGTCAACACGGTTTACGAAGTCGAAAAGGCCAACGTCATTTTGTCCTTGGATTCCGACTTCCTGGGAAGTGGCCCGGGGCATATTGCGTACGCCAAACAATTTGCGCGTCGTCGCAAACTTAACGGCCCCGGCGACAGCATGAATCGTTTGTACGTCGTCGAACCTACTCCCTCTGTCACCGGTTCGTCGGCAGATCATCGGCTTCCCTTGCGATCCAGCGAAGTTGAGTTGTTTGCGCGCGCCCTTGCCGCGAAGCTTGGAATTGGTTCCGGTTCCCCGATTTCGGGTGAAGCTGCGAAGTGGGTCGATATTGTCGCAAAGGATTTGCAATCCGAGCGGGGAACTTCGATCGTCGTGGCGGGTGCGTATCAACCTGCATCCGTTCACGCTTTGGCACATGCCATCAATGCCGCGCTCGGGAACGTCAGTAAGACTCTCTATTACACAGAGCCTTTGACCGAAGATGCCGGCAACCTGGACTCGATCCGTAATCTCTGTGCGGAGATGGATCACGGTAAGGTCGATCTGTTGCTGATTTTAGGCGGAAATCCAGTCTACGATGCGCCCCATGACTTCGATTTCGTGAGTAAGATGAAGCGTGTTTCGACGGTCATTCACCTCTCCCCTTATTTCGATGAAACCTCGGCATATTGTCAGTGGCACGTCGCGGAATCTCATTTCCTTGAAACCTGGAGTGATGCCCGCGCACACGATGGCACCGCCACAATTATTCAGCCGCTAATTTCTCCGTTGTATTACACCCACTCGGCACACGAGATCGTTGCTGCATTCAGCGATAAGCCTGGCATGCCGGCGTACGACTCTGTACGCGCGTATTGGACGGAAGTCTCGCCACATTTGCCGACCTCTATTGACGCAGGCTGGCGCAAGTGGCTGAATGACGGAGTCATTCCCGGGACCAAGGCCGTACCGCTCAACGTCGAGGCAAAAGTCAACTCAGCAACTTTTCCTGCTGCTCCGCAGACATCGGCAGACCAAGTCGAGTTTATTTTCCGGCCGGACCCGAACGTGTACGACGGACGATTTGCCAACAACGGTTGGCTGCAAGAGCTCCCCCGTCCCGTAACGAAGCTTACGTGGGACAATGCGGCCTTGGTCAGTCCGAGATTGGCGCAACAACGCGATTTTGCTCACAAAGTGCAATCGCGCGGCGGCGAGCACGGACAAGTGCGTACGCCTTTGGTCGATATCGAACTGAACGGAAGCAAAGTGACTGCGGCGGTTTGGACCTTGCCCGGACAAGCCGAAAATACTGTGGTGTTGCCACTTGGGTATGGGCGTTCGCGTTCCGGTTACACGGGGACGAACAAGGGATTTAATGCCTACGTCGTGCGCACATCGAATGCTCTGTGGAACGCTGCCGGCGGCAAGATGACGGCGACCGGAGACAGTTATCCGCTGGCTTGCACCCAATACCATTTCAATATGGAAGGTCGCAAGATCCTTAGTACCGCGACTCTCGCCGAATATCAGAAAAATCCTGATTTTGCGCACGAAGGCGACGAAACACCGGCTAAGGACGACACCCTGTACAAGGCATTTTCCTATGATGGTTACGCTTGGGGAATGGCCATCGACCTCACGAAATGCAACGGCTGCAACGCTTGCGTGGTTGCCTGCGTTTCGGAAAACAACATTCCCGTGGTGGGCAAGGATCAGGTAATGCGCGGTCGGGAGATGCATTGGATTCGTGTCGACCGCTACTATGCCCATACGGAGTCCGCGACAAGCGGAAAAGCCACTGGTGATCCTTCCGAGTACAACCAGACGCTCGATAACCCGGAGACCTTCTTCCAACCCGTGCCATGCCAGCAATGTGAGAACGCCCCCTGCGAGCAAGTTTGCCCTGTGGGCGCGACAGCCCACAGCGCGGAGGGCCTCAATGACATGGTCTACAATCGTTGCATCGGCACGCGCTATTGTTCGAACAATTGCCCTTACAAGGTCAGACGCTTTAATTTCCTGCGATTCCAGGATTGGGATACGCCACAGTTCAAATTGATGCGGAATCCGGAAGTGACCGTGCGCAGCCGAGGTGTGATGGAAAAGTGTACGTACTGCGTGCAGCGCATAAACAATGCCCGGATTGATGCCGAGAAGCAGAATCGACCGATCGGCGACGGGGAAATCGTGACTGCTTGTGAAGCGGCCTGCCCAACGGAGGCCATCGCTTTCGGCAACGTCAACGATCCGAACAGTAAGGTCGCCAAGTTAAAGGCGCAACAGCGCAATTATTCGATTTTGGGTGAATTGAATGCGCGGCCGCGTACCACTTATCTTGCAGCCGTGCGCAATCCGAATCCGGAGATGGAAAAGGCATGAGCATCGCGCAACAGCCTCCTTTTGACTCACCGGAGATACGCCGACTCGATCCGGTCTTGGAGCCGGGCCATACCTATGCGTCGGTAACAGACAAAATCGCCGCGGTGGTTCTGACGCGCCCACTGGGAATCGGGTGGTTGGCTGGATTTACGTTGGCATTCAGTGTGGTCATGTTGCTGTTTATCTCGATCGCCTGGCTGATTATCAAGGGCGTCGGAATCTGGGGTATTAACATTCCGATCGGCTGGGGTTTCGCGATCGTCAACTTCGTCTGGTGGATCGGTATTGGACACGCGGGCACACTCATTTCGGCGATTTTGTTCCTGTTGAACCAGAAGTGGCGCACCTCGATCAACCGTTTCGCCGAAGCAATGACGCTTTTTGCTGTGGCCTGCGCCGGCTTGTTCCCGTTGATCCATACCGGACGCCCGTGGATGGCGTACTACATGTTCCCGTATCCCAGCACCATGGGAGTCTGGCCGCAGTTTCGAAGCCCGCTGATCTGGGACGTTTTCGCGGTTTCCACATACGGCACCGTGTCGCTGTTGTTCTGGTTCGTGGGTTTGTTGCCAGATTTGGCGACGCTCCGCGATCGGGCGAAAAAGCGCTACCAGCAAGTCATCTACGGCATCCTCTCGCTAGGCTGGCGCAATTCCGCTCGCCACTGGCATCGATATCAGTCGGCATATTTGCTGCTGGCAGGACTAGCTACGCCGCTGGTGCTATCGGTTCATACGGTGGTTAGCTTCGATTTCGCCGTGGCCATCGTTCCGGGCTGGCATACCACCATCTTCCCACCCTACTTCGTAGCGGGAGCGATCTATTCCGGATTCGCCATGGTTCTAACATTGGCGATTCCCCTTCGCAAAGCGTACGGCCTGGAAGATTTCATAACGATGCGCCACCTGGAAAATATGGCGAAGGTGATGCTCGCAACCGGACTGATTGTGGCTTATGGCTACTTTGTTGAGTTTTTCATGGCGTTCTACAGCGGAAACAAGTTCGACGTGTTCCTGGCGAATCAACGGTTACATGGTCCTTACGCTCACTTTTACTATGCCTTGATTTTGTGCAACATCCTGACACCGCAATTGTTGTGGATCGAGAAAGTACGCAGGAATGTCGCGGCTCTCTTCGTCATGTCATTGGTTATCAACACGGGCATGTGGCTGGAGCGTTTCGTTATCGTGGTTATTTCGCTGACCCGGGATTTCATGCCTTCGGCATGGGGCCGTTACTCTCCCACGTTCTGGGATTATTCGACGTTTGTGGGGACGCTCGGTCTGTTCGTCATGCTGATCTTCCTCTTTGTGCGCGGGTTGCCTGCGATCGCTATCGCGGAAATGCGCGAGCTCGTGCATGAGTCTCATGAGAAGGGGGCACATTGAGTATGGAACACCGCTCCCATCTCCACGGTATGATCGGTGAATTTGAATCACCGGAACAATTGCTTGCGGCCGCCAGGAAAGCGCGCGAAGCGGGATTCAAGCATATTGATGCGTACACTCCGTTCCCGATCGAGGGTCTGGCGCACGCGATCGGGTTTCGCTGGACCGCGGTGCCGCTCATTACTCTTATCGGTGGCGTTGGCGGCGGCTTGACCGGATTTGGGCTGCAATACTGGTGCTCGGCCATCAGCTATCCGATCAATATTGCCGGGCGTCCCCTGAACAGTTGGCCTGCGTTTATTCCGGTTACGTTTGAGTTGACGGTTCTCGGTGCTGCGATTTTTGCCGTCGTAGGCATGATCGCGCTCAACAAGCTTCCGCAGCCATACCATCCCGTGTTTAATGTTGAGCGTTTTGCGACCGCATCGACCGACCGGTTTTTCCTTCTGATCGAGGCGAGAGATCCCAAATTTAAATTGGAGGAGACCGCGCGTTTTTTTCAGGATGTTTCGGCTCACCACGTCACTGAGGTGAAGGATGAAGAATAGATCCTCACTTCTGGCAGTGACCTGCTTGGTCGCGTTGGCGATCGTAGGTTGCGATCACACGCTGCGTCAGGACATGGCGAACCAGCCGCGCCACAATCCATTGTCGCCGGCCGCATTTTTCCCAGACGGACGTTCTGAGCGAGCTATTCCGGACAACACGGTCGCGCGAGGTTCCATTCAAGACGATCCATTGTTTACGCCGAAAGATTCGAACGCGTTTCCACTGGCGCTGACCAAGGAGTTGATGGCACGCGGGCAGGATCGTTACAACATTTTTTGTTCGCCCTGCCATGGACTTCAGGGCGACGGCCAGGGGATGGTTACATTGCGCGGAATGAAACATCCGCCTTCCTATCACCAAGACCAAGTTCGCAACGAGCCAAACGGCTACTACTTCGACATCATCACCAACGGTTTTGGTGCCATGAACGGCTACTCGATGCAGCTCAACCCGCATGATCGTTGGGCGATAGTTGCTTACGTACGCGCGCTGCAACTGAGCCGCAACGCGCACATCGCTGAGTTGCCTGCGGATCTTCGGGCCAAGTTGGCGTCTGGAGGGTACGCGCAATGAACGCGCAAGATTTCAAGGCGCCCGCAAACGTGAACCGCCTGCAAACGATGGGGTTTGCCGTCGGCGGCGTAGCAACGTTGTTGTCTATTTTGGGTGCTGTCACTTCGCCGGAGAAGTTTCTGCATTCTTACCTGTTCAGTTATTTGTTTGTGTGGGGCCTGACCATCGGATCTCTGGGACTTCTGCTCCTACAGCACCTTACGGGCGGCATTTGGGGCGTGGTAATTCGTAGGCCCCTGGAGGCCGCAACCCGCACACTGTGGCTTATCTTGGTTCTCTTCATCCCTATTGTTATCGGGATGAAGTACTTCTATTCAGGGAGCGGCGCGGATCTCGGCTGGCTGAATTCGCCCAAGACCGGTGATCATGCACTAAGTCCTCTGCAGCAGAGCTACCTTACGACGAGTGGCTACCTCACGCGCACTGTCATTTACTTCATCGTTTGGTTCCTGCTCACTTACCTCTTCAATGCGTGGTCGCTCCAGCAGGATCGGCGTCCCGAAGATCGCGGCCTGCGGCGCCGATTCAAGATGGTTGCTGGCCCGGCACTTAT
>Ga0335080_10006733_pt1 | contig 11887 bp, 9 predicted proteins | sample Lox_Sample_34_FD_206720 | JGI IMG/M metagenome (GOLD analysis project Ga0335080, IMG submission 206720) | Soil microbial communities from Loxahatchee National Wildlife Refuge, Florida, United States - Lox_Sample_3.4 | ecosystem: Environmental > Terrestrial > Soil > Wetlands | place: USA: Florida...
CCACCTGCGGCGGCGGCGCCGTCATGGGATACACGGCGAGCACCTCGTGGGTGAGCGTATGGCGCACCACGTTGAACCACTGCCCGCAGCCGTAGGTGTGCCGCCAGCGCTCGTAGTGCAGGCCCTTGGGGTTGTCGCGGAAGAACAGATACTCGCCCCAGGTGAGATCGCTCGCCTCGAGGGCCGGGCGCGCGATGTGGCTCGTGCCGCCGCAGACGAACTCGTTCTCGTCGCGCGCGCCGCAGTAAGGGCAGTTCAGTCGCATCATGCGCGCGCTCCTAGTGGGCGATCCCGGAGGCCGCGGCCTCGTCGATGAGGCGCCCGCTGATGAAGCGCTCGAGCTGGAAGGGTTCGGCGAGCTCATGGCTCGCGCCGGTGGCGAGCACGTGCGCGAGCGTCCAGCCGCCGACCGGTATGCCCTTAAAGCCCCCCGTGCCCCAGCCGCAGTCGATGTACACCCCCGGCACGGGCGTTGGCCCGATGATCGGACTCGAGTCGTGCACCACGTCGACGACCCCGGCCCACTGGCGCAAGAGCCGCAGGCGGCTGAAGGCAGGAAAGATCGCGAGCGTCGCGGCCAGGATGCTCTGGGTGAGCGCGAAGCTGCCGCGCTGCGCGTAAGAAGGGAAGAGGTCGAGGGCCGCCCCGAGCACCATCTCGCCCTTGTCGGACTGGCTGACGTAGGCACCGGTGCCCGGTGAGAGCACCACGGTATCCAGCGCAGGCTTGACCGGCTCGGTCACCATGGCCTGCAGCGCGTAGCTCGTCACCGGCAGCCGGAACCCGGCGAGCGCTGCGAGCACCGAGCTGTGGCCGGCCGCGGCGATGCCGACGCGCTCGCAGGCGATGCGGCCGCGGCTGGTCTGCACCGCGCGCACGCCGCCAGCACCGTCCTTGGTGAAGCCGGTCACCTCGCAGTTCTGCAGGATGTCGATCCCGAGCGCATCGGCGGCGCGCGCGTAACCCCAGGCGACCGCATCGTGACGCGCCGTGCCGGCGCGGGGCTGCAGGAAGCCCCCGAGGACCGGGAAGCGCGCCTGCGGCGACATCTCGATGAGCGGCACGCGTTCGGCCACCTCCTCGCGGCTGAGGAGCTCGGCGTCGACGCCGTTCATGTGCATGGCATTGACCCAGCGCGCCATGGCGTCCAGGTCATGGCGGCTGTGTGCCAGGTCGATGAGGCCGCGCTGGCTGAGCATGAGGTTGAAGTTCAGCTCGCGCGACAGCCCCTCGTAGAGCTTGAGGGAGAAGTCATAGAGGCGCGCACTCTCGGGGTAGAGGTAGTTCGAGCGCACGATCGTGGTGTTGCGCCCGGTGTTGCCGCCACCGAGCCAGCCGCGCTCGAGCACCGCGACGTTGCGCACGCCGTGGTTCTTGGCGAGATAGTAGGCCGTGGCGAGCCCGTGCCCGCCGCCGCCGATCACGACGACATCGTAGGCCGCCTTGGGCTCCGGCGAGCGCCACGCAGGGCTCCAGCTGCGCTGCCCGGTGAGTGCCCCGCGCAGCAGTGCGAGCGCTGAGTACCGCATCCTGCCGCCACCGTCCTCAGAGCTTGGAGCGGTAGTCGGTCTGGATCTTCTTGATGCGCTCGGTGTTGCCGAAGAAGGCGTGCCGCGACATGTCCACCGAGTAGCGGCTCGCCGGCGGCTGGCGACCGAGGCTCTCGGCGAGCGCCCGGATGTGGTGCGGACCGGCCCCGCAGCACACGCCGAGGTAGCGGATGCCGAGCGCGTAGGCCTCCTTGCCGAAGTCGAAGATCTCCTGGCGTGTGCACACGAAGGGGTCGAGACCGACCGGGAACGCCCGGGCGTGCTCGAAGCACGGGTCGGTAAGGGACATGAACGAAGGCTGCGCGGGGGTGGTGCGATAGGGCACCGGCAGGGCGGCGACGTGACAGCGCACCGCCGCACGGATGTCACGCATCATCGGCATTATGGTGGCCGGTCCGCGGTGGCAGTTTATGCCGACGACATCGGCGCCCGCGGCCTCGAGGCGCTGGCAGACCTCGACCGGGCTCCAGCCCTCGCGCGTCACGTCCTCGCGATGCATGGCCATCGTGATCACGGCCGGCGCGCGTGAGTACTTGCGGATCGCCGCGAGTGCGAGCAGCGCCTCGGCGCCCCACGAGAAGGTCTCGGCCACGAAGTAGTCCACCCCGGCCTCCTCCGCCCAGCCGACCTGCTCGGCGAAGATGCGTTCGACTTCCCGGTGCGACTGCGGGTCTGCAGGGTCATAGATATTGGTGTTGCACAGATCGCCGGCGAACAGCGTGCCGGTGCGTCGCGCCACGCGCTTGGCGATCCGCAGCGCCGCGCGGTTCATCGGCGCCAGGTCCTTCTCGCGGCCGATGACGCGCAGCTTCTCGCGGTGCACGTAATAGGTGAGTGCCTCGGTGACGTCCGAGCCGGCGTGCACGAAGTCCAGGTGCAGCTGCTCCACCACCTCCGGGTGCTCGAACAGCACCTCGGGAACGAAGGCCCCGGCCTGCAGGTAGCCGCGCCGCTCGAGCTCGAACACGTAGCCCTCCGCGCAGATCACCGCCCCCTTCTTCAGGCGCGCCAGCAGGTCGCGCTCGGCCGGCAGGCCTTGCGGTGCCTTGGCGGGCGCCGCGCTCACGCGCGTCGCGGCGTGGCCGCGGCTTCGCGGCGCCGGCCTGGACTTGCTTCTTGCTTTCTTCTTGCTGGACATGCGGCGTACTCCGGATGCGTTGCAGCTGCGCCGCTGCCTCGGGCGGCGCATTATTCTAATCAGGGTCCCCCGTACTCCGATGCCTCTTTTAGATGGGGCTATTCAATTTCTCGACTGCGCCCGGCAGGTGACCCATGGAAGCTTAACCGCATGAGCAGCAACGCCCTGCCCCACGACCGCCGCAGCTGGGAACAGCTCGCGGCCGCGCAGCGCCCCGAGGGGCGTGCGCTGATCAACGGGCGCAAGCAGGACGCCCGTGACGGCCGTACCTTCGCGGACCTCAGTCCCATCGACGGCTCCGAGATCTGCAAGGTCGCCCGCTGCGCGGCGAGCGACGTCGACCTCGCCGTCGCAGCCGCGCGCCGCACGTTTGAGGACGGCGTCTGGCGTGGCAAGGAGCCGCGCGAGCGCAAGCGCATCCTGCGGCGGTTCGCCGAGGCCATCCGCGCCGATACGCCCTACCTCGCGCTGCTGGAGACACGCGACGTCGGCAAGCCCATCAGCAACTCCGTGCAAGTCGACGTCGCCAACTGCGCCGACTGCATCGAGTACTACGCCGAGTTCTCCGACAAGCTCTACGACGAGGTCGCGCCCACGGGCCCGAACGACCTCGCCGTCATACGCCGCGAGCCCCTGGGGGTCGTGGGCGCCATCGTGCCGTGGAATTACCCGCTGATCATCAGCTGCTGGAAGCTCGGTCCGGCGCTCCTGACCGGCAACAGCATCGTGCTTAAGCCGGCCGAACAGTCGCCGCTCTCGGGGATCCGTCTGGGCGAGCTCGCGCTCGAGGCGGGCGTGCCGCCCGGGGTGTTCAACGTCGTGCCCGGCTACGGCGAGGAAGCCGGCAAGGCCCTGGCCCTGCACCGCGACGTCGATCTCATCGCCTTCACCGGTTCGACCGAGGTCGGCCGGCTGATGCTGCGCTATGCGGCGGAGTCGAACCTCAAGCGCGTGGCACTCGAGTGCGGCGGCAAAACGCCCCAGGTCGTGTTCGCGGATGCCAACCTCGAACAGGCCGCCTACGACATCGCCTGGGGCATCTACTACAACAGCGGCGAGACCTGCCATGCCGGCTCGCGCCTCATCGCCCACGAGCGCATCAAGGAGCCGCTGCTCGAGGCGATCGGCCGGGTCGCGGGCACCATCACCCTCGGCCATCCGCTCGAGGCGAGCACGCAGATGGGCGCGCTGATCGACGAGCGGCACATGCGGCGCGTGCTCGGCTTCATCGACGGTGGCGTGGCGGCCGGGGCCAGGATCGCGCTCGGCGGCAAGCGCGCCTTCGAGGACAGCGGCGGGTTCTACGTCGAGGCGACCGTGCTCGATGGCGTCCGTCCGCAGATGCAGGTCGCGCAGGAGGAGATTTTCGGGCCGGTGCTCTCGGTCATGAGCTTCCGCGACGAGGACGAGGCGGTGCGCATGGCCAACGACACCCCCTATGGGCTGGCGGCGGCGGTGTGGACCACGGACATGAACGTCGCCCACCGCCTGAGCCATGCGCTGCGTGGCGGCACGGTGTGGGTCAACTCATTCGACCGCTCGACGATGGCCACCCCGTTCGGCGGCTTCAAGCTCTCCGGCTTCGGGCGCGATCGCTCGCCGCACGCCATCGACAAGTACTGTGACCTGAAGACCATCTGGACCGCCTATCGATGAACCTTCGCGAACACGTCGCCGCGCTGCTGGCGGGGCGCAAGCCGGGTTTCGCACTGCCCGGGGCTTTCTTCACCGACGAGGCGCTGTACCAGGCCGAGCTCGAGGCGATCTTCGCCCGCCACTGGCTGTTCCTCGCCTCCGAAGCCGAGATCCCCGAGGACGGCGACTACCGCACTTACCAGATCGGGCCCTACCCTATCCTGCTGCTGCGACGTGACGACGGCTCGCTCGCGGCCTTCCACAACACCTGCCGGCACCGCGGCTCGCGCATCCTGCTGCAGGACTCCGGTATCGCCGGCGCGGTGCTGCAATGCCCCTACCACCGGTGGACCTACGACCTCGAGGGACGCGTCATCGGCTGCGGCGCCACCGGGGAGTCGCCCGCCTCGCAGCCGCCGCTCAAAGCGGTGCACGTGCGCCAGCTCGCCGGCCTCATCTTCGTGTGCGTGGCCGACGAGCCGCCGCGCGACTTCGAGGACATGGCGCAGCGCATGGCTCCCTACCTCGCGCCGCACGGGCTGACGCGCACCAAGGTCGCCCGTCAGGTCGACCTGATCGAGCACGGCAACTGGAAGCTCACCATCGAGAACAACCGCGAGTGCTTTCACTGCGCGGGGCACCCGGAGCTGCTGCGCTCGCTGTTCGACTTCTTTGGCGAGGTCGACACCGCGCGCCTGAGCACCACCGAGCTGGACGGCTACTGCCGCTACCTCGGTGCGCGCGAGGAGTCACTGGCGCTGTGGCGCCGGGCGGGACTGCCGTGGCAGCCGATCGAGGAGCTGCGCGGCCGCGCCACCGGCTTTCGCACCGAGCGCCTGGTGCTCGATGGCGCCGGTGAGTCGATGACACCGGACACGCGCGCCGCCTCGCGGCGCCTGCTGGGGCATCTCACCGAGCCGCGCCTGGGCTCGCTGCACTACCACGTGCAGCCGAACGCCTGGTTCCACTTCCTCGCCGATCACGTGCTCACCTTCGCCACGCTGCCGCTGTCGCGTGACCGCACGCTGGTGCGCAGCACCTGGCTGGTGCACGAGGATGCCATCGAGGGCGAGGACTACGATCTCGAGCACCTCACGAGCGTCTGGAACGCCACCAACGCCCAGGATGCGGCCTTCGTCGCCGAGACCCAGCGCGGTGCCTCGAGCCCGGCCTACCTGCCCGGCCCGATCGGTGGCAACGAGTACATGGTGAACCTGTTCCACAGCTGGTACGAGGAGCGCATGCGCGCGGCCCTCGGGCTCTAGCGCGCCGCGCGCGCAGCTTCCCCGTGCGGGCGGCCTCACTCGACCGGCGTGCCGGCGGATTCCAGGTGCAACTCGTTCCCGTGGTAGGGATGGCGGGCGATGAAGGCCTCGTTGAGCTCGACGCCGAGGCCCGGCTCGGTGGGCGGGATGACGTAGCCGGCCTCCCAGCGGATCGGCTTCAGCAAGAGGTCCGCGTGGATGCCCTGCCAGCGCTCGATGCCCTCGAGGATCAGGAAGTTCGGGCTGCAGGTGGCCAGCTGGATGTTGGCGGCCCCGACTACCGGGCCGCAGTACAGGTGCGGGGCGAGCTGCACGTGCTGCACCTCGGCCATCGCGGCGATCTTCTTGGCCTCGAGCAGTCCGCCCACGCGCCCGAGATTCATCTGCAGGATCGCCGCGGCGTTGGCGCGCAGCACGCGCGCGAAGTCGTACTTGGTGGTGAGCCGCTCGCCGGCGGCGATCGGGATCTTGGTGGCGCGGGCCACGAGCGCCATCTGCTCGGGCGCATCGGGGGGCACCGGCTCCTCGAACCACAGCGGCTCGTAGGGCTCGAGGCGCCGCGCCAGGCGGATCGCGCCGGCGGCCGTCATCTGCCCGTGGGTGCCGAACAGCAGATCCGCACGCGTGCCGACCGCTTCGCGCAGCTCGCGCATGAAGCGCTCGCACAGCGCCAGCTGCGCAAGCGACAGCTGCCGGCCGTCGAAGGCGCTGTAGGGACCGGCCGGGTCGAACTTGATTGCGGTGAAACCCTGCGCGACATACTCGGCCGCGCGCTCGGCCGAGAGCACCGGGTCCTGGTAGACGTTCACCTTATCCCCGGGACGCGCATATATATAGGTGTAGGAGCGCAGCCGCTCGTGCACCCGGCCTCCCAGGAGCCTGTAGACCGGCTGCCCGGCCTCCTTGCCGATGATGTCCCAGCAGGCCATCTCGAGCGCGCTCAGCACCCCCATCAGGGTGAGATCCGGGTGGCCGCTGTAGCCGGAGGCATAGACCCGCCGCCACAGCCGCTCGATGTCGTGCGGATCCTCGCCCGCGAGGTAGCGGCCGAACACGTCGACCGCCATGCGCGCCACCAGGTCCGGGTGGAACGGAACGCAGTATGCTTCACCCACACCATGCACGTTGGCATCCGTGGTGAGCTTCAGGAACACGAAGTACCGTCCCCCGTAGGCCGGCGGCGGGTTGCCGACGACGAAGGTGCTGATGTCCGTCAGCTTCATGCGGGGATGCTTATCACAGAATGAGCGACTATGACTACATCATTGTTGGTGCGGGCGCGGCCGGCTGCGTGCTGGCCAACCGCCTCACCGCGAGCGGCAGGCAGCGCGTGCTGTTGCTCGAGGCCGGCGGCTCGGACCGCTCGCCGTGGATCCAGGTTCCGATCGGCTACGGCCGTACTTTCAACGACCCACGTTTCAACTGGATGTACACCGCCCAGGCCGATCCGGGGCTGAACAACCGCACGCAGTTCTGGCCGCGGGGCAAGGTGCTCGGCGGCTCGAGCTCGATCAACGCCATGGTCTACGTGCGCGGGCAGCCCGGGGATTTCGATGACTGGGCGGCCGCAGGCGCCAGCGGCTGGGCCTGGAAGGACGTGCTGCGCTACTTCGTGATGTTCGAGGATCACCCCTGGGGCCCCTCGCCCTACCACGGCGTGGGCGGTCCGGTGCACGTGAGTGATGTCGCGGACAGCGTGCATCCCCTGTGCAAGACCTTCCTCAGCGCCTGCGCCGAGATCGGCATCCCGCTGACCCGCGATTTCAACGGCCCCGAACCCGAGGGCGCGGGTCTGTGGCAGGTCACGATCAAGGATGGCGTGCGCGTCTCGACCTCGAACGCGTACCTCAAGCCCGCGCGCAATCGGGCGAACCTCGATGTGCAATTGCACGCCCTCGCCTCGCGCATCACGTTCGCGGGCACGCGCGCCAGCGGCGTTGAGTACCTGCAGGACGGCGCAACCCGCACGGCCGTGGCCCGTGCCGAGGTGCTCGTGTGCGGCGGCGCCATCAACTCGCCGCAGCTGCTCGAGCTCTCCGGCATCGGTGATGCCAGACGCCTGCAGGCTCTCGGCATCCCGGTGGTCGCCGATTCACCGGCGGTCGGTGAAGGACTGCAGGATCACCTCGGCGTCTCGTACTTCTATCGTTCACGGGTGCCGACGCTGAATGACGAGCTGGCGCCCTGGTACGGCAAGGTGCGGGCGGCGTTGCGCTATGCCGCCACGCGCGGCGGCCCGCTCGCGATGAGCGTCAACCAGGCGGGGGCGTTCCTGCGCAGCCGCCCGGGTCTCGCACGCCCCAATCTTCACATCTACTTCAACCCCGCGAGCTACAGCACCACCACCATCGGCGGCTCGCGCCGCCTGCTGAACCCCGATCCCTACCCCGGGTTCCTGCTGTCCTTCAACACCTGCCGGCCGCTGAGCCGCGGCTCGGTGCACATCGCCTCGCGCGATCCGGCGGCCAGTCCCACCATCCAGCCGAACTCGCTCTCGGCCGCCGAGGACATCGCCGACGTGTTCGATGGCGCACGCGTGCTGCGGCGGATCGTCGCCGCCCCGCCGCTCGCCGCGGTGACCGCCTCCGAGCGCGAGCCGGGCTCGAACGTGCGCGGCGACGAGGAGGTGCTCGCCGACTTCCGGCGCCGCGCCGGCTCGGTGTTCCACGCCAGCTGCAGCTGCGCGATCGGTTCCGATGCGCGCACTTCCGTGCTCGATCCGCGGCTGCGCGTGCGCGGCGTCTCGGGGCTGCGCGTGGTCGACACCTCGGCGTTTCCGAACGTCACCTCCGGCAACACCCATGCACCCACCATAATGCTGGCCGAGAAGGGCGCCGAGCTCATTCTTGAGGACAGTCGTGCCTGACCGGGGTAACCTCGCGGCAGCCACGTGGACCAGGGGGTGACATGAGCGAAGCGCAATCCGGGGTGGCCGCGTCGGCCGCTCTCAGCGTTGCCCCGGCACAGAGCGCCTCGTTCGCCGAGCGCTGGTACGTGCTCATCATGATGTGCTCGGTGTACACGCTGAGCATCGCCGACCGCTACGTGGTCTCCACCATTCTCGACCCGATCAAGGCGGACCTGCACTTAAGCAACCTCGGCGTCGCCTTCACCACCGCCTGGCCCCTGGCGCTGTTCTACGTGTTCATGGGTTTCCCGCTGTCGTGGCTGATCGATCGCCACAGCCGGCGCAAGATCATCGCGGTCTGCCTGGTCGCCTGGTCGGTGATGACGACGCTGTGCGGGCTGGCGCGCAACACGCTGCAGTTCGCACTCACGCGCGTCGGCGTCGGTGTCGGTGAGGCCGGCGGCACCCCGGGCGCGAGCTCGCTCCTGTCGGACTACTTCCCGGCCAGCCGCCGCGCCATGGCGCTCACCGTCTTCTCACTCGGCGCGCCGATCGGCGCGTTCATCGGCTACCAGGTTGCCGGCACCATCAACGACATCTACGGCTGGCGTGCGGTGTTCTTTGCCCTCGGGGTGCCCGGCGTGCTCGTCGGCGCGGCGATCTGGCTGACGGTGCGCGAGCCCCCGCGCGGCTGCCTCGACGCGGGCGACGAGGGCGTCGCGCCCTCGATCGCCGAGACGATGCGTTTCTGGTGGTCGCAGCGCTCGGCCGTGCACCTGATGATCGGCAGCGCGCTGTGCGCACTGTGGGGCTGGGGCCTCATGTACTGGACGCAGGCCTTCGTGCAGCGTACCTACAACATGACTCCCGGCGCGGCCGCGCAGGTGACCTCCTACGCGCACCTGGTCGGTGGCTCGGTCGCGACGATCGTGACCGGCTGGCTGATGGGACGTCCCGCCATGGCCGATGCCCGCCGCATCATGTGGCTGCTCGGTGCCGGCACCTTCATCGCCACCATCGCCTCCGGCGTCGCTTACTACACCCGCGACCTCCGGGTGGCGACCGTCATGTTCTGGATCTTCATTCCCGCCATCTATTTCTACATCGGCCCCTGTTTCGGGCTGCTGAACAACCTCGCCCAGTGCCGCATGCGCGCCATGTTCTGCGCGATGACGCTGTTTCTGGCCAACGTGGGCAATCTCGTCATCACCCCGCCGCTCATCGGCAAGCTGAACGACTGGTTCGCGGCCGCCAATTACTCGCAGGCCGACGCGCTGCGCCTGGCGATGCTGTGCATCGTGCCCACCGGTTTCTGGGCGACCGTGCACTACTTCATCGCGGCACGCGACATCGAGAAGGACCAGGTGCGCGCGCGCACCTTCCCCTACTGATCTCTCGCCCCATTAGCGCGCCTGCGGCTGCTGTTGTGGCTGCCCGGGGGGCGGGGCCGGTCGCGTGTTCGGTCCGCCAGGCGGCTTGCCCCCGGATGGCGGCCCGCCGCCCGGTCCGGTGCCCCCACCCGGTGGTCGGCTCCCGCCTCCTCCGGTAGGAGGCGGCGGCCGATTTCCCCCGCCCGGAGGGCGGGTGTTGCCCGGCGGGCGGTACCCGGGCGGCGGCGGCGGGCGATAGCCTGGCGGCCGGTATGCCGGCGGCGGCGGTGGCCGCCCGTGCGGGTAGCGCCGCCAGTAGTCGTAGTAGTACGGACGATGTCCGTACCAAGGGCGCGCGCGATAGTAGTTGTCCCAGTAGGTGCCGAAGCTGAACACGACGATCGGCACGGCGAGCAGCACGCCGCTGTCGGCCACAACTGCGGGTCCTGACGGGCCGGGTGTCTGCAGATATTCCGCCGCTACCCAGCCGCGATTCGCTCCCGTCTGCACGTCACACCAGCCATAGCCCTCCTCGCAGCCGAAGACCTGCACGTAGGTACCGGTGCCGAGAATGGCCACGATCGGATAGGCCGTGCTCGGCCCGGCACGCATGTTCACCGTCATGATGACGGTTGCGTTGAAATCGGCGGCCGCGGGACGCGCCCACGTGCATAGCGTGAGCGCGGCCAGCGTGAGGACGAGCTTCAGTCCAAGCGTTGTTCTGTCTTCCATGTCAGATGTTCCCGCGCGTCGCTGTGTGCGTCACCGCCCAGTGTAGCCCGCGCTTACGCAGCAGCGCAGCGCTCTTGCGCGCGGCTCCCCTCGTCGCATGGCACGCAGTCAGCGTGGGCGTCAGCGCGACTGAGTTCGTGTTGGTTGAATTCACGATGGCGGGCGTGCGCGTGGTGGAGTAAGAATGCTCGCGTCCTAACCCCACGGTTCCAACACCTCATAAGGAAAGCAGGGGCAATAACATGGCTAACTCAATGTTGGATTCGATCCTCGCACTGGTCACACCGGACATGAAACAGGCCATTGCCTCGCGGCTCGGTGAGTCCACACAGGCCGTGCAGGCGGGTCTCGGTACGGCGACGGCGGCTACCCTCGGCGGCCTCGCCGCCAAGGCCTCCGACAGCGGCTTCCTCAGCGAGCTCATGAATCTCGCCAGCAGCGCCAACAGCCAGAACGTCCTCGGCAGCCTCACCTCGATCGCCGGCGGCGGCGTGAGCGGCGGCGTTGGCGATCTGGTCAACAAGTTTTTGCCGCTGGTCTTCGGCTCGAGCCAGGGCCAGGTGACCAGCGCGATCCAGCAGCTAAGCGGACTGAGCGGCGCCTCTGCCACGGGCCTGCTGAAGATGGCGGCGCCGCTGGTGCTGGGCTTCCTCGGGCGCGGGCAGAGCACCGGCGCGATCAACGTCGGCTCGCTCAGCAACATGCTCAGGGCCGAAGTGCCCGCGCTGCAGAGCTACCTGCCGTCGGGTCTGATGAACACTCTCAGCTCCGGTGCCGCACAGATGACCAGCGCCGTGACCGCCGGCGCGGGCGCCGCCGCCGCAACGGGTTCGCGCTGGCTCGTGCCGCTCGCCATCCTCGGAGCGCTCATCCTCGCCTGGCTGCTGTTCCGCTCCATGGGCGCGCCGAAGGAGGCGATGCAGAACGCCGCCAACGCCACGTCCCAGGCGGCCGGCGCCGCCGCCACCGCGGTCGGCAGTGCCGCAAGTTCCGCGTGGGCCGCACTCGGGGAGATGGTGAGCGTGTCGCTACCCGACGGGACCACCCTGAACGCGCCGACGCTCGGCGTCGAGGCGCGTCTGGTGCGCTACCTCGGGGATGGCACCGCGGTGGTCACGGATGAGACCTGGTTCGACTTCGACCGTCTCCTGTTCGACACCGGCAGCGCGACGCTGCAGCCGGCCTCCCAGGAGCAGCTGCGCAACGTCGCCGCCATACTCAAGGCATATCCGAACGCGAAGGCGATCATCGGCGGTTACACCGACAACACCGGTGAGCCGGCGGCCAACCAGAAGCTGTCCGAGGAGCGGGCCAACAGCGTCATGGCCGAGCTGGTGAGACTCGGCGTC
>Ga0335080_10006734_pt1 | contig 11884 bp, 8 predicted proteins | sample Lox_Sample_34_FD_206720 | JGI IMG/M metagenome (GOLD analysis project Ga0335080, IMG submission 206720) | Soil microbial communities from Loxahatchee National Wildlife Refuge, Florida, United States - Lox_Sample_3.4 | ecosystem: Environmental > Terrestrial > Soil > Wetlands | place: USA: Florida...
GCGAGCCAGGCGGACCCTGGACGGCTTCTCCAGACTCGCTAGGACGTAGCTCGCCGTAATGGGAACTCAGTCGCTCTCCGCCGGGGCGAAAAACACCAGCACCTGAAGATCCTCTGCGATGTCGTAGAAGCGATGCTCGACGCCGGCAGCGACAAAAATTACGCTGCCTTGGCCCACCGCGCGATCCTGCTCCGCTGCACGAAATCGAGACTTCCCTCGCACCACGTAATAGAGCTCGTCCTGGAGGTGAGGCGATTGTGGATCGGTGCCGCCGGCTGGCAGAAAGTAGAGCCCGGCACTCATCGCGGGGACACGCAGGAATTCAAAGTAACGCCTGGCACTCTGCTCCTGCGTCTTTCCGAGCGCAGTCAGATCGAAGAAGCCCGCTTCTTTCATGCCGGTGCCATTCGCGGTTCGGCTCCGCTTCCCGGGTGCAATGCGCCGGCAAAAAAAATCTCGGTATATTCCCGCGCCAGTTGCTCGGCGTTCAGCTTGCCCTCGGGACGGTACCACTGGTAGATCCAGTTGATCATCCCCAGCAGGGCGAAGGTCGCGGCTCGGGGAGTGACCTGGTTTCTGGAGCGCCTCCGCCGCTGGATTTCGCCCACCAGACTCTCCACGAAATGCACATACGCTTTCTTGCGTGCGTTGATTCGCCTTCGCAGCGAGGGCGGCAGCGGATGATTCTCGTGCAGCATCACGGTGATCTCCCGATCCGCCGGACTCAGCACCAGCGCTACATGCAGGCGGATGAGCGTTCGCAGGCGTTGTTCCGGATCCGCGATCTCGCGCACGGCGTTCATCACCCGCTCCTGGGTGATGTCGAGAGCATTCTCCATCAGGCTGAACAGGATTTCGTCCTTGCCTTGAAAATGGTGGTAGAGGCCGCCTTTGCTAAGTTTCAGCGCGGTCGCCACGTCGCTCATGGAGGTGGCATGGTAGCCGCGCTTGTGAAACAGGCGAGCGGCCGTCCGCAGCATCTCCTGGCGCGAGTCAACGGCCACGCGAGTCATCGGCGGACAGGATAACACTGTCGTCGTAGCAGTTACGACAAAGGCGCGGCCAACCGCCTAAGGTGTTTCGCCCATCCAAGCCTCGGTAATAACACCGCACTCATGAAGATCACATCCAGAATTGCCAGTGCCGCCGTACTGGTGTGCGGCACGCTGCTGCTGGCTGGTTGCCAGGGCCTGGTCGGTTCGGCGTTCCAGCTAAACGTCAAACTCTCCGGGGCCGGAACCGGCGCCGTCGTCAGCAGTCCCAGCGGAATCGACTGCGGAGATGCCTGCAGCGCGATCATCCAAACCCAGTCTCCCATTGTTTTGACGGCCACGCCCGCCGACGGTTCCGTCTTTACTGGCTGGAGCGGCGACTGCTCGGGGAAGGGAACGTGCACCATCTCTACCAGCCCCGCTGCAGTGACCGCCACCTTCGGCGCGACTCTGCAAAGCGTGAATCACGTGATTTTCATGCTGCAGGAAAATCGCACCTTCGATCACTACTTCGGCATGCTGAACCCTTACCGCAAGGCTAATCACTGGAACGTCGGCGACGATGGCCGAACCTACAGCGTCGATGGCATTGATGACAAGCTGTCTTCCATCAGAAACGTCAACGACGAGGGCCAAAGCTTCCGTCTGTTCAAGCTGAAGAGTACTTGCATCGACGACGACTCCTCGGCGTGGCTGCAGAGCTATGGCGACGTCAACCGCTATGACTTCCTCCTGGACCGCCCCATCCTCATGGACGGTTTCGTCCACACGGCGGAGGGATACGCCAAGTTTTGCGCCCAGCCCGCCAGCCAATGTACCGGCGGAGAATTCACCGATCTGGCGGGCCGGCGCGCAATGGGATACTACGACCAAAGGTTTCTCAACTACTACTACTTCATGGCATCGCAGTTCGCGCTGTCCGATCGCTGGTTCTCTCCCGTAGCCAGTGAGAGCGCTCCCAACCGCATCGCGACTATGACCGGAGGCACCACTCAGGGCCTGGTGCATGATCCTGGTTCCAGCGAGGACAAGCTTGGCGTCCAGCTTGACATTAAGACACTATTCGAGGAGCTCGACGAGGCCGGCGTGTCCTGGAAGATCTATTACAGCACCACTCAGGATCAGTGTCTCGCTGACAACGACGGGGATTGCGGAAACGGACAGCCCGTCAACAAGTTTCCCGCCACTACCTTCACCGACTTTACCTATTCGAAAAAATACGTCTACGTCAACAGCAGCGGAGATGCATGCGTGCCTCCCACCCAGGGTTCGGGGCAGGCGGTCGGAGACCCCAAGAACGCGTTCTGCATCGACACCTCTCATGTCGCGCCCCTCGACGGCTTCTTTTCTGACCTCAAGAGTAATTCGCTGTCGAGCGTTTCCTGGATCGAGCCGGGCTACAGCCATAATGATGAACACCCCGGATCGGGCCAATCGATTCTGGCGGGCCAGGCGCAGGTGGCCGGGATCGTTAATGCGATTATGGGAAGCGCGTCCTGGAAGGACTCAATCTTTTTCTGGAGCTATGACGAAGCCGGGGGGCCTTACGATCATGTGCCGCCCGTACCTGGTCACACCAATGACAACACCGACCCTGGACTGGATATTAGCAGCGATATTTCCAGCATCGCTGTTAATCCGGATCCGTATGACCCTTGCGTGCCGGCGAATCCAGAGGACAAGCCGACCCTGCATTGCGACCTGAAAACCAAACCGCCGAACGATAACGCGGACCCCGGCGCCGACCCTGGCGATGCGCCCGCGCAAAAGGGATTCGCAGCGCAGCTTGGTTTCCGCCTGCCGAACATGGTGATCTCGCCCTTCAGCCGAAAACACTACGTTTCGCACGTTCCCATGGATCACACCGCGATCATCAAGTTCGTGGAAAATCGGTTCATTGGTCCTTCCGCACACCTGACCCAAAGGGATGCGGCCCAGCCTGATCTATTGGACTTTTTCGACTTTTCTACCGCGCCCTGGCTGGTGCCACCCGAGCCGCCCGCGCCGGTCACAAAGAATTCTCTGGGCTATGATCCCTGCACGCCTGAGGACATGGGGCCCTGAACTCGGGTAGAACCTTGCCCCTGGACCCGTAGTTGTTATGTTTTGCCTGGCGCAGATGATTCGCGGGGCCCCTTTTTCTCGTCCCGCTCTTCTGAGTCTATGAGTGCCGGCCGACGATGCGCGATGTGAAAAACTTTTTGATGCAACCAATTTGACCTCCTGTCATCTAGAAGAAAAAAATCAAGATCAGGAGGGGTGCGTATGCCTGCAATTCAGGAGCAGTCGGGTCTGAATGACACGCCACCGCAATTTCGCCTGGATGTTCAAGTTCATGAACTTCTGACCAAGTCGCCGGCGCCGCGGCCGGAACTGATGCCCCGCAATGGAGAGGTCAAATTTCCCGAGCCTGTATTCCCCCAGCATCCTGCAATTTTTGCTCAGGACGATAATTACGAGGAGAACCTGGCGCGGGCGCGGGAGGGAAAACGCCGCTGGACTGCGCCGCTGGTGTGGCGGGCCATGAATGGCTGGCTGTTCCCCTATGCCAAGTCGCGGATCCTCCCAGGTGCGTTTCATCCCATCATTGCCTACCTGTTCACCGAGTGGAAATGCAACCTGGACTGTCACTATTGCTGGGCTTTTGACAACAGCGTAAAGGGTATGAGTGAAGAGATCGCTAAGCGGTCCATCGACTGGCTGCACTCCACTACTTGCCGCGTGCTTGCCTTTATGGGAGGCGAGCCGCTTCTGCGCCCCCAGTTTGTGCATAAAGCCTGTTACTATGCGGCCAAGAAGGGTTTCTGGATCTACATGCCGACCAACGCCCGGCTGCTGCGTCCGGACGTAATCGACCGGCTGGCTGATGCCGGCGTCGCGATCTTTAATTTTGCCGTCGACGCCGTCGACGAGAAACCGGGACTACCCAAGGCCCTGGCGCCGGTCCGCAAGTACTTCGACTACCTGGTACGCAAACAGTACAAATATGGCTACGCGGTGTTCTTCAATATCAACATCTGCCGCAACAACCTCGAAGACGTGAAGCAGTTGACCGAGATCGCCCGCGAGCATGGAATCGCCACCGATTATCACATCAACGAATCGCCCATGATCGAGCAGGAGCACTTCAAGCACTATGATGCCAATGACACCTTCATTCACCGCCAAGACTGGCCCCAGGTGGACGAACTGGTGGACTGGATCATCGAGAAGAACAAGGCGGGCTACAAGATGGTCAACTCGGTCAAACGTCTGCAGGATATGAAAGAGTTCCTGCGGGGCAAGGTGGAACCATGGAACTGTCGCGCCGGCCAGAACTCACTGATCATCCGGGTGGACGGTAGTCTGGCCCCTTGTTTCCCCATGTACTCGGCCAAACACGACTGGGGCATGATCGAACAGCAGAACTTCCAAGTCCCACAACTGGACGAAATGAAGAAGTCCTGTCAGACTCATTGTTTCTCCACCTTGAATCATAACCTCGGTTTCTGCTACAACGATACAAGAGTCATCAAGTGGGTGTTCAAACAGGCTGCCCATGGATTCCAGGGTGTGAGCGGCAGCTTTGCGTAATCAACATTGAGTTTTCGGGCTGATTCTCTTTGGGGCATCTCCTGGCGGGGCCAGGCGATCAATGTTTTTGCTTTGACGGGCGTCACGGGATTTCGGCAAAACGATTTCCCGCCGACGTAAACATCGAACCTCCTTGTAGCAAGTGATGTAAGGAGTTTCTGATGCAGTGCTGTCGTTGCAGGACGATGCTGCCCGGCGCTCTCCCGGAGCGCGAGTCGCAGAAAAACTCCGTCCCGTTTCTGCCCATCCTGGGCGGCGTTTCCGCCGTCCGAGCTTCCATTTCGCAAACTCACGACACCGCGTCCGCCGGAGGATCATAATGGCGACCAATCTTGTTCGAATTGAGAATGATCAGGAGATCAAACAGCGTTTGGAGGCGGAGCGCATCCGGCTGCGAAAGATCGCCGGGCTGGATCCGCCAGACCATTTCCATCGCCCCGTGGAACGAGCCTTCACCGCTGAAGAGCGCAGCAAGGTCACCATTTTGTTTGGCGGGTTTACCTGGAAGCACGAAGATCTGATTCGCGCGGTGTTCCAGGGCTGCGGCTACCGCTGCGAGAAGTTGCCCGTGCCGGATGTTCCCGCCTTCCAGATCGGCAAGGAGTACGGCAACAACGGCCAGTGCAATCCCACCTACTTTACGGTGGGCAACCTGGTGCAGTATCTCCAGTTCCTGGAGAAAGAGGGAATCCCGCGGAAAGACATCCTCGACAACTACGTCTTCTTCACCGCCGGATCGTGCGGTCCGTGCCGGTTTGGCATGTACGAGGCCGAATATCGCTTCGCGCTGAAGAATGCCGGCTTTGACGGATTCCGCGTGCTGCTGTTCAAAGACAGCGACGGCATCAAGGCGGCCTCCGGCGAACCCGGGCTCAAGTTCACCATCGACTTCGGCTTTGGGATGTTGAACGCACTGCACCTGGGCGATGTGTTCAACGACATGATCTACCAGGTCCGGCCGTTTGAAGTGACCAAGGGCGAAACGGACCGCATCTTCCGCGAGGCGGTGGACGGGCTGTGCGAGGATTTGAGAAATCGCGACTCCTTCGAGATTGAGGAACGGGCGCCTGACTGGGCGAAACCGAAATTCAAGAGCAACAAGATCCTGCGGAACACCTTTAATGTATTTGGGAAATGGCACGAACACATGTGGGGCGAAGATTATCTCAACGCGCTCCACACCGCGCGCGAGAAGCTGAACTCCATCGAGGTGGACCGCACCCGGGTGAAACCCATGGTGAAGATCACGGGTGAATTCTGGGCGCAGACCACAGAAGGCGACGGCAACTTCCACATGTTCGAGTTCCTGGAGCGCGAGGGCGCGCAGGTGATGGTGGAACCCATCGCAACCTGGGTGGCGTATCTCATGTACCAGGCGAAGGCCCATGCCAAAGCCAAGTGGCCGGTGAACCGTCCCTATCGCAATCCGGAGTGGTACCAGTTAAAACAGCAGGCGGCCAATTATTTCGGTCTGCGCAAGAAGCTATGGGGTATCGGCGCCGGCCAGCGGATGTGGAATTTCTTCTATCACCGGACCATCAAGAACCTGGGCGGCATCACCCATCATCTGGTTCCGCAGCAGGAACTGGCCGACCTGGCGCATCCCTTCTATAACCAGTTTGCGCGCGGCGGAGAAGGCCACCTCGAGGTGGGCAAGAACGTTTACTACACGGTTCACAAACTGTGCCACATGGTGCTGGCGCTGAAGCCATTCGGTTGCATGCCTTCGTCACAGTCCGACGGAGTGCAGTCGGCGGTGGTCAATAAGTTCAAAGACATGATCTTTCTGCCCATCGAGACCTCCGGCGAAGGCGAAGTCAACGCTCACAGCCGGGTGCAGATGGCCCTTGGCGAAGCCAAAGTAAAAGCCAAAGGCGAATTCGAGCAGTGCCTGAAGTCGACGGGCAAATCGTTGCAGCAGGTTCGGGAGTACATCGAAGAGCATCCCGAACTGAAGCGCCCCTTTTATCATGTGCCGCACCGGGAGGGTGTTGCCGGGACGGCAGCCCAGTTCGTGCTTCACGTGAGCGACCGGATCAATAAAGACACGCACTTCTGGAAGCGCTCACGGGTGGCGGTGGCTGTGCCGGCGGCGGCAAGCGGCGACTGAGCGCTGCAGGCCTTCAGTCCGCACGGTGGGAAACAGAGTTCAACAAGCAACGACGAGGACGGAATGCACGATCATTCAGGACAGGAAAAGAAGCCGCAGTTGCTGCAGATAGCGTCGGCGCCTCCGCAACGGCCGCACGACCACAAAACCGTGTTCCTCGTCGGTCTCGACGTAGGATCGACCACGGTCAAAGCTGTCGCCATTGACGCGGCAACCGACAAAGTTCTGTGGCAGGACTACCAGCGCCATGAGACCAAGCAGCCGGAAAAGACGCTGGAATTTCTGAAGCGGATCGAAGCCGAGGTCGGCATCAATCGCCACAACACCCGCATGTTCATGACCGGGTCGGGCGGCGGGTCGATCGCCGACCAGATCGGGGCCAAGTTCGTGCAGGAAGTCACGGCGGTGTCCCTCGCCGTCGAGAAGATGCATCCCGAAGTGTATTCGGTGATCGAACTCGGCGGCCAGGATGCCAAGATCATTGTCTTCAAGGACGATGACGAGACCGGGCGCAAGAAGAAAATTCCTTCCATGAATGACAAATGCGCCGGCGGCACCGGCGCGGTCATCGACAAGATCAATGCCAAGCTCAAGATTCCGACGTTGGAACTCTGCGAGCAGGGATACAAAGGCATCAAGCTGCACAAAGTCGCCGGCAAGTGCGGAGTGTTCGCCGAGACCGACATCAACAGCCTGCAGAAGGTGGGGACGCCTCCAGACGAGTTGATGGCATCGCTTTTCGAGGCCATTGTCCTGCAGAACCTGAGCGTTCTCACCCGTGGTCACACGCTGCGCCCGCACGTTCTGCTGCTGGGAGGGCCCAACAGCTTTATCCGCGGAATGCGCGAGGCCTGGCAGGCCAACATTCCCCGCATGTGGCAGGAGCGCAAGGTTGAGATTCCCGCAGGCGCTAAGCCGGAAGACCTGATCAAAGTCCCGCAGAATGCCCAGTACTTCGCCGCCTTGGGCGCAATCGAGTTCGGCAAGAGCGAAGACGAATGCGTCGGATGCTACCACGGCTACGAGAAGCTGGTGCACTACATCGATTACGGACGCCAGGAGGAGAAGGCCAAGTCCGGAGCCAAGGGTCTGACCGCCGGCGAGCAGGAACTGGCGGGTTTCAAGGAAGCCTATCGGCGCAAGAAATTCATTCCCGCGACCTTCAGCGCAAACCACACAGTTGCCGGCTTCATCGGGATCGACGGCGGTTCCACTTCCACCAAGGCCGTGCTGCTCGACGAGAATGGCGACATCCTGTGCAAGTCCTACCAGCTCTCCAACGGGAATCCGATTCAGGACACGATCGAAATGTTCGAGAATCTGCGCGGCCAGGTGGAAGCGCAGAAGGCAAAGCTCGAAGTTCTCGGGGTGGCCACCACCGGCTATGCCAAGGACATTCTCAAAGACGTTCTCCACGCCGACGTGGCGCTGGTTGAGACCGTCGCCCACACCGAGTCGGCGCTGAAGTTCTACGACGACCCGCACGTCATCGTGGATGTCGGCGGCCAGGACATCAAGATCATCATTTTGCACAACGGCAGAGTCAAAGACTTCAAGCTCAACACCCAGTGTTCGGCCGGCAACGGATACTTTCTGCAGTCCACGGCCGAAGGCTTCGGCATGGGCGTGGAACAGTATGCCGACCTTGCCTTCTCGGCGCAGTCGATGCCGCTGTTCGGTTATGGCTGTGCGGTGTTCATGCAGTCCGACATCGTGAACTTCCAGCGCCAGGGCTGGCGCGCGGAAGAAATCCTGGCCGGTCTGGCGGCGGTTCTCCCGAAGAATGTGTTCCTGTATGTGGCCAGCATTCCCAACCTGGCGGCGCTCGGTTCGCGCTTCGTTTTGCAGGGCGGAACGCAAAACAACCTGGCGGTGGTAAAGGCGGAAGTCGATTTCATCAACAACAGCTTTCGTGCCGCCGGCAGGAAGCCGGAAGTCATCGTGCACGAGCACTGCGGCGAGTCCGGCGCCATCGGGGCCGCGGTTGAGTCGCTGCGGCTGTGGCGTAACGGGCAGCAGACGACGTTCGTGGGACTGGAAGCGGTTCGCAAGATTGAATACCGCACCACGCGCAACGAGTCGACGCGCTGCAATTTCTGCAAGAACAACTGTCTGCGCACGTTTATCGACATCCGCACCGTTCCCAAAGACGACATGAGCTTTGTGCCCATCCAGAAAGTCACCAAGGTCCCGCTCATGCACGGCGAGCAGCGGCTCATCATCGCCACCTGCGAAAAAGGCCTGGTCGAAGACGTCAATGATATGAAGGAGATCAAGGCCGGCATCGACAACATCAAGGAGAAGTATCCGAACTTCGTTGATTTCGCCGCTCACGAGGTCTTCCGCCCGGTGAATCCGCCGAGCGTCGCCGATGCCGTTCCCGCGGCGAAATTCTGGAATAAGGCTGCCAAAGAGCGCATCTCCCTCATGGAGCGGCGCAAGAAAATCCGCGTGGGCATTCCCCGCGTGCTCAATATTTACACTTACGCTCCCTTATTCAATGGCTACCTGGAGAGCCTGGGGGTTCAGCCTGAAAACATCATTTATTCCGATTACACCAGCTCCGAGCTGTACCGCGCCGGGGCCAGCCGCGGAGCCATTGATCCCTGCTTCCCGGCAAAGATCGGCATTTCGCACGTCTACAACCTGATTCAGGAGAAGCACCGCAAGAAACCGCTCGACGTAATCTTCTTCCCCATGTATGACGTGCTGACCTCGCCCCTCAAGAACATCGTGGGCGCCAATGCCTGCCCCACGGTGACGGCGACGCCGGAGACGGTCAAGGCCGCCTTCACCAAGGAGAGCGACGTTTTTGCCGAACACAACGTGAAGTACGTCGACCCCATCCTGAATTTTGCGGATCGCAAGCTGTTCGCGCATCAGATGCTGCAGGCCTGGCAACCGGTGCTTGGTTTGTCGCTCGAGGAAAACGATCGCGCCATCGAAGCCGGCTTCAAGGCGTTGAGCGAGTACGAGGCCAGCATCCGGAAGCGCGCGAGGCAGGTCATGGATCAGCTGGAACGCGAGGACCGCATTGGTATCGTGATGCTGGGCCGTCCCTACCACCATGATCCCGGCCTGAACCACGAAATCATGGAGGAGTTCCAGAAGCTCGGCTACCCGATCTTCTCGCAGAACACGCTGCCTCTCGACGAAGACCTGCTGGAGCGTCTGTTCGGCGAGGAGGTCCGCGCGGGTGTCGTCACCCATGCGCTCGATATTTCCGACGCCTGGAAGAATTCCTACTCCTGCAGCACCAATCACAAGGTCTGGGCGGCCAAATTCACTGCGCGCCATCCCAACTTGGTCGCGCTCGAGATTTCCAGCTTCAAGTGCGGCCACGATGCGCCCATTTACGGTGTGGTCGAAGGCATTATCGAGCAGTCGGGCACGCCCTACTTCTGTTTCAAGGATCTGGATGAAAACAAGCCATCGGGATCGATCCGGATTCGCGTCGAGACCATCGACTATTTCCTGCGGCGATACCGCGAAGAAGTGATTCGCAAACGCAAGGCTAACGAAGAGATCGAGGCTCAGTTGGCCGCTCTCGAAAGCCAGTTGCGCGAAGAGATGGCACCCGAATCCTTGCAATTCGAGCCCGAAACCCAGGGTATGGCCGCCGACTGATTCTTGAACCCAATACCCTTCGCCCGGCATCTCCGTAAGATGCTCGCCGATGGCTGCGAAAAGCAAAAGCATTTATATCGCGATTGTGGCGGCGGCCGTTGTTGTGCCCATCGGGCTGTTCCTGCATACCTTTTCGCCTGCGCCCTTGCCGATGCCAAGACCATACACGGGCCCAGTGAGCTTGGCCCGCCCGCCCGACGGAACGGCTGTCTACTCTGTGGTGGCCGGAGTGAATCATCGCGTCGCCGCCTTTGGCTATCGTGGAGGATCGTTGTTTGAGCGACGTCAGTTTTCCATGGCCGGAGCCTTGGTAAAGCACCCAAAGGGCGACCTGCTCATCGATACCGGGTTTGGCCGTCACATCGACGAGCAGTTTCGCACGTTGCCTTTCTCGGTCCGCCTTATCACCTTCTACAGTCTGTGGCGTCCCGCGGTCGATCAGCTAATCGACGCTGGCTACGACCCGACATCGCTGCACGCCATTCTCCTGACCCACTCGCACTGGGATCACGTCAGCGGCCTGCCCGACTTTCCCGGAGTGCCGGTCTGGGTGACACCGCAGGAACACGAGTTCATCCGAAAAAGCTCCGACATGGATTTTTGCCGACTCTTCACCGGCATACGATATGAGGAATACGGGTTCGAAGGTGGCCCGTATCTCGGGTTTCCTGCCAGCCACGACGTATACGGTGACGGCTCGATCGTGGTGGTGCCTGCGTTCGGTCACACTCCCGGCAGCGTGACCATATTTGTCACGCTGCCCAGCGCAACGCGCTACGCATTTGTTGGCGACCTGGTATGGCAGCGCGAAGGAATCACGCAACGCGAGGAGCGTCCCTGGATCACCCGCCGAAGAGCCGATACGGATGCCGAGGCCAACCGCCAAAACCTGCTGCGGATGATCGCACTCAAGGAACGCCTGCCCGAGCTGATCATCGTGCCTGCGCACGACCTGCGAGCTTTTGCCGAGATGCCGAAACTGCCTAAACAAAGCGGCCCGCCGCCATCATCGCAGTAGTGACACCTGCAACTACTGCCGGCAATTTCCTGCCCGAAGCGGTGACGCGTGGGACGGGATGTTTCACCCAACCCCGACCTAGTGTTTTGGTTCTTTCCGATGGAGGATTTTGATTCCAAGTGCTGGTGCCGGGAGGGGGACTTGAACCCCCAAGGTACCAAGTACCGGCGGATTTTGAGTCCGCTGCGTCTGCCAGTTCCGCCATCCCGGCTAATGGGAAGTGTCTCTAGCTTAGTTCACTCTCCCCTCGTTGTCATCCTCTCTCTCAAGCTCGCAGGCATAGCAGATGTCCCAGAGCTTGACCGCCTATCCAATCCGCGGCGCATACCTCAACCCGTTTAACGACTGCACTTTTTCATCGCTGACGCCCTTGGTCGCCACCAGAACCTGAAAAGTCTCGCCCAGTCCAGTGGGCGTGATCAGGTGTTTCAGCTGCAATGTCACTTTCGCCTTTTCCTGAGGCCCCCGGCACCCTTCAAAGACGTCGGCAAATTTGTTTTTCTCCCCGATTCCCATTAGAAATTGAGACTGCGTCAGAAGCGGCTGCACCTGCACGCCTTGTTC
>Ga0335080_10006735_pt1 | contig 11883 bp, 8 predicted proteins | sample Lox_Sample_34_FD_206720 | JGI IMG/M metagenome (GOLD analysis project Ga0335080, IMG submission 206720) | Soil microbial communities from Loxahatchee National Wildlife Refuge, Florida, United States - Lox_Sample_3.4 | ecosystem: Environmental > Terrestrial > Soil > Wetlands | place: USA: Florida...
CCCGATGACCCGCGCCCTCGCCCTCGCCCTCACCGTCCTGGCCGCACCTGCGCTCGCCAAGCCCCCGCGGCTGACGCTCTTCATCGTCGTCGACGCGCTCGGGACCGACCTGCTCCTCCGCAGCCGGCCGCAGCTCCACGCGGGGCTCGCCCAGCTCATCGACCGCGGAGCCTTCTACCCCGACGTCCACTACGAGCAGGGACAGGTGGCCACCGCACCCGGCCACTCGGTCCTCGCCACCGGCGCCTACCCGTGGCGCACGGGCGTGGTGGGCAACCGGATGATGAACCGGAGCACCGGCAAGGACGAGCCGGTGTTCTGGGATCCTGCCCATCCGGCGCTGGACGCCCCGCCGGGCGTGGAGGACGTCTCGCCCGAGGCGCTCCTCGCCGAGACCCTGTCCGATCACCTGAGGCTCTTCACCGGCGGGCGGGGCAAGGCCATCGCCCTCTCCGGCAAGGCCCGCGCCGCCATCTGCCTCGCCGGCCACCTGGGTCAGGCCTTCTGGTTCAACGAGCAGGTGGGGAAGCTCGTCACCGGCACGGCCTACACGAAGGAGCTGCCGTCCTGGGTGCGGATCCTCAACGATCGCCGCCTCCCCGACGCGGCCTTCTCCACCGAGTGGACGCTTGCCCTGCCCAGCAAGGAGTACCTGGGAGAGGACGATCGCCCGTTCGAAGTGCCGTCCTTCGGGCTGCGGCGGGTCTTTCCCCATCCGCTCAACGGCGGCGCTCCGAGCCCCGGCCCGCCGTCCTACGCGGCATTCGCAAGCTCACCAGCGGCCAACGACCTCCTGGTGCAGGCGGCGAAGGCGGCCATCCTGGCCGAGAACCTGGGCAAGGACGACGTGCCCGACATCCTCTCGATCAGCTTCAGCGCGACCGACCTCATCTACCACCAGTTCGGGCCGTACTCCTGGGAGATGCAGGACGCGCTGGTGCGCCTCGACCGGCAGATCGGCGAGCTGCTCGCCGCGGCCGAGAAGGCGGCCGGCGGACGGCAGAACCTCCTGGTGGTGCTCTCCGCGGACCACGGCGGCGCCGCCCTTCCCGAGGAGTGGATCGCCGCGGGCGTGAACGCCGTCCGGGTGAAGCCGTCGGTGCTCCGCCAGGGGCTCGCCCAGGAGCTGCAGGGCCGCTTCGGCGCGCCGCTGCTGATGGGCATCGTGGACCGGGACGTGTTCCTCAATGCCAGGGCCATCGCCGACAAGAAGCTGGACCCGGCGGTGGTGCGCCGGGCCGCGGCGGACTGGCTCGCCCGCCAGCCGGGCATCGCCCTCGCGGTGACCGCGGACGAGCTCGACTCGGGTCAGGAGCTGGGCGGCTTCGGCCCCGCGCTCCGCAGGAACCACTACCCCGGCCGGAGCGGCGAGGTCACCTTCGTGCTGCGCCCCTTCGCCGTGCTGATGGAGGGCGACACCGGAACCACCCACGGCGAGCCCTACGCCTACGACAACCAGATCCCGCTCGTCCTCTACGGCAAGAACGTGAGGCCCGGCCTCTACCGGATGCAGGTGCACGCGAGCGACGTCGCGCCCACCGCGGCGATGCAGATGGAGATGGGCGCCCCGGCCTCGGCCGAGGGCGAGCCGCGCGTCGAGTCCGCCGTCCAGGGCCGCTGAGCTCAGCGCTCGACGATCTCCAGCGACAGGTCCATCGCCCGGGCCGAGTGGGTGAGCGCGCCCATCGACACGAAGTCCACGCCCAGCTGCGCCAGCCGTGGAAGCCGCTCGAGCGTCACGTTCCCCGACACCTCGAGCCGCACCTTCCCCGCCGCCAGACGGACCGCCTCGGCCACCGTCGCGTCATCCATGTTGTCGAGCAGGACGACGTCCGCCCCGCCGGCGATGGCCTCGGGGAGCTGCTCCAGCCGGGTGATCTCGATCTCGATCTTCACCAGCTGCGGCGCGTGAGCCCGGGCCCGACGGAGCGCCTCGCGCACGTCGCCGCCCACCGCGGCCAGGTGGTTGTCCTTGATGAGCACGCCGTCGAACAGCCCGAAGCGGTGGTTCGACGCGCCGCCGGCCCGCACCGCCTCCTTCGAGAGTCCCCGCATCCCGGGGCTGGTCTTCCGCGTATCGAGGATGCGGAGCGTCGACCCCCGCACCGCGTCCGCCGCCTGCGCGGCGAGCGTGGCGATGCCGCAGGTGCGCTGCAGGATGTTCAGCGCGGTCCGCTCGCCCACGAGGAGCGTGCGGAGCGAGGCCGACACCTCGCCGACGATCGCCCGGCCACCGATGCGCGCTCCGTCCGGATCGCGGAACCGTACCTCCACGGTTGGCTCGAGCCGGGTGAAGACCCGCGCGAAGGCGCGCGTGCCGGCGAGCACCAGCGGCTCCTTCGCCCAGACCTCGGCCCGACCCCGTGCCCCCTCGGGGACGAGCGCCTGCGTGGTGACGTCGCCGGCCGCCCCCAGGTCCTCCTCCAGCGCCAGATCGATCAGTCGGTCGACGAAGTCCATGGGCTGGAGGAGCGGAACGCCGGACGGCCCGGGTGTGGCTAGCGCCGGGACCGACGGGCGGCGCGCCGTGCCTTCCGCACGCCCCTGCGGGCCGTGCGCCGGGCCTTGCCTCCTGCCCGGCGAGCCGTGCGTCGCGTCTTGCGCGCGGTCTTCCGTGCCGCGCGGCGACCCTTGCGAGCGGTCTTGCGAGCGGTCTTGCGTGCGGCGCGACGACCCTTGCGGGCGGCCTTGCGCTTTGGCGCCTTCTTCTTGGCGGCCTTCCGCTTGGGTGCGGCGCGACGGGGACGCGGAGCGGCGGGAGGCTCGGCCGGGGCGGCCGGCTCGCCGCCACCCATGCCCATTCCGAAGCCGCTGCTCTCCGGCGGCGGAGAGGACTCGCCGCCGCCCATGCCTCCGCCCATCCCCCCCATCCCGTTCGACTCGATCTCTTCCGGGGTTCTCTCCTCGGACATCGTTCCCTCCAGGTCAGATCCGACTGAGGTTGTCCAACAGCTTGGCTCTGCGAGCCTCGAGCTCGGTCACCCGCGCCCGATCCTTTTCCACCACGTCGGCCGGAGCCCGCGCGACGAAGCTCGGATTGTCCAGCTTTCGCCTCAAGGCTGCCAGATCAGACTCGACGCGGGCGATCTCTTTCCGCAGACGCGCACGTTCCTCGTCGAGATCCAACAGCCCTGCCAGCGGAACGTAGACCGACACCCCCTGTCCCACCCATGACGCCGACGACGGCGGCGGGGTCCCCACCGGCTGCACCCTCAGCTCCGACAGTCCGGCCAGCGGCTCCACGGTCCCCCGCCAGCGCAGCAGCCGCTCCCGGAGCACCGCGTCGTCGCTCTGCACCACCGCCAGAATCCTCTGGAGTGGCGGGAGGTTACTCTCGCCCCGGACGTTCCGGATTCCCTCGATGACCGCGATGACCGGGGCAATCTCCGCCTCTGCGGCCGGATCCTCGGCGCCAGCCTCGGGGTACGCCGCGAGCATCAGGAATGCGTCTTCGGGGACGCCGGGGAGCCGGTGCCAGATCTCCTCGGTGATGAATGGGATGAAAGGGTGGAGCAGCCGCAGCACGCGATCCAGCACCTGGATGAGCACCGCCCGGGTGGTGTCCGCGCGCTCGGCATCGTTTCCCTGGAGCGCCGGCTTGGCGAGCTCGATGTACCAGTCGCAGAACGAGTGCCAGGTGAACTGGTACACGGCGGAGGAGGCCTCGGCAAACTCGTAGCGACCGAGCGCGTCGTTCACCTCGCGTGTCACCCGCTCGGTGCGCGAGAGGATCCACCGGTCGGCCAGCGTCAGCGCCCGCTCGCGCAAGGGCGGCCCCCCGGGACGGAAGTCCCCCAGCCGGAGCAGCAGGAAGCGCGAGGCATTCCACAGCTTGTTGGTGAAGGCCTTGTAGCCGTTGACCCGATCGAGCGAGAGCTTGATGTCTCGGCCCTGCGCCGCCAGCGCCGCGAGTGTGTAACGCAGTGCGTCGGCCCCGAAGGCAGGCATCCCCTGCGGGAACTTGTTGCGCAGCGCCGGAGGAAGGTCGGCGGCCTTGGCCCCGTGGATGACGTCGAGCGGGTCGACGACGTTCCCCTTCACCTTCGACATCTTCTCGCCCTTCTCGTCGCGCACCATCGCGTGCAGGTACACGGTCCGGAAGGGCACCTCGCCCATGAAGTGGAGGCCCATCATCATCATCCGGGCCACCCAGAAGAAGAGGATGTCGTGTCCGGTCTCGAGCACCGAGGTCGGGTAGAAGGTCTTCAGCTCCGGCGTCCGGTCGGGCCAGCCGAGGGTGCTGAACGGCCAGAGCCCCGAGCTGAACCAGGTGTCGAGCACGTCCGGGTCCTGCGTCAGCGCCGAGCCGCCGCACGCCGGACACGCCGGGGGCCGGCTGCGGGCCACGATGGGCGTCGCCCGCTCGAGGTCGAGCGCGCCCGAAGGGGTGCGCGGCGTGCATGCGTCGCAGTACCAGGCGGGAATCTGGTGCCCCCACCACAGCTGCCGGCTCACGCACCAGTCCTGGATGTTCCGCATCCAGTGGAAGTAGGTCGCCTTCCACGACTCGGGGACGATTGTGGTCCGCCCCTGCTCCACCGCTTCGATCGCCGGCCGGGCCAGCGGCTCGATCCGCACGAACCACTGGGGCGACAGCCGCGGCTCGACGATGGTTCCGCTCCGCTGGCAGAGACCGATGCTGAGGGTGTGCGGCTTCTCGGAGACCAGCAGCCCGCGGGCCTCGAGGTCGGCGAGCACGCGCGTCCGGGCCTCGAACCGGTCCAGCCCCGCGTAGGGGCCGGCGGCCCCGTTGGTGCGGGCAGCCTCGTCGAGGATGGAGATCATCTGCAGCTTGTGCCGCAGCCCGGTCTGGTAGTCGTTGAAGTCGTGTGCCGGGGTGACCTTGACGACGCCGGTGCCGAACTCCGGATCGACCAGCGTCGCATCGGCGATGACCGGGATCTCCCGGTCCAGCAGCGGGAGAACGACCGTCTTGCCGACGAGGTCACGGTAGCGCGGGTCGTCGGGATGCACCGCGACCGCGGTATCGCCGAGCATCGTCTCCGGCCGGGTGGTGGCGACGGTGAGGAACCGGTCCTGTCCCTTCACCGGGTAGCGGATTTCCCAGATCGAGCCCTGGCGCTCCTCGTGCTCCACCTCGAGGTCACTCAGCGCCGTGCGGCAGTCCGGGCACCAGTTGATGAGGCGGTTGGCCTTGTAGAGCAGCCCCTCCTCGTAGAGGCGGACGAACACCTCCAGCACGGCGCGGGAGCTCCCCTCGTCCATCGTGAAGCGCGAGCGGCTCCAGTCGAGGCTCGCCCCGAGGTGCTCGTGCTGCTCCTGGATGCGGGCGCCGTAGCGCTCCTTCCAGGCCCAGATCCGGCGGACGAACTCCTCCCGCCCCAGGTCGTGGCGTGACGTGCGCTCGGTGCGCTTCAGCTCCCGCTCCACCACCATCTGGGTGGCGATGCCGGCGTGGTCTACCCCCGGCTGCCAGAGGGTGTTGAAGCCCCGCATCCGGTGCCAGCGCACCAGGATGTCCTCCAGCGTGGCGGTCAGGGCATGCCCGATGTGGAGCGAGCCGGTGACGTTCGGCGGCGGGAGGATGATGCAGTAAGGAGGCCGGGAGGAGGTGCCCTCGGCCCGGAAGCACCCCGCCTCTTCCCAGCGCCGGTACCAACGCGCCTCCACCTCCGCAGGCTCGTAGGCCTTCGGGAGTCCCTCCTGATCGTCGTCCGACATACCCGTGTGAGGGGGTATCTAGCCCTTTCCCTCCCGCTCGCGCATCGTCCGCTCGGCGATTTCTCGCACGATGGTCTCCGCGAGCTGGGGAACCACTTCCCAGGCAATCTTCTCGATGACCTCACGCGAGGCCTTTCCCAGAGCCTCGCGGAGCTGGGCCTCGCCGCCGTCGCCTCCCGCTGCCGCGGCGGGTTCCGTCCCGAGGTCGAGCGACATCTCCTCGACGGCGGCCGGCGGGGCGATCTGCTGCTCCACCTGGTAGCCCCGGACCGGGGTGGCGGCCGGGGCGGAGAGTCCGTACGGGTCCCGGCCACGGGCGGCGGCCGGCGGCGCGGCCGGAACCGGAGGCAGCGGGGCGGCGCCGGGCGCGCGGGGGAATCCGCCGGGGGTCATCGGGGCCGCGGGCCGGCCGAAGCCGGACTGCGTCCCGAGCGGCATGCCCGGCCGCGACACCCCTGGCACCGTGCCACCGGTCAGCGGCTGCGGCGGGCGCGGCAACCCTCCGATCGCGGTCCCCGGCGGCCGGCCCATCGGCACGCCCGGCTGGGTGATCGGGCGGGCGGCGGGTTGCGCCGCGGCACGGGGGGCGGCGGCCATCGGGCCCGCAGGCCGTGGGATTCCCGCTGGCCCCGGCATCGGCTGGGGAACGCCAGCGGTGGGGACGGTGCGGGGTGGGTTCGTCGGCGTGAAGGCACCGGTCGGCGCCGGACGGGGCGCGCCGGAGGCCATCGGCTGGCTGGGGCGCGGGACCGCGGGCTGCGCCGGCGCGGCGGAGGGAACGGTGACCGACGGCGCCCGCGCCGGCATCATCGGCTGGACGGCCGGCAGCCCGAGCAGCGCGCGGACCCGGTCCAGGAGAGCCTGGCTCTCGAAGGGCTTGGTGATGTGGGCGTCGGCACGCGCCCCCCGGGCACGCGCCTCGTCGAACGGCTCGAAGTTCCCTGCCAGGAGGAGCACCGGGATGGAGGCGGTCGCGGGATCGCCCTTGAGCGTCTCGCAGACCTCGTACCCGCTGCGGCCGGGCATCAGCACGTCGGCGATGACCAGGTCCGGGCGCATCTCCCGCGCGCGGGCAATGGCGTCGATGCCGTTGTCCACCGCGGTGATCTGGAAATCCTCGAGCGCGAGCACCATCCCGATGACCTTGCGGATGGTGAGCGAGTCGTCGGCGACGAGCAGGGTCTTCGGCATGTCGGGGCCTCAGGCATCTGAGGGGCCGCGCCGCGGCCCTGTCAAGTTCGACGCTCCCAGGAGGCGCGTGACGTCGGGCGCGAGCGCGATGCGCCCGTCCGGGGTCCGCCAGCGTCCGGCCTCGTCTCCGGCCACCAGGCCGTGCTCGATGCCCAGCACCCGCGACGCGCAGAGCGCGACCTGGATGCCGGCGAGCTCGAGCAGCACCACGTGCGACTCGGTCTCGAGCGGCTGCCCGAGGAAGGCCGGTAGCGCGTACACCGGCCAGAGCGCCCCGGCATGGGCGAGCAGCCCGGCGATGACCCCGCCCGGCACCGGGAAGGGACAGAAGGCGGCCAGCACCGGGGAGATCTGGAGGACGTGGGCCAGGAGCACCCCGAACAGCGTGCCCCCGGACTCGAAGAGCAGCGCCGGCCCAGGCGGGCCCTCGACCCAGGTGACGATGCGTGGCGGCGGCGGAGGCAGCATGCAGGTCTGCCCCAGCGCCTCGGCGCGCAGCTCGAGGTAGAGCCGCCCCCGGTGCTGGAGCGCGCCCCGCACCAGCGTCCCGATGCGCTGGGCCAGGTCCCGGGTGAGCTCGAAGTGGGGAGCCGCGGCCACGTCCGCCACCTCCGCACCTTCGCGCACGCGCACCGCCAGCGTGGGACTGGTATCGATGAGCACCGCCAGGCCCGGCCGGCGCTCGGGCGCGCCCCCCATCAGCACCGAGAGATCCTCGAGCGGGAACACTCCCCGCACCGTGGCGCGTTCCGCCTCGGGGTCGGGTGGGGTCACCTCGAGGACCCGCGAGGCCTCCAGCGCGTAGTGGGCAGGCCCGGCCTCGAAGAGGAGGGCGAGCCTGCGACCTCCGTCGTGGGTGTGGGCGACCATTGCCGGGCCGGGAGCGAGGCTATCCCGAGCCAGCGAGATCCTGTCATGCTCGGCGCGGCGGCGCGCGATGGCGACCATCCTTCTGGTGGACGACGAGAAGGTCGCCCGTACGGTGTACGGCGACTACCTGACCCAGGCCGGTCACGGCGTGACCTGCGTGGCGTCGGTTGCAGAGGCCCGCGCCGAGCTGGCCCTCCACCCGGTGGACCTGGTGGTCACCGACCTCATCCTCCCCTCCAGCGACGGGATGGAGGTCCTCCAGCACACCCGCGAGCGCTACCCGGGGGTGGAGGTGGTGGTCATCACCGCCCTCGACAAGGTCGACCCGGCGGTGCGGGCGATCAAGAACGGCGCGGCCGAGTACCTGGTCAAGCCGGTGAAGCCCGAGGTGCTCAACCACGCGGTGAACCGGGCGCTGATGACCCGTGCGCTGCTGGCGGAGAACGCCGCCCTCAAGCGCCACCTCTCGCTGGTCGAGGCCGGCCAGCGGCTCCTCACCACGCTCGACCGCCCCCGGCTGGCGCAGGCCGCTTCCTCGGCGTTCCTCCAGCTCGCCCAGTGCGACGGGGTGCTGCTCTGGGCCCGGAGCGGCGACCGCGTTCGCCTGGAGGCCTCCGAGGGCGTCTCCGCCGAGGCGCTGCGGCATCTGGTGGTTCGCTACGACGCCGAGCTGCCCGACCTGCCCGCGCGTCCGTTCGAGGCCGCCTGGCCCGAGGGGCCCGGACGGGCGCTGGGCTTCCCGGTGGGCGAGACGTCCCGCCATCGGGGCTGGGCCCTGCTCCTCAGCCGGAACCCGGGGACGGAGATGGCGCGCGAGGCGGCCGAGTACCTGGCCCGGCACCTGGCCCTGGCCTGGGACCACGTGGAGCGCTTCACCCGCGTGGAGGACCTGGCGTACCTCGACGACCTCACTCGCCTCTACAACGCCAGGTACCTGGACGAGGCGCTGGAGCGGGAGCTTCAGTCGCGCGGCCCGTTCAGCCTGCTCTTCCTCGACCTCGACCACTTCAAGAGCGTGAACGACACCCACGGGCACCTCGTGGGAAGCAAGCTCCTGGTCGAGGCCGCCCGGGTGGTGAAGTCCTGCACCCGCGACCAGGACGTCGTCGCCCGTTGGGGCGGCGACGAGTACGTGGTGCTCCTCCGCGAGACGGACAGCGGCGGCGCGCTGAAGGTGGCCGAGCGCATCCGCCGAACGGTGGAGGCCCACGCCTTCCTCGCCCGCGAGGGCTATGGGCTGGGGGTCACCGTCTGCATCGGCGTCGCCAGCCATCCCGAGCACGGGGTGGACCGGCGCACCCTGCTCGACCTCGCCGACCGGGCGATGTACCGCGGCAAGCGCACCTCGCGAAACGTCGTTTATGTCGCGGCGCCGAACTCCGAGGAGGTCGTCGGCCGCACACGGAGCGGGGCGGCCTGAGAGAGCGGGCTTGTCGTCGGGTGGAGAGGCGCTCTAAGCAATTCTCTCCATGCAGCGGCTCCGTTCTCCACTCGGGACGTTCGGCCCGGGCCTCGGGCTCGTGCTGCTGCTCGCCGGCTGTACGCCGGCGCCGGTGGAGGAGCTCACCTACCGCGTGGGTTACCCCGACCTCCCGGGCACCCTGCTCCTCTACGTGGCCAAGGACGCCCAGCTCTTCGCCGCCGAGCACCTCCAGGTCGAGGCGAAGGTGTTTCCCACCGGACGCGAGGCGCTCGAGGCGGCCATCGCCGGCGAGCTCGACGCAGCGGTGGTCTACTCCACGCCGCTGGTCCTGGCGGCCATGCGCGGCGAGGACGTGGTGGTCCTCACCACCCTCAACCGCGCCGAGGGGCTGACCGGGCTGGCCATCCAGCCGGCGACGAACATCCGCACCGCGGCGGACCTCCGCGGACGTCGCATCGGCATCAGCCCGGGAACCAGCTCGCAGCTCGCCCTCGACGTGCTCCTCGCCGAGGGAGGGCTGGAGCCGCGCGACATCCGGCCGGTGCTCGGCCAGCCGCGCGAGCTGATGGCGGCGCTGGCCACGGGCGAGGTCGACGCCGCGTCGCTCTGGGTCCCGAACCTCCTGGTCGCCACCGGACCGGGCAAGGCGCGGCTTCTCGTGTCCGAGCTCTACACCGAGATGAGCATGCTCGCCGGCATGCGTCCCCGGATCGAGGCCCGGCGCACGGAGACCCGGCGCTTCCTCCGGGCGCTGCTGCGGGCCGAGGCGATGATCCAGCGGCGGCCCCAGCTGGTGGAGTCCGCGCTCCGGCCGCGGTTCCCGATGCTCGACCACGAGCAGCTCCAGACCGTCATCTCCCACTCGCGCTACCAGCTCGGGCTGTCGAACCTCCTGATCAGCGCGCTCCGCCAGGAGGGGGCGTGGCTGGAGGGGCGGGGCGAGGCCCGGGCCGAGCGGGTTCGCTTCTCCGACCTGGTCGCGCCGACGATGCTCGAGGAGCTCGCTCCGGAGTCGGTGACCCTCCTGAGCGCCCCGGAGCGAGCCCTGCGGTGAGCCTCGCTCGCAAGCTGGTCGCACCGCAGGTCTTCATCCTGGTGCTCATCTCCGCTCTGGCGGCGACCCTGATCCTGGTGGCGCGCTCCGAGCGGCAGCAGCTCGAGGAGACCACCCGGCGGCTCCAGCAGACCGGTCTGCGGATCCAGCGCCTGGCCCAGCTCTTCACCGACACCGAGCGGCAGCTGCTCTCCGAGGTGGTCACCCGGCAGGACCTCGTCACCCGCGGCATCAAGGCGAGCAACGAGGAGATCGACCTCCTGCTCGACGAGCTCTCGCGCTCGGAGTGGAATCCCCCGGGGGGCACCACCCTCCTCCAGGACCTCCGCCGCCTCCGGCGCCCGCTGGTCGAGGCCCAGCAGGCGCTGCTCGACTCGCGCTCCCAGGTCGAGGGGCGCTCGGCCTTCGTCCGCTGGTGGTTCCTCGACCAGCGGGCCAATGCGCTGCTCGCCGACCTCTCGGCCGACAACCTCAAGCGGGTGGACCGCATCCTCTCTCAGGTGGCGGTCAACCGGCGGCGCTCGGATCTCCTGCTCCTCACCCTCACCCTGCTCTGCGCGCTCACCGTGGCCGGGACGACGGTCTACGTGTTCCGCGGGGTGATCGCCCCGCTGGTGCGCCTGACCGCGGCGAGCCGAGCCGTCGAGGAGGGGGGAACGGTCCCGATGCTCCCCGGAAGGCGGGACGAGCTGGGGGCGCTGTCGCGGGTGCTCGCCCGCACCACCGAGCGGCTGGTGGCGACCAACGCCGAGCTCCAGGAGGCCCTCACCGCCCGCGAGCACTTCATCTCCATCGCCGCGCACGAGCTCCGGACGCCGCTCACCTCGCTCTCGCTCCAGCTGTCGTTGCTCCAGCGCCGGCTCGAGCAGGGCGCGGATCGGGGCACGCTGGAGAGGAACACCGACGCGCTGGCCCGGCAGGCGCAGCGGCTGATGCAGCTGGTGGGTGAGCTGCTGGACGTCACCCGCATCCAGCGCGGCCGGCTCGACCTGCACCGCGAAACGGTGCGGCTCGACGGGCTGGTGCAGGAGGTCTGCGCCCGCTGCGCGCCGCTCCTCGACGCGGGGCGGAACCGGCTCACCCTGGAGGTGGAGCCCGAGGTGGTGTGCGACGTGGACCCCTCGCGGCTGGACCAGGTGCTGGTCAACCTCCTCGGGAACGCCACCCGCCATGCCCAGGGAGCCCCCATCGAGGTGAGGCTGTGGACCACCCCTGCGGAGACCTGCCTCTCCGTCCGCGACGGGGGACCGGGCATCCCCGAGGCGGTGCGCTCGCGACTCTTCGAGCCCTTCGCGCGGGCTCCCGGCGCGGCACCTGGCCTCGGGCTCGGCCTCTACATCAGCAGGGAGATCGTCGAGGCCCACGGAGGGCGCATCGAGGTGAAGACGGCTCGGGGGGAGGGAACGGCCTTCACCGTTCACCTCCCCCCGGCCAGGAGTCCCGTCTCCGTCGCGACCGGCTAGCTAGCCCGGTCTCAGTAGTCCATGTCCTCGCCGCCGTAGTCGGGTGCGCCGGCCCCGGCGCCGCCCTTGGCCCTCTTCTTCGGCCTCTCGGCGACCATGGCCTCGGTGGTCAGCAGCAGCGACGCGACCGACGCCGCGTTCTGGAGCGCCGTCCGCTCGACCTTCGTCGGGTCGATGACGCCGGCCTTCTCCAGATCCTC